>Ga0182024_10002314_pt1 | contig 47584 bp, 42 predicted proteins | sample P32metaG_FD_120480 | JGI IMG/M metagenome (GOLD analysis project Ga0182024, IMG submission 120480) | Permafrost microbial communities from Stordalen Mire, Sweden - P3-2 metaG (Illumina Assembly) | ecosystem: Environmental > Terrestrial > Soil > Wetlands > Permafrost | place: Sweden: Stordalen... | reverse complement strand
TTTTTCCGATTGCTTGAGAAAAATGCTGACGGTGATGGGAATCATCGGAAAGACGCACGGCGTGACCAGCGAAATGGCGCCCCAGAAAATGCCCGACAGCATGAAAGCCCACAGATCGGTCGGGGCGGTTCCGTCGCCGCCGCCGGGGGTGCCGGTGATCTTCCATGCTTCCATGCTCTTGCGATAGTCTTCGGAGGATCTGCTGATGAGGCCAAAGACGCTTTCGGTCTTGCTCCTGGTTGTCGTGTCAGCGAGGGTGTCTTTCGTTGACGTGTCCGGCTGTCTGGGCGGAGGCAGGACGTCGCCGCTGGTCGTCACCACCTTGATCGGAGGCTTTTCTTCGTTTAGCCGCGCTGATAGCGCAGGATCGAGCGGCAATGCTTCCTCGTCGGACACGTCAAACACTGCCGTTACCTTGGTGCTGATCGGCAGGCAGTTGCTCTGCTCTTTCAAGACGTCCTTGACGTCCGTGCAAACCGTCCCGCGAAGCTGGATCGTCAAATCGAGCTTGCCTGGCTTGGCGTCCGGCAGCACCAGCACATCCTGGGACCAGGTGAACGGCTTGTTTTGCTGAAAGCCGATGATGGGCCCGCTGTCCTCGACCATCTCGACTTTTTCGGGAGCGGGAGTTTCCTCAACGGGCCAAAGAGGCGCCAGGCCCACGGCTTTCGCGGGCCGATATTTCCAGGTGCTGGCTTCATTTTGCAGCGCGGCGCGGATGGTGAGCGGATAGGTGTGATAACCGGCACGTAAGCGACCTTCGATGATCAACCGTGCCACTTGACCGCGGCGAAGTTTTAGCGGCTGCTGGTTCGCCTGCATCTTTGCATCGAACGGGTCGGTGGTTTTCGGCACCACATAGGCGTGAAACGTGATCCGGATTTCCTCTTGTGCCACGGCCTTTGAGTTGCAAGAGGCGAACATGAGGCACGCGGTAAAAATGGTCGCCGTCGATCGCATGCATCGATCCTCTTATTGAGGTGCTCTCAAATAAATTGCGATTCCGGGGTGGCACGCCCTGAGGTACTCCGAAGGGCGTGGATACTTTGCAAGCGAGCCACGCCCTTCGGAGTACCTCAGGGCGTGCCACCCAGCTATTTACCTTCGAGTCCCTATTCTTTGGGCCTGTCACTCAATGTCATGCCAACTTGGCAGGCCGTGACCGTCGCGCACAGAGGGGTATCATTCGTGTTTCCGTGCGCGACGGTCGCCCACCTTTCGCAAACTATTGGCAAATGGCCTGTTACGGCGATGGAGCGTCGCGCACACGTGCCTGGCATTTTATGCGCGACGGTCCCATGGCGGATGACGCGCTCGCCAGAGGCGAGCGGCTAAACGGGGTTACTTCTTCTCGCGCACCGGCGCATCCACTCCCGACAGCGTCAGCGTCGTGGCCATCTTCGTGCCGACGTCGATGACCCGTATGCGATGGTTGTTCGTGTCGGCCACGTACAGCTTGTCGCCGGCAAAGCTCAGGCCGCCCGGCTCGTTGAACATCTTCGTCGAGCCGTCGCCCAGATAGGTGGTGCAGCGGCGCGAAACCGGATCGATCAGCTTGATCTTGCTGTTGTAGGTGTCGGCCACGTAGAGTTTGCCGTCTCGATAGGCGACGCCGAGGGCGTGCTGCAGACGCACCTTGTCGCCGATGCCTTCGATGTCGCCGAACTGGAACAGGCCCTGGCCGACGATGGTGCGCACCTGGCCCACGCCGGAGATCGGCAAGGACCGGATGGCGCTAATTTCGCTGTCCGCGACGAACAGGTTGGAGCCGTCCGTCGCCAAACCGCTCGGCTGGGCGAACGACGATTGCCCGAGCGGCCCGTCGCCCAGGTCCTCCGCCCCGTTGCCGGCGAAGGGATCGACGCGTTCCTTGGCGGGGTCGAAGGTCCATATCTGATGATGCCCGGCCATGGCGATGAAGATTTTGCCCTTGTGCAGCAAAAGGTCCCAGGGACTGTTGAGCCCGATCTTGAGAGCGTCGCCGCCCGTCAGCCGGCCGCCGCGATTTTGTTCGCCGGTGCCCGCCACGGTTTTGACCGTTTCCCGCGTCAGGTTCAGGGCCCGGATCGCGTGGTTCCGGCGATCGGCCACGTAGAGCGTGTCGCCGTCGAGGGTCATGCCCTGCGGATCGCTGAACTCCGCCTTTTCGAATTTGCCGTCGGTGAAGCCTTCCTTGCCGGACCCAGCAACGGCGATCTTCTTGCCGGCCAGGTCGGTGATGACGATGCGGTTGTTGGTGCTGTCCGCGATGAACAGACGGTTGCCCGGCGTGTCGGTGAGCACCTTGCCGGGGAAGTTGAGCGGGCCGTGATCTTTTTCCTGGACGAGGTCGAAATTGATCGGGTCCTCTTTAAGAGTCTTCTTCGCTCGAAATTCCTTGATGAGGGCGGCGATGTTCTGATCGAGCACCTTGAAGAGTCCCTCGCCGGACGCCCGGCCATAGAAATTGCCGTCCGGATCGATGAGCACGAAAGTGGGCCAGGATTGGACGCCGTAGCGATTCCAGATCTTATGGTCGGCGTCGTTGATCACGGGATGCTTGATGTTATAGCGCAGGATGGCCTTCTTGATGCTTTCGGTTTTTTCCTCGTTGGGGAACTTGGGCGTGTGCACGCCGATGACGACGAGGATGCCTGGATACTTGGCTTCCAGCTTGGCGAGATCGGGCAAGATGTGCATGCAGTTGATGCAGCACAGCGTCCAGAAATCGAGCAGGACGATTCGGCCGCGCAGACTTTCGAGCGGCAACGGCTTGGACGTGTTGAGCCAGGCGGTGCCGCCGGACAGCTCGGGAGCAGCCGGCCGGCCCTGAACGGCGGCGGCATGGGCGGGCTGTTCGAGCGACGGACCGGACCAGTCGTACCTGGCCAGCAACAGGCCGATGCAAGCGATGCTCAGCAACAGGCCCGTTCGGGCGAAAGTTCGTGACCAGGTTCCAGGCGAAAAATACCGTTGCATGCGTTGTTCTCCAGAATGAGTGGTCAGTGGCCCGGGGTCAACCGCGGAAGCCATCGTTTCGCGTACGGAAGTATTTTACCAAGATGACTCCCGGTGGGAAACTGCACTATTGGACGCTGCTCGAGATGAAAGGATTCAGGGGACGAGCGCCCCCCGCTCGCCCAGAAGTTTCCGTACCAGATCCAGCGGCCTCTGCAACTCCGGCGCCGGGTCCGCTTGCAGACAATCCAGATACATCCGCATCCGGGCGAGCGTGTGTGGCCAGCGACCGGGCGGCAGCATCTTCATGTCCATCAGATTGTCGAACATGTCGGCCAGCTTGCACGCTTTCACCTGCCAGGGCGATCGCTCCAGGCCCCGGCAATACGCCTGCTCGCGCTCCGCCTCCGGCAATCTTTTGTCCTTGGACAGTGCACCGACCCACTCGGCGACCTCCCGGCCAAACTTCGCTTCGAGATCGTCGAAGTCGGTCGTGGTATCTTCGATGGTGTCGTGTAAGACGGCGGCCAGGAGCATGCGCGGATCGCTGAAACCGAAAAGCTCGCGAACCACCAGACACACGCGAAACGGATGACTGGCGTAAGGCGTCAGGCCATCCTTGCGCATTTGGCCGTCGTGGGCCCGAGCCGCCAGGGCGACCGCTTGCAGCAGAAGTTCGAAAGATGGGTCGATGAACACAATCCCTCCCAAGCCCGCATGCGAGGTACTCCGAGCATGCGGGGTGACTAACCCCGCATGTTCGGAGTACCTCGCATGCGGGCTTGGTGAATCATTTGGAGATCAGATAGTTGTCATTCAGCTTATCCACCGACCACAGCAACCCGCGCGTCACCAGATCGAGATAGCGAGCATCGGCGACCGTCGCATTGTTATGCCCCAGCGTCGTGGCGAAAACCCTGGTCCTGGTCCGGTACAGGTTCGTCCAGACGCAGATGCTGTCGGTCTTGCCCTGTACGCCGCGAGCCAAGGTTTTGGCCGTGTCCAGCAGCTTGCCGGTGAAGTTGTTATACAGCTCCTCGTTGACCGTCTTCCAGTCCTCCAGGCCTTTGGTGATAGGGCTCTCCTTGTCCGTGAATGAAATGGCGATCGGCTGCTGCGGACCATGCCCGGTCGAGGCCAGGCCGGTAAACTCGAACCACGGAGTCGTTTCCTTGGGATAGCCCTTGCTGCGGTAGCTGTGCATGCCGCAGTGCAGCACCACGCCCGGCAAACCCTGGCGATGCGGCTCCAGGATGCGATCGATCGCTTCAAGCTCGGCGACGTCCGAACTGCATTCGTCGTGAACGACCACGTCAAACCCCTTGGCCCAATCGGGCTTGGCGTAGATCGGGTTCAGATGCTTGCAACCCTTGTCCCCATCGTAGGAGATTTCCCATTCGACCCGGGCCCGAGCCGAGATTCCCTTCGTCAAGATGTCTTTCTGCTTGTCGTAATCGTGAAAGCAGCCGCCGATGACCAGCAGCGCCCGAATCGGCTTCGGCTTTTCCTGGGCGCTAACGGGAGCGGTCGGCTGGCCAACGAGCAGGAACGTGAAAGATAGAGTGATGGCCGCGAGGATGAAGAAGCAGAATTTCGCACGCATCATGGATCTCCTGGGGAGTGGGGTTTCGTGGTCGCATTCCCAAGGTAGAGTATAATCGCCGGCAGCCGCGGCGAGTATCCCTCGTTCCCAGGCAGAGCCTGGGCCGAGAATTCGTGGTTGCATCGGCACACGTCGTCGCATAGACTGTAGGTGGGCCTACCCTCCCGCGATGACGCCAAATTCCCTCCAACCTACCCGGGAATTGTTGATATGCGCATGAACACAGCCAAACTCCTTCGTCTCCCGCTCTTGCTTTCCCTTGCATGGGCCGCTTGCGCGAACCATTCGCTGCACGCTAGTCAGGCCCCGGAAAAGCCGGCGGAGAAGCCCAGGGAGGACTTCGCCAAGGTCGCGATCCCCTTCCTCACCAAGCACTGTTTCCATTGCCATGGCCCGGAAAAGAAGAAAGCCGACCTGGCCTTGCACATCTTCAAGGACGAGCAGGATGTCCTCAAGAATCGCAAGGTCTGGCAAGCCGTGTTCAACATGGTCCACGCCGGCGAGATGCCGCCCGAGGAGCGTCCCAGGCCCGGCCTGCCCGAATCCGAGGCGTTTCTCAATGTGATCCAGGATATCTTCGCCCGCGCCGACAAGCTCGCCAAGCGCGATCCGGGCCGGGTGACCATGCGCCGGCTCAATCGCGTCGAATACCGCAATACCATTCGCGATCTGCTCGGCGTCGATTTCGATGCCAACGAGTTGCCGCCCGACGACGTCGGTTACGGCTTCGACAACATCGGCGATGTGCTGACCATTTCGCCCTTCCTCATGGAACGTTACCTCGCCTCCGCGGAGAGCATCGTGCAGCGGGCTTTCCCCGTCGAGGCGCCCAAGACGCAGACGCGCCACGTCGATTCCCGTTTCCTGGAGCCCGCCGTCCGGCCCGATTCCATCGGTGCGTCGCGGGCCGTGTTTACCGGCAACCTGCACACACCGTACAAGGTCGGCCAAAAGGGCGAGTTTAAGCTGCGCGTCCGCTGCTTCGCCAAGCCGCTCGGCGACGAACCGGTGCGCATCGCCCTGGAGCTCGACGGCAAGGAGCTGAAGAAGTTCGACGTCAAGGCCGTCGATGGCAAGGCCGAGATCTACGAGGTCACCTTGCAGCTGAAAAAGGGTGAATATCGCGGTTCGGTGCGCTTTCTCAATCCCTACTCCGAAAAAGACCCGGCCGAAGATAAGACCAAGGAAAAAGAAAAGGTCAAGGAAAAGAGCAAGAAGGAGATCGCCAAGAACAAGGACCAGGACAAGAAGCGCGCCCTGCACGTCCACTGGTTGGAGCTGGTCGGCCCGACGGACGCCCGGCCCGAATCGCAGCAGAAACTCCTCGCCACCGAGCCGGGCCTGGACAAGAAGGCCCAGACGCGTGCCATCTTGACCCGCTTCGCCTCGCGTGCCTATCGCCGGCCGGCCACCGGACCGGAAGTGGACCGTCTGGTCAAGGTCGTCGAGGGCGTCGAGAGTCGCGGCGGGAAATGGGAAGCGGGCGTTCAGCTCGCTTTCCAGGCCATTCTGTGCACGCCCAAGTTCCTCTTCCGCGTCGAGCTGGATCACCGCCCTGACAGCGCCGACCCGCATCCGCTCGACGAGTATCAGCTCGCCAATCGGCTCTCGTACTTCCTGTGGAACACCATGCCGGACGATGAACTCTTCGCCCTGGCCGAGAAGAAGCAGCTGCACGCCAACCTGGATGCCCAGGTTCAGCGCATGCTCAAGGACGCCCGGTCCGAGGGCATGATGGAGAACTTCGGCATGCAATGGCTGCAGCTCCGCACCCTACGCACCGTCAATCCGGACCCCAAGCTCTATCCCGAATGGGACGAGCCGCTCCGCCAGGCGATGCTCAAGGAGACCGAGCTGTTCCTGCAAACGTTTCTGAACGAAGATCGCAGCATCCTCGACATGATCGACGCCGACTTCACCTTCCTCAATGAACGCCTGGCCCGGCACTATGGCATTCTCGACACGGTGGGCAATCGCCCGGGCGCCCAGAAACGGCTGCCCGGCGGCAAGGACCTGCGCGGCCCCGCCTTCCAGCGCGTGCATCTGCAAGGCGAAGAGCGCGGCGGGATTTTGACCCACGCCAGCATTCTGACGGCCAACTCCAATCCGACGCGCACCTCGCCGGTCAAGCGAGGCCGCTGGATCCTCGAACAGATTCTCGGCACCCCGCCCCCGCCGCCGCCGCCGAATGTGCCCGAATTGCCGGACGGCGAAAAGGCCCAGACGACCGGCTCCCTGAGGCAGCGCATGGAGCAGCATCGGGCCAACCCGGCCTGCGCCGTGTGCCATGCCCGCATGGACCCGATCGGCTTCGCTTTCGAGAATTTCAACGGCATCGGCAAGTTCCGCGCGAAGGATGGCGATTTCCCCATCGATTCGTCCGGCGTACTGCCGAATGGCCAGAAGTTCAACGGAGCGGCCGAGCTCAAAGTCATTCTCAAGGGCAAGAAGGACCTGTTTAGCCGGAATTTGACGGAAAAAATGTTGACGTACGCTATCGGTCGTGGTTTAGAATACTACGACAGGAACAATGTTGAAACGATTGTGGCCGCCCTGGGCCGAAACGACTATCGTTTCTCGGTTCTGGTGACCGAAATTGTGAAAAGTGACCCATTCCGCATGCGACGAGGAAAGGACCCAAAATGATCGAGAAAATGTCTCGCCGAACGGTTCTCAAGGGTGCGGGCGCCGCTCTGGCGCTGCCCTGGCTCGAAGCCATGGGCCCCATCGGCGCCTGGGCCGACACCACGGCCCCGAACCGCGCTCCCAATCGCATGGCGTTCGTCTATGTGCCCAATGGCATCCACATGACCGAATGGACGCCGACCGCCGATGGGGCCGGCTACACGCTGCCGGCCACTTTGGAGCCGTTGCGCGAGCTGCGCGACGACTTCAGCATTCTGACCAACCTGACCGCGGACAAGGCCAGGCCCAACGGCGACGGCCCCGGCGATCACGCCCGCGCCATGGCGGCGTTCCTCACCGGCGCCCAGCCACGCAAGACCGACGGCGCCGACATTCGCTGCGGCATCTCCGTGGACCAGGTCGCGGCCGCTCGAGTCGGCGCCCAGACCAGGCTCTCCTCGCTCGAAATCGGTTGCGATCCCAGCGCCATGGCCGGGAATTGCGATTCGGGCTATAGCTGCGTCTACTCCTCGACGATTTCCTGGCGCTCGGCCACGACGCCGATGCCGAAGTTGATCAACCCCCGCCAGATCTTCGATCGGCTGTTCGGCAATGAATCGGAAGCCGACCGCGTTCGCCGTGACCAGACGCGCCGCAGCATCATCGACTTCGTGCTGGAAGACGCCGGCACCTTGCAAAACAACCTCGGGGCCAACGATCGCCGTAAGCTGGATGAATACTTCGCCGCCATTCGGGATATCGAGCAACGGATTCAGCGAGCCGCCAGCTTGCCGCGCGTGGCCACGCCGACCTACAACGCCCCGGCCGCGGTCCCGGCCGCGTATCAGGAACACATTCGCATCCTGTGCGATCTGCTCGTGCTCGCCTTCCAGACCGACACCACGCGCGTCAGCTCCTTCGTCTTCGCCAACGAGGGCAGCAACCGGTCGTATCCGTTCCTGAACGTGCGCGAAGGCCATCACGATCTGTCGCACCACGAAAACAACCCCGCCAAGCAAGCGAAGATCGCCACGATCAACCGCTTCCACGTCACGCAGCTCGGCTACCTTCTCACCCGGCTCAAGGCGATCCGCGAAGGCGACGGCACCCTGCTGGATCACTCGATGATCGTCTACGGCAGCGGCAACTCCGACGGCAACCGCCATAACCACGACGACCTGCCAATCCTGCTGGCGGGCAAGGCCGGCTCCTCGATCCGCACCGGCCGGCATATTCGTTACGCCCGGAACACGCCGCTCAACAACCTGTGGCTGTCGATGCTCGATCGCATGGCGTCGGGCGTGGACGCGCTGGGTGATAGCACGGGGCGACTGAGCGGGTTGAACGGGTAGGATTCGTTGCATTGCTACCCCCCCCACAGTACCCCCTGCAACGAATCGGGGATTGAGCTTTCTCGCCCTGATGGGAAGGCTTAAGTGCCAAGGGGTGAATATGTTGGCATTTATCGCGACAGAGCCGCATCGGTATGCACTCATCGTTCTGATGGTGATTGTGATTATGCTGCATTCGGCTGACACGAAGATCTATGTGCCGACGATTCTTCGCCGCTGCGTTTTGGCGCTCTCCTGGATGCTCCTCATAGCTGGATTCGTCATAGGATTCCGTTGGCCGTATGACCTCCTGCTGTGCACCGGCGTCTGGGCGCTATTGTTTGAGATCATCGGCTGGATGATTTTCCAGGGCACGCGAAATTACCTGTTACGGCGTTGCGAGTCTGAAGAGCGAGAACTCGAAGACCTTGCTTTGGCGGAAGCGATTCGCGAAGGCCAAAAATCAAAACACGCCACACGCGCCGACGTTTTCCAGGTCCTGCAAGGAAAACGATGAAGACTACTCTTCGGAAGTGCACCTATTTCAACAAAGCGACGAAGCCCGCCTGCTCGAAATGTCGATCCCCCGTCAATGCCTCCGTAACGCGGAAATCGCTCATCACCAAGAAGGAAATGCAGTCCGTCAACGACCACTCCTTGTCCAATCGCTGCCCATAGAATTCGATCCCTCGCTGGTACAATTCGTCCGAACAAGGAGCGATTCGCACCCCTGAACTCGACTGCAGCTCAGAGTGCAGTTGCAAGAACAACTCTCGATGGATCGGCTTTGCCATGCCGTCCGCAACTTCGGTCAGAACCCATGCGGTAGTCACCATCGTGCCCGCGAATGAATTGGCGAACGCGACGGCCTTGGCATGGGGCGCTTCATGTTGATTCAGCAGCGCGAAGAAGTAGAACGAGTCGGCAAAGACAAGCTTCATTGTTTCGGCCTGCCGTGCAAGTAATGATCGTGGTTTTCCGCCAGATCGGCGGGCAAATCATTTGCCTTGCCCGCATACTTTAGCAAGAAGGCGAGCGTCGGCTCAGATAGAACTTCGATTTTCACACGGGCCCCTTCGGGAAGGGGTTGCGGTTGGTTGAGCACGATATGACCGTTGATTACGGTGGCATCCAGAACCATGTTTCACTCCTCCGGCCGCAAGGTCCGAATCGTCATTTGAATCTGCTGAATCACCTCGTTGGCCGTCTTGTCGTTCTTGGCGCGGGCGGCTTCCCCGAGGCGCACGGCCTGCTTGCGAAGCTGGTCGGCGTCCTTTTCCAGCGAAACCTTCAAATGGGCGGGCGGCTCGCTGCTCCTGGGAAGATAGCGGGCGGATTGTTCCAGGACCTGGGCGGTCTGCTCGAGCTCCAGCCAGCCGTCGATGTAAAACGCTTCGACGGCGGCCATGGCTTGCAGGCGGGCGCGCGTGTACATTTCTTGATAGGTGAACTTGCCCCCTTTTTCGGGCAGGGGCTTCAGGGCTTCACGCTCGCCCGGCATGCAGCAGCCGATGATGGCGAGGCATAGGATGGGTCCCAGGATGCGCTTCACGGTGCACCTCAACAGTTGGGCGAACCGTGAACGCTTGGCCCCTGCTTCAGGGCAGGAGTCCTGGGTAGACAGCACTCGCCGAGGGGGGACCCACGGTGGTATTGGTGACGGCTATACCCAGGCGGTCTCGAGCCAGGCGTTCCTGTTCGCTGAGGGGTAAACGAGTATCGTCCACTTTGCCGACCGGACCGCGCTGAAACGGGCCAATCAGGTTTTCGCATCCCGCCAGCAGCAGGACGCCAACAAGCAATAACCGGCGCATTTTTCCATTCCTTTGCTGACCGGGGACCCCTGAGGAAGAGGTCCGATGTTTTATAATATCGAACCGCGGGCCCAAGAAAACGTGGAGACCCGCAAAAATAATCTTTAAGGTTTGCCCAATCTTCGGATCTTGCCGATCCCTCGTTTAGCCGCGACGCGACGTACTCGGAGCGGAGCGCGCAAAACCAGGGTTCACGCGCTCCGCTCCGAGTACGTCGCGTCGCGGCTAAACGGGGGCAACTTGTGTCCTCCAGGCAAGAATGATAGGATGATGCTCATCGGCACACCCGCCTGATTCGGAGCAATCCAACCCCTGGGTCCCACTTGTATCAATTATCATGAAACGCCGCGATCCCTATCCTGACTCCGAGGACATGTTCGCCGACACGCGCATGACGCTCGGCGGCCATATCGAGGACCTGCGCACCCATCTGCTGCGCGCCGGCTATGGCTTCCTGATCGGCCTCGTCGTGAGCTTCGCCATCGGCCATCCGGTGCTGAAGTTCATTGCCAAGCCCGTGGAAGATCAGCTCCTGGAGTACTGGGCGCGCTACTACGACGAGCGCATCGAAGCTGAACTCAAGAAAAACCCGGAACAGCAGATGAAGATGTACCGGATTCCGGTCGATCTCGATGAACTGGCCAGGCGTCTGCATCTTCCGCCTCTGCCCCACGAAAAGATGCAGCCAGACGACATGGAAATGAATCCTGTCGAGATCTTTCAGAAAATGTTCAAGATGGCGGGCCTGAACGAGACCATCAAACCGAAGCGGGGCGTGTGGTATCTGGAACCCGACCGCCAAGAATTCCTCAAGGCGTTCAAGAACCTCAACCAGGAGATGAAGCCGCCCTTGCTGCGCACCCTGAGCGTGCAGGAAGCGTTCATGGTCTTCATCAAGGTATGCATGATGACGGGGCTGGTCATTTCCAGTCCCTGGGTGTTCTATCAGATCTGGTCGTTCGTCGCGGCGGGACTCTATCCGCATGAAAAAAAGCTGGTCAACGTCTATCTGCCCTACAGCCTGGTGCTGTTCCTGGCGGGCGTGTTCCTGTGCGAGTTCTTCGTTATTCCCAAGGCGGTCGGGGCCTTGCTGTGGTTCAACGAATGGCTCGGCATGGAACCTGACCTTCGGCTCAACGAATGGCTGGGCTTTGCCATCCTGATGCCGCTGGTGTTCGGCATTTCGTTTCAGACGCCGCTGGTAATGCTGTTTACGGAACGGATCGGCCTTTTCGACGTGCCGACGTTTCGGTCCTATCGCAAAGCAGCCTATTTCCTGATTTTTGTGATCGCGATGATCATCGTCCCGGCGACGGACGCCGTCAGCTTGCTGCTTCTGGCGGTGCCCATGTGTCTGCTCTATGAATTCGGCATCGGGCTATGTCTCTGGCAGCAGCGTTCGGATGCGGACGGCATGGATGCACCGGAGTCTCAGGAACTGATCGAAGCGTAGTACATCGCCCCGTAATAAAGGGAAGCACGTAGCCGCGTTCGTGAGAACGCGGGTGCAGCAAGCAGCGACCGAAAGTTCAGCCCGCGTTCTCACGAACGCGGCTACAGGGAATCTCGATCCTTATCTTGATCAAGTCCGCTCATTTATGACATTACCTGTCGTATCCCTGGTCGGCGCCGGCCCCGGTCATCCGGGTTTGCTGACGCTGCGCGCCGCGGAGCGACTGCGGCAAGCGGACCTGGTGATCTACGACAAGCTGGTGCCGATCGATTTGCTGGCGGAGCATCTGCCGGACGGAGCCGAGCGCGTCTGCGTCGCCGATCTGGTGAAGTGCCACGACGACCGCCGGGCCAGCATTCATGACACGATCATCACCGCGGCCCGGCAAGGACGGCGCGTGGTCCGGCTCAAGGGCGGCGATCCATCGCTCTTCGGCCGGGCAGGGGAGGAGGCCCAGGCGCTGCGTGCGGCCGGGCTCGAGGTCGAGATTGTGCCGGGAGTGACCGCGGCGCTCGGAGCGGCGGCCTTCGCGGGCATTCCGCTCACTCATCGTCATCACGCCAGTGCCGTCGCTTTTCTCACCGGCCACGAAAGCCCCGACAAGCCCGAAAGCGCTCTCGACTGGGCGAACCTGGCCCATTTTCCCGGAACCCTGGTGATCTACATGGGCATGTCGCGGCTGGAAAGCATCGCCCGGCAACTCATCGACAACGGCAAGGACCAGCAAACGCCGGCCGCCGCGGTGCAATGGGCCACGACCGGAGATCAGCATACCGTGGAGGCGTCGCTGGCCGAGCTGCCGGCTCGGGTCAAGGCCGCGGGCATGACGGCGCCGGCGATCGTCTTCATCGGCTCGGTGGTTGAGTTGCGGCAGCACGTCGCCTGGTTCGAACGGCAGCCGCTCTTCGGCAAACGCATCCTGGTGACCCGGCCACGCCACCAGGCGGGCGAGCTGGTGCATCGGCTCATCGAGCTGGGCGCCGTGCCGCTCGTGCAGCCGGGCGTGGCCATCGGGCCGCCGGCGGACTGGGCGCCGGTGGATGCCGCCCTGGGCCAACTGCAGAGCTACCAGTGGATCGTGTTCACCAGCGCCAATGGTGTCCATGCGTTTCTGCGGCGCTTGCGAGCCAGGGGACTGGACCTGCGGGCCCTGAGTCATGTGCAGTTGGCGTGCATCGGCCCGAAAACGGCGGCGGCCCTGCGCGAATATCATCTGGACCCGGACCTGGTCCCCGCTCGCTTTCAATCGGAGGACCTGGCCGAGGCGCTCCAGGGTCACGTGCAGCCGGGACAGCGAATCCTGCTCGCCCGCGCCGATCGAGGCCGAGAACTCTTGCGGGAGGAGCTGGCGAAAACCTGTGAAGTGGAGCAGGTCGCCGTTTATTCGCAGGTCGATGCGATCGAGCCGACCAGCCGGGTACTCGATAGCTTGCGGCGCGGCGAAATCGATTTTATCACCTTGACCAGTTCAAATATCGCCAAGGCGCTGATCCAACAGCTAGACTTGCCCTGCCGGGCGCGGTTAGAATCAGGCGCAGTGGGACTGGTCAGCATCAGCTCGGTCACGAGCGCCGAGATTCGCCAGCTGGGTCTGCCGGTGGCCGCCGAGGCGACGGAAGCGACCACGGAGGGACTGGTGGAAGCATTGATTCAGTTGGCAGCGCCGTAGCCGCGTTCGCCAGAACGCGGGGCGTGGAGCCATGCCGGCGACGTCTTTCCGCGTTCTGGCGAACGCGGCTACGAGTTTGGCGGAAAACCATGGAGTCTCTCATCCGCTACCTATCGCCGCCGAGCCGGTGTGGCTACCTGCCGGACCGCAACTGGAGCCTGGAGTACGAAGTCGTGCTGACGCTCAGCCCGGCCGAGTACATGGAACGGCTCAAGGCAGGTTGGCGACATTTCGGCTCCATGATGTTTCGCCCCCAATGCCCGACCTGCCGGCAATGCCAGTCGCTGCGCGTGCTCGTCGATCAGTTTCGCCCCAATCGCAGCCAGCGCCGCAGCGACAAGATCAATCAAGGCCAGGTGGAACTGCGCATCGGCGAGCCGTCCGTATCAAGAGCCAAGCTGGAGCTGTACGATCGCTTCCACGCCTTCCAGAGCGCGTTCAAGGGTTGGCCCGAGCACCCCGCCAAGGATGAGGATACCTACTGCGACTCCTTCGTGCACAATCCGTTCCCCATCGAGGAATGGTGCTATTACGTGAAGGATCGCCTCATCGGCGTCGGCTACGTCGATGTGCTGCCAGGCGGTTTGTCAGCCATTTATTTCTACTACGACCCGAATGAACGCCAGCGCTCGCTCGGCACCTGGAACGTGCTGAACGTCATCCGGCGGGCGGCCGAGCGCGGCTTGCCGTTTGTCTACCTGGGCTACTTCGTGCCGCAATGCCAGTCGCTGGAGTACAAGGCGAACTTCGTGCCGAACCAGATCCTGGGGCCGGATGGGAAGTGGCGCGGGTTCCGGGAGTAAAACGTCGCAGACGATGACGCCAAGCCGACAATAACGCCAAAACCGGCAACTCGGTTGGCATTATTGTCTGTCGTCGTAACTGCTGATGTGGCATAAGCATTCGGCGTTGCTCCGACAATGCCGCCAAGCGCGGATGTTGGCGGGGTTGTCTGCGCGGCGGCGGCTTTGCGACGGCGGGTAGGGGTCTGGGAATTTGGACTGAATTGTTGCGACAACTTGGCGTTGGTATACTAAACGGAAAGGAGATTCCATTGAATTACAAGATTGCCATTCACCGCACTGACGAAGGAATCAGCGTCTCTGTGCCGGCCTTGCCCGGCTGCTGGTCGGAGGGCGACACGGAAGAAGAAGCCTTGGCCAACATCCAAGACGCGATTCGTGAATACCTGGCTGCTCTCGAAGACCGCTTCCGGGACGCGGAAACTCGCGAAGTGGAAGTGAAGGTTTAGCCGTGCCAAAGATTGCCGGAGTCAATCATCTGAACGCGGTACGAGCTCTGGAAAAGGCCGGCTTCACGATCATTCGTCAGGGTAAACACATCGTGATGAGTGATGGCACTCGTCAGGTCACCATTCCACGGCACAACCCGATCAAGGCTTTTACGTTGGGCGGGATTGTGCAGGACGCCGGACTGACGGTTGAGGAATTCCGCAAGTTGCTGTAAGCAACGCCCAGCTTCTGGAACAGCCGCGATTGTCAGAGGAAGAGTGATGCGTTACGCCATTGTCATCGAAAAAGGTCCGACGAGCTACGGAGCCTATGTTCCTGATTTGCCGGGCTGCGTTGCAGTGGGAAAATCGGCGGCTGAGTCAAGAAGCTAATTGCCGAAGCGATTCCTTTACATTTGGAAGGACTGGGCGATGACGAGTTGCCTAGCCCAGAACCAGGAACGGTATGCGAATAGGATCATAATGTAAAAATGAAAAGAACCGACGAAGAGCTAGTCAAGATCATGAAGGAGTGCTCCGACGCACTAGGCGGAAAAACTCCGGGCCACGCTGATCTCAGAAAGGCAGAGAGTTCACCATGGAGGAATTTGAGCGAGAGATCTTCAGCGGAGGAGTCATTCGGTAATTCAACAATAACGAAGCGGACGGCATCCGCTGGCGCTGGACATTTGGAGGAAGAGCAATGATTGTGCGAAAAACCAAGAAGCGAAAGGATTCACCAACGACTGAATCAATCAAGATCATCGTCGAAAAGCATTCCGACGGCTTTGTCGCCTATCCGTTGGGCCTCAAGGGCGTGGTGGTTGGCGAAGGCGACACTTATGAGGAAGCGATTGCGGACGTCAACTCGGCAATACGCTTCCATGTCGAAGCGTTCGGAGTGGAAGTGCTGAATCGCGAATCGCCGGTCCTCGAAGCATTCGTAGCTGAGGCGGAGGTTGCGATATAATACCCATGTTGTCGGTGGATTTCCTAAAAGGAACGAGGTGAATCGTGAACGTTGCCGAAGCGGAAAAAAACTTTACCATTTTGGTAAACAAGGTCTACGCCGAAGGCATTAGCGTCGATCTGGAGCGCGACGACAAAGTGATCGCACGCATAACGCCGGCCGAGCCGCCGTCGCCTCTCACGGTGGGAGAGCTAAATGCGTTCCTTCGCAGTCTTCCCCCATTGGGTGATGATGCGGAGAAATTTGCCCAGGATGTTCGCGCGATTCGTGACGAGTTTCCGACGGAGGCGAGCCCATGGGATTGATGGTCGATACGAACGTATTCATCCGCTTCGAGAAAACCGGCAAGGCCATCGACTTCACGGCCTGGGAAAGTTCGCAACGAATCTACGTCAGCGCGGTAATTGTGTCGGAATTGCTGGTGGGGGTGCACCGCGCGGACACGGAAGAGCGCCGGCAACGTCGCTCGGCTTTCGTCGAAGCCGTCATTTCACGAATCGGTGTGCTGGACTTTACCGTGGCCGCTGCCCGAGTTCATGCCGAGATCCATGCAGATTTGGCGAAAAAAGGACAATTGATCGGCGCTCACGATCTGATCATTGCCGCCACCGCTCGTTGTCATAATCTGTCGCTGTTGACCGACAATGTCGAGGAGTTTGCCCGAGTACCCGGGTTGCACGTCATTCCATTCGTCCCTTGATCGTTCAAAGGAGCAAACAATGACCACCGTCCGCGTCCTCGTCGGCACCCGCAAGGGCGCCTTCGTCCTGACCTCTGACGGCAAACGCCAAAAGTGGGACGTCAGCGGTCCCTTCTTCGCCGGCTGGGAAATCTATCATCTCAAGGGGTCGCCGGTCGATCCGAATCGGCTCTATGCGTCGCAGTCCAGCGGCTGGTTCGGGCAGCTCATGCAGCGCTCTAACGATGGCGGCAAAACGTGGGAGCCCGTGGGCAACAAGTTCGTCTACGACGGCACGCCCGGCACGCACATGTGGTACGACGGCACGCCGCACCCCTGGGAGTTCAAACGCGTCTGGCATCTCGAACCGTCGCTGACCGATGCGGACACCGTCTACGCCGGCGTGGAGGACGCGGCCCTGTTTCGCACGACCGACGGCGGCCAAAACTGGCACGAGCTGCCCGGCCTGCGCAATCACGGCACCGGTTCCCAATGGGCGCCCGGCGCCGGCGGCATGTGTCTGCACACCATCCTTCTCGATCCGAGCAATTCAGGCCGCATGTTTATCGCCATCTCGTCCGCGGGCGCCTTCCGCACCAGCGACGGCGGCACAACCTGGACACCGATCAATCGCGGCCTGCATTCCACCTACATCCCCGACCCGACGGCCGAGGTTGGCCACTGCGTCCACCGCATCGCCATGCACCGCTCCCGGCCCAATACGCTGTACATGCAAAAGCACTGGGACGTGATGCGCTCCAGCGACGCCGGCGACTCCTGGCAAGAGGTCAGCGGCAACTTGCCGACCGACTTCGGCTTCGTCATCGACGTGCACGCCCATGAGCCGGAGACCATTTATGTGGTGCCGATCAAGAGCGACTCGGAGCACTTCCCGCTCGAAGGCAAGCTGCGCGTCTACCGCAGCCGAACGGGCGGCAATGAATGGGAGCCGCTTTCGAAGGGACTGCCGCAGGAGAACTGCTACGTCAACGTGCTGCGCGACGCGATGGCCATCGATTCGCTCGACGACTGCGGCGTCTACTTCGGCACCACCGGCGGCCAGGTGTACGCGTCGGCTGACTCGGGCGATAGCTGGGCGCCGATTGTGCGCGATCTGCCGGCGGTGGTGTCGGTCGAGGTGCAGACGCTGGCATAATTCGAGGGATTGCCGTGGTCTAAGAAGGAACGCCATCCATGGAAACATCGGGAACCATCGCGCTTCAAGGCGATGTCATTCGCTACGACTGGACGGATGGCTCTTGGGAGTTGTCGATTGATCGTGTGCGGGTGATCGGCGAGGCCACGACAGCCAACGGACCATGGCTGGACGACTATTATCTCTGTTTTGCCACGGGCCCGGACGAGTGGTTTCAGGCGTCGTTCTACGCGGTGGGAGGGCCATTCAGCAACGTGCAGACCTATTCCCACGATGTGGAACAGTACCTGCGAGACGCGACACGGTGCCAGAGCAAATGATCCGAGTCGTGTGCGCCGGATGCCCATTCGTGGTAAAATAAATAATTGTGATCTCACCACGCGAGAACTGATCCAGGAGGACCGATATGGCAACGATCACGAAGCAGCAGGCCGTTGATCGGCTTGCTCAAGCCATCGAAAAGTCCAATGCCGACGATATCGTCGAAACTTACAAGGAAGTTTTTCCGGCAGTGCCCGTCGCGGACGTCAAGGCCAAAGCACCACCCGCGCTTCTGCAAGAAATCATGGCGCACGTGGGCGCCGGCCTCTATGTGGAGGAAATCCTTGACCTCTGGCGGGTCGTTTTTCCTTGGAGTCGCAGGGTCTGGTTCGACGAAGAGGAAGGTCTGCTGCATCTCGAGGAAGAATCCGAGTGGGTGAGTCAGGCGGAATAAATCGCAACAGCGAGTTACCACAAATGTGATGGTTTCCCCGCGCAGTCAAGGAGTGGGTGATGCCCGCCACAGCGCTCAACCACTTCAACCAGGACATTGCACGGGCCCGTGCAATGGTCGTCCATGCGGACCCGCTGCCACGTACTGACAGGGCCAAGCAGATGCTTCGCTCCGATCTTTTGCGAAGCGCCTGGATGTTCGCGGTGGGCGCGATCGATGCATATTTCTGTGACGCCTACACCGATATCGTGGCTGCCACCATCATCTCGAAAAGCCGGTATCAGGCGGCAATTCTTCCCGACTTCTTCTACGACATCAGATTTCCGATTCGGGCAATCCTTGAGCCGTATGCTACTAACGAGAACTGGCGCTGGCGAATGGCCGCCCGGAAGATGATGGAGCGGGAAACCGTGCTAAGCCTGTCCGCGGTTCAGACGCTGTTCAACAAATTCTTCCGCAAGGGCCACAAGCTTTTCCGCGACCGGATGGCCGATTGGATCGTTCATCCCGACTCCATGAAACGACTGTTCGGCATATCGCGCGATGTCTTCAACGCCCTTGGCGCCGACCAGAAACCGCTCGCGACCGAGAAGGCACTGGCGCAAATGGAAAATAGCTACCGCGCAATCTTCCAGCGCCGGCATGACTGCATTCACAATTGCGACCGCCCGAAAGTCGCCCCGCAGCCGCTGCATCTCGGTGCCACCGTGCTGAAAGTTATTGAAGATGCTGAGTTCCTTGTCCACCGTTGTGACGAACACATCAACGCGGAGTTTCGCGAGTTTCTGCTAGGCACGGGCTGTCCGGCCGCCATTATTGCTCAGGCCGGATACTGAAGTTAAGGAAGTCCATGATCCGCGTTATCCTGCCCTATCATTTGCGGACGCTGGCCAACGTCGGCCCGGAGGTGACGATCGACATCGCCGGTCCTATCACGCCGCGTTCGATCCTGGACGCTCTCGAGGCCCGCTATCCGATGCTGTGCGGCACGATTCGCGACCACGTTACCGGCAAGCGCCGGCCGATGGTGCGCTTCTTCGCTTGCGAGGAGGACCTCTCGCATGAGCCGCTGGGCGCCGCGTTGCCGGATGCAGTCGCGTCGGGGAAGGAGCCGTTTTTCATTATCGGAGCGATTGCCGGCGGCTAACGTGAAATGTGTTGCGAAGTCGCCGCGGGTCGGATACGTTTGGGTATTGCCTTGGTGCGCGGCCAATTCGCAATCCTCGTTTAGCCGCGACGCGACGTACTCGGAGCGGAGCGCTTTCACCGCTGCGGCCCCGCGCTCCGCTCCGAGTACGTCGCGTCGCGGCTAAACGGGGTGTTGCGATTGAAACCGTGCTTGAAACATCAACCTCACTCGGGAAAACATCATGAATCACCACCGCTTTTTCGGATTGCTGCTGGTAGTCGCCCTGGGAACCGCGCCGCTCGCGTCGGCCCAGGACAAAAAAGGAACTGACAGCGCCGCCGCCAACGCGGTGCCCCGGCTTCTCAAAAACCTAAGCTCTGAGGACGTCCTCGTGGCGGCAAGTGCGGCCCGGTCGCTCGGCGTCATCTTCTCCGCCGATGACAAGGCCGCCGTCCCGGAAGAGCCGGTGATCGAAGCGCTCCAGACCGCTCTGGCGTCGCCGCGCGGCGCCGAGTTGCGGCGCGAGGCAGCCGCGGCCCTCGGCAGCATGAAAATCGGCAAGGCCGTCGCGAATCTGAAAAAGGCGATGGATGACGAGGACGTCAAGGTGGCGATCGCCGCCGCCGTGGCCCTCGGCGCCATCTTGCCGCTCGACGACGCCCGCGTTTACTTGACGCAGCGCGGCAAGGAGAAATCGCAGACCGTGCAAGCGGCCGCGTATGAAGGCATCGCCCCGCTGGCCCGGCCCGAGGATAGCGACTTCCTCGCCGTCGGCCTGACGTCGCCGAACTGGCGCGTGCAAATGAATGCCGTGAAGGGGCTGGAGCGGACCGTTCGCGCCGGCGCCAGTTTGAAGCCGGAGACCTATGACCGGATCGCGGCCGTGCTCGGCAGTGAGATGGTAGCCGCGGCCGAGGCTTCTTCGCATTTTCTCATCCACATCGGCAATGAGGAGTCGCTCCGGGCCATCGTCGCCGCCATCGATATCCACGGCGACGGCGGGCCTCAGGACGGCACCTGGCGAACTCGCACCTACGCCCTGCGCACCCTCAACCATTTCCAATGGCCCACGATTCGCGTCGGCATCCCCGCCGTCATTCGCCAGCTCGGCGATCCCACCAGCAACGTTACCAATCAGGTGCGGGCCATTTTCAAACGATTGAACAAGGAAGGCCATCTGCAGCACGATGAGCTTTTCCCGCTGCTGCTGGTCGAGCTGGAGCAAGCCAAGGGCGTTCGGCTGCGCTCGGCGATCATGGCGGAAATGGGCAGCCAGGTCGCCAATCAATATGCATCGCGCGTCGCCAAGGTCGCGGCCGTGTCTCTGGATGAAGCCCTCAAGGACCCCACGGCCTGGCCGCTGCGCGCGAATTCGATCACGCTGCTGGGCGCCTCGGGCTTCACCGGCTCCATCGAGAAAATCGCCCCGTGCGTCAATGACGACGTCACCAACGTCCGCTCCGCCGCGGGTGAGGCGCTCGCCAAGCTGAGCAAGCTGTGCACGCCGGAGCAGAAGGCCAAGGTCGCGACCGTGCTGGTCGCGTCGATCTCCAATCCGCTCGACTGGCGCAAGACCGCGACGGCAGCACAGGTGGCCGGGGATTATCCCGCTCCCGAATCCATCGAGCCGCTCGTAAAACTGCTGGGCCATGCGGTCCTCAACGTGCGCGAGGCGTCCAGCCATTCGCTGGTGACGCTGGCCAAGGGCGAGGACGTCAAATTGCGCTCGGCCGTCGAGAAGCGTATTCTTACCGAGATCGGCGAACAGGAGAAATCCTGGGAGGGTTGCGCCAAGGTGCTGGGAGCGCTGCACAAGAAGGAAGCTGTGGCCCTGCTGATCCCCGTGCTGCGTCGTGGCACCTGGCGAGCCCAGGCTGCGGCGGCGAATGCGATTATCGAGATCGCGGCCATGCATCGGGTCAACGATCAGGAGCTCAATGAGGCGCTCATCCGGGCGGCTCAGAGCGAGATCTTGCAGGTGCAGCAGGCGGCGAACAAGGCGTTGCAGGTGATTTCGCAGGGGAAGTAGTTTTCTAACCCGTTTAGCCGCGACGCGACGTACTCGGAGCGGAGCGCGGGGCGACTCCCGCGCTCCGCTCCGAGTACGTCGCGTCGCGGCTAAACGTCACTCCCCCACCGGAAAATACACCACTGGCGCTTCCACGCTCCGAAGATCATTTAACGCACTGATCGTCGCCGTGAAGTTGCCCGTCGGAGCGCTGTGCGTCATGATGACGAGCGGCACGGTGGCGCCTTCCCGATCATCGACCGCTTCGTGCTGAATGACCGACGCGATGCTAATGTGGCCATTCGCCAAAATCCGGGCCACTTCCGCAAGCACGCCCGGCTCATCCTTGATCTTCAAACGCAGATAAAATCGACTCGGCACCGAATTGACATCTCGCAAATGAATGCCGTTGGCCCCGCCCGACCAGAGTCGCATCGTCTGAAACGTGCGTTGCCCCCGGCCCACCGCGAGATCGATGATATCCGCGACCACGGCGCTGGCCGTTGGCATCTGGCCCGCCCCTCGGCCGTAGTAGAGCGTGTTGCCCACGGCGTCGCCCAGCACAAAGATCGCGTTGAAGGCGTCGCGCACCAGGGCCAGCGGGGCGAGATGCCGGAGCAGCACCGGCGAGACGTGCAGGGCCAGTTGATTGTCCTTGAGCCAGGCCTCGGCCAGCAGCTTGATGGTGTAGCCCAGTTCCTTGGCGAAGTGGACGTCGATCTGCTGCAGGTTGGCGATGCCGCGGCGCGTGATGGAGCTGACCGGATAGGTGACGCCGAACGCGATCTGGGCCAGGATCGACAGCTTCTGGGCGGCGTCGGTGCCGTCCACGTCCAGGGTCGGATCGGCCTCCGCGTAGCCCAGCTTCTGGGCCTGGGCCAGGGCGTCCTCATAGGTGGTGTCGTTCTCCGACATGCTCGTCAAAATGTAATTGCAGGTGCCGTTCAGGATGCCTTGCAGCGACAGGATCTGATTCGCGGCCAAGCCCTGGGACAGCGCCGCGATGATGGGAATGCCGCCGCCGACGCTGGCCTCGAAGGCGATGGCCTTGCCGTGCCGCCGGCCCGTGTCAAAGATCTCCGCCCCATGAGTCGCCAGCAGCGCCTTGTTGGCGGTGACCACGTCCTTGCCCGCCGCCAGCAGATCGAGCACCGCTTGCCGGGCCCACGTCGTGCCGCCCACCACTTCGACGGCGGCGTGAATAGCCGGATCGTTCAGGATGGTGCGCAGATCGGTGGTGACGAGATGGGCGGGAATCGGCACAGTGCGGGCCTTGGACGCATCCTTGAGCAGCACGCGTTTGAGGACGATCGGCCGGCCAGCCCGGGCGGCGAGGCGCTCGGGGTTCTCGAGCAAGAGCCGGACGACGCCGCTGCCGACGGTGCCGCAGCCGAGCAGGGCGATGTTGTAGGGTTCGGTTGAGTTCATGAGGGAAGTATATTTGGCGAGCCGAGGGGCGTAAGCCCCCGGTTACCATAACCCGGGGGCTTACGCCCCTCGGCTCGCCAGGTGTCATCCCGTCTTTCTGACGGGGCTCGCAAAATCGCTACCATCCATGATGGCGTAGCTATAACCCTGCTCCGTCAAAAAAAGCTGCCGATGATGGGCGAAGTCCAGCTCGCGCGTATCGCGCGTCACCAGGCTATAGAAGTGAGCCAGGTCGCCGTTGGCCTTGGGCCGCAGGATTCGGCCCAGGCGCTGGGCTTCCTCCTGCCGTGAGCCGAAGGTGCCGGAGACCTGGATCAGCACGTTGGCGTCCGGCAAATCGATGGCGAAGTTGCCGACCTTGGACAGGATCAGCACCGGCACCTCGCCGCGGCGGAACTTGCCGTAGAGGTCCTCGCGCTCCGTATTCGGCGTCTGCCCGGTGATGATCGGAATGTCGAAGCGCTTCTTGAGCAAGCGAAGCTGTTTGAGATATTGGCCGATGATCAGGACTTGCTTGCCCCGGTATTGCTCGAGCAAACTGGCGATGACGTCTTCCTTGGCGGGGTTCTCGCTGGCGATGCGGTACTTGTTGCGCCACTCGGCCACGGCGTATTCCATGCGGAGCGGCTCGGGCAGGGCGACGCGCACCTCGGTGCAGCTGGCCTCGGCGATCCAGCCACGCGATTCCAGTTCGCGCCAGGGCACATCGTATTTCTTCGGCCCGATCAAACTAAAGACATCTTCTTCCCGGCCATCCTCGCGGATCAAGGTGGCAGTGAGCCCCAGCCGGCGGCGGGCCTGGATCTGGGCGGTAACACGAAAAACCGGAGCCGGCAATAGATGCACTTCGTCGTAGATGATCAGGCCCCAGTCGCGCTGGTCGAACAGCTTGAAGTGAGGAAACTCCTCTTTCCTATCGGGCCGATGCGTCAGGATCTGGTACGTGGCCACCGTGACCGGAGCGATTTTCTTCGATTCGCCGCTGTACTCGGCCAGGTCTTGCTCGGCGAGGTCGGTCTTGTCGAGGATCTCGCGCATCCATTGCTTGACGGCCGTGATGCTGGTGGTCAGGATGAGCGTGTTCTTTTGCATGAGCGTCATGGCGGCGATGCCGATGATCGTCTTGCCGGCCCCGCACGGCAGCACCACGACGCCGCTGCCGCCACGGACGTCGCCGCCGGCATAAAAGATGTCGGCGGCGTCGCGCTGATAATCGCGCACATGAAAAGGCAGACCGGAGCGGGCGAGCTGACGGAGATTGATCGCCAGGGTGGCGCCTTCGGTGTATCCAGCCAGGTCCTCGGCGGGATAGCCGACGGCGATCAGGCCCTGTTTGAGCACGCCGCGATGGGCGGGATCGATGAGGAAGCTGTCGGGGCCGAGCCGGTCGCCGAGGTAGTCGCGCACCTTGGGCTGCCTGGCCAGTTCTTCGAGCAACGCCTTATCGGGGCAGACGAGACGCATCTTGTCTTCATGCCGCAACAATTTCACCCGACCATAGCGTCCGACCAGCTCGGCGATGTCGGCCGGCAGATTGACGGGCATGGGGAACTTGCTGTACTTGGCCAGCACTTCGACCATGGCCTGGGCGGTCATGCCGGTGGCGGCGGCGTTCCACAGCGAGAGGTTCGTGAGGCGATAGGTATGGATGTGTTCGGGGCTTTTTTCCAGCTCGGCGAAGGGAGCGAGGCAATCGCGGGCCTCGGCGTAGCGTGGATTATCGACTTCCACGAGGACGGTGCGATCGCCCTGGACGATGAACGGATTGCTGGGGTCGTAGTGCATTCCTGCCCAAATCCTTTGGATGGACGGATCGATAGGGTAAATGGCAGTGTAGTGGGTTCTACCAACCCACGCAAGGCGAAGTCCTCGGTCCCAGGCTCTGCCTGGACCGCACTGCACGCGAGGCTCTGCCTCGCGCATCATGCCGGGGGCGAGAAGCATTACGTCGCGGCACCTTCATCATACGCGAGGCAGAGCCTCGCAGGCAGTGCGGTCCCAGGCGGAGCCTGGGACCGAGAGGAAGGGGTTACTTCTTGACCTCAAACTCCGCATCAATGACGTCGTCCTTGCCGCCGCCCGGAGGGGGGCCGCCTGGCTGGCCATCGGGAGACGGACCTCCGCCGCTGCGTTGCACGTGCTGGGCCATGGCCTGGGCGGCGCTTTGCAGGTTGCTCAGCGCCTGCTGAATGGCGTCCTTGTCCGAACCCTTGGCGGCGTCGCGCAGCTTCTCGATGGCGGTGTTGACCGGGGCCTTGTCGCTATCGTTGATCTTGCCCGCGGCTTCCTTGAGCATCTTTTCGATGCCCCAGATTTCGTTGTCGGCCTGGTTGCGCAGATCGGCCAATTCACGCCGTTTCTTGTCCTCGTCGGCGTGCGACTCGGCGTCGCGGCGCATCTTCTCGACCTCGTCCTTGCTGATGCCGCTCGAACTTTCGATGCGGATCTTGTTTTCCTTGCCGTTTTTGAGGTCCTTGGCCGAGACGTTGAGGATGCCGTTGGCGTCGATGTCGAAGGTGACCTCGATCTGCGGCAAACCGCGCGGGGCCTGGTCAATGTCTTCCAGGTTGAACCGTCCCAGCAGCCGATTGTCCGCGGCCATGGGTCGTTCGCCCTGGAACACCTGCACGGTGACGGCCCGTTGATTGTCCTCGGCCGTAGAGAACTTCTCCTTCTTCGTGGTCGGAATCGTGGTGTTGCGTTCCACCAGCTTGGTCATGACTCCGCCCAGGGTCTCGATGCCCAGCGACAGCGGTGTCACGTCGAGCAAAAGCACTTCCGACTTGCTGCCCATCAGCAGCTGCGCACCCTGAATGGCGGCGCCGATGGCCACCACTTCATCCGGGTTCACGCCCTTGTGGCCTTCCTTGCCGAAGATTTCCTTCACCAGCTGCTGGACGCGCGGCATACGGGTCATGCCGCCGACCAAAACCACTTCGTCGATATCGCTGGGCTTGTAGCCAGCGTCTTTCAAGGCGGACAGCACCGGGCCACGGCAGCGTTCAACAAGATGGGCGACGATCTGCTCGAGCTTCGAGCGCGTGATGGTCACCTGCAGATGTTTGGGGCCCGAGGCGTCGGCCGTGATGAAGGGCAGATTGATGTCGGTGGACATCTGCTGCGACAGGTCCTTCTTGGCCTGCTCGCACGCCTCTTTCAGGCGTTGCAGGGCCATCGGGTCCTTGCGCAGGTCGATGCTGTACTGTTTCTTGAATTCGTCGGCCACGTAGTCGATGAGGACCTGGTCAAAATCGTCGCCGCCCAGGTGGGTGTCGCCATTGGTCGCCTTGACCTCGAAGACGCCTTCGCCGACGTCGAGAATCGAGATGTCGTAGGTGCCGCCGCCCAGGTCGAACACGGCAATCTTTTCGTTCTTCTTCTTGTCGAGTCCGTAGGCCAAAGACGCTGCCGTCGGCTCATTGATGATGCGCATGCGCTGCTTGGTCTTCTTCTGCGTCTGCGGGTCCTCGATTTCCCATTCGGTCTCGAATCCGGCAATCTGGGCGGCGTCGATGGTCGCTTGCCGCTGGGCGTCGTTGAAGTAGGCCGGGACCGTGATGACGGCCTTGCGCACCGTATGGCCGAGATAACTCTCGGCGGCCTCTTTCAATTTGCGCAGAATCAGCGCCGAGATCTCGGGCGGCGTGTATTGTTTGCCGTCGATGTCCACTTTCACAAGTTCATTGGAACCGCCGACGACCTTGTAGGGAACGATCTTCTCCTCCGCCTGGACCTCCGCGTGGCGACGGCCCATGAAGCGTTTGATGGAGTAAATGGTTCGTCGGGAGTTGGTGACCGCTTGCCGTTTGGCCGGGTCGCCGACGAGACGATCGCCCTTGTCCGTGAAGGCGACGACGCTGGGGGTCAGGCGATGCCCCTCTTGATTGGGGATCACCTTGACCTCGCCGCCTTCCATGACGGCAACGACGGAGTTCGTGGTGCCCAGGTCGATGCCGATGATTTTTTCTTCCGCCATGAGCAAGGCTCCTTTCGATTGCGGGCTGCAACCTTATTTATATTGTTTTGTTGAGTTCAAAGCCAAATCGTTCGGCAAAAGAACCTAGCAAGTGGCATGCCACCTGGATCGACATTGAATTGTAAGCGTAACTTATGGATTGATAAGACGTTCGGCCAGGGATTTTTTCATGGTTCTTGGCGAGTTCTGACACGAGTGCCAAATTGGCAGAGAGAATATGTCCAGATGTCGCAAAAACTGGGCGATTGTGGCTTTGAGAGAGCAAGATTAGGAGTAAGAGTAAGATTATGAAGAAGATCCAGATTAAGATAAAGATTAAGATTAGGATGCGCTAACCGTGGCCCTATCTTACTCTTACTCTTCATCCTACTCTTAATCATCTTCCTAATCTTGATCTTCATCTTAATCTTTCTCTCGGTTCCACCGTCGCGCTCCGAAGAAGGTCCGGAAATCCCACCAAAAACCGCGCGAAAAGTGACTTTCCGAGTAGATATTCGTTGACATCTGTATGTCTCCCAACTAAATTGACGGGGAAATAGCGCGGTTTTCCTACATGAGACACTTATGGCGCTGAAAAAAGAGAATGAGCAGTCGATTTCACCGAAGGTACTGGCTCAAATTAAAAGCCTGCGGACCAACATCGACAAGCTGGACGTGCAGATCCTCAAACTCGTTAACGAGCGAGCTGGCCTGGCCGTCGATATCGGCAAACTGAAGAACGATCAGGGAACGGAAGTCTTTTCGGGCGCAAGAGAAGAGGAAGTTATCAAAAACGTCCTGGAGGCCAACAAGGGCCCCCTGGACCCCAGCACCATTCGGGCCGTGTTTCGCGAGATCATGAGCGGCTCGCGGGCGTTGCAGAAGGTGCTCAAGGTCGCATACCTTGGCCCGGAATACAGTTTCAGCCATTTGGCCGCGGTCGAACGCTTTGGCAGCGCCGTCGAGTTCATTCGCGTCGGCAGCATCGCCACGGTCTTCGAGGAGGTGAATCGCAGTCATGTCGATTTCGGCGTGGTGCCGCTGGAAAACTCGACCGATGGCGGGGTGTCCGACACGCTCGACATGTTCATGCGTCTGCCGCAACTCAAGATATGCGCTGAAGTTCGGTTGAAGATTCATCACAATCTCCTGGCCAACTGCGAACAGGGGATGATTCGCCGGGTCTACTCGAAGCCGCAAGCTTTGGCCCAGTGCCGCAACTGGTTGAGCAAGAACCTGCCTCACGCCGATCTGAAGGACGTATCCAGCACAGCGGTGGCGGCCCAGCTTGCCCAGCAGGAGCCTGGGGCGGCGGCGGTGGCCAGCCGGCAGGCGGCGGTCAAGTATGGGCTGCGCATTCTCTTCGGCGACATCGAGGATTATCCGCACAATGAGACGCGCTTTGCCGTTATCAGCCATCAGGAGACGGACAAGACCGGTCACGACAAGACGGCCCTCATGTTCCAGGTTTCGCACCATCCGGGGAGTTTGGTCGAAGTGCTGGACATTTTCCGCCAGAACAAGCTCAATCTGACGTGGATCGAATCCTTCCCGGCCAAGACGGGGAAGCAAGAATACATTTTCTTTGTGGATTTCGAAGGGCACGTGGAAGAACCACGCGTGAAGCGAGCGCTGAATTCGCTGGAAGGCAAGTGCGAGCAGCTGGTGGTGCTGGGGTCGTTTCCAGTGGCGACCGTGAGCGGGTGAACCGCCGCTTGCGGCGTAGCGCTCGCCGGACGCCGTGCGGACGCTACGCCGCAAGCGGCAAGAGTGAATTCCCATGATTATCGTCTTGAAACCCAATTCCTCCGACAAAGACATCGATCACATTCTCGACCGTATTCGCGAACTGGGGCTCAAGCCGCACCTGAGCCGCGGGGAGCATCGCACCATCATCGGCGTCATCGGCGACGAAAACAAATTGCAGGCTCAGCCGCTCCAGGCCATTCCGGGCGTCGAGCAGGTCTTCGCCATCATGAAGCCGTTCAAGCTGGCCAGCCGTGAGTTCAACAAAAAGGATACCGTGGTCGCCGTCGGCAAGGTGAAAATCGGCGGCGGCTCGATGGCCATGATCGCGGGGCCGTGTGCCATCGAAAGCCTGGCGATCCTCGATGAAATCGCGACCAGCGTCAAATCTTCCGGAGCGGCGATTCTGCGCGGCGGAGCGTTCAAGCCGCGCACCAGCCCGTACAGCTTTCAGGGCCTGGGCGAAGATGGGCTCAAGATTCTGCGCGACGTCGGGGCCAAGCATGACATGCCGGTGGTCACCGAGATCATGGATCCACGGCAGATTCCGCTGGTCGAACGCTATGCCGACATGTTCCAGGTCGGGGCCCGCAACATGCAGAACTTCGACCTGCTCAAGGAACTGGGCATGACCAAGAAGCCGATTCTGCTCAAACGCGGCATGAGCGCCACGGTCAAGGACATGCTCATGTCGGCGGAGTATGTGCTGTCGGAAGGCAATCCCAACGTCGTTTTATGCGAACGCGGTGTGCGCTCCTTCGAGGACTCGACGCGGAACATGCTCGACCTCAGCTCGGTGCCGAACGTCAAGGGGCAGAGTCACCTGCCGATCATCGTCGATCCGAGCCATGCGACGGGCCGGCCGGATTTGATCCCGGCGATGGCGTTTGCCGCGGTGGCGGCGGGGGCGGATGGAGTGCATATCGAGGTGCATAGCAGCCCGGAGAAGGCGCTGTCCGATGGGCCGCAAGCGCTGTTGCCGAAGCAGTTCGCGGATGTGATGGTGATGGTGCGGAAATTGGCGGAGGTGATGGGGAAAACAGTTTAGCGCCACGATCCCGTTTAGCCGCGACGCGCCAACGGAGCGCGACATCTGGCCACGAGCAACTGTGTTTTTTGGATGGGCGCGAGCAAATGGCCAAAGAAAAACCGTCCGAATCCGGCAATGTCCCGCCGCCGCAACCACTGGCGATGGTGATATGCGATATGATCTGGGCCGATCCGAGCACGGGCAAACGGACAATGCTCGGCTGCTTTTCAGAGTTGTCGGCCAAGCATTTTCCGATCATCCACCCTATAATAGCGGTGTATGTCGCCCTGACGGGTGGATGTGGGACGGTGGTGATTCGACTGCAGTTGGTTGACGTCGATGAGGAGAACGATCCGATTTTTGAATGGACTGGAGAAGTTGACTTTCCAAGTCCGCGTGAGTTGATGGAATTCGATTTCCACATTCCCAACGTGTCATTCCCTTCGCCAGGAGAATACAGAATTCAATTGTTCGCCGATGGGGAGCTTATCCTGGAGCGGCGTTTGTTCATGAAAGATGCCCCCGGTAGTGACAAAGGTGAAGCATGAAAAATCAAAACGTTCCCCCCGATGGCCCGCAAATCACCGTTAGGATTACTAATGGCCTGCCGCCCCGCGATCCAAACACGTCTATCTCCGTGGTACTGCCGTTTGAATCCTACGCCCACTTGCTCTCCGATAAACCCCTGCGCCGGCCGGCATACAAGCCGACGCCCGAAAAGACTCAGAAAAAGAAGGGACGCCGGCGCAAGGCATAGTTGTTTGGGCAATCGACAGGCAAGGAGCCATTGAATGCGCACAAAATTCATCGCCGGCAACTGGAAGATGTTCACCAACGGCGCCACCGCCGAACAATTGGCGACGGCCGTGCTGCGCGGCTTCGGCAGCGAGAAGCGCGTCAAGATCGCGGTGTGCCCGCCGTTTCCGTATCTCGCCGCCGTCGGCAAAGTGCTGGCCGGCAGCGCCATCGGCCTGGGTGCACAGAATCTCTATCCCGAAAAGGAAGGCGCCTTCACCGGCGAGGTGAGCCCGACGATGCTGCTCGACGTCGGTTGCCGCTACGTGATCCTGGGCCACAGCGAACGCCGGCACAAGCTGGGTGAAGCCGACGCGTTCATCAATCGCAAGGTTCACGCCGCCCTGAGCGCGGGGCTCGAAGTCATCCTGTGCATCGGCGAAACGCTGGAGGAACGTGAAGCGAGCAAGACCGAGAAGGTGCTCGATACGCAGCTGACCGCCGGATTGGCCGGTGTCACGGGAGCGATGCTGGCGAAGGTGACGCTCGCTTATGAGCCGGTATGGGCGATCGGCACCGGCCGCAACGCCACGCCGGAGCAGGCTCAGCAGGCGCACGCTTTCATTCGCAGTCGGGTCGCAGATCTGTGCGGCGCCGGCCCGGCCCTGGCGCTCATCATTCAATATGGCGGCAGCGTCAAGCCGGACAATGCGGCGACGCTTCTCGGGCAAGCGGACGTCGATGGTGCTTTGGTCGGCGGGGCGAGCTTGAACGCGGATCAATTCCTGGCCATTGCCCGATGTGGAATCTGATTGCCAACGCAATATCTCGTTTAGCCGCGACGCGACGTACTCGGAGCGGAGCGCGATGGCCATCGCGCTCCGCTCCGAGTACGTCGCGTCGCGGCTAAACGGCTCATGTGGATAGCGACGCTTGCAACATCGCGGGGCAACCCGGCCAGGCGACGGGATACACCTTCGGCCTCGGCACGATGAACCCGTTGATGCCGCCATGCCGATGGCAGAGCTGAGCGAAATTGAGCCGCAGAAAAGCGAACAAATCGGGATTCGGCTTGCGCGTCAAATAAGCCCGGGCCAGCTCGGCCATGTGGCAATCGTAGCCCTTTTGACTGTGACTGTGCAATTCATAGCGGCCATCGTGCCGGCGCAGATCGCCGTCGAACTTCGGACTGATGTGATACAGCTCGTGAAAGAGCGTGACGAATTTGTCGTCGAATTCCTGGTTCAGAAAGCGCGGCAAGCAGAAGGTCATCACGTAATAGAATTCGTGATCGCCGTCGAACAGTCTCTGCACCTGATAGGTGACGCCGTGCCGTTTGCGCGTCAGCTGCCCATCGTGAAAGCGCAGCGGCGTGACGCGCGCTTGCAAGCCATGCCGCCGGCCGTTGCGCGCCTGCGTGACCGCCAGCAAGATGCGTGGCACCGCGATGTGCCGCAATTCATCGCAGCCGGCGACGATATCTTCCAGCAGCCGGCGCACATGGCCACAAAAATCGAAAGGCTTTTCGACGTCGCCGCTGACCAGCCAGGGCGGCGCCGCCACGGCCAGCGAGCCCTGCGGATGCGCCGACGCTCGGAGGGTGCGCACCGGCAAGGGGTTGTCGCACTCGTCCCAGCGCACGGTGAGATGCTGAAAATGAACGTCGGGGCCATATAGGGAAGCTGACGGGAACACAAAGTCTCCTCGAGCGAAGGAGCGACATGGAGAGCAGTGGTCAGTGGTCAGATGAAGACTGACCGCTGACCACTTCTATTTTGCCAAGATCGCCCAGGATGTAAAGTGAAATTTGCGGCAAGATTTTCCGAAAAGAGCAAATAAACCGAGGCCGGCTCGCCGAAAAGATAACATGGCGGAGCAAGGATTCAAGTCCGCAGAGAAGGAAGGCAATTTATGGCCGGCAAAATGAAGGACGCATCTCTCGCCAGGACGATTCTCGCGGGGTTAGGCCTGTGCCTGGTTTCTTCGACCGGCTGCCAGACCTGGGTTCCGGAAGCGGGCGTGACGTTGCCGTCCGCGTATTATCTGGAGCATCCGCCGCAGTACATTCCGCCGTCGCCGGCATTCCCCTTGCCGCGTGAAATGAAGACCTTGAAGGAAGGATACCAGCAGCCGGTGCCCGACGGTCTGCCATAAAGTCGCAGGGAAGGAAGGCAGTTCATGTTCGGAAAAAAGAAAGCATTTCTCGCCAACACGATTGCTGCGGGACTGAGCCTGTGCCTGGTTTCTTCGACCGGCTACGAAATGCAAGTTCCGGAAACCGGCGTGACTCTGCCGTCCGGGTACTATCTGGGAGAACCGCCGCAGTACAATCCGCCATCGCCATCGTTCCCTCTGCCGCGTGAAATGGAGATCTTGAAGGATGGATACCAGCAGCCGTCGCCCGACGACCTGCCGTGAACGACTCGTTCCCTAAATCAGCGTGCGCAATCCCGCTGTAGCCGCATTCGCAAGAATGCGGGTGAAGCGAGCGATGCCCGCATTCTTGCGAATGCGGCTACGGAACGAGCGGTTGTCAGCCATTGACAAAATAATGTCATTTTTCGCGCATTTCATGAAATTCTCATTGCACGATGCCCCTCAACTTGCCTAGAATGAACTCTGATCCCGAATCTTGTGCCGATCCTTACAGTTCAATTTCGAAGTGGAGAAAGGAAGCATTTTTTTCAGCTGCTCTGGGAAGAGCGTGCATCGTTTGCCGGAAGTCGGAACTCTGAAATTAGGCTGAGCATCTTTCCTATCCGCCAGGGAGGGCATAGCGGGGAGAAGAAAGACCTTGGCAGTACAGCGAATCGCACGACGCGATGGGCCTTCCTGGCCTAAACTGTTAACAGAGGAACTGAGTTCGGGCAAGGAGGCGTTCCTCTTCTGTGGCAGTTCAGATTGACGGAACGAGGTCTTCCATGAAAGTGAGTCTGGTGGTACTGAACGCCGGGAAATCCGCGGGTCATACCATTCCCGTAACGCTATCGCAGTTCATCATCGGCCGCGACCCTCAGTGTAACTTGCGGCCCGCCAGTGCCATGATCAGCAAAAGGCACTGTGCGATCCTGATCAAAAACGGCAAGGTCACGTTGCGTGATTTCGACAGCACCAACGGGACGTCGATCAACGACAAGCCGGTGAAGGGGGAGGTGCCGCTGCAGCACGACGATGTGCTGAAGGTGGGTCCGTTGGCGTTCCGCGTCGTGGTCGAGAAGACCACGCCGGTGGACAAGCCGACCCCGCGGCCGACCAAGAACATGGCCGGCAACGAAGAAGACGTGGCCGCGATGCTGCTGTCGATCAAGGACGAGGAAACGAGCGATCCCGGCAGCAGCACCGACGCGAAGGAAGAAGTACCGGGCGGCAGCACCGTGATGGACATGAAGGCCATGCTGAGCTCGGCGGAAATGGCAGCGGCCCCGGCCAAACCCGCGCCAGCCGCGAGCGCGGCCGTGACTTCGCCGCCGCCGCCGCCGGCCACCCAAGGTTCGGAGCCTCAAGGCGAGGAGCCTGCTGCCACCGAACGCAAGCCGCCCGAAAAGAAACAGCCGCCGCCGGGTCCGCACGGCTCGGCCCGCGACGCCGCCAAGGCCATTTTGGAAAAATACTCCAAGCGCAACCGTGGATGAAATCACGAAACCGCACGAGGCGAGTTGCCGATTTATCGTTTAGCGCTCGCTCCAAGGAACCGGAGAATTCCGGTCCCTCGGAGCGAACGCGAAGCGATAAATCGGCGACTCGCCTCCTTCTTTCCTGGTATGCCCGCCACGCGCGTGATCTGCCCTGGCGTCGCACCACGGACCCCTTCGCCATCTGGGTCAGCGAAGTGATGCTGCAGCAAACGCAGGTCACAACGGTCGTGCCCTTCTTCCAGCGCTTCATGCAAGCCTTTCCCAACGTAAAAGCCCTAGCTGAGGCCGACGAGGCCGATGTGCTTCGGCTCTGGGAGGGCCTGGGCTACTACCGCCGCGCTCGTGCCTTGCATCTGGCCGCACGCCTCATCATGAGCGAGCACGATGGGATTTTGCCGCGCGACGCCGAGCTTCTGGGCCGGCTTCCGGGTTTGGGACGCTACACGGTCAACGCCGTTCTATCGCAGGCCTTCGACGACCGCTTGCCGATTCTGGAAGCGAACAGCCGACGCGTACTGTGCCGGCTCCTGGCAATCGAGGAGGACCCGAGCCGGGCCGACGTGCAGAAGCTGCTCTGGGACGCCGCCGAGCGCTGGCTGCCGCCTCGGGGAGCGGGTCGCTTCAACCAGGCCCTGATGGAAATCGGCGCCCTCGTCTGCAAGCCGGCGGGGCCTTTGTGCCGTGAGTGTCCGCTGACCGAGCACTGTCGAGCTTTTCGGCTGGGGCGACAAAACGACATCCCGCGTCGGCCGACGGGACCACGGATTGAAGAGGTGCGCGAGGTGGCCCTGGTCATACGCAAGCGGCGCGCCCTGCTGGTGGTGCAGCGCTCCGCCGGCGGGCGCTGGGCCGGGCTCTGGGAGTTTCCGCACGTGCCGCTTTTGGGCGAGGAAACGCATCATGACGCGGCGGCTCGCTTACAGGAAAGTCTGGGGATAAAGGGCGAGGTCCTGACCGAGCTGGCGACGATTTGCCATGCGGTGACGCGGTTTCGCATCACGATGGTTTGTCTGGAAGCAAGGCACCGGAGCGGCACGGTATGCGCCGATAGTTACGCGCAAGCGCGCTGGGTATCGGCGGAGGAATTGGCCGAGTTGCCGCTAAGTTCGCCACAGCGACGGTTGGCAAAAATGCTAAAGAAGTAGCAACGGCTTGTTTTCTCTTGGCCCCAACGGGGCCATCTGAGATAGCCCAGGCCAACGGCCTGGGCAGTCAATCGATAACGGTTGGAGCCCCAACGGCCCAACGGGGCGTAATGATGCACGCCCTGGCTTCCGGCACCTTGTCGGCCAGCACGCCCCGTTGGGGCTTGAAAATCACGGCTGGCGTAAACCCAGGCCGTTGGCCTGGGCTATCCCAGGTGGCCCCGTTGGGGCCGTCGTTGAGGTCGCTTATCCCGTTCTCTCCTTATTTATTGCAAAACTCTAGCGACATCTTCTGGGCTTGGTTCCACGTTTCCTCAGTGCCGATCGGCAGCCAGAACTTGCATTCGACGATCTCGACCGTCTGCCGCTGCGCCAACGTGCTGACGTAGTCGGTGATCTCGTACTCGCCGCGCGGCGACAGGCCGATCTCGATATCGAAAACCTCGCGCGGAAACAGATAAGCGCCCGTGTTGGCCAACCGCGGTCCCGGCAAGTCCGGCTTTTCCACGAGCTTCTCGAGAGTGCCGTCAGCCTTGAGAAAAGCGATGCCGAAACGGCGTGGCTCAGCGACGCTGTGCACCAGCACCCCGGCCGAACACGCGGCCAGGCGAGCGAGGTCGGCGGCTCCAAACAGGTCGTCGCCGTTGAGGACCAGGAATCGATCCGAGCGGATGTGAGCCTGACAGCGACGAAGAGCGTCACCGGTACCGCGCGGCTCGACCTGCGGCACTACCGTGAAATCGCGCACCCGGGTTTGCCGCTTGAGATAGGCTTCGACCTGCTCGGCCAGGTAATGGACGACGACGACGAGCCGACCGACTTCGGCGGGCAGAGCGCCGATGATCCAGTCGAGAATGGGCCGGCCCTGCACGGGCAGCAGCGGCTTGGGAGTGTGCAAGGTGTGTGGCCGCAAACGTGTGCCGAGCCCGGCCGCCATCAAGATCGCATCCATTTACGCCCCTCGCTCCACGGCGTTGACGTCCTTCGCGGTGTTTTGAATCTGCTTCCAGGTCGTGTCGTCGATGTCGATGCCCTCGCGCAAACGGCGCGCCTTGGTGCGTTCCTCGATTTCGCCGGGCATGAGGATTTCGCCATCCTTGCTGACCTTTTCCGAACTCTTGACCCAAGCGATGAAGCGACGCAGCTCGGCGGCGAAGGCGGGCTCGGACTCGAAGAAGGACGGAGCCAGGATGATCGACAGCATACCGTTGATGACCCGGCCCGCGTTCTTGGGATCGCTGCAGCCGCCGCCGGTGAGCGCCCCGGCCATGACCTCGCACAGCACGCCCAGGCCGTATCCCTTGTGCCCCGCAATGGACAGAATGGCCCCCGGCGGCTCGGCGTAGAAGACGCGCGGATCGGTCGTCGGTTGTCCTTTCGAGTCGATGATGCAGTTTTCCGGCACCGGCACGCCCTTGTTCAGGGCCACCTTGATCTTGCCCTCGGCGATCGTGCAGGCCGACATGTCGAGGATCATTGGCGATCCCCCGGCAACCGGGATGCCGGCCGCGATCGGATTGGCCGACAGCCGGCGATTGATGCCGCCAAACGGCGCAACTAATATGCCGGCCCCCGAGGTGTTGACGAAGTGCAGCGACAGCTTGCCGGCGCTGGCGGCCATGAACGGCCAATCGCCGATGCGGCCGAGATGGCCCGTATTGCGCAGGGCGATCACAGCCACGCCATGCTTGGAGCATTTGTCGATGCCGAGCCGCATCGCCTGTTCGCCGATGGTTTGGCCGAAGCCGGATTGGCCGTCCACCACGGCGATGGCGTCGTTTTCGAAGACCACCTTGATGGATTGATTGGCCAGCACCTTGCCGGCCTTGAGCCATTGCACGTAGGGCGTGATGCGAATGACGCCGTGCGAATCGTGGCCCGCGAGGTTGGCCTCGACCAGGTGCGCGGCGATGCGCTCGGCTTCGTCTTTCTGGCAGCCAGCGGCGAGGAAAATCGAGGATGTCAGGGTCTTCAGTTTGTCGGCGGTGATTTTCATGGGTGTTCCTATGATTCGCCGCCAATCGTTTGGCCGCGACGCGACGTACTCGGAGCGGAGCGCGTTAACCCGCGGGTTAACGCGCTCCGCTCCGAGTACGTCGCGTCGCGGCTAAACGGGGGCGGCGAAAATGCTAATGATTGTATACGAAACTGCGTGAGTTCATCAGCGCCCACAGCACATCCTCGACCGCCCCCTGCCGGTCCTCCGCTGCGTCCGCGAAGACACGCAGCATGACGGCTCGTTCCTGCTCATTAGGAAAGCGCGACAGCGTGCCGAGATAGATTTCGTCGATGATCTCGCGCGGCATCTTGTCGGAGCGGGCCAACCGTCGGGCGGCGCCTTGCCGTGAACGGATCTTGGCCATGATTTCTTCCGAGTTCATCAAATGCAGGGCCTGGGCGATGCTCGGCTCGTTGCTGCGTTCACATTCGCAGACGCTGGCACGCACTGGCCGGCCGAAGATGCGGAAGAAGTACGACGGCATGCGATTGTCCCAGACCTGGATCGCCCGGTAGCCGTCCGGCCAGCCGTTGAACTTTTCGGGCACGCCGGTCGCCTGGCTGATGGCGTCGAGCAGCACCTCGGCGGGAATGGCCCGCGGCATGGCGTGCGAAAAGTTTTGCTCATCCGGTAAGCCGCTTGCCGGCGTAGCGCTCGCCAGCTGATATAGTCGCGAATTGAGCAACAACCGCGTAAACGCCTTCAAATCGTACTTCACCTCACGCAAATGCTTGGCCAGCTCATCCAGAAGCGGCTCATTCACCGCGGGATTCGTCGCCCGCAAATCGTCGAGCGGCTCCACGAGTCCCCGCCCGAAATAGTGCGACCACAGCCGATTCGCGATCGCCCGGCTGAAATAGGGATTGTCCGCGGCCGTCATCCACTGGGCGAGCACAACCCGGCGATCGACGACGCTGCCCATCTTCGCCGGATTGTCCACATCCACATGAGCGTTGACCGCGCCCAGCGGTTTGGCGGGAACCAGCTTACCGGTGCGCGGATGCCGCAGCTCGGTGCCCTTCTGCACCACGAGCGCCTCGCTGCCGCCGGGCAACCGCTTACGGCCGATGCCGGTGAACAGCCCGGCCAGGGCGAAGTAATCCTCCTGGCCCCAGCGGTCCGACGGATGGTGATGGCACTGAGCACACTGGATGCGCACGCCAAGAAACAACTGGCTGAAAGCTCGGCTCAGATCCTCCGGCGTGGTCAGGGCCTTGTAAATCGCGGCCGGCCCCTCGTCGGTGGTGGCGCCGCGAGCCGTGAGAATGTCGCGAACGAAAGCGTCATAAGGCCGATTGTCCGCGAACTGCTTGCGCAGCCAACGGCTCATGGCCACGGCCCCCGCCGGACTGACGGCGTCCCGATCGACACGCAGCAAATCCGACCAGCGCATCGCCCAGTAATCGGCATATTCGGGCCGCTGCAGCAGCTTGTCGATCAGCACGGCTCGCTTGTTGGCGCTCTTGTCACCCAGGAACGCCCGCGCCTCGGCCACGGTGGGCAGGGTGCCGATGGTGTCAAGGAAAACCCGGCGAAGGAAGGTCGCGTCATCGGTCAATTCGCTCGGGATAATGTTGAGCCGGGCCAGTTGATCCCAGGACAGCCGATCGACGAAGTTCGCTTCGGGCGGCCGAACGAAGGCCACCTTGTCTTCCTGTGGCCGCGGAATGGTCACCCGGCAACTGGTCACATGGCCGAGATAGCGAACCAGGATCGACGCCTGTCCCGGAATGTCGCTCGAGCGCACCAGGCCGCGTGCGTCCACCTTGGCCACACTGGCGGCGTTGGAGTCATACTGGCAATCGACGGTGACGTCTTGACGTTTGCCGGTGCTGTCGATGGCCGTGACTCGCAGCTGCTGGATGGCGTCCAGCGTCATGATCTGCTGCTGGGGCTCGACTTCGATGCTCACAATCGTGCGCGGTTCGGGGGCCTTGGGCGTCTTGTCCTTGTCCTTGGGATTTGCATTCACCGTGCTCGGTTCAGGCCCCGTCGCACCTTCGGCGATCCAGCGGCGCATTCTCTGATAGAGACGGTTATCGACCGTGGTGCGTTTGCCGCCGCCATGGGCAACCTGGCCGGACGCTTTGAGCAGCATCAGACTATGGTCGGGCGAGCTCGGCAAGACGCGCCGGCCCCGCGCTTCCTTCACGAGCGCTTCGTGGTCGGCGGCGGGGTCGAAGCCGAAGACGCTGAGCTTGAAGCCGTTTTGGCCTTCCGCCTTGCCGTGGCAGCCGCCGGCGTTGCAGCCGAGCTTGGAGAAAATCGGCATCATCTGCAAGTCGAATGAAACCGGCGTCGGCGTCTTCAGTCCGGTGACTTCGACTTTGATTTGCACCTGATCCTTGTCATGGCGAATGACCAGCGACGTCGCCCCTTCGGATTTCGGCTCGACCAGGCCGGTGGCGTCCACGCTGGCGATCCTGGGATCGAGAATCTGGTACTGGACGAGCCGCGTCAGATCGCCGGGCAACTTCAGCGAACGGACGAGAACCTGCTGCGTGGCCTCGGGATTATCAAGCACCACGGCTGGGGGGCTGACTTGCAGCGGGGCCTGCGCGTTGGCGTTCGACGTCGAGAAGAGGGCCAGGAGCCCGAAGACGCATAGTGTTCGGATGTTGATGCGAAAGTGACCGGGCATGGTGCTCCCCCCCAGAGAATCATCCATTGATGTTGGAAATTGGATTGTAACCGGGCGAGTGCCGGGAAGCAAGCTGGTACATGAAGCGTGAAGCGGGCGGTGTAGCGGAACTCGCAAGAGTTCCGGCAGACCGAACACTTGCGAGTTCCGCTCTATTAGATTTCGGACCTGAGTCGGTAAGGGGGGGGCTGCAAACTGCAAGCCCTTTGCTTGCAGCCCCCCTCCTCAGCGCAAGCCTTTGATTACCATGACAATAGCGCCATCATCAAGGGGGGCTGCAACCGCTAGCACTCACAACCCCCCAATTATTTTCAAAAAAATCGACGATTTGCTCTACCCTAATCCCACGCGTGAATGGTGGAATGCAATCCCCGCATTCTTGCGAATGCGGCTACGGGGGCCACCATTTCCGGATGTATATTGCCTTCCGAAGCATTCCTCATAACATTCCATAATCGTGCGGGAACGCTTGCCCCAGAACGATGTTGGGTCAGGCGTTCTCGGTCGTTTTTTTATATGAGTTCGTTTGCCTGCCTGCATGTGGAGGTGGCCCTTGGCCCTGCCGCTTTTTTCCGCGACGTTGTTCATGAGCGCCTTCGTGCTCTTTCTCGTCCAGCCGATGATCGGCAAGATGATTCTGCGGCCCCTCGGCGGAACCCCCCAGGTCTGGAACACCTGCATGATGTTCTTCCAGATGGCCCTGCTCGCGGGCTACTCCTATGCCCACGTCGTCTCGACCCGGCTCAGCTTTCGCCGGCACCTGGCCGTCCATTGCGCCTTGCTCATCGTGCCGATTTTGCTGCTTTTCTTGCTCATGGCCACCATGGGCATCGGGCCATTCGACTTCTCCGGCTTCACGCCCACCTCGGGCGGCAACCCGATCCTTTATACGCTCGCTTACTTGACCTTGCTCGTCGGTTGTCCGTTCTTCGTCGTCTCGACCACGTCGCCCATGCTGCAGCGCTGGTTTTCGCACACCGGGCACCCGGCCGCCAAGGACCCTTATTTTCTGTCGATTGCCAGCAACGCCGGCAGTCTGATCGGGCTGCTGGCCTATCCGGCCCTGGTCGAGCCGACTCTGGGGCTGCACCAGCAAGCGATCATGTGGTGGGTGCTGTTCGCCCTGCTGATCGGGGCCATCATCGCCTGTGCTTTAACCGTCTGGAAGAGCCCCGAGCTAACGCACAACGAGCCCGCTCCCGACGAGCCGGCCAAGGCGCTGCCCGTCGAGACGCCGCCCCCGGTGCCGCAGCCCCAACCCGCGGCGGCCCAGGCGACCGGCATCACCTCGCGCAAGAAGCTGGGCAAGGGCAAGCCGGTCGGCGCTTCGCCTCTGCCGGCAGCTGCCGCTCCTGCACGAAGCGTACAGATTCGTTCCGATGAAGTGACCTGGTTTCGCCGGCTGCGCTGGGTGCTCCTGGCCGCGGCGCCGACCAGCTTGATGCTCGGCGTCGTCACCTATATTTGCACCGATCTGTCGCCGATTCCGCTGCTCTGGGTCATTCCGCTGGCCCTTTACCTGATCACCTTCATCCTGGTGTTCTTGCGCTATCCCATTGTCTGGGTCGATTTGCCGCACAAATTCATGCTTTTCTTGCAGCCGGTGCTGGTGCTTGGGCTCTGCCTCATGGTGATAGGCCAAAACTTCGCCAGCGGGCCGCTCATGCATATCACCCTGGCAATCACCGCCTTTTTCGCCACGGCCCTGGTGTGTCATGGCGAGCTGGCCCTGGATAGACCCAAGGCCAAGTATCTCACGGAGTTCTGGCTCTGGGTCTCGGTCGGCGGGGCGGTGGGCGGCATCTTCAACGCCCTGATCGCTCCGATTGTGTTCTGGGGCGTCGTCGAATTCCCGATTGCCATTGTGCTCGGCTGCCTGGTCCGCGAGCAAACCAGGGCGGACGGCTGGACCGAAGGCTTGATTGACAGGTTCTTCCCCGGACTCGTCTCCTGGTTCCGCACCAAGGGCGACGAAATCGCCCGCAACCGGAAAAAGCCGGAGCCCCATAACGCGTACGTGCTCAACTACCTGCTCGACTTCTTGCTGCCGACGCTGCTGGGGGTCACGACGATCCTGCTGATCTACTGGACGATTCAGAGCTGGGGATGGAAAAACGATCCGGATACCGGCGAGGTGAATCCCGTCTACGAGTTCTGGAAAAAGAGGGGCTTCACCCCCAACAACTCGTGGGAAATGACCCTGATGTCCTACAACGTGCTGGTCAACTTCCTGCCCATGGTGGTCTGCTTCCTCTTTTACAATCGCCCGATTCGCCTGGGCCTGGGCGTGGCCGCCATTTTGCTGGCGCAGCTCGGCTACCAGTCCTACAACGACCGCGGTACGATTTACGCCGGCCGCAGCTACTTCGGCGTCCTGCGCGTGCGTGCTTCCAGGGCCGAGGACGGCAACGTCACCCATTCGCTGATGCACGGCTCCACCCACCACGGGCTGAACTATCAAAGCGGGCCGTATCGCCGCATGGCGACCACCTATTACCATGAGCTTGGCCCCGCCGGCGTGGTGATGCTCCAGTACAACTGGTTCCGCGACGGCTATCGTTTCGCCGAGGAAAACCTCAAAGCGCAAGAAGCAGTGAAGAAACTGATGGCGGCCGAGAAGCTGCCTGGCATGAGGGCGGGGTATGAGCGTGAATTGGCCGCCCTGGAGAAGGCCCTGGACAACCGCGATAACTGGATCGACAGCCTGGTCAAGCACACGTCGGATGCCCGGCTGCCCGCGTCGCAAGTGGGGCTCGCCGTGGCCGATCTGGGCGTGGGCCTGCCGTTCACGCAGCTGGTCGGCGCCTGGTCCGAGCCGCCCTACGCCACGATCGGGCTGGGCACCGGGACCATGGCTGCGTATGGCCGGGCGTTTCAGCACGTCCATTACTACGAGATCGACAGCAAGATTCGCCGTCTCAACCTGCCGCAGCTCACCGATGAGGAAAAAGCGGCCGTCAAGGACGAAGCCGTGCGCGTGGCCGGGCTGGAGACCAGGCTCAACACCGTCAAGGAAAAGCTCTTGCTGGGACAGCCGGCCTGGGAAGAGAAGATGAAGAAGGATTCGCTGCCGGAGCGGTTGGCAGCTCTCGGGGAAATGATCGAAACCCCCGTCTCCGAGCGCACCGCCAAGCAGCGCAAGATCATCTCCGATTTCTATCTCAGCACCAAGGAGAACTACCTGGATGCGAGAAAGGAATACGAAGACGGCAAGAAGGAACTGTTCAAGCTCAGCCAGGGCCCGTATTTCAGCTATCTCATGGATGCCAAGGATCGCAAGGCCGAGGTGCAGGTACGCATGGGCGACGCCCGACTGCGCATGCACTTCAAGTACCCCGCTTTCGATCCGGAGGCGAAGGAATACGCCGGCTACAACGAACAGAACGAAATCGACGGCGTCGGTGTCGGCGGCGGCCCGGACAACTTCTACCACATGATGGTCGTGGACGCGTTCAGCTCCGATGCCATTCCCATCCATCTCATCACCAAGGAAGCGATCGAGATGTACTTCCAGAAGCTGGTGCCCAACGGCATCCTGTGCGTGCACACCTCGAATCGCCACGTGGCCCTGGTGCCGGTCGTCGAGGCGGTGGCCCGCACCATCAAGACCTACGATCCCGACACGGGCGAAACCAAGGACCCGGAAACCGGCAAGGACTTGACCCTGATCACGCGCCGGGCCCATGACAATTCTCCTTACGGACTGCCTGGCCATTTCACCTCGGAATGGGTGATGGTGGCGCGAAACCGGAAGATCCTCGACAAACTGGTAACCCCGCCCGCCTACGAGGAAACCGCCCAGCGCCTGGATCGCGCCCGGCTGACGCGGCAGGGCTACAATGCGGAGCAAGTTGAGCAGATCATCGGCCGCAGAGCTGAGGGCAAGACGTATACCTACTGGCTCTGGCCCGAGGAGCGCAAGGCCATCGGCAAGGAAGAGATCCAGCTCAAGGACAGCGAAGCCTGGACGGACGATTATTCCAACGTTTTGCGCGTCTTTCGCTGGGAGAGCGGGCATGGCTGGACCACGAACCAGCTGCTGATGCTGGCGGTCCTGATCATCCTGGTTTTGGCCGCGGGCTTCGTGGTCGTGGTCAAGAGGAATCGCTAGATAAGGCGGCGGAGCCGCTTGGGAACGTGCGAGGAATAACTTCAACGTGCGAGGAATAACTTCCGGATTTCGAAAAAGTGGGCCAGCGCCGGCTCCCCTCTCCCCCGAGTACGGGGGAGAGGGGAGCCGATTCTGGCCGATGATCTTTGAAATCCGGAAGTTATTCTTCAATCGTTGCTTGGTAGGACGGCCTTCCCAGGCCGTCTCGGTCCGGACGGGCCAGGAAGCCCGTCCTACTATTTCACCGTGGAGGTGTTGCCTTGTCTCTGCCCCTATTCGCCGGCACGTTGTTTGTGAGCGCCTTCGTTCTGTTCCTGGTGCAGCCGATCGTCGGCAAGATGATCCTGCCCAAGCTCGGAGGCACACCCCAGGTGTGGAACACGTGCATGGTGTTCTTCCAGACGGCCCTTCTGGCCGGTTACGCCTACACGCATACCGTCAGCACCAGGCTGAGGCTCAAGCAGCAGCTCATCGTGCATGCCTTGCTGCTGTTCACGGCTCTGTTCGTGCTCTTCGGCACCACCATGGGCCCGGCGGCCGAGGCCAGCGTCGATCCGCTGATCGAGGAGCAAACGAGCCTGGCGCTTTCGATCAAGATGGCCAGCAGCGGCCCCCTTGAAGCCGAACTCGCCAGCCTGGCGCAAAAGCAGGATGCCCTGTCCCGGAAAGTGGCCGACGCCGAGGAGAAGATCCCCGGAGCCCAGGGGTCGCTGGCCAGGGCGCGGGAGCACATGAAGGCCGCTGTGGAAGCTTTGACCCTGGCCGCGTCGGCCGAGAGCAAGAAGGAAAGCGCCTCGGATCTGGCGGTCAAGTCGTCGGAACTGGCGGAAAAAGCGGTCGAAAAGCTGAAGGAAGCGGAAAAAGAACGCATCAAGACGCACCCCATGAGCATGGAAACCTGGCGGCCCAAGGTGCTCGGCGCCAACCCCATCCCGGACGCCTTGACGCTGCTCGCGTGGCTGGTCGGCCTGCCGTTCCTGGTCATCGCGACCAGCGCTCCGCTCCTGCAAAAGTGGTTCGTCCACACCGGCCATCCCGCGGCCAAGGATCCCTACTTCCTCTATGGAGCCAGCAACCTCGGCAGCATGATGGCCCTGTTGCTCTATCCCGTGGCCGTGGAACCCTGGCTCAAACTGGGCGAACAAGCCTGGCTCTTCAGCCTGGGATACGGCGTGCTGCTCGTGCTGGTGCTCTGCTGCGTGGGCATGGTTTTCACCCTGGCGAAGAGTGAGCTTTCCGTCAAGTCGCCGGCCGAAGATCCGGCTCCAGCGACCGAAGGCGCCCCGGCCGGTCCGCCCCCTGATGCCGCCGCTGCCGGCGCGCCAGCGGCGGCGGCACCAGCTCCGGCACCCGCGCCCGTTCCGGCGCCCGAAGCCGCCAGGACAACCTCGGCGGCCATCAAGAAGGGTGCGCCCAAGCCGTTCAGCAAGCATGGGCCCAGGCCGCCCGGCAGCGTCTCCGTGCAAAGGGACACGGGGGAAGTCACCCCGCTCAGGCGCTTGCGCTGGGTCTGCCTGGCCGCGGTCCCCTCCAGCTTCATGCTGGGCGTGACCTCGCACATCACCACCGACCTGTCGCCCGTGCCGCTCTTCTGGCTGGTGCCGTTGACTCTGTATCTGCTGTCGTTCATCCTGGTCTACCTGCGCTGGCCGGTGGTCTGGACCGATCAACCGCACAAATATGTCGTGCTGGTGCAGCCCTTCATCCTGGCGTTCATGATCTACGTGGAAATCATGGGCTGGATCTCGAACCCGGATAGGCTGTGGACGCTGGTGTTCATCAACGTCCTGGCCTTCTTCGCCACGGCGCTCGTCTGTCACGGCGAGCTGGCCAAGGACCGGCCCGGCACCAGCCATTTGACCGAGTACTATCTGCTGATGTCGGTGGGCGGCATGGTCGGCGGCATGTTCAACGGGCTGATCGCGCCGATTTTCTTCTATGGCCTGGCCGAGTTTCCCATCGCCTTGTTCCTGTCCTGCCTGGTGCGCTCGAAGGTGGAGGATAGCAGCGACTGGAGCGATAATGCGATCTCGGGCCTCCTGGAGCAGCAACCCCGGCAGGCTGCCCCGGTCAAGGGACACAAGGCCGCTGCCCATGTCCACAAGCCTCATGATGGACCGGTGTCGTACAGCGGTCTGCTCGACATTGTCTTGCCGATCGGGATTTTGATCCTGGCCTTTGTCGCCTCGAGCACCGCCAAGTCGCTCTCGGCCGATACCTACTACTTTGTCAGCTACGGCATCCCGCTGGTATTTTGCTGCTTGTATTATGCCCGGCCCTTGCGCCTGGCGCTCGCCGTCGGGGCGGTGCTGGTGGTCAACTCCATCAACGTCGGTTCCAGCGACACCAGCAAGTTTTCCGACCGCAGCTATTTCGGCATCATCCGTGTCAAGGAACGAAGTGACGTCCTGGTCAAGGACATACCCACGTTCGGCGATGCGAAATTGCAATTGACGTATCGCCAGCTCATTCACGGGCATATCGATCACGGCATGAATTTCCTGCGGCCGGCGCTGTCGGCCGAACAAAAAAAGGCCCTCAAAGATAGGGAATACGAATATGATTTCACCCGGTTGGCCACGACCTATTACCATCGTTATGGCCCGGCCGGCATCGTCATGGAAAAATTTAACTGGTTCCCCGGTGTGAAGGGCGAGTCGCAAAACACATTTTACAGCGACGTGCGCTTGCCGGCGGCCATAGCCGGGCTGACCGTGGCCGACCTGGGCAGCGGCAACATTCCCAGCGGCGCCCTGGCCGGCATGTGGTCGGAGCCGCCGTTCGCCACCATCGGCCTGGGCACGGGCACCATGGCCTCGTACGCCCGCGCCTTCCAGCATTGCCATTACTACGAAATCGACAACGTCATTCGCAAGCTGTCCTTGCCCGAGGACGGCAGCGAGCCGTGGTTCAACTACCTGGGCGACGCCATCAAGCGCAAGGCCGAGGTCCAGGTGCTCATGGGCGACGCCCGCCTGCGCATGGCCATGCCTTACAAGAGCTATCGCCTGGATCCCGAACTGGGCGGCGGGCCGGACAACTTCTATCACATGATGGTTGTGGACGCCTTCAGCTCCGACGCCATCCCCGCCCACCTGATCACCAAGCAGGCGATTCAGATGTACTTCACCAAGCTGACCGAGGAAGGCATCCTGTGCGTGCACACGTCGAATCGCTTCGTCAATCTGCCGAAGGTGGTCGCCGCCGTGGCCAGCGACCTGGGCTATGCCTACCGGAAAGGCCGCACGGACTACGAACGTGAAACCACGGACAACAAGAGGTTTACGCTCGCAACCCGAGAAACCCTGGGCCATTTCACGTCCGAATGGGTGATGGTCGCCCGCAAGCAAGATTATCTGGAGAAACTTGAGGAAATTACCCGCGGCATGCCGACCGTCAGCAAGGGGCCTTACTGGTCGCCCCGACCCAAAGCTGACCCGCGCTACCTCTGGACCGACGATCATTACAACTTGATTACGGTGCTGCGTGCCTTCGAAAAGCCCAGCGCCGACGATTGACGGTTCGCCACGGGCCGAACCGCGCTCGCCGAAGGCGAGCCGCCAAGGAACGTGCGAGGAATAACTTCCGGATTTCGAAAAAGAGGGCCCGCGCCGGCTCCCCTCTCCCCCGTACTCGGGGGAGAGGGGTCGGGGGTGAGGGGGAAGAATCCGAATCCCTCGAACAGGCTTCAAGTTCTTGCACGGATGCAGATTCTCCCCCCCCCCCCCCCCCCCCCCCCCCCCCCCCCCCCCCCCCCCCCGCGGGGCCCGCGGGGGGGCGCCCCGTCCCACTTTCCTCTTTATCCCTGTCCCTCGCTGTCCCCCTGCCCCTTCCGCCGG
>Ga0182024_10002313_pt1 | contig 47598 bp, 40 predicted proteins | sample P32metaG_FD_120480 | JGI IMG/M metagenome (GOLD analysis project Ga0182024, IMG submission 120480) | Permafrost microbial communities from Stordalen Mire, Sweden - P3-2 metaG (Illumina Assembly) | ecosystem: Environmental > Terrestrial > Soil > Wetlands > Permafrost | place: Sweden: Stordalen... | reverse complement strand
CGTTCTCCCCGGCGACATGGACGGCGGGGGGTGCATCGGTCGGCGGGGGAGCGGTCACCGCCGGGGCAGCCGCTCCTTGTCCTGGTTCGGTCTCACCGTCCGCCAGCACGTACGCAATGGTGGTCCCACCTGGCACCCGGGCGCCGGTCGGCACAAGGTGACGGGAGAGACGTCCGGACGATTCACCGCTCAGCTCCACCACAGCCTTGTCAGTTTCGACGACGGCCACCGGTTCGCCTGGCGCTACTAGGTCGCCCGGTTGTTTGAGCCACTCCGTCACAAGCACGTCCTCGGCGGCCATGCCCGACGCGGGGATGAAGATCTCCTCCACTAAGGCCTCCTCGTGCCGTGCCCGTGCCTCTCGGGCCCCGGCTCGCCGGCACCCGCCATCACCGGGCACCCCGGACGACAACGTTGCCGTGCTCGATGGTGTCGGAGCGTAGCCAAGCGATGGTGTCCGATACCGTCCAGCTGGCCAAGCGCCACACCGAGCGGTCCGAGTAGGAGGCGCAATGGGGCGTAAAGAGGGTGTTCTTTGCCCCCATGAGCGGGCTTGTGGATGACAGGGGCTCGGTCGGGAACACATCGAGCGCGGCCCCGCCTATGTGCCCACTGTCGAGAGCGGCCACCAGCGCGGCTTCGTCCACCAGCCCACCCCGGGAGACGTTGATTAGTAGGGCGCCCGGAGACATCGTGGCCAGGAAGGCGCCATCCACCATGCGCTCGGTGTTGGGCGTGAGCGGCAGATGGAGCGACACCACATCTGACCTCACGAGCAGATCCTTGAGCTGGGGCACGGTTTCGACGTTGGCCGGGAGGGCAGGGCCCGCGGGGTCGTACACCAAGATGTGGTCCACCAGCCCTCCGAGCATCTCCGCCGTCGCCCGCCCTATTCGCCCGCCACCGACCAGCCCGACGACCAACTCGTCAAGCGGCTTCATCGGTGCAAGCACAGGCGGGCCTGACCACCCATTGCGTACGTAATCGTCCAGTCCGCACAAGCGTCGTTGCAGGGCCAGTAGCAGCGCAACAGCGTGCGACGCCACCTCCCGCGTGCCATAGCCTGGCTGGTTCACCACGGTGATCCCGGCTGCCTCCGCCGCTTCCAGGTCGATTGCGTCGACGCCGACACCGGCACGCCCGATGACCCTCACGCTCGGGGCAAAGGCGGCGATGTGGTGCGCCCTCAGGGGCTGCAGGGTGACGACTACTGCGGCTGCGCCGGCCGTGAGCTCTGCTAGCCCGCCGACGTCGGAGAAGTCGCCAAAGCGTAGCTCTACTTCGTCGAAATGCTCGACCAGACGCCGACCATCCCCGAATGACCCGTCCGCCACTACAATCACGGGCCGGTCCTGGGCTCCGGGGGCTGACGCGAATGCTTGCTCAGTCCTCACGAATTTGTCTCCCTGGCGCCTTTGTACTTGGTCACAGATCCGGCGTCGCCTGTCTCATTGGAACAATGTTGACAGTAGACGAGGCCGATGGGATAAGCAAGTAGGGCGAGGGTCAAAATAGTTCGGGCAGAGCCGCCCGAGCGAGTGGCGCCAACACTGCGACCTGCTCGTCGGGTACCGAGCTGTAGGGCCATCGGGCCCGGGTGCCGATCGGTGCCCACCCGCCGACGGCGGCCAAGGCTTTGTCGAGCGCGGTATTGGAGTAACCCCCGGCCTTTAGGGGAGCAATATAGGTATCAAAAAAGGCCATAATTCGAGCGCCTAACTCCTCCGCACCGTCCGGGTCCCGGTCCATCTGCTTCTCCCAAGCCAGCGCGCCAGCCGGCGCCATGCAGGCGACATTGGAATACGAACCGACAGCCCCCAACCGCCGGGCGTGGGCAAGCTCGTGACCGGGAGCGAAGATAGCTAACTGGGGCGCCAACGCGTGCAACCGAGCGTAGAACGCGTCATCGCCGGCCACCTTGACTCCTACCATTCCCGGAAATGCCTCGGCCAAGGCCGCCAGCTGTTCGGGGCTGCACACCGTCTTGGCGTGGGGTGGGTTGTACAGCACGAGCGGGACGCCGTCCGCCTCTTGGAGCATGCGCTCCAACGCTCGCTCTACCTCAATGGGGCTGAGTGGCAACCAGTCCGGCAGGACAACCTGGATGGCGACGGGGCCCAGGGCGCGTGCTCGCCGGATGCGCGACAGGCTTACTTGACCGCTCATGTGGCTCGCCCCGATCTGGAAGGCGGCGTGGGCACGTTTGGCCTTGTTCGCCACGAGTTCGCTCAGTTCGTCGAATTCAGCTTCGTCTAAGGTGTGGAACTCCCCAGCCGTCCCGCACGTATAGATGCCGGCCAACCCCACTTCCAACAAAACGTCAAGTTCGGCCGCCAGTGCCGAGAAGTCGATGCTTTCGTCAGCGCGGATGGGCAGGAGGGCTGTACCCCAGGTGCCGCGCAGCGGCGTCACGGCGCCGCTCACCTCGAGCCGAAGCGGCCGAGGTCCACGCCAAGCTCATCGGCCAGTTCGGTGATCTGGCGACGGATCTCGACGGGCACCACCACTCCATCCCTGCTGCGAGCCGCAAGGGCGCGGGCCTCGGCCTCACCGGGGAGCAGGATGTCGACTTGCTGGGGCCCGCCGCCGATGCGTTTCGCCTCACGGCGGAACGTTTCTGCCTGCTCGAAGTAACTGTCCAAACCGGTGAACGAACTGATGTCGAGGGCCATCAGCAGCGTCCCGTTGCCCCCCAAGTAGCCCGGGTCAACCGAAGAACCCATCTTCGATACCAGCCCTGCGGTCAGCTCGATGAGCATGGACATCCCCGAGCCCTTGTGGTCGCCGAACGGCAGCAGCGAGCCGCCGGCATAGAAGTCGGCTGGGTTCACGCTCGGCTGCCCCGAACTGTCGATAAGGCTGCCCGGAGGGGCGTTATGCCCTTGGGCGAGAGCGATCTTGAGCTTACCCTCGGCCACCTTCGAGGTGGCGAAGTCCAATACCACCATCCCGTCGCGAAGGGGCGCCGCCCACGCGAACGGGTTTGTGCCCATCACCCGGCCGGCCCCGCCGAAGGGAGCGACGACCGGGCCCGAGTTGCACCACGCCATCCCCATCTTCCCCGACCCAGCGATCGTGGCTACATATTCGCCGAGGCGACCAATATGGTTGCAAGCACTGATGGAAACGGCAGAAACGCCGTGGGCGTCCGCCAACTCGATGCTCAGCTTGGTGGCGAGCTGCGCTGCCGGCTGACCGAACCCCCAGGCTCCGTCCACGTTGGCGACCGCGCCCCGCCCGGAAACCACCGAAGGCTGGCCGTCCGGGCGGATCTGGCCGGACTTGACCCAGTCCGAGTACTGGATAAGCCGCACGATCCCATGCGAGTCGTGGCCGACGAGATTGGACATGATGAGCGAGGTGGCCACCACGCGGGCAGTTTCGTCCGATGCTCCCAAGGCACGCAGGACGTCGGTGGCGGTGCGTTCGAGGTCGTCCCCGCTGAACCGTGGTCCCAAGTCGTCTGCGCCCGGCGACGGCGTTTGCAAGCCGGTAACTTCCATAATGAGCCGTCCTCGCTTACTGGCCGGCCCGGCATTGTGCGGAGCTGGCCTGACGTAAATTGTTTACTGTTAGCGATGCTAGGCTATACGAGGCAGACGACAAGTCAAGGAGAACGAGTTGTGACGAGCGATCCAAACGTGGGCGGTCCGTCGCGCCCTGGCGCGGGCAGAACTGGGCGTTGGCTGGACGGGATCGTCCCGCCTGTCTGCACTCCCCTGAGCCCCGACGGGGAAGTGGACACCGCTTCTCTCGAGTGTCATATCTCCTTCTTGCTCGATGCCGGGGTCAATGGCTTGTTCACACTGGGCTCTTCCAGCGAGGTTGCATACCTCACCGATGCGCAGCGCGACCGTGTGGTTGAGGTGGCGGTCAAGACGGCCGGTGGCCAGGTGCCTGTACTGGCCGGCGCCATCGATATGACGACGAACCGCGTCGTCGACCACGCCCTTCGCGCCAAGCAGCGCGGCGCCGATGCCATTGTCCTAACCGCTCCGTTCTTCGCACGGTCCGCACACCCGGCCGAGGTAAGGCTTCACTTTCGCAAGGTCCATGAGCGCGTGGAGCTCCCGCTCGTCGCCTACGACCTGCCGATATCGGTCCACAACAAGCTCGACTTGCCCACCGTGCTCGAGCTCGCCGGCGACGGCGTCATCGATGGCGTCAAGGACTCGAGCAACGACATTCACGGTTTTCGAGCAGTTGTCACGGGTACTCGGCAATTCGAGAAGTTCTCGGTGTTCACTGGGTCCGAGCTCGTCGTCGATTGTGCATTGTTCCTGGGCGCCGAAGGGGCGGTCCCGGGCCTGGCCAACGTCGACCCCCAGGGGTACGTCGCCTTGTACGAGAGCTGTCGGGCGGGCGACTGGGACAAAGCCCGTGAGATCCAGGCCCGCCTGGTCCGGCTGTTCGAGATCACGACATGTGCCGACCCGTCCAAGAAGGGCCTGAGCTCTTGTGGCCTCGGGGGGTTCAAGACCGCGCTCATGCTCCGGGGCGTGATTGCCAGCAACACCATGGCGCTGCCCCAAATCCCTCTCGATGCCGACGAGGTAGAGGCCGTAAGGGCCGTGATTGTGCGAGAGGGCCTGCTTTAATCAGCAATAACTAGCACGACGTGCGTACCACCCCGTGACTAGCGGTGCTCGAGCGCCGGCATCACTTTCTCAGCAAGTATGTCGACCGTTTCTTGGTCCCGCCCGTTGACCGTTGCCAGGAAGTACTCGGCGCCGGCGTCGAGGAGCCGGCTGTAATGAGCAATGGCCTCGTCCGTTGTCGCAAATAGAGGCTGGGTGTTCAAACCGGCGTCCGGTATGCGGGCCGCCTGGCGCTTTCTGTCGAGTTGGTCGTGGTCCGGCGCGAGAGTGACCAGCGGTGTCCAGTGGCTACGGAGTATTGCTTCGTACGGCCGGCCTACTTCGTCGCAATAGCGGCGGAGCACGTCGTACTTGCGCCGGACGTCGACGGGCTCGAACGCTTTGCCCACCCATTCGTGCGGGCCGAAGTTCGAGACATCGGCGTACTGGGCCACCTGGCGGAGCGTGAACCGCTCGCCACCCCCGCCGATCAAAAGAGGGATGCGCGGCTGCTGCACCGGTCCTGGCTTGAGGGTGGCGCTGGTGAGGGCGAAGGGCCCGGGGTTGCTCTGCGGCTCTCCCGCGAGTAGGCGCTGGATGGTGTGGACCGCGTCCGCCAACACTCGGTGGCGCTCGGCGGCCGGGGGGAACGGCAAGCCGAGCTGGGAAAATTCAGGTACGTCGTCGCCCACTCCGAGCCCTAACACGAGGCGCCCCTTGCTCATGCGATCGACGTCGGCCGCTCCTCGGGCAATGAGGAACGGGTGGTGGTAGTAGACGCAACTGACGAGCGAAATGAGCCGCATCCGCGTCGTCTCGGCAGCGAGCGCAGCCAAAGTGGTGAAGGTGTCCATCGACCTTGTCGGGTGGTCGTTGACCCAGTAGGCGTCGAAACCTCGCTGTTCAGCACCGATGACGAAGGCTTTCAGCTCGTCAAAGTCAGGCAGAAAAGCGCCGACCACCGAGAACCTGACCCTGGACCTGGCTTCAGCGACCCACGGGTGCACATCGTCGTGCACCGTTCCATGTTGGGGCCCCGGAGCGGTGACGGGCTCGCTGTCGGCCAATGTCAACGAGCTTTGGATGGCCCGTCCGGGCCGGGCGACTCTCTGTTGGCCTCGAGCACCCGCTGGTACGTGCCGGTGATGTGACCCTGGACCATCTTTACCGCCTGACTTCGCTTGCGCCGCTTGAGCACCTCGAGGAACTCGAGATGGTCTTTGAGCCATGTCTGGGCAAAGTCATGTCGCAGGGCACCCCGGTGGACCAGGTAGAGAAAGATCTGCGAGCGCAGAGCCCGCCAAGCTTGGTAGAGCCGCCTGTGGTGGGCCGCCTGGAAGAGGGCGTCGTGAAAGGCGACATCGAGCCCGGCCACTGCCGGCCGAGTTAGGGGACGCGGGAGCTTATCGAACTGTTGCAGTACGGCGGCCATCCGTTGGAAGTCCTCCTCGGTGGCGTTGACGCAGAGCCACTCGGCAGCCAACGACTCGAGCGCCGTGCGCAGGCTGTAGATCTCGTGGACCTCGTCGAGGCCCAAGTGCGCCACCGTCGCCCCTCGGTGCCGCTCCAGTATCACCAGGCCCTCCTGGGACAGCAGGACCAAGGCTTCGCGCACGGGCCCGCGGCTTACGTTCATGTTCGAGGCGAGCTCTTCCTCAACCAACCTGTGGCCCAAGTCGATGCGACCAGAAAAGATGGCCTCCCGGATGCCGTCGGCAACCTCGTCTGCGAGCACACGCCGGCGAGCCGGGCCAATAGCAAGGCCAGCGTTGCTGATGTCGGTCACGGTCAGCCTCTCAGGGTGAACAACCATGGTGGAGGGCAACAGTCTACAGGTGACGGTGGTGCCGGGCCCGTGCCGTGGCCAGGCGTGCTCACGCGGCGCGACAGCGATTGACCAGGCTGCCGATGGCCTCGATGGAAGACGTCACCGTCTGGCTCGCCTCCAAGAAGACGGGCGGGACCATGCCCTGGCCGACGCCGCCGGGTGTCCCGGTGAAAATGAGGTCGCCCGGGTCGAGGGTAATGACCCGGCTCAGGTACATCACCAGTTCAACCGGCTTGAACAGCAAGTCAGAGGTGCGGGAGTCCTGCCGTACCACTCCGTCGACGGCGCAGCTGATTGCTAAGTCAGGTTCAACTCCGGTGATGTCGGTCGTCGTCATGCACGGTCCCACCGGCGTCGTCGATTCGCATGTTTTGCCCTGGAGCCACTGCGAGGTACGGCCCTGCAGGTCGCGTGCGGAAATGTCATTGCCCACGGTGAACCCTGCGATGGCGCCTGCTGCTTGTTCAGCTTCGGCGTTGCGGACCTCTCGGCCGATGACGACTACGAGCTCGACCTCCCAGTCGACGCGCTGCGAGATGGACGGCAAGACGATAGGGTCGCCGTCGCCGATAAGGGCGCGGGTGTACTTGGCGAAAACCGTCGGGTAGTCGGGCACGGTGGCGCCGGTTTCCTCGATATGGCGGAGATAGTTCTGTCCGATGCAGAGGACCTTGGGAGGTCGCGGCACGAGGCCCCGCACTGTTACAGCGTCCTTGGGCACCCGCGATGTGGCCGCCGCAGTGCGCGCCGCCTCCACCCCGCCCGGCATGGCCAGCAAAGCGCCCACGTCTGTCGGCTCCAACAATTCAAAGTGGCCGTCGCCGACCCGAGCGGCATATGTGCGCTCGCCGTACAACACCGTCGCCAATTGCACCTAGCCGTCCTCCTTGAGTTGATGAAAATGGGCTCGCCCGGGTTTCACCCCAAGAACTCGGGGCCCGGGAGACCCTGGACACCAGGGTCGAGCGCAAAAATATAGCCGGCCTTCTCGGTGCTGAGCGAACTGTCGTCCAGGCCGTGAGCAGAAACTGCGATAAAGAGGGTACTCAGGTCGTGCCCGCCAAAACAGCACGTGGTGACCAAGCTCCCCGGCAAGCGGACGACCCGGTCAAGCCGCCCGGAAGGCGTGAACCGGTGCACCTCCCACCCACCGCACAGGGCTACCCAGATGCAACCCTCTGAATCCACCGCAAGCCCGTCCGGTACGGAGCCCACCTCCGCAAGCGTCTCGCGCTCTCCCAATGGGTGGCTGCTAGCGGCGTCGAACGGGTACACGTCGACGCGCCGGCGAGCGCTGTCGATGTAATAGCAGCGCCGACCGTCCGGGCTCCACCCGATCCCGTTGGAAACGTCGATACCACTTAACTGCTCGGTCGCCTTCAATGTCAGCGGGTCGAGGCAATAAAGCGTGCCCGCGCCCGGGTACGCATCGGGCTCCAGGCACGTCGTGCCAGCCCAGAAACGCCCGTTGGCATCGACGGCCCCATCGTTCATCTGCAGGTACGGCCGGTCGCGCAGTTGATCTGTCACCAGCGAGAACTCGCCTCGTGCGCTCAGGAACCCGAAACCTTCTCTCACGGCGCAGACGAGGCCTCCGTCCCCCTGACGCGGTGCCACTGCGCCGACGGCGCGACCGATTTCCCACTTCTGCATGGGCCACGATGTGAGGTCATGGGACAGGACCAGGCCTGCGAAAATGTCGACCCACAGCAACCTGCCCTGCCGGGCATCCCAAAGCAGGCCTTCAGGGTGGTCGAAGACCTCGTCCACGACAACCGACACGCCCGGCGAGGCGTGCTCAGCCATGATCTTCGTAGTCGTGGATGACCCGGCCGCCGACGAGGGTGAACTCCGTCTGCCAGTAGAAACCTTCGAGGTAGCCGAGGACAGGTAGCCGGTACAGGGGCGAGGTCGCGTTGGGTCTGAGCTCGGCCGTAGACGGGCCGGCCCAGCAGCCGTGGACGGCGATGTCGGTGAGGTCGCGCGCAGTCAGCTGGCGGAGCGCGGTCCGTCCATCGATCTGGTGAACGATCTTCAGGTTGATGTTTGTGACGAGATTTACTCGCCGGCACAGCTCCTCGAACGAGCTGGCGACAGCCTTGTAGGGGAGCGTGCCCGTGAAGATCTCGATCCCGTTGTTGGCCACAGTGCCGACGATGAGGTCACCCCGGTGCTCGAGCTTCACCGTCCCGAGGCGCTTGGGCTGACCATGGAGCTCTCGGCCTCCGGCCATCGCCCTGTCACTTGTGACCCAGAAGTAAGGCGAATAGCTCCCTGTCAGCTCACCCAAGCGAACCCCCACCATCACATTTGCCTCGTAGGTATCCCGGCCCAGGCCGCCGACATCACCCCAACGTGCGATCTGGACCATGACTGTGTCATTGGTGGGGACCAGCGGCTCAGGCACCAGCGCGCGGATAGCCGCCGGGTCGGTCCGGTACTGGATGGTAAGTACCTCGCCATCCGCAAAACGACCCGGAGGCGGCCCGTTGAGGGGCGAATCGATCGGCGTCGAGTACGCTGTTGTCGGAGACGGGACGGCAAACACGTCGTCTGAAACGCTCATGCCAGGCTCGTGTCCGTAGTCAACGATGGATCTCCCCCGTCTGCACGCCGGCCGCACCTGCGCACGGCAGGACCGGCGCGAGATGTACGCCTTCGCACGTACCTTATCTACCTGGGGGCTCGTCGTCAACAATTGACCGTGAGCTCTGGGGGCCGCGACCTTGAGCCCGCGCAGCGGATCGTATACTGTTGACGAAATGCTCCGGCGGCGGCACTAGTGGCGCGCCAAAGAGGCATGGACGGTCAGGAGGGGAGAGAAGTGGCAGCGCAACATCGACCATTGTCCCGTCCTCGCGCACGATGACCCTGTTCAGGGGCGCGGCGACCGGCTGCTCGAACGACAGCGCCTTGAGCGACCGCGCCTTTTCGTTTACTGTCGACCGGTGACTGCAACACCGGCGGTCGCGCCGACGACCCTCGCCCCCGGGCCACGACAGCGCACTCGGCTCAGCTCGTGGCTGGACAGGCGTTTCTACGTATTGGCGACGGTCCCGGCGCTTGTCGTCGTCACCGCCATAATTGCGGTCCCGTTGGTCATAGGCATCTACCTATCGTTCACCAACTACACCCCTGTAAGGCCGACGTTCAGCTGGGGTGGGCTGGTCAACTACGACCAAATTTACAGCAGCCCCACAATCCATGCCGCCATCAAGAACACTGCCATCTTCGCTGGCGCAGGGATTGTCATCGAGATGATCTTCGGTTTGTTCTTCGCTGTGCTGCTGGCCCGCAAGCTGCGCGGCATCTCGTGGTTCCGTGTTATTTACATGATGCCGCTGCTCGTCCCTGGCGTGGCATCCGCGGTCGCTTGGTCGGTGCTGTTCAACACCGGCAACGGCTGGATCAACTACTTCGCGTCCGTGGTAGGGCTGCCCCAGCTGAACTGGGCGGGCGGCACGCACACCGCGATGCCCACGGTCATCATCGCCAACGCGTGGGCGGGGATCCCGATCATAACTATCATCCTCTTGGCAGGTTTGCTCTCGCTGCCCAGGGAACCGGTGGAAGCCGCAAAGATCGACGGCGCCTCGGAACTGCGCATCCTGTACCACATCACGCTCCCCGCTCTGCGCCCTGTACTGGCCTTTGCGGCGCTGTTCCAGATGGTTAACCTGTTCCGCGAGTTCGCTGAGTTCGCCATCATCACCGGTGGGGGGCCGGGCCTGGCCACCAGCGTGCTCAACTACTACGTCTACCAGACGACGTTCGTTTTCGGGGAGCTTGGCCTGGGCGCCGCGCTCGCCGTCCTGCTCGTGGGCGTGATGGCCGTCCCTCTGCTGGTGATATTCAAGCTTTCCAAACGAGGGTCGGCACCGAAGTGGGCTCATGAACCGACGGAGGCCTAGACGTGGCTGTTGACGACTTAGTGGCTCCTGGCGCTGTTAGCCGAGCGTCCTCCCCCCCGCCGGGCTCCGCCTCAGATCCCCACCGGCGACCTTCCTTGAGACGCCTAAAACGGCGAGCGGGGAACATCTTCACGGTCGTGGCGCTCCTCATCGGCGCTGCCTTTATCCTGCTGCCGATCTTCTGGATCGTGACGACGGCGTTCAAGTCCCCGGGCGACGCGTTCGTCCTGCCCCCGAAGTTCCTCTTTACGCCGACGCTGAGCAACTTCAACTCGCTCCTAAGCGGCCAGTACAACCAGTTCGTCGATGACATCGGCCATTCGCTCATCATCATGGCCTTCAGCGTGGGGATTGCCCTATTGCTCGGCGTCCCCGCTGGCTACGGCCTGGCGCGTTCGCGCTTCAAAGGAAGTGGCGCCATCACCGGCTGGCTCATCGTCGCCTACATCGTGCCTGCGCTCGTTTACATCGTGCCGCTCTACGCCATCTACCAGAGGCTGAACCTGAGCGGCAGCTACCTTTCGGTCATCCTTTACTACCTCACCTTCGAACTGCCCTTCGTCGTGTTCATGATGCGCGGCTACTTCTCCGACTTGCCCAACGACCTCGAGGATGCTGCTCGGGTCGACGGCTGCTCGCGCTTTGCGGCATTCCGCCGGATCATGCTGCCCCTGGCCATACCCGGGCTCTCGACGGTGACGATCCTGGCCTGCATCCTTTCCTGGGGCGAGTTCTTCGGCGCTCTCATCTTCACGAGCTCATCGGACTTGACCGCCCCTGTTGCTATCGAGGAGTACATGGGCCAGACCACATTGGACTGGAGCGCGCTGGCGGCGGCCGCAGTGTTTCTCGTCGTACCCGTGCTGGTGCTGGCCGCCTTCGTGCAGCGCGGTTTCCTGCGCACTGCGGTCTCCGCCACCCAAGGTTAAATCGGTTCGCTGCTCTTGGCAGCCCGACCAGCTTTTGTTACAGTCAACTGTTAACGTTTGGATGGTCACTGCTTCAGGTGGTCCTACGACGCCAACGCCAAACAACAGGTCCAAACAACCGAGGAAACAACAAGAGCCCAATATGAAGGGGGCAGTATGAAACTTTCACGCCAACGAGCCCGGCTTGCCGGGTGCGCAACGACCGCTGCGATAGCGATGCTCGGCACCACCCTGAGCTTCACCGGCACAGCCAATGCATCACGAGTGGCTGACGCCACCGTCACACCGGCCACCAGCATCACGATGTGGACCGGCAACGGCCCAGACCAGTCCTGGCAGCAAGCGCTCATCCCCGAGTTCACCAAGGCGACTGGGATCAAAGTCACCTACGACTCCATCCCTGAGGACGTTTTGCAGAACAAGGTGACGGCCGCCCAGGAGGTGAAGTCGACCAGCTTCGCAATGTACGAAGAGCCGGAGAGCCTCACGCCGTCCTACAACGCGCTGCATGCCATCTCCCCGATCGCTTCTTACTTGAACAACACGACGGACACACCGGCGTCGTTCGACGTGGCCGGGATACCGAAGGCATCCGAGGCCCAGTGCACCTTGAGCGGGGTCCAATACTGCCTTCCCCAGACCGTCGACCCCGGCCCCGAGCTGTTCTACAACATCGGGATGTTCAAGGCAGCCGGCCTTACCCCGCCGACGAACTGGAACCAAGTGCTTGCGGACGCCAACAAGCTCACGACCAAGAAGGTCTCCGGGATCTGCATCAGAGGATCTGTCGATTCGCCGAACGGCTACCCCGTGCTGTTGATGCTGCCGTACTTCCTTCCCTACGCCCCGAACTACCAGGGTGAGTACCTCAACGCCAATTGGACGCCGCTGTTCAACACGCCGGGGGCCTTGACTTGGGCCAAGCTGTACGCCCAGCTGATGCAGAAAGACACCCCGGCGGGTGTTTCTGCCTACGGCTATCCCCAGTGCGTGCAGGCATTCCAGTCCGGTCAAACGGCCATGTTCTGGGACGATTCGACCCTGGCCAATGTCCTGTACTCAAAGTCGCTCGACCCCAAGGAGTCCGCGAACGCCGGTATCGACGAGCTGCACTGCTCGCCGTGGAACCAGACCTGCCTGCTCGAGGCCCCGTGGGGCTTTTTCATCAACAAAAACGTGAACGCCTCGCAGCAACTGGCAGCCTGGGAGCTGATCGAATGGCTAGCCTCGCCGACCACGCAGATTCAGGCCCTCAACGAGAGCAAGGATGCGGCCGTCGCCACCAGGCCGGCTACGCTCACCTACGCCATTGCCCACGCCGCTAATTACGGTGTGCCGACGCAATTCCTGCAGGCGGTCCAGTACGCCGGCGCCCACGTCGAGCCGAACGCTATCCCCAACACGGCTGCCTTCCCCATCATCCAGAACACTCTGTTCGTAACTGACTCCGAGCTGATCGCGGCGCAGATCACGCCGCAACAGGCCGTCGCCTTGCTGCAGAGCAACATGGTCGCCACGCTCAAGGAGTACAACCTCCCGCCTAAGTAACACCACGCTGAAAGCAATAACAACAGGCTGAAAACAACACACCGCAAGACCCCACGTCTAGGGACCGCTTGGCCGTGGGGTCTTGTCTTGTCAGGAAGCATGTACCGATGACAAATGGTGCTCTGGGACGCCTCATCTCCTCGGTGGAGTACGAGTCGTTTTGTCGAACCGAGCTCGACGATCCCTACGAACTGCTTGACGAACTGCGAGCGGTCGCTCCGGTGCACTGGAGCCCGTTGCTGGGGTCGTGGTTGGTTACCAGTTACGACGAGGTCAACCGGGCCTTACGCGGCGACTGGCTTTTGCACGACCGCGTTGAGATCAATGTACGCGGCATCCCCGAGCCTGTCCGGGACGGGTACGGCGGCCTGGTAACTCATATCTCGAATTGGCTGGGGTTCACCGATGGGCCCAAACACGCCAGGATGCGTGAGGTATCACGTCAGCTCGTCAACCCTGGCCTTTCCACCAAATTGCAGCCCTGGACGACCCACCTAGTGCGCGAGATGGTGGCGGAAATGCGGGCTTCGGAGACCGTCGACCTACTTGAGGACCTCGCGCTGCGACTACCGGTAACGGTGATCTGCCACGCCCTCGGGATGGAGGGCGCCGACGCGGCCCAGTTCCACGCCTTGACTGAGGACCTAGGTCGCTTCGCCGGGCGCGTGGACACCTCATGGGACCCTGAGGACCAGTCCATGCTCTACCGGTCAAACCAGAGTTGGCTGGCCCTGGAGGAGCTTTTTCGCCACTTGATAGCCGATAAGCGGCGTCATCCGGGCGACGACGTGCTCTCCGCCCTCGTGAGCGCCCACGACAGTGGGTTGCTCTCCGACGACGAGGTGGTGGGCTTGTCGGTGTTCTTCTTTGCCGCCGGCCACGGGACGACCCGTGACCTCCTGGCCAACGGTCTTTACCTGCTGATGGCGCACGCTGGTGAGGCGGCCAAGCTCCAGGCGGGCACCTCCCACATTGGCCCTGCCGTTGAGGAGATGCTCAGGTACGAGAGCCCCATACCCATGGTTTCCCAACTGGCGGGCGCCGACCACGTGCTGGCCGGTGCAGACGTCCGGGCGGGCGATGCGGTAATCCTGCACATCGGCGCAGCCAACCGGGACCCCGCCCACTTCGTTGACCCGGCCCGCTTCGACGTCACCCGAAAGGAGAACCGCCACCTGGCGTTCGGGCTCGGGGCTCATTTTTGCCTCGGGGCGCCTCTGGCCCGGCGGCAGGCCGCCATCGTCCTCGAGGAACTCGCGCCGGACTTGCACCGCCTCGTTTTTGCTGAGCCGCCGCCCGGATGGGGACGCGGGAACATGAGCTCGCGGACGCTGACGACCCTGACGGCAAGTTGGTTGCCGAGGGTGGGGCCGCCTAGCGCGGGGCCGCCCGGCGCGGGGCCGCCCGGCGCGGGGCCGCCCGGCGCGGGCGGCGGTGCTCCGAGGGACGAGTCTTTTACTGAGTGACCCGTACGTGTGCGTCGGGCCGTGACGACAGGCCAGGGAGCAGCTCGACTCCGAGCCCGGGGGCCTCCCGGGGCGCGATGCGGCCGGCCCCGATGACTGGCAGCTGGGTGACAATTTCCTTGTACCAGTCGGTGTAGTAGGCGCGCACGGTCTCCTGGATGAGCACATTGGGAGCGCTCACCGAGAAGTGGGCGCCGATGCAAAGTGCGACGGGCCCGACGCAGTCATGCGGCGCCATCGGGATGCCGTAGGCCTCGGCCAGAGCGGCGACCCTGAGACCCTCGGAAATCCCGCCGCTCCAGCCGAAGTCGAACAGCACGACATCGATCGCACCCGTGTCGAAAAGACGTTTGAAGTCGAACTGGTTACCCATGGTCTCGCCGAAGGCGAACCGCACCGAAGTGGCGTCGCGCAAGCGGCCGAGGGCCTCGAAACTGTCGAGCTCGATGGCGTCCTCGACCCAGTATGGGCGATAATCCTCGAGGGCGCGGCAGATCCTTGTGGCGGGTACTGTCTGCCAGAGCCCATGTAGCTCCACCATGATCTCCATGCGGTCGCCGACGGCTGAGCGGATCTTCTCGAGCGGTTCGAGGCCTTTTTTGAGGTCTTCGAGGGATATCTCACGGCCACCCGTGGGGCGCGCAAGCTCGTCGAAAGGCCATATTTTCATGGCCGTTATGCCCTCTTCGAGGAGGCTTAGGGCCAGTTCGTCGGCGTGGTGCTGGAAGGCCTCGAGGTCCTCGTACGGCCCTCGCGGTGCCTCGTCCGCGGAGGAAGCTGCTGCCGGCGTCCGGCTTGTGCCGCGGTACTGCAGCTCCTTGCGCCCGTACGCGTAACCCCCGCAGGTGTTGTATATCGGGGCGGTGTCACGGAACCGGCCGCCGATCAGCTGATAAAGCGGCTGCCCACAGGTCTTGCCGAGGATGTCCCACAGGGCAATATCGACCGCAGAGTGGGCACGGGTCGACACGCCTGTCCCGCCGTGTGTGACATAAAAGCTGGGGAGATCCTTGGCGTGGCGTGCGATCGCCAGCGGGTCCTTACCGAGCAGGCGCCCCGCCACTGACTCATGGACATAGGCTTCGACGGATTCGGGGCCAAAGCACGTCTCGCCCAGGCCCGTGATGCCTTCGTCGGTGTGGACCAGCAGGCCCGTGAACTCGGGGAACTGGTCGACACGGACCGTCTCGATAGCGGTGATCTTCATGGCCGGTCGTCGATACCGGAGATGAGGTCGTTCACCAGGTCGACCCGGGGAGTCGGGACACCATGGCGACGTCCCCTACGCGCCAGGTCGGCAAATATTTGTTCCGCTTCCGTTTTTCTTCCTGCGCCGATGTCCTGCGCCATCGAGGAGAGGCTCTGTGGGCCTCGCGGGTCGTACGGGCGCGCCGCCATCACGTCCGCTACTTCTTCACCCGTCGCATTGAGGTAGGTCCGCATCGGGAGATCGGGGTAGTCCTCGATCCGCACACCTTCGGCACGAGCCACGGCGTCAACCTCCTCTAGTAGCGACCGGTACGCCAGTACCAGTGGGCGGCGGTGCATCATCGCGCCAGTCGACAGGCCCGTCAGGCCCGTTACGGCGAAAATCCCTACCGCGTTGGCGAACTTTGACCACACCAGGCTGCGGCCGTCCTCGACGACCGTGGCGGGCAGCCCGGCCGCACCGAAGGCTTCAGACGCCGCAGTGACCCGCGGCGTCGGCGGCGCGCCGAGCTCGCCGAAATAGGTCATGCCGAGTGAGCCGACGGTTACCTGTGCCACCTCGGTCCGGCGGGCGTTCAGGACGGTCGCCGCGCCCAGCACCCGCTCGGGCCCGAAGGCCGCCGCTAAGACCTCGTCTTTCATCACACCGTTTTGGAGACCGGCGAACCAGCAATTGCCCAATATCCCGGGCCCTGCGGCGACCACCTGGTCCACCGCCGCTTCGAGCTGGTGGCCTTTGGTGGTAAAGATCGCGCCCGTCACCGGCGGCAACCGCCTGGGGTCGTCGACAACGCAGAGGTGGCCAGGGCGCGCGGCCTCACCCGAGACCGGTACGCGCAGGTCCAGAAGACCCTCGAGCTGTACCTTGCCTGCCTCCAACAAACCGGCCGTTGACTTGGTGCTCCCGAGCACGGTGACGACTTGGCGGGAGGCGGCTAGCGCGGCGGCGAGGGCCAGGCCAAGAGATCCGGCACCGACGATAGCGAACGCACCGGCCGCGGCCAGGTCGTCATTGTCCATCTGGTTATCTGCCTCCACGCTACGAATTTCGAAGCGGAGAACTAGGAAGTGCCGAATTGCGTTTGAGCGGTGCCGTCATCGGTGGGTCGGCGTCGAAACATCGCCCTTGGCGCGCCGGATAGAGCCTGCTGCGCAGGCCGCCAGGTTGCCGCCATCCACCGGGAGAAGCACGCCAGAGACCATGGCCGCCGCATCAGAGGCCAGGAAAAGGACCGGCCCGACCATGTCAGCGGTAGTGGCCAACCGACCGAGCGGGATACCTGTGAGTACCCGTTCCCCGAAGGTCATGCCGCTCGGGTCCTCCCAGTCCATCATCGATAACACCCCCGGCGTGTCAAGCTGGCAAGGCGCGATGGCGTTGACGCGGATGCCGAGATGGCCCCATTCGATGGCGAGTTCTCGCGTCATCTGGATCACGCCGGCCTTGGCGATACTGAAGCCGAAGTTGCCGCGGCCCATGGCGCGCACGCCGCAGGTCGAGGCCGTATTGATTATGCTGCCGCGCACCCCGCCATCTATCATGCCGCGCCCGAAGCCCTGGGCCATCAGGAACGAACCGGTGAGGTTGACGCGCAGGTTGTCCTCGAATTCCTCGAAAGTTTGTAGCTCGGGCACGGTGTGCGAGCCAGCACCGACATTGTTGAAGAGAATGTCGACTTGCGGCAACGCCCGGGTCGCCTGCTCCACGATGGCGGCGGCGCCCGCGGGCCGCGTAGTGTCTCCCACCACCACAAAGGCCTTGCCGTACTTCTCGACCTCTGCAGCGGCCTCCATCAAGGGCTCTTCCCGGATGTCGACAAGCACGACGGAGGCTCCCTTTTGCGCCAGGCCGACGGAGACGGCGCGTCCGATAGCTCCCCCGGCGCCTGTGACCACGGCGTGGCGCCCAGTCAGGTCGAACAAGTCTCGTGTCCCGTTAGTCAACAGTTCCTCCTGGGGGTGGGGGCCTTCCATACGGAGACGATCGTCGCGCCAGCGTCGTCAATTGTCAACAATGAAGGCAAACGAGAGCGTCGTCCCGCCTGAGGCGGCCTTCATAAAGGGCCGGCTCGCGGCTGGGCGGCTCACAACTGGACCGCTCACAACTGGACGGCTCATAACTGGACGACCGCCTTCACGCAGGTCCGGTCGTTGCGGACAGTTTCTACCGCCTGAGGGTAAGAAGCCAGCGGGAACCGGTGTGTGATCAAGCCGTCGGAGCGTACCCGGCCGTGACGCAGGGCGAGCACGGCGCGGTCGAAGCTGAAGCATTGGGCGAACGAGCCCTTTATCGTCAGCTCACGCCGGAACACGTCGTACGGGCTGATCGGGAGGCGGGCCGCCTTGTCCGCCATGCCGTAGACGAAAAGCACCCCGCCATCGCGCACCATGCCCAGCGCACGGTTGAGGACGCCGAGCGCTCCGGTGGCGTCTATGACGATGTCGAAGCCCTCCGGCGCCAAGTCGGACAGGGCCGCCGCGCCGGCTTCGGGGTCTTCACGCTCGATCCGGACGGTGCCGTCCGCCCCAAAGTGATGAGCCAACTCGAGCTTGGCTTCGGTCGGGGCGGCAACAGTGAGCCGCCCGGCCCCGCTTTGGCGCAGCAGCTGGGTCAGTATCAGGCCGCTCGGGCCGGCGCCCAGGACCAGTACGTCCGACCCCGGCCGCATCGCCAGGACGTCGAGGCCGTGGATGGCACATGCCACCGGTTCGGTCAGGACAGCTGTGTCGAGGTCGAGATCGTCGACCGGGTAACATTTCGCCGCCGGCGCCACGAGGTACTCGGCGAACCCACCGGGATCGGTAACGCCTAGCGCCCGCAGGTGCCGGCAAAAATTGGGGCGCCCCTGCCGGCATTTGTCGCAGAGCCCGCAGGTGAGCATGTTGTCGAGCGCTACGAGCTGACCGATGGCCAGGCCCTCGGCCTGCTCGCCCAACATGTCGACCTCGCCGATCACCTCGTGGCCCGGGATGAGCGGGTAAACCGGAAAGAACTCGCCGTCGTGGAGGTGGACGTCGGTGCCGCATACCCCTGTGACGCGGGACCGCAAACGGACCTCGCCGGGCCCCGGCATGGGGTCGCTGACCTCTGCCAACCGGAGCTCGCGGGGCCGGTCGTATACGGCTGCTTGCATGGTGCCTCCTCTTGCTCGCTCAGTGGGCCAGTACGGTTGCTTTCAGCCCGAGGCCCTGGCGGGTCCGGTCGAAAGCCTGCCCGATCTCATCCAGCGGCACGGCCTCGTCGAGCAGCTTGTCGGCGGGGATGCGGCCGCTAGCCAGGAGGGCCATCGCCCTCCCGAAGCTATGGCGGACCGAATTGGTGCCGACGATCGTGAGCTCGCGTTTGAAAACATCGTAAGGAGAAAGCTCAACCCGCGCGTCGTCCCGGGCCACCCCGAAGATAACGAAGGTCCCGGCCCGGCGTACCAGCGATAGCCCTTCCTGGATCGCCGCTGGGTTGCCGGAAGCGTCGACGACCACCTGCCAGCCGCGTTCACGGTCCAGTTCATCGGTGCTGGCGACCGCGCGGTCGGCCCCGAACAGCGTGGCCGCTCCCCGGCGCAAGGGGATCCGCTCGACCACGTCCACCCGTGCACCCCCGAGGGACAGCAGCCGGGTGAGTAGTAGGCCAGCCGGCCCGGCGCCAGTGACCAGCACATCGGCACCGACTACAGGCCCGGCTCGGTCCAGGGCGTGTAACGCGCACGAGAGGGGCTCGGTGATCGGAGCCCACTCTGCCGGGACGCCCTCTGGCACCGGCTCACACCGGTCGCTGCGCACGGTGACGTAACGAGCGAACGCGCCGTCGACCGTTGTCCCCAAGCCGCCGCCGTTGGCGCATAAATTGGTCCAGCCACTGCGGCACTGCTGGCAGTGACCGCAGTAGACCATCGGGTCGACGGCCACAAACGTACCCCGTGGCGGGCCGGAGGCACCCGGGCCGATGCCGACCACGCGCCCGCTGAACTCATGGCCGGGGATCACCGGGTAGCGCACCGTCGGGATTTCCCCGGCCACGACATGGAGGTCGGTGCCGCAGATCCCGCAGCGCTCGACCTCGACTACGACTTCGTCCGGCCCCGGCACGGGGTCGGGTACTTCATCGATCTCCCAGCGACCGGGCTCGGAGACGACGACGGCCTTCATTGCGCTCCCGCCGTCTTCACTTCGCGCAGTGCCTTCATTTCGCGCCAGTCGTGCGCCCGAGGCCATGAAGCTCGCGGACGGCCGCGATAGGGTTGGGGTGGCCGAAGACGAACGAACCGGGGACCACACCGTCAGCGCCTGCTTCGGCCAGGACCTTGACCGTATGGGGCCGGATGCCGCCGTCGACCACGATCAATGGCCGTTGGCCGTCGCCGAGGCGACCTGCTCGGGACTCGACCAGGGCCGACACGCGCCCGGGCGTCGTCGGGTCGAGCTCGGCGCCCTTGATGCCGATCACCGTGCCCATGACCAGCACCCGGTCGATGGCGTCGAACAAGCCTTCGGCCTGTTCGACCGGTTCGTGGAGTTCCAAGCCGAGGGAGGGCTGGGCCCCCGCTGAGCGGATCGCCCCGAGGGTGCTGGCGATGTCCCTGCTCGCCCCGCTCTGCACTGTGACCATGTCCCCCCCCGCCTCGATGAACCGCGGCGCCCAGAAGTCCGGGTCGGAAACATTCAAATGGACATCGAGCAGGGTAGTTGTGCGCGCCCGCAGCGCGGCGACCACGTCGGGCCCGAAGAGCAGCTCGGGGACGTTATGGCCGTCGAAAACGTCCAGGTGGAACCCGTCGGCTACCTCACCGAGCCGATCGACCGCCTCCCCGAGCGCCAAGAGGTCAGCTGACCACAGAGACACGTAGGCCAGCATTGCCGTCCCTCCCTAAACCGTCAGGAGGCTCGCTTGTCCCCCTAGGTTCCGGAACGCTACGATATTGCACCAGAACGACCCGAGTCAAGAACGATTCGAAAGGATTCGTAAGCGAGTGGAGGCTTTGGCCAACGACGGCCACCCGGGCGAGCGGGTGGGCCGGGCCAGGATGCGTGCGAGGATGGTCGTTGGGGCCGACATAGGAGGCACCAAACTTTGCACCGTCGTCGCTGGTGAGGACCACCGCGTGGCCTACCGCACCTGGTCCGAGCACGGCGTGGGCGCAACCGCCGAACTGGTCGATTACCTGGTCACCGCTGTCGAGGGCTGCCGGGAAGTGGCCAGAAGCTCCGGCGGCGACGTCGTGGCTGTCGGGGTCGCGGTGGCGGGATGGCTTTCCCCGGACCGCGAGCGGCTCACCTTGGGCGCCAACCTGGGCACCCGGGACCGGGACCTCGGTGGCGAGCTACGCCACCGCCTGGGATTGCCGGTGGTGATCGAGAACGACGGCAATGCCAGCGCACTGGCTGAGGCCCGGGCGGCCAAGGAGAGCCGTTGCGTTGTCGTCCTCACTCTTGGGACCGGCGTGGGTGGCGGTGTCGTCGTGGACGGGCAGCTCTTGCTGGGTGCCTCGGGTTTGGCGGGCGAGCTCGGCCACCTCTGCGTTGGCAAGGGAGGCCCACCCTGTGTCTGCGGGGGCAGGGGCTGCTTGGAGCTCTTCGCCAGCGGCCCCGCCATTGCGCGTGCCGGCCACGCCGCGACGAGCGCCGAGGTGGTCGCCGCGGCCGAAGCCGGAGACGCCGCCGCTCAGAGGGTATTGCGTGCCGCAGGCGCCGCCATCGGCAGGGCCATCGTGCTCCTCGTACCAGTGGTCGACCCCGACCTGGTGCTGATCAGCGGTCGGTTGGCGGAGGCGGCGGCCCGCTGGCTGCTGCCTGCCGCACGGGCAACGGTCAACAGGTCGCGGCCCTTGCGCCAGGTGGTCGCCCCGCCGCGCATCGACCTCGGGCGGCTCGGCCCGGAAGCTACCGCTATCGGTGCCGCAGAGCTCGCCCTCCTCATCCCGACGGGAGTGGCTGCCCCTTCGGCGGCCAGCCCCCGCTCGGCGTAGGCGAGCGCGATGACGCCAGCAGGTACGGCACCCAGTCAACTTCGCCTCGGAGTCGTCGGCCTCGGCCGGATCTCCCAGGTTGCGCACTTGCCGGCGGCTACCAAAGCCGATCGGGTGCGGCTGGCGGCCGTGTGCGATGCCAGCCCTACCGTCGTCGACAAAGTCGCCAGGCACTACGACGTCCCGGGTTTCACGGATATCGGACAGCTCCTGCAACAGGACCTAGACGCCGTCCTGGTGGCCACACCGGACCGCTCCCATGCGGCCCTGGCCACAGTGGCCCTGCAGGCCGGCAAGCACGTCCTGGTCGAAAAGCCGCTGGCTGATAACGTCCCCGCCGCTGAAGAGCTGGCCCGCTTTGCCGCCGGCACGGGTTTGAAACTCCAGGTCGGTGCTATGAAACGCCACGACCCTGGTATCGAGTTCGCGAGAGCGTCCTTGCCCCGTATCGGCCCTATCATCACGGCCCAGGCTTGGTACCGGGTGATGGCGGCCTTGCGGCCGCCCACCGAAGCGACCCTGTTCCCCAAGACTTTCGTGGACGACGCTGTGCGGGAGGTCGAGGCGACCTACAAAGCGGACCGGGAGCGGTACTTGCTCAGCACCCACGGGGCCCATGTTTTCGACGGCATCCGCCACCTCATCGGCGAGGTCACCACCGTGCGCGCCGAGGTGGCACACGTGGGCAAGGATTTCAGCTGGCACGGTACCGGCCGGTTGGCAGAGCTCGGTGGCCTCGTATCGTTTGAGATCTCGGCCAATGTGCACGCAAAGTGGGCCGAAGGCTTCGACGTGTACGGCGAATCGGGGCACCTGCGCGTCCGCTCGTCGTTCCCGTTCTTCAGGCGAGCGAGCGAAGTCGCGCTTTTCATCGAGGGTGACGCCACCACGCTAAGCCCGTCCTTCGGCGACACCGACCCCTACGAACGCCAATTGGAGGCGTTTGCCCGTGCCGTACTGGACGGCGGGCGGGTCAGCCCCAGCGGGGAAGACGGCGTGTCCGCTGTCCGCTTCATCGAGGCGGTCAGGACCAGCGCCAGCTACGGAGGCGAGGAAGTGCATATATGACGGCAGAGCTAGGTATTTTTGCCCGCATCTTCACCAGGCCCACCGCCGAGGAGGTGGCTGCGGCCGTGGCCGGCGCCGGTTTCGATCTGGTGCAGCTCAACCTGTCGTGCATCGGGGCGCCCACCGTCCCCCCAGTCGGAGCCGCCGTCGACTTCGCCGGTATCCGATCGGCGTTCGAGGCGAACGCTGTCCGGATCTGGGGGCTCTCGTGCACCTATAACCTCATCCACCCCGACCTCGCCCAGCGTGCCGAGTACACGGCCCGGGCCGAGTGGCTGATCGGGCGAGCACCGGAGCTTGGTGCGGAGGTCGTCACGTTGTGCTCTGGGACCCGCGACGCCGAGGACATGTGGCGCGCTCATTCAGCCAATTCCTCCCCCGAAGCTTGGGCTGACCTACGCGCCGGCCTTGACACACTGTTGCCGGCGGCCGAGGGGGCAGGTGTGCGCCTCGGGATAGAGCCTGAACCGGGCAATGTCGTGGCCGACGCCGCTCGGGCAAGCGACCTGCTCGCCGAGCTCGGCAACGACGCCAGGTTCATCGGGATCGTGCTGGACCCGGCCAATTTAGTTACGCCCGCTACCGCCTCTGACCAGGGCAGGATCCTTCGGCACGCTTTCGGCGTGCTCGGCGCCGAGACCGTTGCCCTCCATGCCAAGGACGTCGTCTCCACCGGCGCCTACGCGGCCGCCGGTCTTGGACAGCTCGATTACGACCTGGTATTCGAGTTGCACGCGGCGCTCCCGGTGCAGGTCCCCGTGATCGTTCAGGACAGCACCGAAGCAGACGTCCCCCGCACCCGGCGCTTCTTGCTCAGCTCTGCTTTGAGGCAAGAGGCCCGGGCCAGTGGGTGACAGCACAGTGGGTGAGAGCACACTCGGTGACAGCTCACCGGGCGCCAGCTCACCGGGTCACACCTCACCGGGTCACACCTCACCGGGTGACAGCTCACGGGGTGACAGCTCACCGGGTAACGGTGCCTCCGGTGACGGTGCAGCCGGCTCATACGCCTCTACCGCCAACTACCGGCTGGAGCTCAACGGGAGCCGCGACGGTGCCGTCGTCCTCTTGCATGGCCTCGGCGGCGAACTGGGCCAGCTCTGGGGGCTAACGCCCGGGGAGGTCGGTGGCCGCCCGGCCCCTATCCTTGCGGCGGACGCCCGCGAGCATGGGGGCACCTTCACGGCGGAGATGGGACCGTTGAGCTTCGATGCGATGGCCCAAGACGTCACCAGCCTTGCTGACAATTTGCAGCTCGGCCCCAAGCTCGTCCTTGTCGGTGTGTCCATGGGGGCTGCCACGGCGTTGGCTGTCGCGATGAAGGTCCCCGGTCGCGTGCATGCCCTCGTAATCGTTCGGCCGGCTTGGCTCAACGAGCCCCTGCCAGACAATCTCCGGGCTTTCCCGGAAGTGGCGAAGCTGCTGCGCGCCGTTGGGCCCGAGAAAGGCCGGGCCATTTTCCAGGAGTCGGCACGCTACCGGGAGATCTCAGCCATCTCGCCGGGCGGAGCGGCGAGCCTTCTCGGCCAGTTCGACCAGCCGGGGGCCGTTGCCAGGGCACGCCGTCTCGAGGAGATGCCCTCCTCGGTGCCTTACCAGGGCCCAGAGTCGATCCAGAGCCTGTCGGTACCCGTGCTGGTCATTGGGGCACCAAGCGACCCGGTCCACCCCATCGGTTATGCCGAAGAGCTGGCGAGCCTGCTACCCGCCAGCCGCTTGGCGGTGCTCACTTCTAGAGATCTGTCCCCTGAACGCAACCGCGCCGACCTGGAGTCAGCCGTGACCAGCTTCTTGGCGGATCTGGCGCCGATGCCCGGGCTGTAGAGGCCGGGCAGTAGAGATCGAGTACGCGTAGAAGCACTTACTCGCGAAGACCGCGGGTGGGACTGCGCTGAAAAGCGCGAATGTGCTCTGGTCGACCGCACGTCGGTGAGCGCCGAGGCCGTTTTCTTGCATGGACGTCAGTGATGTGGCATTTGCAGGGGCACATTTGCGGTTTTGGCGGCAGTTTTGGCGGCGGCTCGGTTTTGGGGGCGGTTTGGAGGCGGCTTTGGCGGCGGCGCGGTTTTGGAGGCGGTTCCGGAGGCGGTTTGACGGCGGTTCCGGAGGCGGCTCGGTTTGGAGGCGGCTCGGGTTGTGGGTGCGCACCCGTAGGTGACCCAAAATCGGTGGGTAGCCGCCGGTAGTTGGACCAGCTCACCGAACGCCGGCGAGCCCTCGCCCGCGCCCTCCGCGGAGCCTCCGGACCGAATGCCGAGCCTTCACCGCACCGTCCAGGGACCCTCCCGGCTCGAGGCTGCTAGAGCGCTCATATCCCCCCGGACGGAGGTAATAGGAGGGGCTGCCTTGACAGGCAAACGTTGCGAGGCTAGATTAAGTCAAATCGATTTGACAACGGCAAGTTGCCACCTATGAAGCCAGATATGAGATGGATTAGATAGTGCCGTTGTATCGATTCGGACGGGGGGGTGAGTGGAGCAGCTAGCTGGGCGTTGCACGCTCAAGGACGTCGCGCTATTGGCGGGAGTCTCGGTGACGTCGGCATCGATGGCGCTTTCGGACAGCCCTCGGGTGGCGGCGGTGACTAAAGAAGCCGTCCGCATCGCCGCAACCAAGCTGGGCTACGTTCCTCACTCGGCTGGGCGGGCCCTGCGCAGCCAGCGTGTGAGCGCAATTGCGGTGGTCCTGCCGCACTCGAGCCAGCACGTCTTCTCGCACCCGACTCTGACCGACCTTCTTGATGGCGTTGTTTCCGTCGCTGCAGACAATGACCTCTCGACGATCTTGTCGACCTCTCGCACCGAAGAGGACGAGGCCTCGGCCTACCGCCGCTTTATGAACGGGCGAGAGGCCGACGGGATCGTGGTGGCCTCGGCGGCAGTCGCCGACGCGAATGTTATTGGACTTGCCCGGTCTGGTTACCCGATCGTGATCGTCGGCCGTGCCCCGCATGTGGCCCGAGCCACGGCCGTAAGCCTCGACGACTGCCACGGGGGCGAGGTCGCCACTCGCCATCTCCTCGATGTTCATGAAGTTCGGCGGGTCGCCCACATTTCCGGCCCGCTGGGCCACCAATCGGCCCAGGACAAGCTGACGGGCTACCGGGGCGCTCTTGTGGCGTCGGCAATTGCCCCCGACCCGGCCCTAGAGGTTGAGGGCGACTACTCCGATGAAAGCGGTGCTCGCGCCGTCAAGGAACTGGTACGGCGGGGCGTCCCCTTCGAGGCGATATTCGCCGCCAACGACCAAATGGCGCTGGGTGCCCGGGAGGCACTCCAGACCATCGGGCTCAGCGTCCCTGGGGACGTGCTCTTGGTCGGCTATGACGACATCCCCCTGGCCCGATATGTCGAGCCGGCACTCACTTCGGTCCAAGGCAACATGGTCGAAGTCGGATCGGTGGCGGCACTGCGCCTACTCGAATTGATAGGTGGCCGGCTGCCTGATCAGCCCGTCACCTTATTGCCGACAGAACTTGTCGTCCGGAAGTCGTGCGGGTGTGGCAGGCCTTGAGCCAAAGCACCGGGCCCTTCGCTTCGGCAAAGTCCTACCGGAGAAAAACAAACACAAGAACACGACACCAACACGACACCAACCCACCAACACGACACCAACTGAAAGGGGAGCCTTAACATGAGGAAACAACTGGCATTACTGGGGGCGGTGGCTTGCATCTCTGCAAGCCTCGCGGGCGCCGGAGTACCGGCGGCCTTCGCCTCCGGCGGCAAGGTGACGCTGACTTATTGGGCCGGCTTCACCGGAGGTGACGAGCCGACCTATGTAGACCTCGTCAAGCAGTTCAACCAGACACACCCAGACATACAAGTCAACATGACCATCGAACCATGGGACACGATCGCGCAAAAATTGCCAACGGCAATGGCAACCGGCGCCGGCCCCGATATCGCTACACCTGACTACAACGTGGGGACGATCAGGGAGTACATCAAAGAAGGTTTGATCGCCCCGATCGATTCGCTGCTTGGTAGCGGCTCGAACCAGGTGCCAGCCAACGTCATCCCGCCCGCCATAAAGGCCGCTTTCACGGTGAACGGGCACCTCTATGCCGCACCCGCTAACTGGGCAACCCTGGAGCTCTATTACAACAAGACGCTGTTCGCCAAGGCCGGGATCGCCGCTCCGCCCAAGACGATGACGCAGCTCCAGCAGGACGCTGTCAAGCTGACGGTTAAGTCCGGGTCACGGGTCACCCAGTACGGGATGGCCATCGCTGACCACGCCACGATCGCCATGTGGCCCATCTTCATCTGGGCCAATGGCGGGAACATCCTGAACGCCCAAGGTTGTTCCGTCCTCGACAGCCCGAAGACCGTTCAGGCCGTTAGCAGCTGGGCCAACCTCATCGTGAAGGACCAGATCACGCAGGTCGGCCTCGCCGGCCAGGACGCCGACAACTTGTTTTCGGCGCAAAAGGCTGCAATGGAGATCAACGGCCCTTGGGCGATCGGCGAGTACGTCCCGGCAAAAGTGAGCTTCGGTTTGGCTCCGGTCCCGGTCGGCGCCATCGGCAAGCTCGTCACGACGGGGAGCACGGTCCCCATGGTCGTAAATGCTAAGTCGAAGAACATGGCCGCCGCGCTGACGTTCTTCGCCTGGTGGATGAGCAAGCCAGCTCAGGCCGGTCTCGCTGAGGGTGTCGGCTACCCGCCGTCCCGGACGGACATGGCCAGCTACGCGGGCCTGACGAAAAACCCTTACGTGGCTGGTTTTACAGCTGAAAGCCCTGACGCCCAGCTCTACCTGCCCACCCTGGCCAACTTCAACTACGTCGACTCCAGCATCTTCTCGCCCGCGATCGCCGCGGCCGAGCGGGGGGGCAACGTCGCCACCATTCTGCAGGCCGCCAGTCAACAGCTCAACCAAGCCGTGGGTTGCAAGTAAGCGTAAGCCCAGGCTCATAACCCAGCCTTACCGGCGCCGGCCGCCCGTACAGAGAGGCATCGTGCCTCTTTGGCGGGCGGCTCTCCCGGTGCTCGACGGTTTTGGTTAGCATCAAGACCAGGCAATGGCAAACGAGCCTTCTCGCCCGCCACGCGGCCGACCAGCGACCAGGAGCCTTCGATCCCGCAAAGACCGAGAGGCGTGATTCTGTGAAACACAGCAGCGCCCTTTCGCCCAACATGTCCTTCGCGACGGCCCGGCTACCAGCCGGCCGTAGTCGCCGGGCCATCCGGCTGCGCCGCCATGCGCGCGCGTACGTCTTCCTGGTGCCGAGCATCACAATCTTGGTCGTCTTCGTTGGTTACCCGATCGTTCAGTCGTTTTGGATGAGCCTGCATAACTGGTCGTTCTTCGCTACGGTCCAGCCGTATGTGGGGCTGCAGAATTATGAGAACTTGTGGCACGACTCGCGCTTTTGGGGCGACTTACGCAATACGGCCATCTATACCGGCACCGTGGTGCCTCTCCAGGTTTGCTTGGGGCTCGCCTTGGCGGTCGCCCTGCAGCGCAATACCTCTATCAACAAGTTCTTCCGGTCCGTCTACTTCTTCCCTGTGATCTCGTCACTGGCGACGATGGGGATCGTGTGGAAGTTCCTCCTCGACCCGACGATCGGCATCATCACCCACGCCATGGTCGCCGTCGGGTTACCCGACATTGATTTCCTCGAAAGCACGACGTGGGCGCTTCCGGCCGTGATCCTGGTCGGGGTGTGGAAAGGCGTCGGCTTTTCCATGGTGATCTTTCTTGCCGCCCTTCAAGACGTCCCCGAGTCATTGCTAGAGGCGGCCACCCTGGACGGCGCGGGACCATGGGCGCGGTTTCGTCGCGTGGTATTGCCGGGGCTCCGGCCGAGCCTACTTTTCTCGTCGGTCATAGCAACGATCGCCTCCATGCAGCTGTTCGACTCGGTCTACGTCATGACCGGCGGTGGCCCGATCTTTCACACCGAGACCCTGGTCACCTACATCTACCTGGAGGCCTTCGACTACTCCCAACCCGGGTACGCGGCGGCGCTTTCTTGGGTACTGTTCGTGCTGATCCTGGGGATCTCGATGCTCCAGCTCCGCCTGTTCCGCTATGCAGAGGTGAACTGATGGTCCTAGCTGCGGAGCGTAAGCGCGTCCGGCGGAAAGCAGCCATCTCAGACGTCCCTGCGTGGGCACGAAGGGGCGGGTGGTGGTGGGGGCTGTCCCGTTGGACCAAGTGGGCCCTGTTGCTCGGGGGGGCAGTGATAATCATCCTGCCCTTCCTGTGGATGTTAGGAGCCTCTTTCAAGCCGGAGAGCGACATCTTCGGGTACCCGCTGCGGCTACAACCTACGCATCCCACTTTTGCCAACTACGTAGGTATTTGGCACGAGCTCCCATTTTTCCGGCTGCTGGTGAACTCAGTTGTCTTCGCGGGAGGTGTAACTGTTTGTTCGGTCTTTTTTGATTCCCTTGCCGCCTACGCCCTGGCACGTTTGCGCTTCCCGGGCCGGACGCTAGCATTCTATTTGGTGCTGGCCACGTTGATGGTCCCGTTCCAGGTGACGCTGGTGCCGCTGTTCCAACTCCTGTTCAAAATGCACTGGTTGAACACCTACCAGGGCCTGATCGTCCCCCGAGCAACCAGCGCCTTTGGGATCTTCCTGCTCCGTCAGTTCTTTATCACCATCCCCCGGGAGCTCGAGGAAGCAGCCCAAGCAGAGGGCGCGTCGGAGTGGTACATCTACTCCAGGATCATGTTGCCGCTAGCCAAGCCGGCGCTAGCGACGCTGGCGGTGTTCTACTTCATGACCAATTGGAACGACTTTCTTTGGCCGCTCGTAGTTACCTCGACCACCAATATGCGCACGCTCCCGGCCGGGCTCACCTTGTTTGCCGGCGAGTACGTGGTCGAGCACGGCGTGCTCATGGCCGGTGCGCTGATCAGCCTGCTCCCGCTGGCTGTGGCCTTCGCCCTCGCCCAGCGGTACTTTACCCAGGGCATCGCTACGACCGGGTTGAAGGGGTGAGCGCGAGGCTCAGCGCTGGTGGCGAGCTTGTGTTCGCCGTCGGGATCGAAGACACCGCGATCGGGTCACCGCTACGAGGGGGAGGCCTCGCCCTAGACGAGCACGACCTCACTGGCCATAGCCAGCAGTGGCGCGAGGATCTGCTCCGGGCCGCCGCGACCGGGGCTACGTCGCTGCGCTACGGCTTTCCGTGGTACCGCGTGAACCCGGCACGGGGTGTTTTCGATTGGTCCTGGACCGACGAGGTGGTCGAGTTCCTGGTGGAGCGCGTGAAGCTAAATGTCATCGTCGACCTCGTGCACTACGGGGCACCTACGTGGCTGACAGGGTCCTTCATCGATCCCGACTTCCCCGCTGCCCTTGCCGAGTATGCGCGAGCCGTCGCGACCCGGTACCACGGCGCCATCGGTGCTTACACCCCGCTGAACGAACCGCTGGTCACGGCCTCGTTTTGCGGGCTGCGGGGAATCTGGCCGCCCTACCGCGAGGGCGACGATGGTTGGGCCGCGGTTGTCGTGTCGGTAATGGCCGGCGTGCAAGGCGCAATACGAGCCATTCGTGAGGCGGACAGTGCGGCAGAGATCGTGCACGTGGAGGCGGTCCAGGTTTACCAGACCCAAGATCCCTCCTTGGCCGAGGAGGTCCGGCTCTGGTCCCGGCGTGCTCAAATGCCGACCCGGCTGCTCCTCGGCCACGTGGGCGCCGACGACGAGGACTGGTCATGGCTGGTGGACCACGGCGCTGACCCCGCTTCCCTGGAGGACTTGAGAGAGGGCGCCCAACGCCCCGACGTCCTCGGGCTCAACTACTATCCGGAGCTGTCCAGTCGCGAGATCGTCAGGCTGGACGCAACGACAGCCCACGTGGCGGTCGACGGCGGTCTGGAGCCTCTGGCGGGCGAAATGCGCCGGGCGCACCTCGCTTACGGGCTACCACTGATGGTCACGGAAACCGCTGTCGAGGGCGACACTGACAAGCAACGCGCCTGGGTCGACCAGCTTGTCGTGGGGCTTACGGGTCTGCGGGTGGAAGGCCTGCCGATAGTAGGGCTCACCTGGTGGCCGCTTATGGATTTTGTCGACTGGAGCTGGGCGTCAGGCGGTTCAGTGGTCGAGGAGTTCTACCGGCGCGACGGCGTGGGACAGCGGCCCCACCCGATTTCCCCACTTGGCGTGCCGGGCGGTCCCTTGGAGCCCTTCTTGCGCCGTATGGGGTTATACCGTCTGGAGGCTGACGCCACCGGCCAACTTGAGCGGCGACCTACCAGTGCCCTGGAGCATTTCCGTCGCCAGGCTATTGCTTATGGACCACGTCCCGTTCTCGAAAGCTAGTTCGTTCGTTGCAAACAAAGGAGTGACCATGGCCGCCAATATTGTCACCACCCCGCGGTTCCTCGGAGATGGCAAGATTAGTTTTGAGGAGCGCGCCGTCCCGTCCCCTCGGGCTGGAGAGCTTCTTCTCAGGGTGCGCGCTAACGCCATTTGTGGCACTGACCGCTCTCAGTACTTCGAGGGATCTGCGGTTACCCCGGGCCACGAGGCGGCGGGAGTGGTGGTGGCTGCAGGGCCGGGGACCTCAGTTCGCGAAGGCACCGCCGGCGTCGTGTTCTTGATGGACTTCTGCGGTCACTGCCGCAGCTGTCGCCTCGGTTACACCAACCAATGCCTGGCCAAGCGGGCCGACATGGGCTTTACTCACGATGGCGGCTATGGGCCCTATGAGCTCGTACACGAGACCAATTTCTTCGCGGTCGACCCGGGCACGGACCTGGTCGAGGCGACGATGTTGCTCGATGTAATGGGTACGAGCAGCCACGCCATCGCCCGCGCGCGGCTTTTACGTCCCGACATTGAGTCGGCTTATATAGCGGGTGGAGGGCCCATTGGCCTTGGCCTCCTCGTGATGTGCAAGTTGACGTTCGGAAGAGATTTCCCGGTCTGCATAAGTGACGTATCTGCATGGCGGCTCAGCTATGCGGAGTCATTTGGCGCCCAGGCGGTCGACGCCTCGCAGCCAGACGCGCTCGCTGAGTTGGCTCCCTGCGACATGGCGTTCGATTCGACCGGCAGGGCCACGGCCCGCCACAGTGCCCTGGGGGTGCTCTCAAAGCGAGGTGTCCTCGTGTGCGTCGGCCACGGCGAGACGCTCGAGCTGGTGGTCTCTGACGAGCTCATCGCTCCAGAACGGGCTGTGCTTGGCAGCGAGTACTTCCGCTATGACGAGATGCCGCACAACCTTGAACTGCTGCGTGACAACCGAGACCTTCTGGCCCGAGTGATCACTCACCGCTTCGACGTCGCACAGATCAGCGAAGCGTTCAAGACATTCCTCTCGGGAGAGTCAGGCAAAGTAGTCGTGACTCAGGAGCTGGGGTCGTGACTGCAGCCGGACCACGAGAAGCGCCGACGCGGGTGGCGGTCATTGGCGCGGGGCAGTGGGGCCAACAGCATGCCCGTATATTTTCAAGTCACCGGGACGCGGTGCTGTGCGCGGTTGTTGCCAGGCACAAGGAACGGGCCGTGGCGAGGGCGGCGCAGTGGGGAGCGCGGGCGTATACGTCCATCGGCGAAATGTTGTCCGACGAGCGGCCGGACCTCGTGACTCTGTCGTTACCCAACGAAGGGCATTTTGAAGCGACGCTCGAGGTAATCGAGGCCGGAGTGCCGGTACTGGCGGAAAAACCACTTGTCTTCGAACTGGCTCAAGCCGATCAACTCATCGGCGCGGCTGCGCGCAGAGACCTCTTTTTCGCCATCAACTTCAACCACCGTTACGCTGAGCCAGTCAAGAGGGCGAATGCAGCCATCCAAGCCGGCGAACTGGGCGAACTGGTTTTTGCCACCTGGCGATTTGGAGGAGAACCCGGTACCAGTTCCCACCCGCACGCGAACCTCATCGAGACTCAGTGCCATGGCTTGGACCTGCTCGAGTTCCTTTGCGGGCCGGTCAAGTCGGTCATGGCCCAGATGACGAACAAGACCCAAGGCGTCTACTCGACCCTAGCGGTCGCGCTCGAGTTCGCTAGTGGGGCAGTGGGTAGCCTGGTCGGCTCCTACGACTCCTCGTACGCTTACCCCTTCACGCACTTGCTTGAGGTAAACGGGACCGGCGGGAGGTTGCTGGTTCAGGACACTGTAAAGCGATTGGATATTTCGCGGGCCGGGGACGAGACGCGTCAGGTCTGGGAAGCCGGCTATTTCAACGACGTTGACCGCGAGTTCCATCGCACTTTCGACAAGCACGCGGACGCCGTGTTGCGCGCACTGCGCTGCGGCGACGAGCCCCCTGTACACGCGCGCGCCGGGCGACGCGCCATCGAGCTGGCGGAGCTGGTGATCGAGTCCTTTGAGGGCGGCCAGCGCGTCGACGTCCCGGCGCCCCCGTCGTCGTCTTGATGAACGGTGGGCGGCGCCCGCGTCGCGACGCCGGCACGGGGACAGCCCGTAACGTGGGAGGCACCTGTAACGGGGAGGAGCTCAGCATGAAGAGGATTAGCCATTGGGTCGACGGTCGCTCCGTCGTAGGGACCTCCGGGCGGACCGGCCCGGTGTACAACCCGGCTCTCGGCGAGCAGGTGGCCGAGGTGGACCTGGCGTCCGCTGCCGAGGTCGACGTGGCCGTGCAGGCGGCGCTCGCAGCCTTCCCCGCCTGGCGGGCGACTGGGCTCTCGCGGCGCTCCGAGATCCTGTTCCGCATGCGTGAGCTGCTCGATGCCAACCGCAAGGAGCTTGCGGCGGTCGTAACGGCCGAGCACGGCAAGGTGCTCTCGGACGCCGAAGGTGAAGTGGCCCGTGGGCTAGAGAACCTGGAGTTCGCCTGCGGGGCACCGTACCTGCTGAAGGGTGGCCACTCCGAGCAGGTGTCCCGGGGCGTCGACGTTCACTCCGTCCTGCAACCCCTGGGTGTGGTTGCCGGCATCACGCCTTTCAATTTCCCGGCCATGGTCCCGTTGTGGATGTGCTCAAACGCCATCGCCTGCGGGAACTGCTTCGTCCTGAAGCCGAGCGAGAAGGACCCATCGGCCTCGTTGGTGCTCGCCGACCTGTGGAGGCAGGCCGGCCTCCCCGCCGGCGTGTTCAACGTGGTCCAGGGCGACCGGGAGGCCGTCGAGCGCATCCTCGAGCACCCCGATATCTCCGCGGTGTCCTTCGTCGGCTCGACCCCCATTGCCCGCCACATCTACGAGACTGCCACCCGCAACGGCAAGCGCGTGCAAGCCCTCGGTGGCGCGAAGAACCACATGGTCGTGCTGCCGGACGCAGATATCGACATGGCCGCCGATGCGGCGGTCTCTGCTGGGTACGGGTCGGCGGGGGAGCGCTGCATGGCCATCTCGGCCGTCGTCGCCGTCGGCGGCATAGCGGGCCCGCTGGTCAAGGCCATCGCCGAACGGCTCCCGCGGGTCAAGGTGGGCCCCGGGGACGACCCCTCCTCGGAGATGGGGCCCCTTGTCACCCGCGAGCACCAAGAACGCGTGACCGGGTACCTCCAGCCCGCGGCCCTCGGCCAAGCCCGCGTGGTGGTCGACGGCCGGGAGTCGGCGCCCGCCGGCCCGGGCTTCTACCTTGGCCCCACGCTGATCGACGACGTGAAGCCGGGCAGCCCCGTCTACGACGACGAGATCTTCGGCCCGGTGCTTTCGGTGGTCCGGGTGGGGAGCTACGACGAGGCGCTCGCCCTGGTCAACGCCAATCCCTACGCGAACGGTGTGGCCATATTCACCCGTGACGGGGGAGCAGCCCGCCGCTTCGAGGCGGACGTCCAGGTCGGCATGGTGGGCGTCAACGTCCCGATCCCCGTGCCCGTCAGCTTTTACAGCTTCGGGGGCTGGAAAGCCTCGCTTTTCGGGGACATCCATATGTACGGGCCGGACGGGATCCGCTTCTTCACCCGCACCAAGGTGGTGACGTCGCGCTGGCCCGACCCGGCGTCCAGCTCCGTCGACCTAGGGTTCCCTCAGAACCGCTAGCGCCCGCACGCCGGCCACACGCTGGGGCGAAACGCTCCCGTCACACGCTTGGCCCCACGCTCGGGCCCGGCTACGCGCTCGAGCCCGCGCACTGAGGCCAACACATTTTGGGACATACGCTGAGTAGTAGCGTTCACTGCGTTGACATGCGCATCCGCCTGTGCAAGCCTCATTGGTCTAGACCGAGCGGCAGGCTGCGGGGTCGGGCAAAAGAGGCATACCAACAGACCGGCCACCAGATGTTCCGCTAAGTAGGAGGAGACCAGTGACCACAACAAGATGGGCACGCCGGTTGACGGTGTTCGGCAGTGCCATTGCTGCCACCGCCATGCTGGCGACAGGCATTGCGACGGCTACAGCCGGCGCCGCGACCAGGACTGCGGACACCGCAACCGGCACTCTCAACATCGCTGACGAGTGGGGATTCAGCTGGCCCTGCCAGTTCAACCCCTTTAACGCGAACGACTTCTACTTCTCGTTCGGGCCCGTTTACGAGGAGCTGGCTTACGTCGACTCCATCAACCGTGGCGCCGTGACGCCATGGTTAGCAACGGCGTGGACGTGGAGCAACGGTAACAAGACCCTGACGTTCACGATCCGCAAAGGCGTCACCTGGTCAGACGGGCAGCCGTTCAGCGCGGCCGACGTGGTCTTCACCTTCAACCTGTTGAAGAAGAACCCCGCCCTCGACTTGAACGCGGACTGGTCTGTGCTGAACAGTGTGGTGGCCAAGGGGGCCGATCAGGTTGCCTTCAACTTCAAAGCACCATCGGTCTCGTATTTCTATTACATCGCCGACCAGACCCCGATCGTCCCGGAGCACATCTGGTCGACAGTGAAAAACCCGGCCACGTTCCAGGACCCACACCCGATAGGCACGGGGGGTTACGTCTTGTCTGCCTGCAGCGGTGCCAACCAGCGGTTCACTGCCAACCCCCATTACTGGCAGCCCGGGCTCCCGAAGATCGAGACGGTCAATTTCCCGTCCTACCTCTCCAACAATGCCGCCAACCAGGACCTGACGAGTGGGGTCGACCAATGGGGCTCGCAGTTCATCCCCAATATCAACAAGGTCTACATTTCCAAGGACCCGAAGTATTACCACTACTGGTTCGCTCCCGTTTACAGCGTCGCCCTCTGGCCCAACCTGAAAAACCCGATCCTGTCTGACCTCGCGGTCCGTCAAGCAATGGCTTACGGTATCAACCGTCCGCTCGTCGGCAAGATCGGCGAATACGGCGAAGAACCGGGGGCGAACCAGACAGACGTGGTTACGCCGACGTTCTCCAGCTGGTACGACTCGAGCCTGGCAGCCAAGTACGGCAATGCCTACGCCTACAACCCGTCCAAAGCCATCTCTATCCTCGAAGCTGACGGTTACAAGAAGGGCAGCAACGGGATCTTCGCAAAGAACGGCAAACAGCTGTCCTTCACGATCATCAACAACGCTGGCTTTTCCGACTGGGTGTCGGCCGTCAACGTCATCCAGAGCGAGCTAAAGGCGGTCGGTATCCAGGTCACGCCAGACAACCTCTCCGGCTCGACCTACTCCACCGACGTCTCGGACGGCAAGTTCCAGCTGGCGTACCAGTGGGACACCGGCGGCCCGACGCCGTACTACGAGCTGCGTCAGCTCCTCTATTCGGCCAACACCGCTCCGGTAGGTTCGCCGGCGTCGAGCAACTACGAGCGCTACTCGAGCAAGTCCACCGACGCTCTGCTCGGTGATTACGTAGCGACCACCAGCTCAGCCGTCCAGCACCAGCTCGTCGACAAGCTCGAGCAGGTAATGCTCTCGCAGGTGCCCGTGATCCCGGTTACCGAGCAGGTCGACTGGTACCAGTACGACACCCAGCACATCGCGGGTTGGGTAACAGCGAGCAATCCCTACGCCCAGCCGGGACAGTACGTGACGCCGGACTGGGGTGTCGTCCTGCTGCACCTGTACTACAAGTAGGCAAGCGAAAGGCCTGTGCCGGGTGAGAAGCTGGCAACATGAGGTTCGTCGTTCGGAGATTGGGTTTCTTCGCCGTCACTGTATGGGCGGCGATAAGCCTCAACTTCATGATCCCGCGCCTCATGCCCGGCAACCCGGCACAGGTCCTTGTCGCCGAGCACCCGCACCTTAACCCGCAGGCGCTCCACTCGCTCCTCGCACTGCTCGGCGGTACTACGCACCAGAGCCTCCCCTCCCAATACGCGACGTACTGGGAGCACGTGGCCACCTTCAATTTCGGCATCTCGCTCACGACCAGTTTTGGCAAATCGGTCGACGCGATGGTGTACCAGGCCCTTCCGTGGACGCTCGGCCTGGTCGGCATCACGACATTGCTTGCTTTTATATTGGGGACCTTCATCGGCCTGATCAGCGCGTGGAGAAGAGGGACGTGGCTTGACAGCGCCCTCCCGCCGATATTTGTCGTGACGTCCGCGTTCCCGTACTTCTGGATGGCCCTGCTGTCCATCTACATTTTTTCGGTAACCCTCGGCTGGTTCCCCTCCGAGCACCCCTACAACATCTTCACCGATTCCCCGAATCTCAACTGGCACTATGTCGGCGACGTGCTGGACCATGCCGTCCTACCTGCCTTCACGATCCTCATAACAGCGATCGGCGGCTGGATCCTCACGATGCGGAACAACGTGATAACGGTCCTCTCCGACGACTACGTCCGGATGGCGCGTGCCAAAGGCCTGAAGCCGTGGAGGATTATGTGGCATTACGCCGGGAAGAACGCCATTCTTCCTAACCTGACGGGCTTTGCGATGTCGCTCGGGTTCATAGTCTCAGGGGCCATCCTCGTCGAGTACGTCTTTGATTACCCGGGCGTGGGCAGTCTGTTGCTGCAATCGGTGAACGACCTGGACTACCCGCTGATGCAGGCTCTTTTCCTGCTTATCACCATGGCAGTCCTGCTCAGTGTGCTGGCTGCGGACGTGCTGACAGCGGTCCTCGACCCCCGCACGAGAGAGCAGAGCTGAATTGTCCTGGCGTTCCCTCCGCCATAACCACAAGGCGACTGCAGGAATTCTCATGCTCGGGTTCTTCATCTTCGTAGCCATCTTCCCCTCCGAGCTGTCGCCCTACAACCCGACCTCGATGAGCTTCGCACCTGGCCTTGGCTCTTCTGGTGCCAATTGGCTCGGCACAACTACTCAGGGACAGGACATCCTGTCAGAGCTGATATGGGGGGCACGCCAGACACTCATCATCGCTTTTGCGGCCGGTGGGCTGGCGACCATCGTGTCGGTCATCGTCGGCGTCTCGGCCGCCTACATGGGCGGCTTAGTCGACGGTGTCCTTTCACTTATTACCGACGTACTGCTCGTCATCCCGATCTTCCCGCTCGTCATCGTGATCGCCGCTTACCTTCGCAGTGTCGGACTGCTCGTAATGATCATCGTGCTCGGGGCATTGGGATGGTCTTACGGCGCGCGCCAGCTCCGCGTGCAGGTACTTTCCCTGCGCCGGCGCGACTTCCTGGGGGCTGCACGAGTGCGCGGGGAGCGCAGTGGCTACATCATCGTGGCCGAGATCATCCCGACGATGACATCGCTCATCGTGGCCTCGTTCCTCGGGACTGCCGTCTTCGCGATCCTCACGGCGGCTGGCCTGCAGTTCTTAGGGCTCGGGGACCCCAATTCGCAGTCCTGGGGCAACATGCTTTATTGGGCGCAGAACAACGAGGCGCTCGAGGCGGGCAGCCCGCTCTGGGCGATCGTGCCCGGGGCGTGTATCGCCCTGCTCGGGGCGGCCTTCGCGTTTTTGAACTACGCCTTCGACGAGGTCTCCAACCCCGCGCTACGGCCGGTACGCAAGCTTTCCCGCCGCAGCGTGCGGCGCGCGCAGCGAGCCTCCGGGATGAACGGGACGAGCGCGCGCCAGGCGAGCCCCAGCCAGGCGGGCCCCGGCGAGGCAAGCCTCGGTGAAGCCTCGAGCGACGGGCTTTCCGACGGCGGACGGGCGGGAAGTCACCTGCTCGAGGTCCGCCACCTGTCCGTTGCGTACGCTACCGACGCGGGACCGGTGCTGGCCGTGAAGGACGTGGACCTCGACCTCGATGGTGGGGAGTTCCTCGCCATCGTGGGGGAGTCCGGCTGCGGCAAATCGACGCTCTTGTACGCCATCGCGCAGCTGTTGAACCCGCCCGCTGGAATAACCGGCGGGAGTGTCAACTTCTCTGGACGCGAGATGGCGATGATGAGCGACAAAAAAATGCGCCGCATAAGGTGGAGCGAGCTTTCGGTCGTCATGCAGAGCGCAATGAACGCCCTCAACCCGGTAATGACCGTGGGCGAGCAGATGCGCGACGCGTGCAAGACGCACACCGCCATGTCGAAGAGCCAGATCGCCGAGCGCTCGGCAGAGGTCCTGCGCCTCGTATCGATCGACCCGGTCCACCTGTCGAGCTACCCGCACCAGCTTTCGGGTGGCATGCGGCAGCGGGCGATGATCGCGATGGCGCTCCTGTTCACGCCGCAACTGGTGATCATGGACGAGCCCACCTCGGCCCTCGACGTCGTGGCCCAGCGCTCACTGATGCGCCAGATCAAAGATCTCCAACAACAGCTTGGGTTTGCCGTCATCTTTGTGACACACGACATCTCCCTCGTTCGTCACTACTCGGACCGCCTGCTGGTGATGTACGCTGGTCAGGTCGCCGAGCTTGGCGCAACGGCGGAGGTTATCGGCAAGCCGCGGCACCCCTATTCCAGTGCGCTGCTCGAAGCGTTCCCTTCCGTGCGCGGAGAAAAGGTCGCCCTCACCGGCATCGCCGGGTCCCCGCCCAACCTCGCCTCGCCGCCGTCGGGCTGCTGGTTCCATCCCCGATGCGCTGACGCGATGAGCGAGTGCTCCATAGAAGAGCCACCCCTTTATCTGCGGGGGAGTTCAATGGTCCGGTGCTTGCTTTACAGGGGCGGTGCCGGCGCGGTGGAATCCCTCGCCGGGCGTTCTGTCCGCAGGCTCGACGAAGCTGCCGTAGTAGGCCCCACGACCTCCCGACCCGCTACCCCGCCGACGGAGCCCAAAGGAGAGGAAGCTCCGCTCCTGGAGGTCTCCGGGTTGACGTTGCAGTTCAACCTCGGCGCGTGGTGGTCGAAGAAGATGCTGCACGCGGTGGACGATGTGAGCTTCACAATCGCCCGCCGCGAGATCGTCGCACTGGTCGGCGAGAGCGGGAGCGGCAAGAGCACGATTGCCAGGCTCCTCGCCATGGTCTACAAGCCCACTAGTGGGGAGATCCGCTTCGAGGGAAACCCCCTCAGCACTATCCATGGCAGGCAGGAGAAGCTCGCTTATAGCGGCGATGTCCCCATGGTCTTCCAGGACCCGTTCAGCTCCTTCAACCCCGCCTACCGGGTGTCGCACGGGATCATGCGGGCAATCGAGCTCCACCGGCCGGAGATCGCCGGATCAGCACGCCGTGACGAGGCGCTGCGGGTCATGGACGCCGTGGAACTTCAACCGGCCGAGTCGATGCTGTCCAGGTACCCCTACGAGCTGAGCGGTGGCCAGCGCCAGCGCGTCGGCTTCGCACAGGCCCTGGCTCTGCGGCCCAAGCTGATACTCGCCGACGAGCCGGTCTCCATGCTCGACGTGTCCATCCGGGTGGGCATCCTCAACATGATGGCCAGGCTGCGCGAACGCGAGGGCGTGTCCATCCTCTACATCACCCACGACCTCGCATCGGCCCGCTACGTGGCTGACCGCGTGATCGTCATGTACGCCGGCCATGTGGTCGAAATCGGCCCGACGGAGCAGCTGCTTGCCTCTCCCCGCCATCCCTACACCCAGCTGCTGCTGTCGGCCGTACCCGACCCGCGCGCACCCCTCGGCGAGACCAGCTCCTCGGACGTCGGCGAGCCGCCCAAGGTAGTGAACCCTGCGCCGGGCTGCCGCTTCGAGCCGCGCTGCCCGTTCGCCATCGAACAGTGCCGGCATGTGACCCCCGTCCTCGGGGAGGTCGCCCCCGGCCAGTTGGCCGCCTGCCACGTCGCGCTGGCCGAGGCCCGGGACTTGGCCTCGGCGGCCCATTTCCGCTCTGGGGCACCGTCGCTCTCTGCGGCACCGTCTACAACAGGAGAACACTCATCGTGATGGAACTGCTCCCGCGCCCAACCAGTTACCGAGAAGGCGGCCCCGGTGCGGAGCTCTCTGACGGGATGGTCATTTCCGCCGACAGTGCTTCGTCAGGGGTCGCAGACCTGCTTGCTTCTGAATTGAGAGCGGCGACAGGCTGGCAGGTCAATATCGCGGGGCCGGGTGCCGACAGCGCGAACGGGCTAATCAGGCTCGAGGTGCGTGGCAATCTTGGCGATCTAGGCCCTGGCACCGGTGACCGAGCGGCCGACGGGCCGGCGTTCCCCGATCCGGGCGCTGAAAAGTACCGCTTGACCGTCACAGAGGCCGGGGTCGAGATCGTGGCCCCAACGCCGGCGGGGGTCTTCTACGGGACCCGTACGCTCCGCCAGCTGCTTCCGGCCGACCTGTTCCGTTCGGCTCCTTCAACCGCCCGTACAGCGGTGGCCGTTGAGGGAGTGGAAATCTCCGACGCACCGCGCTTTGGGTGGCGCGGTATCGGCCTGGACCTGTCGCGCCATTTCTTTCCCAAGGACTTCGTGCTGAAGCTCGTCGACCTGGCAAGCCTGCACAAGCTGAACGTCCTGCACCTGCACCTGACCGATGACCAGGGCTGGCGGGCCCAAATTGACGGCTACCCGCGCTTGACCGAGGTGGGAGCGTGGCGGCGCGAGTCTCCTGCCGGCCACTACACGGAGGGGCGCAAGGACGGTACGCCCCACGGTGGGTTCTTCACCAAGGCCGACCTGGCCGAGATCGTGGCGTACGCGGCGAGGCGTTTCGTGACCGTGCTGCCGGAGATCGATATGCCGGGCCACATGCAAGCTGCCATCGCGTCGTACCCCGAGCTCGGCAATACGGGGGAGCAGCTGGAGGTGCTCACCAACTGGGGAATCAGCGAGCACGTGCTCAACCTCGAGGAAAATGCGGTGCGTTTCTGCACCGACGTGCTCGAGGAGATCATGGAGGTTTTCCCCGGCCGGTACGTCCATATTGGCGGCGACGAGTGCCCTACCACCGAGTGGGAGTCGAGCCCCCGCGCCCGGCAGTTGTGCGAGCGGCTCGGGCTCGCAGGGCCCCAGGAGCTGCAGGGCTGGTTCACCGCCCGGATGTCAGAGGTCATATCGGCCAAGGGCCGGCGGCTCGTCGGATGGAACGAGATCGTGGACGCCGACGCACCGCCGGGGTCGGTGATCCTGTGCTGGGAGGGCAAGAATGCCTGGCGGGCCGCCGTCGAAGCCGCCAGGGCAGGCCTTGAAGTCGTGATGGCCCCAGAACCATGGTGCTACTTCGACTGGGCCTACTCCGACGACCCCCGTGAACCGCTCGCCATCCGCTCGGCCATCAGTGTGGAGCAGGTCTACAGCCTCGAGCCGGTACCCGACGATCTCGAAAAGGACCTGGCCCACCGGGTCATTGGAGCGCAGTGCCAGCTGTGGAGCGAGTACGTGGCCACGCCTCAGCACGCCGAGTACATGTACTTCCCGCGGGCGTGCGCGCTCGCCGAGGTGGCCTGGTCCGGCCGAGACCGATCTTGGGAGGACTTCGAGCGCCGCCTGAGCGCCCATTTGGCTCGGCTGGGGGCGCTCGGTGTCAACTACCGGCCGCTCGACGGCCCAAACCCGGGACAAGCGCGCACCTGGGCAACGCCCTGAGGGCCCCTTCTGGTCATGTGACGGTAACGAGCACATTGGCAAGGCCGGTCGCACCGCTCGGGAAGGTCCCGCGGCTTCGGAACGCGACCTGCAAGTTGCCTTGCCCGTCAGTCGCCTGCACCATGAGCGTGTAGTCCCCCCGAGCAGGTACCCACGGGAACGTCCAGATCGACCAGGCGAAGCGCGACGCCGCCGGCTGGAGCCTGACCGGCCGCCACGTTGCCCCGCCGTTGACGCTGATCTCGACCTTGGAGATCCCGCGGTCGCCGGCGTAGGCGATGCCTCGAACGGGCACCAGCTCTCCTGCCTTGAGAACCTGCGTATTGAGCGGGTAATCGATGCGCGAAGTTGTGTTGACGATCGACTGGTCGCTCCAACCGAACCCTTCCCAATAGCCGCTGATCGGGTGAGCTACCGGGCGCACCAGCGTCAGCCATTTGGGGTTCTTCATCCCGTAGCGGTCCGCGACGAGGATGCGGGCCGGATAGCCGTGGGCGTCCGGGAGCCGCCCCCCGTTCAAATGGTCTGCCACAAGGGTCGATGGCTGGAGGGCCACCTCCAGTGGGAGGCTCTCGGTGTAACCATCGACGCACCCGAACGCGATCTCGACGGTGCCCGAGGGGACGCCCGCCCGTTCGAGGAGGCGATGAAGTGGCACGCCTTTCCACACCCCGGTGCTGATCAACGGGCCGCCCACGTAGTTGGATATGCATTCGAGCGTCTGCACCTGTTCGACGTGGGGCTCGGCCAGGAGCTCCCGCAAACTGAGCGAGTACGGTTTGTTGCCCTCCACACGCAGCACCCAGCTCTTGCCGTCCACCATCGGGTCGCCGTCGATGTTCTTGGACACGATGTAGAAGTCCGCGGTCGGGGTTATCCCCGAAAGGTCGCCAAAAACCGACGACCGCCCACCGCTCGGATGAGGCGCCGTTTGGTGCAGTTGCTTTCCGATCCCGGCGCTTTCGGCGAGCGATGGGGCGCCAGCGCGGGCGGCGCGGGCGCCGAGGTAACCCAAGGTGGCAAGGGCTGCACCACCCCCCACGACTTCGATGAACTCCCTTCGGGCGGTGACCGGCCCGCTGAGCGCTCTCCTGCCCTCGGCAGGGGTCGCGGCCGCTTCAGCAGCGGCCGCGTCAGCAGCAGCCCGGCGACGGCTTGCGGGACCGGGCGAGGCAAGAGCCGCCTCGGTCAGGAGGGCTACGGCGAGCCATTCGGCAAACACCGTTATGGTGGCACCGGAAAGTACCGACTGGTTGCCGAGCAGCACAAACGGCATCGAGATCGCCCACAGCACCAAGCTGGACGCGATGGCCCTCATTGCCACCGCCTCGACGGGGCGCCGCCCGGGGTGCCCGGTTGCCCCGCGTTCGGCCCCAGCTCGCCAAAGCGCGAGAACTGCGCCGGCCAACGCCCCCGCCACAACTATCGCTACGGATAGGCCAAGCAGGAAAAGAGGGCGTGCCTTTTCTTGCAACCCGTCGATCACGTACCCGAAAACCGTCCCTGGGACGAGCTGCAGCACCCCGCCCGAAGTCACTTGTTGCAACGTCATAAAACCGGTGGTGCTGTGTAGCAGTTGGGTTGCCCCGAGCATCGAACCCGCCGCGGTGGCGCCGGCAATCGCGCCGGTCATCCGGGGCCGTGGCGTTCGCTCGTGCAAGCTCATCCCTCATCAAGCTTCCCTCGCGACGGGCCCAAAGTGGTCCCGCCCAGGGCGGGGTATTGACAAGAGTTCTTGTGACACTTAGTCTTGTCACAAGAGGTCTTGTGAAACACGACATTTCCGACCCTCGCACGATGCGAGCTCTCGCTCACCCTGTTCGCCTAGCTCTTCTCGAGGCCCTCAGGCGGGAGGGGCCCTTGACGGCGACCCGTGCCGCAGAGCTTCTCGAAGACAGTCCCGGCAATATGTCCTGGCACCTTCAGACGCTCGCAAAGTACGGCTTCGTCGAGGAGGCGGGCGGTGGTCGCGGCCGCAGCCGGCCCTGGCGCGTCGTGGCGCTGACCGTAAGCGTCAAGCCGGGATCCCTCAGCGACCCCGAGTTCGCTTCTGCGGAAGAAGCTCTTGAAGCGAGCGTGCAGGAGCGCTCTTACCAGGCGCTCCGCGAGTGGCGGTCGGGACGCCGTTCTTTCCCGGCGGCTTGGCTCACGTCGGCGTTTTCGACACATGGCCTCGCGTACTTGACAGCTGAAGAGCTGAAGGGGCTCGGTGACGAGATCGTCGCCCTCCTCACGCGCTACAACTCCCGCTTGCTCGACAAGGCGGACCGCCCGCCGGACGCACTCCCTGTGCATATCTTCGCAGTTGGCCACCCTCTCCCACCTACCCCGTCCGGGAACTGAGAGGGCTTGCCCCGGCGTCATAAAAACATTTGACTTCGTGGGTGGAACAGCCGAAAACCAAGAATGTGCTCTCATTGGGAGGATCCGTGGGCGCGCTTACCTCAACATCTATGGTTAAGAAGAACTTAGCTTCGCCCCGAAATATGGGGCCAGGTCAGGAGGAGACCCTATGAGCCCGGACACCAGTACATGGCGGGCTTTTCGTCCAGTTGTCCTGAGGCGTGGAGTAGCAGTAGTCGCCACTCTCAGCTTGAGCTTTGGCGTCGGAGGCTGCGCGATCGGCAACGCTATAAAAGCCGTCCATAACCTAGCGAACGCCGTTGGTAACCTGAAAAACCTCGAGTCGCAGATCAAAAAGGGTGAGAACGCCAAATACGAGGCGACTTACAAGTCGACGAGCACCGGATCGACGTCGTCCACCATCACTATTGCTCAGGAGCCTGGCGGGAAATGGTCCTACAGCACGCCCGCGTCCGACGGCAGCGGAGCTACCTCCTGGGTGTCTAACGGTAAGGATTCCTATGACTGCAGCCAGGACACGACCGGTGGGAAGTGGAGCTGCGTAGAGACCGCAGAAGCCACGGGCAGCGATGTCATCGACGCCTCGCCTGCGTTCGCCTTCACGGGTGCAGGCTATTACACCGTTATTGAAGGGCTTTCGGTGGTCGCCGCCGCCGAGGGCTACAAGGTGAGCAGCTCGAGCACGAGCGTCAACGGGATTTCCCTGAAGTGCACCAAACTCAGCGGCAAGAACAACGGCCAGGCTGTGAACGACGAATGGTGCATCACTTCTGATGGCATCCTCGGGTTGGTCAAGTACACGGGAAGCAGTTCGAGCGATAACTCCGCGTTCACGATCACTAGCCTGAACACGAACCCCTCGTCGTCGGTCTTCCAGCCGCCTTCAGGTGCCACCATCACGATGTCGTCGACCTAAGGGACTCGCCGGGGCGTCTTGGCCCGACGTAGCTCGATTACTTGGCGAGCCCGGCGGCAAGGTTGATCGTGGCGGCGAAGATCGCCGTGCCGAACAGGTAAGACAGAAGGGCATGACGTAACGCCGTATGCCGCGTGATCCTGGTGGTGAGGTTGGTATCGGACACCTGGTAGGTCATGCCGATCGTGAAGGCGAGGTACGCGAAATCGGCGTAGGTCGGTTTCTCTTCCTGGTTGAAGTCGATACCTCCGTCGACGCCGGCGTAGTAGAGCGCGGCATATCGGAGTGTGAAGACGGTGTGCACGACTCCCCAAGACGTAATGATGCTCATGATCCCGGACGCCAGAAGGACAGCCCTCTGGTCACCATGAAGGTCAGCGGCCTTTATCACGCCCAGGACCACGGCGATCAAGCTGGCCACGGCTGCGCTGATAAGAAGCAGATCTGTCGTCGCCCCATGAGGATCTTCTCGAGTGGCGAGCGCCTCGGTCTCGGTGGCGTCGAGGCGCAGGACGACCAACCAGGCCCATAACGCCCAGATCGACGAGGCGCTCGTCCAGCCTAGAAGTGGGACGGCCTGCCAAGGTGCCAGGAAAGCGGCGACCACCGCCACTGCTCCTCCCGACGCCGCAGCCACCATCAATCGACGGGCCGAGGGTACGGCAGCGGCTCCGGCCAAGGTCTTTTATCGCGGTTCGTCGGTCACACTTGGCGAGCTTGCCGCCAAGTCCAGCTCAGGCGGCGATGCTGGTGGGGGCGACCGGTACGGTGAGCGCGCTCACCTTTGCCGCAGCCGGCCAGCGAACTTTCGTCGCCCAGCCGAATTTCTCCATCAGCCAGATGATGCGAGCAGATGAGTCCAGTTGGCCGCGTAGGACGCCGTGGCGGGCAGAGGTGGGGTAAGCATGGTGGAGGTTGTGCCACGACTCGCCCATGGAAAGCACCGCAAGGGCAGCGACGTTGCGGCTCTCGTCTGTGGTGGTGAAGGGGCGGCGTCCGACCATGTGGCAGATCGAGTTGACACCCCAGGTCACGTGGTGAAGCAGGGCCATACGGACCAGGCCAGCCCAAACGAACGCACTGATGGCGCCGACGAGGGTGCCAGACACAGCCCAGCCGATGCCGAACGGTACCGCTAGCGAGACGATGGCCAACACGGGGAACATCCGGCCCACTGCTACCAGGTCGGGGTCACGAAGGATGTCGGGGGCGTACCGCTCCACCGATGTCATGTCCGGGGAAAGAAGCCAGCCGACGTGAGCATGGATGAAGCCGCGCAGCTGCCCGACTGCGGTTTCGTCGAGGATGTGCGGGGAGTGAGGGTCTCCGACCTTGTCGCTGTGGGCGTGGTGGCGGCGGTGGTTGGCCACCCAGCTGACAACCGAGCCCTCGATCCCCATCGAGCCGGCAACGGCGAGGCCTATTTTCAGCCCTCGGTTGGCCTCGAAGGACCGGTGGGTGAACAGGCGATGGAACCCGACGGTGAGGCCGTGGCCGGTGATCGCGTAAAGGACGACCCCAAGGATCAAGTCGGTCAGGTTGACCGCCCGGCCCCACAGCAGGGGCACCGAGACGGCTACTGCGACGACCGGCCCCGCCAGGAGCAGGATCGTGATGGAACGGGCCGTCACGCCCGCAATGGCAGACGGTGCTTTGCCACCGCCCATCCTGGCTTTGGGCGGCACCTTGCCGGTGGCCATGTTGCCGGCCAACTCGGCGTTCGCTCGCAAGTCGTCGCCTCGCAAGGTGTCCACGAGAACGGTTCCGGCTTGAATGGTGTTGGTTTGCACGGCGTCGCCTGGCACACGGCCCCTTCCTGCTGTCCAAAACTGGGAGAGCGTTGGCCAGCCGGGGTCCCGGGCCCACCAATAGCGACTACCAAGTCGTAACACCCATAATAGCGCGGCCTGGGAAGATTAGGCCACGTTCTGACCGACGTGCTACCGTTGCTCCCGAGGGTAACGCACCAAAGTTGGACGATGTCCCTCCGGCTCGACAGAGCCAGGCCGTGACCCGCTGATCCCCGGGTCGACTAAGGCCAGGAAAGGAGGGGATTCGTCATGGCAACTGGCACTGTGAAGTGGTTCAACGGTGAGAAGGGTTTCGGCTTCATCACCCAGGACGCTGGTGGGCCCGATGTCTTCGTGCACTT
>Ga0182024_10002312_pt1 | contig 47624 bp, 32 predicted proteins | sample P32metaG_FD_120480 | JGI IMG/M metagenome (GOLD analysis project Ga0182024, IMG submission 120480) | Permafrost microbial communities from Stordalen Mire, Sweden - P3-2 metaG (Illumina Assembly) | ecosystem: Environmental > Terrestrial > Soil > Wetlands > Permafrost | place: Sweden: Stordalen... | reverse complement strand
GAGCTTATTCAGCCCTGCGCCGGGGGTCGTTCCATCGTGTGCCGCAGATTCAACTGCCATGCCGTTCATTTCCTTGAGTACATCGTCTCAGAACACTCACCAGCCCTCAACTCCTCTGAAGGGGGAGGCGGAAGATCAAGGCCGCGCCCGCGTGCACGAACTGCTGCTCAGAACACTTCGGAAGCTGACAGCCAGGACAAAGATGGTAAGCCGGGGGGTACGAAGGAACGGGGTCGTAATACCGAGGGAAGAACGAAAGTACGAAGATGTCCGAGGGCCGGGGGTAAGGTCGAACGTCAGATTGCTAATGGCACGGGGAACGACGAGCCTGACTACTCAAACCCGGGCGTGCCGGGCGCTTGCGCCAGAAGTGGAAAGCCACGACAAATTCTCGCTGCGGTTGAGCACCGACTCGTAGATGCTGATCAACTGGGCGTAATTCCTTGCCGCGGTATATTTGGTTTCGTACTCCAGCCGTGCCTGGATTCGCATCAGGGCGGCTTCCGCAGGGTGCTTATCCCACCAGCGCAGCGCTTGCACTAGGCTGCTGGCGCTACCCGCCTCAAAGTGTAAGCCTGTACGCTGGTGATCGACGATGGACGACATGCTTCCCAGTTTGCTCGCAATCACAGGCAGGCCCACGGCGCAGGCTTCCGCTAGGGTCATGGGAAAGCCTTCATACCAGGTCGAGGGCAAGATGAGCACCGACGCGCCTTTCATTCTTTGCAGGATTTCCGGTCGCGGCAGCCACTTCAGCCAGGTCACATTCTTCATTTCCCGGCAGGCCTGCTCCACCTCTGAGGCGAGTGGACCATCGCCGGCTATTTGCAGGCGGAGGTCAGTTCCGATGGTCCGCCATGCTTCGAGTAGCGTGCGAACGCCCTTTTCAGGGGTTAGTCGTCCTGCGAAAAAGGCATAGTTGCCTCGACCTTCGCCGGGCCCGGGATCGGTTTGCAGGAAGTTCGGCTTGACGAAGATTTTCTCCGCCGGAAAGCCGCCTTCGATAAATTTGCTGCGAGCGAAATCGGTAAGGGCAATGTAGGCAGCGACAGATTGGTTCCAGGTCTGCTTGTAGTTGTGCGTGGTGAGCATAGCGGCACCGCTGGCCGTAGCCAGCCTGCTGCCGCGGTAGCAACCATGCATCACCCCCGGCCATGGAACACGCTTGCCTAAACAGTCTTCACAGACATGTCCATCGCGAAAGAGAGTGGCCGCAGGGCAGAGTGGGCGGTAGTTGTGCAGGGTTTGCACGACCGGAATTCCCTCTTCATTGGCCGCATAATAGGCGGCGGGAGAGATCACCGGGAACGTGTTATGGACGTGAACGATGTCTGGTTTTTCCTGGTGCAGCAGAGCGCGCAACTCGTGGTGAGTTTGCCGATTCCAGATGGTGTTGCCGAGCAGAACCAGAGGTGGTTGGTTCTTCACCAGATCGTTGCTGGCCTGGTACAGAAGGACCTGATGTCCGTGACAGCGCAGCAGATCGGTTTCCTGGGCAAAGACCTGGTCCTCGCCACCGGGCGTCTGATACGAATTGTGCACGGAGAGAATCTTCATGCGGATCGGCCCGTTTGCTTGCTACGGATGGCGTGGTTGACCATCTGTATCCATACCTTCAGGGTGACGGGCGGCTCGGCTGCCCGCTGACAGAACCTTCAGGGTGACGGGCGGCTCGGCTGCCCGCTGACAGAGCGGGCGGTGAATGACTTTGCTCGCTGCTGACACCACTCTCATTCCGCGATTCACACCTGGTACATCGTCTACCATCATTTCTCCCGCATTCCATTCCTCTGATGGGTCAGACTTAGGTAGAAGGCCCTCCACGCGTCAACGAAATGCTCCTCAGAGCAAGCGGAAGCCGCCTGTCGGGCTCGTTGACCCATGAGGTGCCGATCTGCCACGCTCAGGCTCAGAATGCGCTCCAGCCCATCTCTCACCCCAGCAGGGGTGGTCTCAATAAGGAACCCGTTGTCTCCGTCCACGAGCAGATCTTCAACTCCGTAGAGATGGGAAACGACAATCGGAAGTCCGGCCGCGGCCGCCTCGTACGTAACCAAAGAAAACGTTTCGTACAAGGACGGGAAGACGAAAACGTCAGCGCTCCAGAGATAAGGCCGGACATCGGACTGCATGCCAACGAATTTAACCCGGTCACCAATGCGAAGTTTCTCCGCCTGCTCGCGATAATGCGCAAGCAAACCGGGTTCGCCGCCCACGACAATCAGCTTGACCGGCTCCATGCCTGGGGTGCCCAGCGCCTGCATCAGAAGGGGCAATCCTTTGCGCTCAAACTGTCCCAGAGCTGCAAACAGACCGACCAGATCCTGGTCGTCAATACCCAGGCTGCGACGAAAAGCCCGGCGGTCAAACTCGGCCGGTTTCTGTAATCGTCCCAGGTTGATGGGATTGGGCAGGACCGTCAGCTTGTCCTTGATATAAGGGAACTCGGCCTGCAGCTCCCTTGCCAAGCCCCGGGATGGCACGACGACCTGTCTGGCTCTGGGATAGGTAAAGTTTTCCATCCAGGCGTGAAGCTGATGATCGATCCAGCGGAACCAACCCCGGAGGCCCTTGGCGCCTGACTTGCTCCAATGATGCCTGAGGTACATGCCATGGCAAAAGTGAGAGTACAGGATGTTGCTGAAAGCGAGATTACTCTCGAGGGCCTGGACCAGATCGGGCTTGGGGCCGCCGCGCAGCCGGTACAGCAGGTAACAGAGGGGCGCCATGACGTGATAAACGATAAAGAGAAGTGCCAGGGGGCGCGTCGGTGAAGGTACCCGGATGAACCGGATCTTTTCCGGACAGGGATTTTCGAACTCGACGGCGAAGACGGTAAAGTCGTGCTCCGCCGCAAGGGCGCGGAGCATCGCCAAATGACAGCTCCCGGCGGGATTGTTGCGCGTGATTTTGTAGTCGAAAATAGCGATGTGCAACGGAGAGCTTCCTCGAGCGAGACCTTGCACCTGCCAACGGCCAGGGATGGCCCATATCCCACACGTTGTTGGTTCGATAATCGTGGAGAAACGCGGCATACCCTTATATCGCCCGTTTGCGCTAAAACTGGAGGGATTAGCGTCGTGGAAATCCTGAATCTCGCAGAAAACTTAGGATTCGGGAAGTTCCTGCACGCAGCCCCATAAAGGACTGCGTATGTGCCCTCCCTAAAGAAAAGGGCTCATGAGTTTCGCTGAATTTCAGCAAGCTTCGCAGGAACGGAGATATAGGGCACGCGGGACGAGCGCTGGTGGGCGCTGCCCCTTACGCCATTTTGACCAGCGAGAGGCGACCGGGGCGGGGGACCTTGCTAACGATCTTCTTGGCAATTTCCAGGGATGCCGTTGCTGCAGGGGAAGGAGCATTGCAGACATGGAGGGAGTTTTTCCCCTCGAGCAGCAGGAAGTCATCCACCAGGCTTCCATCGCGAAGAAGAGCCTGCGCCCGCACGCCACTTTTGCTGGGGATCAGGTCGTCGGCCTGGACCTCTGGCACCAGTCGCTGCAGGCTACGGGTGAATGCAGCCTTGCTCAAGGAACGGTACATCTCCTGTCCACCCTCGCGGTAGTACTTTGACGAGAGCTTCCAGAAGCCGGGATAAGTCAGAACCTCGGAGAGGTCGCGCCAACTGAAGTCCGATTTGTTATAGCCCTCGCGCTTCATGCTCAGCACCGCGTTCGGGCCGGCGTGAATGCTGCCGTCCATCATGCGCGTGAAGTGCACACCCAGGAAAGGAAAAGCCGGATTGGGCACGGGGTAAATGAGATGACGCACCAAATGGCGGCGCTCTGGCTTAAGCTCGAAATACTCACCCCGGAAGGGCACGATCATGGCCTTTGGTTCCATGCCCCCCAGCTTCGCCACCCGATCGCTGTGCAGTCCGGCGCAGTTGATCAGGAAGCGAGTTTCGAGCGAGCCCCATGAGGTTTCAAGCAGGTGGCCCAGAGGGGTAGGCACGATGTGGAGCACCTCGGTGCCAACCTTGAGCTCTCCTCCCTGCTGCTGTATCTCGTGGACCAGCGCGTGACAGACCTGCCGGTAATCGACAATGCCCGTGGTGGGCACGCGGATGGCAGCGATGCAGGAGACATGCGGTTCTATTTCTTTTACTTCTTCCGGGCGGAGCCGCGTCGCCGGTACTCCATTCTCAAAGGCACGATCGAAGATTTTATCGAGCTGAGGAATCTCCTCCGGCCTGGTGGCGACGATCAGCTTGCCGCAAACGTCGAACGGTACCCCGTACTCATAGCAAAAGGCACGCAGGGATTGGTTCCCAGTCTGCGCCAACTCTGCCTTGAGGCTGCCCGGCTTGTAGTAAATGCCGGAATGGATGACACCGCTATTGCGGCCAGTCTGATGCTGAGCAAAACCTACTTCCTTTTCAACCAAGAGAATTCGTGCGAAAGGATAACGACGGCCAAGGGCAGCACCCGTCGCGAGACCAACAATTCCTCCACCAATTATTGCGAAATCATACATAGATTGCCTTTAAAAGCCTCTGCATATCGGCAAGGCTGGATTTTTTAATCAAACGGAGACAACCTCAGTAGACAGGCCCATTTTTTCGAGATCGGCTTTGATCTCGGGTTGGTAAATCGGGTTCATGGCAATGGCCAGATCTGGTTTGTACCGCTTGAGAAAGGCCGGCGAGACAATCTCCTGCCCGGTGCCAGCCATGTACTTGCCTTCGCGAAATGGGTTGATGTCGACCACGTATTCGATTTCGCAGTCGGGTGTGTGCAGATTGAGTGCGGTCAGAAACGCGACGCCCTTCGATCCCGAGCCCCACACGACAGCCTTTTTACCGCTGCTCTTTGTTTCCTCGAGCTTGCTCCTCCAGGACGCCATTCTGGCCGCCTGGTGCTCGGTGAAGAACTGGATATCTTTGTTCAGGCGAGTAGGATCCGGCTTCTCGACCGAGGCCGCAGGGGTGCGCGACGGCTTCGCCGTAATCATCAGGTATTGATCGTCGTAATCGGTCCAGACATCAAGCACGTCGAATCCTTGCTCTTTGAAGAGCAGCGAGAGCGATTCGGCGCTGAAATAGGAACAGTGTTCGTAGTAAATATCCCAGAACGCCAGGTCTTTCAACACCCGGCTCATGTCGGGCACCTGGAAGAAGATGACGGTGTCGTAACGGTCGCCGACGGAACGCCGAACGGTGCGCACAAAATTGGCGGTGTCGGGGATGTGCTCGAGGGTCATTTTGCAGCAGACGAAGTCGCCTTGCACGTGGGCATACTTTTCCCCATAGAAGTCGGCCACAAACTCGACCTTGGCGTCGCCGGCGGAAGGGTTCCGCTCGCTGACGAAGGCGGGATCAAAACCCACGCCGCTGTTGTTTCCGATTTCGCACAACAGGGAGAGAAATTCCCCCTTGCCGCAGCCAATCTCGATCATTTTCTTGCCGTGCAGATCGTACTTCTCGATCATCTCCTCAGCCAGGCGACGATGGAAGGCCTGAAAGGTGCCGGAAAAGCCCTGCGTCTCCTCGTATTGCGCGGAGTAGTTGTGCACAGTCGGGTCGAAGACGGTGTTGGCAATAAAGCCGCAATGGGAGCAATGGCCGAGAGCAATGTCGCCCTTGGGAAAGTTCACCGCAATTTCGCGCGTCGGCATCAGCAATACGCTGTGCACGGGCACCCGCGGAACTTGATAGAAAACGCTCATGTCGCCCTTGAGGCAATTTGGGCAGGTCTTGATCTCAGGCATTTCTTGGTCCTCGTTCGGAAAAATTTCGTCACTGGCTAAGATTTAAAGGCACGTCCCAGCGCTCTCACTCCGTGAAGTGGGCTGGTGCAAAAGTACGACTGTTCGAGAGATCGACGGAACTCGGACGGCGGCAGGTCTCACTCAATTGTTCAACCATGGTGCTCGCTTAGGCTCTGGTGGCCGTTCACGATTGGGCGGTCTACTACTTCCTGTAGCGCCAAAAAAAAGAGAGCCGAATGCGCTAAAAGCGCTGAATGTTACCCAGGACCGGGAATGAGGTTCTCACAGACCCTCTGAAACCGCGCCCTTGCAGGAAGGAAAGAAACAGGGGCTAAAGCCCAGATTCTATTGGGCATTAACGGCCCGACTAAAGTCGTGCCCTGATACAAAGCAGACCAAAGCCGGGCCCTGATATGAAGCGTCAGACCGGTGACTAGCCGAAGTTGACGCTCACTTAGACAAGACTAGTTACCGGGCGCCTACGACCTCAGGCCGGTAGACCTTGACGCCGTCAGCGGCATCAGGGCTGTCATAGGCTGCGGCAACGTCTTCGGGCATCGCGCTCAGATCGGTTCCCTTCATGAAGTCGCGCAACGAGGTTCCAATGGGATGCGAATCCAGGTTGGGAGCGCCGTTCTTGGACTTCACGTCGACCAGGCTTACGGTCCGGAAATCGATGCTGAAGCGGGTTCTGCCAGAGGTGTTGGGCACGGTTGAGTGCATGTTGGCTGCGGAAAACACCAACGCTCCACCGGGCTCGGAGATCACACGGACCTGAGGATCCAGTTCCATGGGCTGCTCGGGCTTGGGCTGTTCGCGGGTATCGGACTTGATGTGCTTGGCCGCGTCGGCGCGTCCGGTGCTGTTCCAGGCATAGTAGTTGAACTTGCTGGAACCGTTCTTGACCGCCTCGCTCCAATACTTGGGATGGAAGGCCATCGAGCTCTCGGAAGACATCTCGAAGATAGGCAGCCACCAGTTCAGCTGGCACATCGGCGCCGAGTACCAGGTATCGCGATGGAGATGGTGGGCATATCCAACGCCAGACGTGAGGTAGGCATCCGAGGTGACGGCGCGCAGGCGCGGCACATCGAGGTAGGTGGTTTCCATATCGCAGCCGAAGTCTTCCAGCATGGCCTGGATCAGGCGCTTCGACTCCGGGTGATGGATGAAGGCCGGCTTGAGGGGCGCGAAGATGCGGACAAACTCTTCCACCGGCATGTCGAACTGGGCCGTGGTCGGATCTTCTTTGCCAAAGGCGTCCTTGATCATTTCCGCAGCGAAGTTGGTAAAGGCGAGCGAGCTCGGCCGGGGAGAGTAGACAAAAAGTTGGCCGTCATACAACTGTTGGCGGCGCTTCTCGTCATTGAATTTAGAATCTACGTAGATGCTGTGCATTCAGTCAAGCTCCTTTAAACGACCGCAGGCGTCGGGATCGGAATAATGAATTTTCCGCCGCGAGCCTTGTAGGCGTGTTGTTGCTCCATGATTTCGCCGGCAAAGTTCCATGCCAGCACCAGGACATAATCCGGTTTGCTTTCCAGCAACTTGGTCGGGGAAAGAATCGGCAGGTGATTTCCGGGCATGAACCGGCCCTGCTTGAATTCATTCAAATCGACGACATAGTCGAGGAGTTCCCGATCGATGTTGCAGAAGGCGAGCAGCGTTGTGGCCTTCGCCGCCGCGGCATAGCCGGCGATCGACTTCCCTTTGCCTTTCAGATCCTTCAACAACGCCGTGAGATCGTCGCGCACTGCGTGCACCCGGTCGGCAAAACCGCGGTAGTACTCGATGGTCGAGACGCCCGCGTTCTTCTCATCGGCGAGCAGCGCTTTCAAGCGCGCGGTCGGAGTTTCCACCGGCTCGACAAACAGCCGGAGGGATCCGCCGTGGATCTTGGTGCGCTCCACGTCGTTAAGGTACAGACCATGATCGCGGAAAAGCCGTGCCAGCGCTGTCACCGAAAAGTAGCAGAGATGCTGGTGATAGATGGTGTCGAACTCACACTTTTGAATCAGGTCGACGATGTACGGCGCCTCGATGACGGCAACGCCTGTGGGCTTCAGCAACGCAGCAATGCCGTCGACGAAGCCATTCAAATCGGCTACGTGCGCGAGCACATTGTTGGCCAGGAAGACATCGGCTTTCTTGCCCTCAGCGGCCAGCTTTTCTGCCAGCTCCTTGGTAAAGAAAGTATTGATGCTGTTGACGCCACGCTCGTTGGCGGTGCGCACCTGCTCTTCGGCAGGATCGATGCCTAAGACGGGGATTCCGTGGTTCACAAAGTTGCGCAACATGTAACCGTCGTTGGACGCAGCTTCGATCACCAGGCTATTGGAATCAAGGCCCCGGGCATGGATGACGGCTTCAGCACTTTTCGCGAAATGTTCCAGCAGACTCTTCGACACGGAAGAAAAGTAAGGATAATTGCGGCAAAAGAGAATTTCCGGTGGAACGGTTTCGGTGATCTGCACCAGCGAGCACTCGGGGCAGAAGACCAGGTCAAGGGGCGCCGTGACTTCCGGCGACCCAAGCTGATCGGCTGAGAGCAATGCATCCGCAAGCGGAGTGGTTCCGAAGGAAAGAATCGGAATGCACTGCGAAGAATTGCATGCGCGGCAATGAAAGGTGGATTCGGTCATACCGTAGCGGCTCCTGCGACTACGGGGGCGGTCGCTTCCTGGTTAGTCCAACGGAGAGATGAGTCGAGAACACCTTCCTCGATCAGCTTCCGAATGTGGGCGATGCGTTTGAAGCGCGGTCCTTCGAAGTCTTCCAAGACGAGACCGATCTTCTTATAGGTTTCGTGCAGTTCGACAGCGCCCTTGCGAGCGTCCCAAACGGGTTGGAACTCGGGCAGCACCTTGCGGATCTTGCTGCAATCCACGCGGTAGCAGCGCTTGTCGGGTCCGGCGTCGGCCGCGTACTCAATCACTGTGTTCGGCACCGTCTCCTTGACGATGTCGGCCAGCTCATAAATACGGTAGTTGTCTTCGTTACGTCCGACGTTGAACGCTTCGTTGTGGACCAGGTCAATCGGGGCATGCATCGCGGCGATAAAGGCCCGCGAGATGTCGGCGATATGCACGATCGGTCTCCAGGGAGTTCCGTCGCTCTTGATGTACACCCGGCCGGTGGCATAAGCCCAGGCCACAAGGTTGTTCAGCACCAGGTCAAAGCGCAACCGGGGCGAAACACCGAAGGCAGTGGCATTACGGAGAAACGTTGGGCTGAAGTGGTTATCTGCCAGCTTGGCAACGTCCTGCTCCACCATGACCTTGGAAGTACCGTACGGGGTCACGGGGTTAAAGGCGGAGTGCTCATCCAGCAGGTCGTCGCCACCGGCGCCGTAGTTGCTGCAGGAAGAAGAGAAGATGAATCTCTGCACGCCGGCCTGCTTGGCCAACTTGGCCAGCTTGACCGATGCCGCATGGTTGATCTCGAAGGTCAGACCCGGATTCAGGTCGCCCAGGGGATCGTTCGAAAGTCCGGCAAGATGGAGAATGGCGTCAAAGCCCTTCACATCCTGCAGGGTTGCATCGCGAACGTCTTTGCGGATCTCAGGGATCTCAGCGATCCCATCGCTGAAGGTGCTGCGCTCGAAAAGATCAGTATCGAGCCCAACTACTTCATGCCCGGCCTGCAACAACATTGGTACTAAAACCGTTCCGATGTACCCCGCGTGGCCCGTTACTAATACTCGCATTCGATTCCTCCCAAGTTTTCCATGGTGCGTTGCCGCTCTCCCAGTACGTCTCCAGGATCTTCTTCTCGCGGATGGTATCCATACACTGCCAAAAGCCTGTGTGTCGATACGCCATTAGCTGGCCCTCGCCGGCCAGGCGCTCAAGTGGCTCCTTCTCGAAGTGGGTATTGTCACCGTCGATGAAGTCAAAGATCTCCGGCTCAAGCACAAAGAATGCTCCGTTGATCCAACCTTCCTTGGTTTGTGGCTTCTCAGAAAATTCGGTGATCTGATTGCCATCCATTTCCAGGTGGCCAAAGCGCGCCGTCGGACGGACTGCAGTGAGCGTGGCCAGCTTGCCATGGGCGCGGTGAAACGCGAGCAGGTCGTTCAGGTTGATGTCCGATACGCCATCACCCCAGGTGAGCATGAAGGTTTCGTTGCCCAGGTAAGGTGCGAGCCGCTTGATACGGCCGCCGGTCTGAGTCTTCATGCCCGTGTCGACCAGGTCCACGTTCCAGTCGGGAACGACGCCACCGTTCATCTTGACCTTGCCGGTCTTGAGCGAGACGCTCAGATCCCGGTTCAGCGAGCAATAGTCGAGCATGTACTTCTTGATGACTTCACCCTTGTAGCCGAGCGCGATGGCGAATTGGTCCAAGCCATAGTGGGCGTAGTGCATCATGATGTGCCAGAGAATTGGCTTGCCGCCAATCTCGACCATCGGCTTCGGCTTAAGTTCCGTCTCTTCGGCGAGACGCGAGCCCAGCCCCCCTGCGAGAATTGCAACCTTCATAAAACCTCACCTCCGTGAATTGTCATTTGGGGGGATTTGTCGTTACGAGGCAGCATCCAGGGATGTTGCGCTCTCCATAGCTACTTTCGTGCGCGGCACCTGCAGCCTGAACAGAATCTGATCGGCCGCGATCAACAGGTCTTTGCCCATGCGCCGGAAATGCTTGACCAGCCAGGGCAGCAGCAGCAGATAGCACCGCAGGCGCTGCCCGCTAGTAAGTTCGGCCCGGCTGATGCTTTTGAAGTATTCGCGGAACATGCGCCACTCGGGAAAAGTGATGCTGCTGGTCTTGTTCGGGTCCCACCACTCCGGGCTGGGCAACGTTCCGTGACGGTTGGTCAGGCGGAAGCGCGGAGCTTTGAGACGAACCGGCTTCACCTGAGAGGATTGCTTGCTGTGGCGAGTGCTGATGAAGAGGAACTCGGGCGTCTCGTGAAAGCGACCAACCAGGCCCATCTGGGCCAGCAGAATTCCGTCGCTGTTGACGTAACTACCCTGAGGAGGGAGCGTCTGGAGCGCGCTCAAACGCATCACACCAAATATCTGGTAGCACATGTGATCGTTCAGCAGCAGATCTTTGAAACGGACGACGGGGTCTGGAGATTCCGTCCTCAGAGGCCATTCGTAGTTCTCGACAAACTGTCCATGCCCGTCGATGACCCGGGTCAACGTGTGGGCAACGACCAGCGAGTCATCGGCTTCCAAAGCATCCACACACAAGCGCAGGAAGTCGGGCTGAATCATATCGTCGTGCGCGGCCCATTTGAAGTATTTGCCAGTAGCCTTGAAATAAACATTTCTCAGGTTCCAACCTGCGCCCATGTTGCGGTCGGCGCGGTAGTACCGAATGCGGTCATCCTGCGCCGCAAATTTCCGGCAAATCTCCTCACTACGATCGGTGGAGCAATTGTCGGAGATGATGAGCTCAAAATCCTGGAATGTCTGGTTCAGGATGGACTCGATGGCGGCAGCAAGGAAACGATCCCCGTTGTAAAGAAAGAGCCCGATGCTGACAAGAGGTGTAGTACTCATGCGTAGTTGCTCCGTTCTGGATGCTGTGGCAGCGCGGGGGAACACTGCGAGAATGACAGATGGGGTGAAGTGGCAAGGATGACAGTCACGACATTCTTTTCAAACGAGAGACCAACTGTTTGAGCCAGCTTTGCCGGATCAACAGATTGACGGCAAAATCGAACACCGGTAAAGGCAGATAGATCGAGAGCTTCCAAAACCACGAATATCTGGCGCCCGGCCCTTTATAGAAAGCGATGAAGCGATCGTAATGACGGCGTACGTCAGGGGCCCTGGCGAGACGGGCTTGCAGGTAAGTGATCTGCGTGATGTAGCCGTGCTGGGTAAGCGGCTGAAAGTCTTCCGCCAGCCGGGGGTCGATGGTGGCGAGAAAGCGCTTCTGCGCAGCCCATAACGCCTCTGAATACTCGAGCTCGCGTTTGAACGATTCGGCGGTCACCCGGTCCGGCCCGTAATTGTTGCTGCCATGCAGACGGTACGACGATAGGGCTTCATCTTCCCGGGTCACATTGGTAAGAAACGGGGCCAGACGAACGATCAATTGATCGGGGCAGCTTACCAGCGGATGTCCGAGGGGCAAGGGAAAGAGGCGCTCGGCGACATCGCGGCGGAGGCTCAATCCCGAAGTCGGAGGGGTGTAGGGCAGAATGCCGCCATCCCGCAATAGACGAGTGCCATACCATCCAGCGGGTAACGGGTCAGACATCGGCCACACGCCCTGGCGGCGAAGATCTGCGCTCATCCGGATGACACGGTGCACACCGAAACCAGCGTCAGGGTGGGCTTGAAAATCGGCCACAATCCGCTCCACTTTGTGGGTCAGAAAGAGGTCGTCCGAGTCAAGCAGGGCAATGATCTCGCCCCGGCTGGCGGCGAAAGCTGCATTGAAGCCCGATGCCTGGCCGCCATTGGCCTTGCGAATCAAGTGCAGTCGGGAATCCTTGCGCGCATATTCCTCGATGACCTGGACCGAGTCGTCGGTCGAACCGTCGTCGCAGATGATGAGTTCAATGTTGGAATAGGTCTGATCGAGGGCACTCTTAATGGAGTCCCCGATAAAGCGGGCGTAATTGTAGTTCGAGATCAGAATCGAGACTAACGGTTGCGCCGGCAACGGGCGCAGCTCGATGGGACTCAGTTCAGTCACAGTTTCAGATTGGACAGTGGGCATAGGAGACTCGGGTAGAAGGAGCTTGCAGTTAAGAAAGTCAAAGCTGCAATGATGCGTTCAGCCGTCCCTGCGGAATGTGTGTTGTAGCAGGAGCGGATAGCCAGGACGATGAAATCTGCTACTGATTTAGCAAAAGCGATCGAGGGGCTAAGCCCCCATCGTTTTCGGCCCACGTATCCGGATTTCCTGCACGGGGCACCACCAACACCCGCGTGTGCGGCTTTCATTAAGGAAAGCCGCATGAAGTTCGCCAACGCCAGCAAGCTCGACAGGAAATCCGGAGTACGTTGGGACGAACGTGGGGCACCCGTCCTATTTCCTCTCACCTTGCTATGACACTTAAAGTTCAGATGGAACCGGGGCGTCGCCCCGGTTCTCAGTAAGCTCCTACACCCTTCACAACCAAGCCGGGCGTCGCCAGAATGATTTTGATGTCGAGCAGCAGCGACCACTCCCGAATGTACTGAAGGTCGAGCCGCACCATCTCTTCAAACGGGAGCTCACTGCGGCCATTCACCTGCCAGAGTCCGGTGATACCGGGATACACGGCAGCCCGGCCCTCGGACCAGTCCGCAAATTCGCGGCTCATTCCGTCCGGCCCCATGTCCCCCGCGGGCAACGGCCTGGGACCTACCAGGCTCATCTCTCCACGCAGCACATTAATCAGCTGTGGCAACTCATCCAGGCTGTAGCGCCGAATGAAGCGTCCAATGGGGGTCACGCGCGGATCTTGTTTCATCTTGAAAATGTGACCCTGTTTTTCATTGGCATGGGCCACGTGGGTGCGATCCATGTTGGTGTACATGGATCGAAATTTGAGGAACATGAAGTGACGGCCACCCCTGCCGACGCGCGGGGCCTTATAAAGAATGGGTCCCTCTGAGGTGAACTTCACCACCGCCGCGATCACCAGCAAAGTGGGGGCGAGAAGAATGAGCGCGAACGCCGAGGCAACGATGTCAAAGGCCCGCTTGACGAACTCCTGGCCCTTGGTAAAGGCCAGTGGGCGAAGCTCGACCAGCGGCAAACCGTACTGGTTCACCACGTTGATGCGGCCCGGTTCAGGGGAAAAGTCGACGGTGCAATTGACGATGACACCCATGCGTTTGAACACCTTGTTGCATTCGTCCAGCTCGCCCCGTGAGATCGAACCGTTGAGCAGAATGATGCGATTGAGGTGTTCGCGATTGATCACTTCGGCCAGCTGTGCGGTCGATCCGAGAATCGGCATCGGCAATGACAGGCCTTCCGCGGTGTGGCCTTCGGGGACAATCAAGCCCTTGATTACGTTGGCCACATTGGCTGTGTTCATAAGGGCGACCAGGCGGCCGGCGTGGGAACCATCTCCCAGGAGTGCTGCCCGGATGGGTGAAGGCCAGTGCCGCTCAGCCAACATGGCTGCGACGACGCTGACACACCGCGCCAAGCCTAAGCTGAAAAAGCTGAGAGGCGCGAAAATCATGAAGAACGAGCGGGACACGCCGGTGCCCAGTTGGCGAGAGAAGAAAGTCACGATGACAATGATGCAGCTTGCCAGGAGCGCCCCTTCGGCTGCGTTGATGATGCTGTTCCAGAGCCGGATACGGCCCTCGACGCGATAGAAGCCGAGCCGCCAGGCCATGACGATCCACAACACCAGGACCATCATCAATGAAGGTGCCCAAATCGACGCGTAGGTCCAGCTAACTCGTTGGGTAGCCAGTGGATTCAGTAGCACCCGCATCTGGATCGTACAGCTCCAAGCAACCGTCACTGCCAGAAGATCCAGGACGAATTGCATGGTCTGATAGAAACGTAAATTCCGGACATGCATGAGAACGGTTCTCCCCGTACGCCGCCCCGGCATTACCAGGGAAGCATTTTTTTACGAAAGCAGTCAGCGCCTTTCTCCTGGTCGAGCATGGAATCAACAGGGGGCGTTGGCGGCCACCGTCCAGGAGAAATGCAGAAGAGGAACGTTGCTAAGACACTCTCTTAACTCACGAAAGCTTGACTTGCTGTGTACTTTCGTCGGTGTCCTTGTTCCCTGTTTGCAGGCAGTTGGTCTAGGCAGCCGACGCGCGGCGGGGGGATCTCCGCACAAGGCTCCTTACGATGATGATCGTAAGCCAACTTAAGTTGCTATCTGGTTACCTTAATAGCCGTTTGATTACTAGCCGCGAGCTGCACCGGCGTAGCTGTTGTAGTGATTGACGTAAGACGGATCTTCAATACGAAGATCGCAACCATTCAGGATGGTGCCAATGACCGGCGTGCCATCATCGGCCAACCGCTCTCTGGCTTCGCCTAATTGCTCCGGGCTGGTCTCGCCGGCGCGACTGATCAGAATCACACCATCGGCAATCCGGCTCAGAAGCCGCGCATCGGCCATGCCCATCATCGGCGGAGAGTCGATGAGCACGAAGTCATACTCTGACCGCGCCAGCTCGACCAAGCTATCCAGATGAGTGGAATGGAGCAGCTTGGAAATGTTGGCCGGCTCCGATCCACCGGGTAACACATACAGCCCGGGCACGGTGCTGGGGCGGATCACGGAATCCAGCGTAATCGTTCCGTTGCCTTCGGCCAGAAGCGCATCGCTCAGGCCGGTGGCAAATTGCAAACCAAACAGTTTACCCAGGCGGGGACGCCGGAGGTCACCATCAATCAGCAGCACACGCCGTCCAATTTCCGCCAGGCTGATGCCGAGATTAGCGACCGTGGTGGTTTTGCCTGCCTTGGGACGGGGGCTGGTCACCAGAATGACCCGGGGACTGACTCCGTTTACGCGGCTGAGGAGAATCGAAGTGATTGCGGACCGATAGGCATCCGCCATCATGGTTTCGTCCTGACACCATTGCACCATCTCCTTGTCGACGGCCGCGGAGCTGGCGGCTAACAAGCCGTTCTTGGCCTCGATAGCGGCGCCGTTGGCCCCATTCAGATTGCGCAGCGTGAGCGGGATGCGCTCGCTGTTGCCGATGCGCGCCGAAGGGATCACAGCCAACTCAGGCACGTTGAGGTGCTTGAGGCTTTGGCCGGGTGCCCGCAGGCTGGCATCATTGCGTTCGCGCAGCAGAGTGTAGCAGCCGGCAAAGACCAGACCGAGAAGAGTTCCCAATGCGAGGTTAAGTGGCAAACTCGGGCGGTAGGTCGATTTCGATGCTGTTGCGGGACTCACCACGCGCACGTCGCTGGCCTTCAGCGCGGCGACGATGCTCGCCTGCTTCACCCGCTGCAACATGGATTGGTAAAGGTCGCGGTTCGCATCCACTTCCTTCTTCAGGATGTTGTAACGAACCTCTTTCACTGACTGATCGGAGACGACGCCCAACTGTTGTTGATACGCCTGGTTCAGCAACTGCTTGCGGCGCGATGTTTCCGAGTTCTGCACGCCAAGGCGGCGAATGATGTTGCTGCGATGTTGGGAAGACTGCTGTTCGAGATCAGCGATCTGCGCGTTCAACTGCTGAATTTTGTAGTTTTGCGGAGTGAGCGTGACGCTCAAATCGGAAAGCTGACGGCGAAGGTCGGCCAGGCGGGCACGGTTGTCGCGGAGGGTCGGATCATCCAGAACCTGTGGCATCGACTCAGCCGGAGCGCTTTTCGAAGTCTCTACCTGCGCCTTGGTGTCCGCCTCGTCCGTTTCGGCCTTGGCAAGATCGGTTTGAATTTGACGTAACTTGTCTGCCGCGACGCTTTCCTGCGTCTCGCTGGGGATGACGATGCCGGTCTGCCGCGCATATTCCTGCAGGGCGTTTTCAGCATCCTGAAGTTTCTGGCGGGCGTCACTGAGCTGCGCGGTCAGGAACTTGTTGGTGTTCCCTGAGGCATAGCCACGGGCATCCTGAGCTTGTTGAGTAAACTGATCAATCAATGTATTTGCGGTATCCGCGGTCAGCTGCGGCTCCGGACCGAGAACAGTCACGGTGATCAGATCCGAAGTTCCATCCACCTTGACCTTGGCGTCGTCCAGCATATTGAAGATCACGGCTTCGCCCTCTGCGGGCGTGGCTGCAGGGGCGTCACCGACCCATCCGCGAATGGCGCCGAAGATTCCCTGCTTCGCCGCGATGGCGCCGGGAACCTTAGGACCCATCACCACCGCTGTCCGTTGGACGACGGGCGGGCTCTTCAACAGCTTGGTTTGGGTCTCGATGTATTCGTCGCCGGTAACCTGGTTGGAGGTCGGATCGACCTCTTTGCTATTCATAAAGTCCTGGTTGATCCCGGTCACTTCCAGAATCACTTCCGACTTATAGACCTTGTGCGCGACCAAGGTATACAGCACGCTGAGCAGAAGCGAGCCGCCCATGATCATCGCGATCGCGGTGCGATGGCGGCGAAGCAAAGCAGAGTAGTTCACAGTCGCTTCAGGCTGGGGCCGATTGCTGCCCCCGGGCCGCAAAAGCTCGATAGCAGTGGAGCGTCCGGAGTTCCGGCTTTCGGGCATGCGAGGTCCAGGAATGATCTGCTGGGTCGGAGTCATCTTTTTGAAGTCCTTTCGGATTTGATCCAGTTCTCTAGAGCGGTTTCACACTTCCGTGCAGTGGACACGAATGGTGAAACCGCTCCGGGAAATCGATCGCTTTCATGGTGCAGTTCGCTTTGGACAAAGTACGGCCCCCCGTCAAGCCGGGGGTCTCGCATGGGGCCATTCTCAAGAATGTGAGTGAATGAAGACTAAAGTTGCTCTAGCGCCAGATGAGGAAGCCTGTTCCGATGCCGATCGCTGCCTCGATCCCGCGGGCACCGATTTGCTTGCCCATACTGTTGGGGACGTAAAGGATGTCGTCAGGCCGCAGTTGCAGGTCGGGCGATTTGTTTTCCATGATTTTCTTTACGTTAGCGGGAATCTGTTCGCGTTCTGGGCCGCCATCGGCGCGGAGAACCCTTGCCGAGCTAAGGGCTGCCATATGGTCCCATCCCCCGGCCAAGGCGATCGCCTGGGTAAGCGACATGGTTTCGTTCTCGGTCAAGACGTAGCCGCCCGGCCTGGTGACGTTACCCAATACGTAGATCATGCGGGCACGGGGAACAGTAATGACGTCGTGCGGCTTGATCAGGATGTTGCCCTCTGGATCCTTACCGTTCATCACGGAACGTATGTCGATGTGGGCGACGGAGTACTTGCCGGTCGCATCAGTGAAGGCGCCGGCCACGGGGATAGGACCCTCGCTCAGGTTACGGGTGATCAGCACACTGTCTCCGGCATCGGCCCGCAGACCGCCGGCCTGTCCAATCACTTCCATCAGGTTGCGATTCCCCCGCAACTGCACCACGCCCGGGGTGGTCACATTGCCGGCGACAGACACCGGTTGGCTGCGGAAATCGTTCACCTGCACGGTGACTTGCGGATCCTTGAAATACTTCTTGTAGGCGGCGATCAGGTTCGCCTGCAATTGCTCCACGGTCAAGCCGGCGGCATGCACCTGGCCGATCATGGGCAGGGTCACCGTTCCATCGTTGTCGATCTGCACCGGCTTGTCAGGGATATCGTCCGCGGCAAACACACGGACCGTGATCTGATCTTCGGGCCCCAGGACGTAGCTGGTCACGTTGGTTGCGGCTGCCGACGGCGTGGTTGGCACGTTAGCCGGCGTCGACGGCAAAGGAGCGTTCAGCGGAGTACCCACGCGACCGTCCGCTGCGACGACGCTTTGGGCCGATGCCGGAATTAGCATCAAGCCCTGAAAGCAAAGGGAAAACAGAATCAGTTTGGCTGGAGATTTGTGCATAAATTCACTCACCGTGGTTGTAGCTGGGATCCGCCGAGAAATACCTCCGGCGGGGACGTGCTCCGAAAAGAGCGCTTAAGGGACACATATCGAGTCAACGAGCATAGGGTGCCAACCAATCAAGCCGGCAAGGGGGACGTACGAGGGCACTCGCGTACGTTACTTCGGGAGAACCAGGAAACGGGATAGACAGAAATTATTCAAAGTTTTTACAGTCTTACATTTAGGCCATCAACCGCTCGGCAGCTTCTGGAGCGTACGGTGAGACCCAATCAGGATGTACTTCGACCAAGACCGACCTTCGTAGAAGGTTTACTGAAAGAATCAGACGCTGCGAGCGTCGGACCTCGACCAAAATTCCGGTCAAACCAGCCAGGGGACCGCGCAAGATGGAAAACGAACCCGACTCACCGACTTCAGTGTACGGCCAGGCTTCAAGCGGAACATCGACGCTGACGGTCTGTTGCAGCGCCTCTATTTCCGCTTTGTCGGCGGGCAAAGGATTGGTGCCCGCGCGTACTACGTCGATGACACCGCTCGTCATCAGGACGGGCACGATCGACGATCGAACAGTGGAGCAAAAAATGTAACCGGGAAAGAGCGGCATTTCTACAACTTTGGTTCTGTCCGCCCACTGCCTTTTGGATTTATAAAGGGGCAAGAACTCGGTGAACCCTTTTTCTCGTAAGGCAAGCGAAACCTGCTTTTCGTGTCTTGGCCGGACTCGGAAGGCAAACCATTCATTCGACTCGTTTGACCCTGGATCGCGATACATGTGTATCTCCGTTACAAGAGTGAGTTGCTGCTATTCCCGATGGGATTCTCACTTCGCTTCGAGGGGGGACGATGCGAAACCTTCAATTTTTCAAATCAAGAGTGGATCTGTGGCCCAGCCGGACGAGCTTCCGCCATCTGGGTTACAGAACCTGAGTTCAAGCTTTCGCCTGTTAACGCGAACTCCCATTTCATCCAGCGTAGAAATTTACCCTACCCCGAATGTACAGCCTACTCAGTTCTCAAATGGTGCTATAGACCTGACCAAGTGTCAATCAAATCCGCACCCCAAACAGCCCCAAGTTACGACTCGCTCAGATCAGTACCCATTTTGAAATTACGTTAGGTACCTGAGGTAACCAACCTGAAGGCTCCGGCACCTCGTAGCTTCGCCATGTCAGTCACATAGATCAAACCGCGCAGAAGCGGGATTTTCCTTACGAGACTTAAAAGCGGCACTAAGGGGATAACGGCTGTTTAACGCGAGCGGATCATACCCATTTCGTTGTGGTCGTGCAGCACCTACAAGCCGTAATCTAGTGGCACGAGGCACCGGTGTCAACAATTCTTGCGCCTGTGGACTACGCCATTGGGTATTACTAATGGGCAGCCGCGCCAACGCCCTTTGCCCGTCGTATCGATGTCGAACCGCACCGATTCAAGTGCATGCAAGGGACTATTCAGCACGCGACCAATTGCTCTTCGACAGCATCTGAACATGGGGTTTATATTGCTCTGGACCTAGCTTCGCCATCTCAGTCACATCGACCGCAAAGCAAGAAGCCAAATCAAGTGTAGGAAAAGCCGCTGCAGGGGGGTACAGGGCTATTCGACGGCCTGGGCGGGCAACGCCTCATCCGTCACATACGTTCTCACTGCCTACTGTCCGTAATCTAACCGGTATGCCACCCAGTGTCAACCATTTGGGGGGACTGGAGTACGCCAATGGCTCCATTGCTGGTTACCTGGCTTGGGTACCTTCGGTGCGCAGAAAGCTGACTTCAAATGCCTGGCTAGATCGTAGGCAACGATTGTGCGTATCCCCAAAACAATGGCTAGCGCAGAAAACCTTTTATTCGGTCCGGCATAGACATGGGCGACGTCATCGTGAGAGATTCATCGAACCGTCCGCTTTAGAGGTCAGGGCATGCTTGCGTGAGGGCCCCGTACCTTTTAACCTGCCGCGGACAGCGAGAAACTCCGGGCCCTGCTCTGGCAATAAACACCGCCTAACGTCGAACCAAGGAGACCCTATGAGTTTTCTCGCAGGAATCGGCGATCTGCTCAAACAGTATTCGGCTGGGGGCGCCGCGCCAGCCAACAGTCCAGCTGTAGAACAGCACTTCGACCAGGTAGCGCAGGCGGTGCCCTCTTCGACGCTCGCCAGCGGATTGGCCGAAGCATTTTGCTCAGGTCAGACTGCCCCATTTCCGCAAATGGCGGCGCAGCTATTCGCCAATGGGAATAGCCAGCAGCAGGCGGGCGTGTTAAACAGTCTCGTGGCCGCGCTTGGCCCGGCTGTGATATCCAAATTTGCCGGCGGCGCTCCCAACTCGCCGCTGGCGGCGCTGCTGCAGTCCGGTTCGGTTACGCCGGCGCAGGCAGCGAGTGTGAGTCCGGCGGATGTGGAAGCTCTTACCGCTCACGCCCAAAATCAAGACCCCTCGATCATCGACCGCGTCAGCGCAGTCTATGCCGAGCATCCAGTGCTCATCAAAAGTCTGGGCGCGGCAGCCTTGACGATTGCCATGAAGAAGATCGCGGATTCACATGCCGCGTAGGCTATTTAATCGACTGTGTTGTGGAAGTCAATCAACGCTCTAAGCGAAGGAGAAAACGTTATGGCAGATCTCGATCAGTTGAAGCAGAAATATTCGCCTGTAATGCAGACGATTGAGGGCTTTAGCGACCTGGGCGCGAAGCTTGACTCGGTGAGCCTGGATGGTGAAAAGCTGTACCTGAAAGGTTCCGTGCCCTCTGAAGTGGTCGCTAATCGCGTGTGGGACGTGATCAAGCAGGTCGACCCGCAATACTCCGACCTGCACCACGAGATCGCCACCACGGGCGGCCCCAATCAAAGCTACAGTGTCAAGAGTGGGGACAATCTGTCTAAAATCAGCAACCGCTTCTACGGGTCACCCAACCACTATTCCAACATCGCCGCGGCAAGCAATATCGCTGATCCGAACAAAATCCAGGTTGGCCAGCAAATCACCATACCTGTGATTAGCTAACCGGAACGCAATTCCGGCTGTCACCGCTACGCTTCAGGCCTAACGCCGTAAGCCCGCCATGGTTGCCGACATCGCGCAAAGCGCACGATGTCGGGCAACCTTTTTTTTGGCGCGGCAGCCCTAAACCGCCGCCCTGGCTGAGTCCACGTGAGCGCTGCGTCTACGGCTTTGTAGCCATTGGGAAAGAATTGGACGCAGGCGCAGGAATGGGCTCTCGATGAAGTAATACGAGAACGCGGCCACACCGCAGACCAGTAAAAGGTTGACCGGCAATCGATTGAACACAGTGTCGGATGTGGGATTGAGAAAGAGCTGCTGCCAAACGTAGAGAGAGTAACTAAGAACGCCGATAGTCACCAGCGGCTTCGTATTCAGAAGCCAAAAGGCCGCGTCACGAACGTGGATCACTCTCCAGATAGTGGCCGCAATGCAGAGCAGAGAAATGGATTCGCCGGCCGCCCAGTAGAAAACCGGCAGTGGCTTAAGGGTCATGTACATGATCACGGAGAGCACCGGGATCACGAAAAACCACCGCAGGGTGATGATGCGGTGCACCATCCGACTGGCTTCAAGTTCCTTCGCGAACAGTGCCAGCAGGCAGCCAACGGCAATCGCATCCCCCTTGAAGAGCAAGCTTTGCTGCATGGCGGCGAAGATCCCCGGCTCATACACGTAGCTCAGCGTGCGCAGCACAGGGGCAAGCGACAGGATCAACAAGCAGGAAACCAGGCGGCCTCGCCTGGCCGTAAATAGAAAGACCAGAGGCCACACAACGTAGAACTGCTCTTCGATGGCCAACGACCAAAAATGCCCAGTGAACCAGCTGCCGTTCTGAATGTGGTTTATGAGGAAGGTAGAAGCGTAGAGCAAATTATGAGGCGGTAAGGTGATCCAGTTCTTCCAGGTGAGTATGGCCAGAACCAGGATGAAAGTGTAGGCGACGGGCCAGATCCTGAAGGCACGACGGATGTAGAACATCTTGATAGAAATGCGGCCATTCTTACGTTCTTCGTTGAGCAGAAGGGTGGTGATCAGGAAGCCGGAGATAACAAAGAAGACTTTTACTCCGAAGGGGCCGAAGTGATAAATCATGCGCGCATACGGATTAAATGCCTGGAATGAGGGAGTGTCGCAAAGGTGAGAAAGAATCACCAGCAAGATCGAGATGGCTCGGCAACCGTCGAGAGAAGGGATGCGGTGAGGGATGCCCTTTTGAGGGACTTCCTGTGAAGACATCAATTACCTCCGGCGAGCCAGGGCAGCCCACGAAACTTTTTGTCGCTAAAAAAAGCAGCACCGAGCCAAGTCGCAGACCTCATTTTCGCATTCCGTCGAGATCTCAGGTAGGTTACGACGCCTGATTACGATCGGGCCAGGACCACGAACGGTCGGAAGCCGGGCTATTGCCATTTTGGCACGTCGACACCACGAAAAATTCACACAGCAGCGACCCGAAATACTCGACTGCCGAGCAAAATCTTCACTTAAAAAGCCTTTACAATCAGCGCTTTACAAACTTACGTAATGCCTAATCGGTGTGATTGCTGCGAGCCGGGACACTGGCAGATAGTAGCACCAATAAGACAGCAATTTTCGCCGGCGGCACAACGTATCTCAAAGATGCGAAAGCCCGTTCGCGCCTTTGAAATGGCCTTCTTTCCCCAGGCCGCGATGCTTCGAATTTCCAATGACGAGGCAATGAATGCGTATCTCCCCCATGCCACGGGTGTGTTTCGGGCTCCTGTGTGGTTCATTAATTTTGATTGCAGGATGTGGTAACCCCTCGTCCCAGACCCTCGATTCTCTCACGATCACAGCAACTCCTTCATCCGTACCAGTGGGTGGCGCGGCGGTTCTGAAAGCCGTGGCGCACCTGAGCGACGGCACGACTCAGGACGTAACGTCCGGCGCGCAATGGACCCTATCGAACACCGCTTTAGCGACGATTGGCAACGGCGCGCTTACCGCTAAAGCGCCGGGCACGGTGACGGTGCAGGCTGCTTATGTTGAGGCCACACCGGCCGGGACATCGCCGGCCGCGGCAACTGCTTCGCCGCAGAACCTGAGCGCATCGGCTCAGGTAACGATCATGCCGGCTGGGGCGAGCGGGCCGGGGACGGCCATTGTTCCCACGATGACCTGGAATGCGCCGGCGGCAATCACATACGGCACAGCATTAGGCAGTACGCAGCTGAACGCTACAGCAAGTGTGGCCGGCACCTTCGCCTACACGCCGGCTTCCGGGACAGTGCTCAAAGCAGGAAAACAAACGCTTTCTGTTACCTTCACGCCTACCGATACGAAGACTTACTCTGCCGCTACATCTTCGGTGCAACTGACGGTTAACCAGGCCACCCCAGCGATCACCTGGGCTGCGCCGGCCCCAATCGCGGCAGGAACGGCGCTCAGCGCGACCCAACTAAATGCCACAGCGAATGTGCCCGGCAGCTTCATGTACAACCCGGCGACCGGCGCCGTTCTTGCTGCAGGCACGCAACAACTGACGGCGGTGTTTTCACCCACCGACGCGACCGATTATTCATCTGCCACCGCACACGCGTCGCTCACCATCACTTCGCCCTCGAATCCGCCGTCGAATCCGCCGTCGAATCCCGCTCCTCCCAGCGGTCCGACCGGCGGGCCAGTCGCGCCAGCTCCGGCGGGTTGTGGAGGTCCCACGATCAACGTGAACAGTGGCATGAGCCAAAGCACACTGCAGAGCTCAATCACCAACGCCCCCAACTGTGCGCTGATCGTCTTTGCAGCGGGCACTTACAACGTCACGAGCACGCTCACGATTCCATGCAACAACCTGACCATTACGGGTCCCGCAGTTTTTCCAAATACGGCGATACTCAACGCCAGCTTCAACACCAGCAACATTTTCACGATGTGGGGCGGCTGCACCGGCATGACGCTTGAATATCTGGCCGGCTACAACGCCGGGCTTCTCTATGTTGGGCCGGGCAACAGCTCAAATATAAATCTTTTGCACAACACTACCGGCGGCTTGCCTTCATCGACCAGTAGCAGCAATCCCTATGCCACTTCAGGATCCATCTATTTCGATGGAAGCATCAGCACGTCCTTGAGCAACGTGACGATCGAATACAACAGCTTTGGAGACACCAACTCCTGCACGGCAGTGTTTAGCGCTAGCGTAGACTACGGTGGATTGTGTGCCGGCGTTCTGATCCATCAAGGTACAAACACCAACATCGCGATAAAATACAACAAGTTTTTCCACCTTGAAGAAGGCATGCACGCACTTCAAGCTGGTGGAGGTTACGCTACCGGCGCCGCTGAGGCTGTGTCGGATAACCTCGATGTCGAATACAACTACTTCCTTAACATTCACCGGATTGAAGTTGAGATTCAAACCGGCTCCATCAATCACCCCGTTATTGCCAGCAATAACATTTTTCAGGATCAGAGCTATGCGTTTTACGGGTCGCTCGGCCTTTCCACTCCGTGCTGCCAATATGGCGCTGTGGACGGGACTACCGGCCAGGTCCCAGGGCTGATCGAAAATAACAATGTCAGTATTTCCAGCCTGAAAAGTTCGATTGGCTGCTCGTCGTGTGGAAGCTCAAGCAACGCCGGCCCTGCGTATGCACATGAGTTTTGGGGCAGCGGTTCAGAAGGAAACAACAATCTGATTCAAGGCAATTTCGGCTTCGGATTCCAGTGGGGCTATGGGGCATCTCCATGGCAGATTAACAACAACCAGATGTGCGGGCCCAACATGGCCGCAGGTAACAGTTACATTAACGACGAAGAAGGGCAAAACAACACTCCATCGCAGAGTGGCAACCAAACCAGCGCAACGTGCAGCGCCATCACTAGTGTTGCGCCAACCATAAGCCCGGCGTCCGGGAGCGGTACGCAGACGGTTACCTTGACAGATCCGGGATTAACTTCTGGTGTTGGGCCACAAGGAAACACGTCGGTCTACTACACTACCGATGGATCGACTCCAGTACCTGGCTCTGGCACCACGCAACTATATACCGGTCCGTTTCAGATGGCTGCGGGAACGGTGAAAGCCGTCGGCCTTTATGGATCAGGGGGAACAAATCCGCAGACCTGGCCCACCACGTATCCGGCTGGCCTTGGCTATGTGCCGAGCGGGGTAGTCACAGCAACCTACACGGCGGCCGCGGTAGCACCTGCGCCGGTGGCCAAGGTCAGCGCTTCCCCCGTCACCAGCGAGGCAGCATCGAGCAGCGTAGCCCGAGACGCTGTTACCGCGGGGAACGGCACGGCCACGGCGGAGTTGGAGTCGGTTACGATTACTCCCTCTCAGCCGGTGGTGGCTATCGGAAGCACGACACAATTGAAAGCGGTCGCGACCTTCAACGATGGTTCGGTCAAAGACGTAACCGCGAACTTTGACTGGCAGTCGTCTGACCCGCGCACCATAACGGCCAATGCTTCCGGCTCGTTAGGCGGGCTGGCCAGTGGACCGGCAACCGTCTCGGGCAGCTATCAGGGATTCCAGGCATCGGTCTCTGCAAGCAGCGGCGTAGGCGAAATAAATTGGAGCGGTCCGATCGTCATCACCGAGGGCGGCACCTACTCCGGAAACTGGCAAAGCACCGATGCCAAGACTCCGGCGGTGACCGTAGCCACAACGGCTCCGGTGACCATTGAGAACGCACACATCCGCAGCGTGAGCAATTTGATCAAGACCAGCGTGGCCGGCAGCAACTTGACCGTGCGCAATAGTCTCGCTGTGGCCTTGAATGCGGCGGTAAAGGGTCAGCCGAACGGCAATTTCCTGGAGGTCAACTCGCCGGCGCGGCTGGATGTAGAGAACAACTACGTTGAGAACGCACAGGGTGGCGTCATCGTGCACGGGTATGCGGGCAAACGGGACGGAGAACAGACGATCGTGATCCGCGCCAACCGGGGACGCAACCTGAATGGCTTGCTCAGTGACGGCAACGGCGGTTATCTGCCAGGAGAAGGCTCGAACCGCAGCCAGGCACACTTTATTCAGTTTGATAGCGTGCAATCTGTGCCCGGCATCGACGTCGGCTGGAATGAAGTCATCAACTATCCCGGCCACAGCCTGGTCGAAGATAATATCGACGTCTACCGGTCAAGCGGAACGCCGAACCAGCCGCTCGAGATCCACGACACCTATATCCAAGGGGCCTATCCTTATAAGGCTGCTCAGGATGCGTACACCGGTGGCGGGATCAAAACGGAGGGCAGCCCCGACGATAGCGCACAGGACGCACCTGCTTTCAACAGCATCCACGACAACCAGGTGGTCGGAACCGTGAACTATGGCATCAAGTTCGCGGCCGGTCACGACAACATCGCGGCTAACAATCGCGTCATCTCCAGCGGACTGCTCACCGACGGAACCAAGATCGCTGCTCAAGACGTCGGGCTGGCAAACGGAGGAGTCACCGGGACAAGCGCAAGTATGTACAACAATACGATGCGCGATAACCTGGTCGGCTGGACCTGTTGGAAATCCTCATGCGCACAGGGGGGCTACCGCAAGGATCAATTCTTCCCTGCTTCGCCCGCAGACTATTCCACCAACTCTGTCGTAGAGACGCGACAGATCACGCTCGAAATGGAGAACAATGAGTACCAGGTCTGGGTCAACAAGATGACCTCTGCGGGTATTGCAGTCGGTCCGTCGTTCTAGTCGCCCGAACCGGCGGCACCGTGTATTTCGGTGCCGCATAACCAAGTTCACTGCAACAGGCGCGGCTTCTCAGCGAGTGAGAGCCGCGCTCTTTTTTGTACGAGTGGGCACGGCCACCCTGCAACTCCTGCCTTTCGAACCGATTCAACCATTTTGTAATCAGAGACTTAAAAATAGATTTCAGGCTCCATTCGCCGCCTGGATTGGATGGACGGGTTTGCATCCCTGGTCAGCAGTGACGGCGGGCGCAGGCGTTTCGATACGAACGTCGTGAATGGAGTTGGAGCAAGATTGGGGGCAAAGGGAGTCCCTGCGTTATTTGACGGCTATTACGAGCATGGTTACCATTGGGCTACAGGGTGGTCCGGGCCGGACGGGAGCGTCGCCGAAAGCAGCAGACGGTGGAGGTTTTAGTGCTTGTGCGCTATCTATACACCTATGTTTTGAACGGCCCCACCTTTGGGTTACATCCTCTCGACAAAATCTCGTCTATTGTGCGTACAAGGGCAACAAGATGAATACGATCCGAAAGCAACGTGTGTTGAAATTCATCGCTGACCGCGCAGAGACCACGATGGCGGCGAATGCCCGCTGCATGACGGACAAAACGGTTCGAAACAGTGAGTCGTGCATGCTCCGTTGCGCCACCCTTTTCCCGATTTGAATTTGTGGTTGCTTAATATAGGTTGGTTTTATTGGTTATCAGATGGTCACACGCGCGAACATAGGTATGTGGCCCGACTCAGGGAGAGTTTTTGCGCGTACATCGCGGCGAATGCTCTGCGAGCAACTTCCCTAAACATTCACTCGGCATGTCAGGAATGCATGTCGATTTTTAAGCTGTTACTCGAGAAAAGCTAATGCTGAAGAGGTTCCGAAGCCTAGACAACTGGTCCAAGCTGGTTGTGGTTTTCTTATGGGGCTCGGTGTTTCTAGGAAAGGCATCTGCTTACGTTGGACTTGCCCTTGGTGGGCTGCTCCTGTTTAGCCCTCGGGTTCTCTGGGACCGTTGGTACGCGGCTCTCACCCGACGAGCTGACCCTGTCTATCCAGTTGCATGGGCTCTTTTGCTCTCTATGCTGTATGGCATCGCCCAAGTAATTTATGGGGTTCTGCTGGGTTACTCTCTTTTCACCGCACTCCAGATTTTGGTTTTCAACATCTGCCCCGTTTACATGTTTCTGGGGATCTGGGTTGGCATGCGCCATCCGGAGACGGTTCGGAAATACAATCAGTTCATCGCATGGTTCACCGTGTTCTATGCGCCGATCTACTTTATCTTTCTTAAAAACCTGAACTTGTCGTTGACCGGGATATTACCGGGCAGTGGTCTCGATTTATTGGGTAGTCCAGGTTCAGGATCGGTCACCCTGCTAGGCTTGCTGGCGTTTGAGCCAGTGCTTGCGAAATTCTGGCTGCCCATCGTGGTTCTGACCTGTTTGACCATTGCTAACCAGGAGAGGGCGGATTGGCTATCGCTAGGGATATGCCTGGTGCTGTGGGGGAAACTCACCAAGAACATTGGACGTGTGTTTGCAATTATGGGGTGCATCGCAGCGGTGCTCATCATTGCCGCACTGGTGGATTTGAAACTGCCACCGATCCCGGGACGGGGCGGAGAACTTTCCGCTCGTGGGACGATAGCCCGCATGGCCGGTTCGATAAGTCCAGAATTGGCTGCAGACGTCGGCGGCGGTCGCGCCAACGCTGAATTTTATTATGGGACCGTCCAATGGAGAGAGCACTGGTGGCTCATGATTCGGGGCGAGGTCTTCAAAGATTACAAGACGGAGATTTTCGGCTTGGGCTACGGTTATCCGCTCGCCCATCTTGCCGGTAGGGACGTCGAGAAGCAAGGTACGCGATCCCCCCACAGTATCTATTACTTCACGCTTGCCTATTCGGGTTTCGTGGGCGTGGCCATCTTCTTTTGGCTCGCGATCTGTATCATCAGGCTTCTGTGGCGGGTTTACAAGGTGACTGGCCAAACTTTCGCTCTTATCCTTTTTCTATACTGTTTGATTGGGTCATTTTTCGGGAATTTCATTGAGACACCCCAAGGCGCCATACCCCTGTATCTTATGTCTGGGCTCCTGGTCGGTCCGATGTTCCTCCGCGTAAGGTCGGTTGACCAAGTTGAGGAAACGGCACCTAGCCAGGTCGTAGAGATGGTTTAGCGAGCGGATTAATCCGTCGTTACTGCATTAGCGATTCGTTGACCCTCCTTCAACTTTGAAAGGCGGGCTTTTGCCTTGTGACTTCTGTAGGGCACCTGCAACCGGCAGGTATAAATTGCACAGAACCGTAGACGGTGGGCAACAGTCGGGGCCTTGCAGGTAGACCTTTAGACCGGCCGGCATGTCTAACATGGCGGGGAGGAACACACGCTGAAAACCAGTCTTGCATTTCTAATCGTTTGCCTCTCAATCCCTGCCTGCGCTCGAACATGGAATGCAAGAACAGACTGGGGCGCGAGGGGCGACGGGAAAACCGACGATTCCGGAGCCATCCAGCGAGGCGTGGCGAGAATGGCCAGCGGGGACACAGTCGTCTTCCCTGCCCCCGGCGCCTACTTCACGGCATCGACCGTTCACTTCAAGGTTCCCGGGATCAGGGTCAAATGCGAGGCCGGTGTTTCGCTGGTCGGCCCCAACAATGGCACCGACATCTTCGCGGATCTTAAGTCGAACACGGCCATCGGCGGCTCTGCCACCACAGGATGCATCTTCAACGGCGGCGGCATTCAGGCTTACGGAGAAGGTGGTGACGGCGGGCAAACGCTAAACCAGGCGGTCACCAACCTGACCTTCACCTACAATACCTTTGAGAACATGGCGTACGGTCCAAACAACTTCCGCTCGAATGGTGGGATTTTCATCGGGGGCGGTTCCAATAACGTAGTCATCCGGCACAACACCTTCTCCAACATCACGCCTTACAACGACGGATACAATGCTGCAGGTGCCGGTTTCGCCCAGCAATACGACCCGGACGGCGATGCCGCGCGCTCGGCCATCTGGTTTTATGGCGGCTCGAATTATTCCATTGACCACAACACCTTTCTGCATGATTACCAGAACATCAAGGCCTGCCAGGGTCAGCAGTTTCAGGCAGAAAACATACTGATCCATCACAACTTCTCCGACGGGCACCATCGGATGTTCATGGAAATCAACTCCGGGGCCGGATGCGGCAACGCGACGTACAACGCAGGAATTGCTAATTTCCAGGTCTACGATAATTACGATCTCAACGCGGGCGGTCGATTTCCCATGTGGGGTACCTTTGGCTTCTCGGCACCCTTCTCCCAGGCCATTCAGCCTGGCAGCAAGGACTACACACCGATTCCGATGAGCGGAGTGACCTGGTACAACAATCTGCTTAAGGGCGTGGTAAACAATGGTCAATACGTCGGTATCGGCATCGAAGTAGGCGCCGAAAACATGAACATTTATCACAACACGATCATGTCCCAATGGCCAACCGCTGGCTATGGATTTAGCGGAACTGTCGGCGGATACATGCAGGACAACTATGCGTGCCTGATCACTCCGTCATGGGCCAAGAATGCCTATTTTGGCGATTCCAATGGGAAGACCACGGTCACCTACCGGCGCAATCAAACGGCCGGCAGCTGCCCGCCGGGCCTCCCCTCCTTAGCAGTGTCTTTAGGAAAGGTGACGAATACCGCCGGAGTCCTGACTGCCACGGCCACGGTAACGACGGTCGAGTACGGGATGCAGGGCGTTGTCTTCGCCATTGATGGCCGCTACGTAAGCGCTGTGATGGGTGATGGGCCGTACAATCTGAATTTCGGCGCTGGAGGTCTTCCCAGTGGCTTGCACACCGTCACGGCGACAGTAGTAGACGCCGTCGGTTTGCTCGCCGTGTCTGGCAAGCAAATCGTATCCAGCACCGCCACTGTTGGACCCAAAGGCCCACTCCGACCGAATGTCGAGCCGGCGCAGCAGGACTTCGATATCGCCGGCAACGCGCCCGACCCGATCAATGGGAGGCAATAAACGGGGGATGCAATAAACGGGCCGTTTAAGCCACCTCGCATTAAAAGATTTCCTCTGGAGGTAACCTCGACCGGCATTACTGCAACAAACCATTGTGGAGTGTGTGCGATGACGCTCGTGCAATCGCATACTATACTTTTGATTCTACCGCTATAAAACGGCACAGCCGTGGGGAGGGTCTCTTGCTTTCAGCAACGAATGAAGAGTTTACTGAAGCCATCGTGCCTTCGTCTTTCGGGGCGGCGCGAGTAAATATTCTTGGCGTGGGCGTGAGCGTCTTGAATATGGACCTTGCTCTTCAACAGACGGAATCGTTGCTGGACCGCGGTGAGCAAGGGTACGTATGTGTGACCGGTGTGCATGGAATCATGGAAGCGCAATCGGACGAACCATTCCGTGAGATTCTCAATCGCTCTTTCCTGACTACGCCGGACGGCATGCCTACTGTGTGGCTTGGCCGTATGCATGGATTCAAGCACATGAGCCGCGTCTACGGTCCGGACTACATGCTTGCTCTTTGCCAACGTTCGGCGGCGAAGGGATATAGGCATTTTCTCTATGGCGGGAAGCCGAGAGTGGCAGAGGAATTAAAAACAGAACTCACGCGCAGATTCCCGGGACTCAAGATCGTGGGCACTTATACTCCGCCCTTCCGTCCGTTAAGCCCTGAAGAGGAGGACGACTTACGCTCACAGTTAGAGTCGTCGCAGGCGGACATTTTATGGTGCGGGTTGAGTACTCCAAAACAGGAGCGGTTCATGGCCGCGTACTCTGGCCGCATGCCCGTGAAACTGATGGTGGGAGTGGGCGCTGCCTTTGATTTGCTGAGCGGAAATCTCAGTGAAGCACCGGATTGGATGAAGAGGGCCGGGCTGCAGTGGCTCTACCGGCTGATTAAGGAACCCAAGCGGCTGTGGCGGCGTTACTTGCTCAACAACCCCCGATTTGCCTGGTTTACCTTACTGCAACTCACTGGCCTGAAAGGGTTTGTTTATAATTACAGTGCATCTTCGGCGAGAGCCGGGGAAGCGATGGGTAAGTAGCTCATTTAGCAGGACGCAGTCGTTTACGAACACACTTATTTTTGCCACATTGATGGCGTTTTAGTTCCCCCCACTCGCAGTCTTGTGCGTGAAGTTGCGCGACAAGGAAGGAACTAATTTACATGTCTGCCGTTTTAGAAGTTTTAGACGTCGTTGTCCCTTCTTCGGAGCAATTCGCGCCGACGCAACGTAAGTCTTACTATCGCCCTCAATTAGACGGCTTACGCTTCCTTGCGTTCATGGCGGTGTACTTTCAACATACGTTCCATGCGGGAGCTGACTACTATCTCAATTGGGCGGTTCTCAGACCCCTGCATCTGTCGCCTGCAGCAGCCGGAGTCATTTCCCGGCTGACAGAGACAGGCGGGATGGGAGTCGACCTCTTCTTTGCGCTCAGCTCCTATCTGATTACGGAACTGTTGCTGCGAGAGATAAAGCAGACGGGCAAGATCCATTTGAAATATTTCTACGCCCGCCGGGTGCTCCGTATATGGCCGGTTTACGGCCTGGTGTTGTTTCTTGGCATCGTGCTCATTCCGGCCCTTGGCATCAGTGGGAGAATTCCACCCGTCTTTATAGCGGGCTACATCTTTTTCGCGGGAAACTGGAGCTGTGCGTTTCTGGGTTCACCGGCTGTATTGTTTACCATTGGTCCGCTCTGGAGTATCTCCATCGAAGAGCAGTTCTATTTGCTTTGGCCCTTGAGCATTCAAAGGTTAGGCGTAAAACACCTGAAGTGGCTGTGTGCCGGACTCCTCGTTAGCGCCGAGCTAGGCCGTCTTTTCATGTGCCTTCTGAATGCGCCTGCGAACATGCGGTATTTCAGCACGTTTACGCATCTTGATCCGATTGCATGGGGCGCCCTGCTGGCCCTAGGCACGAAAGATCGTGCATTACGCCCGTCCGTGCCACTGCGTGCGCTGATTGGTATGGGCTGCGTGGGAATCATTCTCCTGGCTCTTCTTTATGAAGATGGAAGCGCCGGATATGTTTCAGATCTGCTCATCACTCCGATGTATGGCTTTTGCTGTGCCGCCATCATATTCCTGGTACTGCAGAGCCAGTTCCTGGCGGTAAAACCTTTACCTTACCTGGGCAAAATCTCGTTTGGACTCTATGCTTACCATGCGATGATCCTGGTGATGATGGATAAGTTTGTCGCACAAGGCAGCTGGGTGAAGTTGCTGATGATCCCGACTAAGCTGCTGGTGACGATCGCCGTGGCTGCGCTTTCCTATAAATTCCTGGAAGCACCCATCCTTAAATTCAAAGAGAGATTCACTCTAGTCCAATCACGGCCGGTATGACCGCGGCGGCGGTTGCATCGGGTGTATGTGCCAGAAGCCGGGAATGGCAGACATCGGTTAGCACATCGACTTTTCGGTTGCCGCCCAGCGAAATATTCATAAACAATCCTTAAGGCTGCGCGACGGCGACAGCGAGCGCAGCCAGCCCATACTCGTAGTCGCGAAATAGCATTTTGTCGCTGTTCGAAAGGGGCAGAACCTGGACGGTTTGACATTTTCGTTGGGGGAAAGCCAAATTTACCATCCTGTTACTCCCTGATTACCAGCTCTTAACATCCCTCATTAAAGCTGGAGGGCGGTCGAAAGGCCGGCCTCGAAGGGAGTACTGATGCAAAAGCTCGTTGCAACGTCGTTAGCCTCGTTGATGTTCGCCGGGACACTTAACAATCCGGTGGCCGCAGAGGCACAGTCCGGGTCCAGCACACCGATCAAGCATCTCGTCGTCATTTTTCAGGAAAATGTCTCGTTCGATCACTACTTCGGCACCTACCCGAAAGCGCTGAATCCTCCCAACGAGCCGTCGTTCGCGCCCGCCGCGGGCACTCCGGCAGTAAACGGGTTGACCGACGCTCTGCTCTACAGCAACCCCAACTACCTGAACACCGCCAACGGAACGGCCGCAGCCAACCCCTTCCGCCTCGATCGTTCTGAAGCCTCAACGGCTGATCAGGATCACGATTACATGGCGGAGCAGCAAGCATTCCACGCCGGGCTGATGGATTCGTTTCCCAAGTACACCGGCACCCCCGGTCCGCCGCCCACCGGGCAGACGACCGGTGGCCTGGTGATGGGCTACTACGACGGCAACACGGTGACTGCTTTGTGGAATTATGCACAGCGGTTTGCCATGAGTGACAACTCTTTCGGCACCAACTTCGGTCCTTCCACGGACGGCGCCGTTAACCTGATCTCCGGCCAACTCAACGGAGTGAGTGACCAGGTCAATGCGAGCGCAGACGTGGTGCCCGATGGCGGCGGAGGCTATACGCTGATCAGCGACGCCGATCCGGTTGGAGACGTTTGCTCCACCACTACGGGGGCTCAGGTTGCATTCAGCGGGCAGAATGTAGGCGATCTGCTCAACAGCCGCGGCATCAGCTGGGGATTCTTCGAGGGCGGCTTCGACCTGACGGCCAAGAACGCGAACGGCACGACGGGATGCAGCCGCAGTACTACTTCGGCTGTCACGATGACCAATAAGGCGGACTATATTCCGCATCATCAGCCGTTCCAGTACTACGTATCGACCCAGAACCTGAAGCATACCCGGCCGAGTTCTCCCAGCACGGTGGGCATTGATGGCGACCCGGCAAATCACCAATACGACATGTACGACTTCTACGACGCGATCAATGCCGGCAACTTCCCCACGGTCAGCTTCGTCAAGGCGCCTGGCTACCAGGACGGGCACGCGGGATACTCCGATCCTCTTGACGAGCAGACCTTCGTCGCCACCGTGGTCAACTTTCTTCAGAAGCAGAAGGACTGGGCAAACACTGCAGTGGTCGTCGCTTATGACGACTCCGACGGATGGTATGACCACCAGATGGGCCCGATTGTGAATCAGTCGGCTACCGCGATGGATGCCCTCTCCGGTACTGGCCAATGCGGCACGGGCACTGCTGCACTGGCGGGTGTGACGATAGACCACGCACAGGGCCGCTGCGGATACGGTCCGCGTCTTCCGCTGCTGGTGATTTCTCCCTATGCCAAAAAGAACTATGTCGACCACTCGGTCACCGACCAGACCTCGATTCTCCGCTTTATCGAGGACAACTGGCTCGATGGTCAACGCATAACCGGTTCGTTCGATGCCCTCGCGGGAAAACTGAACGTCATGTTCAATTTCAAGGCGGCGCCGGACACCACTCCCTACATTCTGAACACCTCGACAGGTGAACCCACCAACTAACCACTTTCGCAAACTGCAGGACCCGCAGGGCAAAGGGAGTTTCCTCCCGATGCCCTGCTTCATTTATGTTTTCCCTGAGGCTTTGATTTGATTACGCGTCGCAGGTTCCTGGAGCGGACCGGCATATTGGCCGCCGGGATATCCGTCAGCAACTTGCCGTCTTCGCAGCAGATAACTCTCGATCCTGACAAGCTGAGTCCTTACGTCGATCCGCTTCCCATCCCCGAGATCGCGAAGCCCAGCGGAATGCGGCCCAGCCCGGACGATGCATCCCTGCAGCTTCCCTACTACCGCATGGCGATGCGGGCGATGGAATGCAAAGTCCACAGGGATTTGCCGGCGACGCGGGTGTGGGGGTTCGGCTCGAGCTCCCCTGGACCGACGTTCGAAACGCGCAGCAACCAGGGACTGATTGTGGAATGGGTAAACGAACTGCCGCGGCGGCACTTTCTGCCCATTGACCACGCACTGCACGGCGCAGAAGCGAATCTGCCGGAGGTTCGCAGTGTGATTCACCTGCACGGAGGCAAAACGCCACCGGGCAGCGACGGCTACCCCGAACACTGGTGCGTCCCGGGCAAGTCTGCGACCTTCCACTACCCCAACCGGCAGGACGCGGCGATGCTCTTCTACCACGACCACACCATGGGCATCAATCGATTGAATATCTATGCCGGGTTGCAGGGTATGTATTTCATCCGCGACGAAGTAGAAGACGCGCTCGTACTTCCCCAGGGGAAATACGAGATTCCGCTGCTGGTCTATGATCGCTTTCTCTTGCCCGACGGGCAGCTCGAATACCCTGTCTCCGCCAAGCCCGAGGCTCCGTGGGTTCCGGAGGTTTTCGGCAATGCCATCCTGGTGAATGGGAAACTTTTCCCTTACCTGGAGGTCGAACCGCGCAAGTATCGCTTTCGGTTGATGAATGGCTCTAATGGCCGCTTCTATCGCTTCTCGCTGGGGAGGCTACTCCCTTTTCAGCAGATCGGCACCGAACAGGCGCTTCTGCCTGCGCCGGTTACCACTCAGCGGGTGGTGATGGCTCCCGGGGAGCGAGTTGATTTTGTTTTCGACTTCAGTGCCCACGCGGGCGAAAAGATTCTGCTGCGCAGCGACGCATTCGAGATCATGCAATTCCGGGTCGCGGCTAAAGGGGTAAGCGATATAGCTTCTCTTCCTCCGGCCCTGCGGACTTACGCAAAGATTCCGGAAAGCCGCGCCGTCAAGACGCGCCGTCTGACGCTGGATGAACGAATGGACCCAGTGCAGCAATCGATGGGAATGCTGCTGAACAATACGCCGTGGCATATGCCCGTTACCGAGAAGCCGGAACTCAACACGACGGAAATATGGGAGCTGGTGAACCTGACTGAAGATGCGCACCCGATTCATCTTCACCTGGTTCGATTTCAGATACTCGACCGCCGGCCTTTCGACACATTTGAGTTTCAGGACAAGGGGACCGTCCGCTTTACCGGGCCGGCCATTCCCCCCGCGCCGATTGAGAGCGGCTGGAAGGATACCGTCCGCGCGGATCCTGGCCTGATCACGCGCATCATTATTCCTTTTGAGGGCTTCACTGGCCGCTACGTGTGGCATTGCCACATTCTGGAGCACGAGGACAACGAGATGATGCGACCGTTCGAGGTCGTCGAAGGCTAAGGCTTGTCCTGTGCGCTGGCTACAGCTGCATCTGGGGGTCCATTTCTTAACATATTAAGAACTATGTTATCGTAGTTCGATAACGAGGTTCGATTATGAGTGACGACCGCGACCTCTATTCCGGCATGATTCGTCTCCACATCCTGCATCACGCGGAGCAGGAGTTGATCTTTGGCGCGGGGATGGCCAAAGAGCTGGCCCGTCATGGATACAAGATCAGCCCCGGAACGTTGTATCCGATCCTTCATGGGCTCGAAAAGCGCAGCTACTTGCGTTCCAGTAAAGAACGATCGGGAAAGAGTGTTCGGCGCGTGTATGGGATTACCTCCTCCGGACGCCGAGCCCTCAAGAAGGCCAAACAGCGGGTGCGAGAACTCTTCGGGGAGCTGATTGAAGGTAAATAGGCCAATCCGCAGGAGCGCTCAAATGGTGACCGCCGCCGTGCTGTTTGCGGCGACTGTTGCGTGGACGCAGGCTCTCTCGATCGTCAATGTGGTTCAGGACGCAGAACGTGACTACCCACTGATCCACGTAACGGAAGCAGAGCTTAACGCTTCCATCGCAAACATTCGGCTTTCGCGTACAGCGTATCTTCCGCGTGTGGATGGTATGGCCCAGTTCAACCGGGCGACCCGTAATAACGTTTTCGGAGCACTACTGCCCCAGAGCATCGTGCCGTCGATGTCAGGCCCGGTGATTAATAGCAACAATGGCGGATCTGTTTGGGGGAGTGCGACCGGGCTGCTGGTCAACTGGCAGCCATTCGATTTTGGCTTACGCCGGGCGAATGTGCAGTCTGCAGTTGCCGCCAGAGACAAGGCGGACGCGACCGTCAGGAGAACGCAGCTGGAAGTGTCAACTGCAGCTGCGGATGCGTACCTGACTGTTCTGGTGGCAGGGCAGACGAAACAAGCAGCCGAGGCGGCAGTGGATAACTGGGAGACTCTTCGTCAAAGCGTTCATGCGCTCACTTCGGCAGAGTTACGTCCGGGCGCCGATGAATCACGTATTGACGCCGAGAAAGCAGTAGCCAGAACGCAGCTTGCACTGGCCCAGGAGGCGGTGGAGATGAGCCGTGCAACCTTGGCAAAGTTTCTGGTGAAGGCAAATGACGGCGGCTCAGAACTGGCGTCGTCACAAGTCCTCTCACGGCTGCCCGGGACGGTGGATGAGACTGTTCCTTTTCAACCCGCGGCAAACCCGATCATGGCGGAGCAGAAGGCGGCCGTCGCGCAATCGGCGGCACAACTGCACGCTACTGAGCGAAGCTGGGTGCCACAGTTCAACCTGGAGGCAGCGGGCTATGGCCGGGGCACAGGCGCGGAGCTGAATGGTCAAAGACTTTCCGGTGCGAATGGCCTGGCGCCCAACTTTGGCGATTATGCTGTAGGGCTCAATATCACCTTTGCGTTCATGGACTTCGCTAGCATCCATGCGCGCGAGGCCTCTCAGGCTTCAATCCTGATCGCCGCCCAGGCCCGTGAACAAGTTGCCAGCCGCGAGTTGCAGGAACAGTTTGCGCAGGCCGAAGCGGCCTTGCGAGCAACCCGCGCCGTGGCTGAGAACACCCCGATCGCGCTCTCATCTGCCCAAACAAGTTTTGCGCAAGCGAATGCGCGGTATAAGGCCGGCCTTTCCCCGATCGACGATGTGGCGCAGGCACAGCGACTCCTGGTGCAGGCACAGATCGACGACTCGATCGCGCGGCTCAATGTGTGGCGCGCCTTTCTGCATTTACAGGCGATTCGCGGCGACCTTCAGCCATTCCTGCAGGCGGCTAGTCAATGATGCGCCGGGAGATCGATTTGACATGCGTTTAGTGCTGCTGGCTCTCAGTCGACCGCTCACCCTGATCGTCGCGCTGATCGCGATTCTCGCCGGCTTTTTCATGGCGATGGGGCGTATGCACATGGATATTTTTCCCCAAGTTGGTAACCCGGTTATCTATGTTGCGCAGCCCTATGGCGGAATGACGCCTGCACAGATGGAAGGCTTTCTTACCTACTATTACGAGTATCACTTCCTCTACATCACGGGTATTGAATCCGTGGATAGCAAGAGCGTCCAGGGAGCCGCGCTGATGAAGCTTACGTTCCGCGAAGGCACGAACATGGAGCAGGCAATGGCGGAGACGGTCGGCTATGTGAATCGCGCGCGCGCGTTTATGCCACCTGGTACCGTGCCGCCTTTCATCACTCGCTTCGATCCGGGAAGTGTGGCTGTTGGACTGCTGCTCTTTACCAGCTCCACCCATACGCAGGGCGAGTTGCAGAACTTTGCCCTGAATCAAGTACGGCCGCTGTTTGCGACCCTGCCAGGGGTCTCAGCGCCGCCTCCTTTTGGTGGGAACCAGAGGACGATTGTGATCACGCTTGATCCGGAAAAGCTAAGGCAGTACGGTATATCGCCGGAGCAGGCTATATCCACAGTAAGCACGGGCACGGTCGTTGTCCCTTCGGGCAACTTGTACGACGGTAAACTGAACCGGATCGTGCGGACGAATGCGACCCTGGGGCCCGAATTAAACGACCTGATGGCAACCCCCATCCATCCGCATTCGGGAACCAATATCTATTTGCGCGATGTGGCCATGATCGAGAACGGCACCGATATTGTTACCGCTTACGCGCACGTAGACGGGCGCCGCACCGTGTATATCCCGGTGACCAAGCGGTCCGACGCTTCCACGCTGGCCGTGATCCAGGCAGTCCGGGCGGCGATCCCCAGCTTCAAGAAGGCAATCCCCGACGATGTGGATGTACAACTGGCATTCGATCAATCCGGCTATGTTTCGAACGCCATCAACAACCTGATACGGGAGGCGGTGCTCGGAGCAGTACTGACAGGCTTGGTTGTATTGCTTTTTCTGCGCGACTGGCGCAGCGCGCTCATTGTGCTCGCCAACATCCCCTTCGCGCTCTTCTGCGCCGTGCTTCTGTTGTGGGCAGCCGGCGAGACGATCAACATCATGACCCTGGGTGGGCTGGCCCTGGCGGTTGGCATTTTGGTCGATGAAGCGACGGTCGAGATTGAAAATATCCATAGCCGGATGCTGCCCGGGATTTCTCGCGGCCAGGCGGTGCTCGAGGCGTGTCGCCGCACGGTCATCGCTCGCCTGCTTTCCATGCTGTGCGTGCTTGCAGTATTCGTGCCCACTTTTTTCATGAGGGGCGTCGGACGCCAGCTTTTTGTGCCGCTTTCGCTGGCAGTGGGCTTTGCCATGATTGCCTCGTACCTTCTATCGAGCAGCCTGGTGCCGGTGTTTGCGATCTGGATGATGAAAGAGTCGCACCGTGGCGAGGCCGAGGAAGGCCGATTCGGCAAGCTCCGCGACCACTATGATCGCTACCTTGAGCGGGTGATGCAGTGGAGATGGCCGGTCATCGCGGGCTATCTGGCGTTGACCGCGATTATCCTGCTGGTAGTTGGGCCGCTCATCGGCACGGAGATATTTCCGGATCCGAATGGGCCTGTGCTGCGCATGCGCCTTAAGGCGCCTGTGGGCACTCGCATCGAAGAGACCGAGCCGATGGTCCTCGAGGCCCTCGACCTTATCCGCAAGACGGTGGGCAAGGAGAATGTTGAGATCACATCGGACTATATGGGAGTCCAGCCCTCGAGCTACCCGGTTAACCTGATTCATCTTTTTACCAGTGGTCCTGAAGAGGCTTTGGTTCAGGTGCAGCTACGCCACGGACATCCCGAGGACGAACGCCTGCGCGAGTCGCTTCGCTCAGCCTTTCAGCAGCAGATGCCCAACCTAAAAATGTCTTTCGAGGCGGGAGACATCGTTTCTCAGGTGATGAGCTTCGGTTCGCCGACACCGATACAGATAGATGTGCAGGGTGTCGACCTCGATCAAAACTACGCCTACCTGGCAAAGGTGGAAAGCGTATTGCATAAGCTGGACTTCTTACGAGATATCTCGGTCGTTCAGTCTCAGTCTTATCCGACTGTGGATGTAAAAGTGGATCGGGACTACGCCGGCCAATTTGGACTGACGATGGCGGATGTAAGCACTTCGCTCGTGCCGGCGACCGGTTCCTCCCGTTTCATCGCTCCCAACTACTGGCGTGATCCGAGGACTGGCAATGCCTTTCAGATTCAGGTCCAACTGCCGCCGAACCAGATGCAGGGACTTGATGCGCTTTCTTCGCTGCCGGTCATGCGCGATGGTCAATCCCAGCCGCTTCTCGGGCAAGTGGCTAAGCTGCAATACGGAACGATGCCGGAGACAATTGAACGCTTCAGCGGGCAACGCATCGTGAGTGTCACCGCGAACCTGCACGATATGCCTTTGGGCAAGGCGCAAAAGGGGATTGAAGCGGCCCTCAAAGATATTGCTCCGCCAGGCAAAGGTTCGACTGTGGTGGTGCGTGGGCAGATTCCAGCGCTGGAGGACACCACGTCCGGACTGCGGACTGGGCTGCTGCTGGCGATCGCAGCCATCTTTCTGCTGCTGATGGCAAACTTCCAGTCTCTACGCCTACCACTCGCGATTCTGTTGACGATTCCAGGCGTGCTCAGCGGGGTTGTTCTCATGCTCCTCTTCACCGGGACCACGCTTAATATTCAAAGTTTCATGGGAGCGATCATGGCGGTCGGGATCTCGGTCGCAAACTCAATTCTTTTGGTGAGCTTTGCCGAGCAAGCCCGGCATGATAGCCCGGATGTCTTGGCGGCCACTCGAACCGGAGCAACGGGCCGTCTCCGTGCGATTCTGATGACGGCCACGGCCATGATTTGTGGCATGGTCCCGCTGGCCATTGGCTTCGGAGAGGGCGGAGCCCAATCCGCTCCACTGGGGCGGGCTGTGATCGGTGGTTTGATCTTCTCCACGCTGACTACTCTGCTGGTGCTTCCCGTGTTCTACGCGCTTCTGCAAAAGAGGGCGAGCGCCACGTCCAGCTCTCTCAATCCTGAAGACCCTGCGAGCCGCTACTATGTTCAGCCATAAGCTGGTCTACTTCGTTCTCCCCTTTGCTGCCTGCGCACTGGCGCAGAATGCCACGCATGTTGCATTGGTCAAGGTCGAGAATCATTCTGCTTCGCGGACGATTCCTCTTACTGCGGAATTATTGCCGTACCTGCAAACGGAAATTGAGGCACGTGTTCCTGGCTATGTGGAACAGGTTTTGGTGGACCGGGGCAGCGTGGTTCATCGGGGAGAACTGCTGGTCCAGTTGTCTGCGCCGGAAATGCGGTCAGAGACGAATGCGTCAGAATCGGTGTTGCGCCAGGCTGAGGCGGACGAAGCACAGGCAAAGGCCCAGGCGGCCGCCGTGGCGAGCACGTATGCTCGCCTTCAGGAGGCGGCCAAAACGCCAGGCGCGGTCGCCGGGAATGAACTGGTGCAGGCAGAGAAGCAAAAGGATGCGGCGGACTCACTGCTGCAAAGCCGCACGGCAGCGGTCCGTTCGGCGAAGGCCAGGATGCAGGCGGCCGGCGAGATGGAATCGTACTTGCGCGTGCGGGCTCCCTTCGATGGCACAATTACGGATCGCTTTGTCCATCCGGGCATGATGGTGGACCCCAATGGCCATACACCGCTGTTAAAGCTTCAGCAGACGACGCATCTGCGACTGGTGGTTCCAGTGCCCGAAAGCTATGTAGGATCGATTGCGAAAGGCAGATCTGTGACCTTCCAGGTGCCGGCTCATCCAGGCAAGAGCTATATGGGCAAGATCGCACGGATTGCGAACGCGCTCGACCCGCAGAGCCGAACGATGATGGTCGAATTGGATGTCACCGACAACACGCTCGCGCCGGGTATGTACCCGACCGTGGATTGGCCGGTCGGCTCGAATGATACGGCTCTGTTTGTTCCGGGCACGAGTGTGGTGACGACGACGGAACGGACGTTTGTGATCGCCGCGGTCAATGGGCACGCCCATTGGATCGATGTGCACAAAGGGTCGGCGGCGGGAGAGCAAGTGGCGATTCGTGGGCCGATCAGCGAGGGTCAGTTGGTGGTCAAGCGCGCCACAGACGAGATTCGTGAGGGAGCGCCGCTTAACTAAGTCGTACTGGGGATTTTGGGTCGAGATAACAAAGGGGATGATGAGGTTTCCATTTGGGATCGGTTGCACGGATCCCAGGTCTCAAAAGCGAGACCTGGGGCACCCTTCGATTGTTGCCGACGCAGCGAGCTGGGCCATTGCTCTCCTAACTCACCCACAGAGTTCCTCTGTCGAAACACATTTCCAGGGACGGTCCGGGGAACTGCAGATCCCTCGGCTGCGCTCCCCCGGATTTCCTGTGGAAGTTGGTGGCGTTGACGGACCTCATGCGCCTTTCCTTAAGAGAAAGTCGCACACGCAATCTTGTCCAGTGCCGCGCGGCAGGAAATCCGGGTCGGGATGACAAAGGGAAGGGCGAAGCTTCCATGGAAAGTGGTTGCTAGACAGAAGGCGCTTTTCATCGCCTTGGGTGCGCCGCGGGCCCTTGACCAATCGGTCCTAATGACAAAGGCGGTCGGGAGGCATGGTAGCCCACTCTACGCCAAAAGCGGGCGTAGGATGGGGCACCCAAAGCCTTGGTTGCCGGTGCAGAGAAGACGGGTCATTCCTTCCCGACTCGCCTCCGCGAGTGGGCTGCTCGAGATGGCAAATTGTGGTGAAGGCGAGATTTCGTTTTCCGGGGAAACTATCTTCCCGAGGCTCCTATGCATCTCGCGCGCTCATGTTGGTCAGCTGATGCGCTCTGGGGCTTGACCATCCTCTGAAAATACTTGACGTGTTGTTGGACATCGAATATAAGCCTTCTATTGAAGGCTGGTGGTGATGTGCCGGCAGACTTCGTTCTCAATACTCCTTCAGATCCCTATGCTCCCCCGTGCCACACGAGCATAGTTTCAGCTACCCAGGGCTGATTGCCCGCAATCCTGAGACTCATGGTGCATCGTGCGAACTTGTATGACATTTCTTGCTTTGTCGGCGGCGGTGCATGCGTTTGCCGCCGCTCCGTCCCCCGATGTCAATCAAACTTCTCAATACCTGAAGTCTCTGCCGCCGGCACAGAGACCGGTCTTCGATGCGACCCAAATCGTGGCTCTGGCGTCGCTGCCACTCTCCTGCATTGATCATCCGCAACCGCTTTCAGATCATCCTCAAACTTATCTTTGGGTGTATGACGATAAAGCTCATCCCGCAGAGGGTTACGACAGGAATCGTGCCTTCTACGGTTGCTACGACTGGCATTCTGCCGTCAATTCGACCTGGACGCTGCTGGCGCTTCTGCGGCTGAACCCGAAGATGTTTCTTGCACCGGTTATTCGCCAACGGCTCACGGAACACCTCGGCAAAGAGAACATTGCCGGCGAGGTCGCTTTTTTCAGTTATGACCAGCCGGGTGATGCGGAATCGAAGGAGTTCGAGCGGCCTTACGGATATACCTGGCTGCTCAAGCTTTACGGTGAGCTCAAGTCGTGGAACGACCCCGACGCGCAAAAGCTTGCGCCCAACATGGAGCCCTTGGTCAAGCTGCTGGCGGCAAAGTATATCGACTATCTTCAGAGCCTGCCTTATCCCATGCGGGTCGGGGTACACCCGAATACGGCGCTGACGATGAGCTTCGCGCTGGACTATACGAACGCGACTGGCGACACAGAAGTCAAGACCGCCATCCACGATGCTGCGGTTCGCTTTTTCGGAAATGACACCCACTGCCCAACGGCCTACGAGCCCAGCAATGGCGATTTTGCATCTCCTTGCCTGGCGGAGGCGATGCTCATGGGCCGAGTTCTCGACCAGGCTAGCTTCGTGGCCTGGCTCGACCAATTTTTGCCGCCCGTCTATTCTCCAGCCTTCAAGGTTTATCAATCAGAGATTGACACATCTCGTATCAAAGCGTCTGGAAGCAACGCGGATGCTGAGGATAAGAATGGGCTTCTTGGAGCGAAGTCTCACCTGATCGGACTTGCTTTCCAAAGGGCCGCGGACCTGCTCGGCATTGCGTCCGCACTACCGGCCAATGATCCCCGCGTGCCGGTTTTTCAACACCTTGCCGATTTTAATGCCCAGCAAGGGTTTCAAAAGATTGGCGATGCCGGCTATCTCGGCCAGCACTGGCTCTCTACCTATGCTGTTCTCTACATGCAGGCTCAGGCCGCGGCCAGCCAGAAGTAAGCGGTTTTCCGCAGCGATCGGCCGGGGAACAGCTTCCGGCGAGCTAGCTGTTTCCGCTCTTGATGATATTGCCCAGTCTTCCCGAACCTTGTCAGGTTCAAACCGCTCGATTGATCCACGACTTGTATACCGCTTGGGAACAATCACGATCTGAAGATATATGGAATATCTATTCCGTCTCTTTTGGTGGCTATAAGTGATTGTATTTATTGTGATTAGTGGAGTGAGTGGTAGCTTTTAATAATTTTATTGACGCATTTTTACTTCGCTGTTATAAACGTTTTACCCGGCCCCGGCAGTCCCTCTTTTTTACCTCAAAATCTTATCGAAGCATGAGGCGATCCCTGCCTATGCGTTGCACTCGGAGGTTGGATGCGAAGCCACAAGCTCTCTACTCTCGGTGTCATTCTGCTGATGTTTTCGGCGTGTTCACTCTCCCGCAGCGCTTATGCACAGGGCGGCGAAGCAGATGTAGCAGGGATAGTTACCGATCAGTCAGGCGCAGCGATGCCGGGCGTGCAGGTCACCCTGACCAACTCTGATACGGGAGTTATCCGCACGGTTTCGGCACAGAGTTCGGGCGATTATCGCTTTACTGCTGTTGCTCCCGGACACTATTCGGTCGGCGCCAAAGCGCAGGGCTTTACTCCTGAATCCATTACCGGTCTCGCCATCAACCTCGGTGTGCATTTACAGGAAAACATCCAACTCAAACCCGGTAGCGAGCAGCAGACTGTTCTTGTCTCCGGGGAAGTTCCGCTCATCGACTACCACGACACCTCGGTAGGGGGCCTTATCGATGAGAAGCAGATTACAACTCTGCCTATCCCAAACCGGCAGTATCTGAACCTATCGTTGTTGCTCCCCGGCACCACGCAGGATGCGACCCGCACGTTCTATAACAACGTGCAATCCGGAGGCGGCGGATACTTTTATGCCAACGGCTTTATGCTCGATGGGGTCACGAATACCTGGGCGGAGCAGGGTGAGCCGCGGCAGAACGTTCCTGAAGGTGCGGTGCAGGAATTCAAGGTCTACGTTTCCCAGTTCCCTGCTGAATTCGGGCTCGCCATGGGCGGTATGACGACGGTTCAGACCAAGAGCGGCAGCAATCAGTTTCATGGCGAAATCTTCGAATATTTCCGTAACGAAGGCTTGAGCGCGGACAACAAATTCCAGCAAGAGGCCGAAGCCGCGAATGGGACCGGACGCCCGCCGTTTTTACGTAACCAATTCGGTGGCGATATCGGCGGTCCAATCATCCATGACCGTACGCATTTTTATGCTGCCTATGAGCGCACCCAGACCGATCAGTCCTACACGCTCTCCGCGCCGGTCGAATTCTACAGTTCCCTCAACGGAAGCTTTGACGAACCCAGCCACGACCAGATGCTGACAGTGCGCGGCGATCACCAGATCAGCAACAACCAGCAGGTATTCGTACGCTATGCCCAGGAGTGGAACGAGTTAACCCGCCAGGGGTGCGGTGGGTCGAACACGCAGTACTGCTATGACGGCCTCATTCCCAGGCACTCCATCGTCGCCGGGCATACGTGGCAGATCAATCCTGCGATGGTCAACGATGCTCATTTTCAATACGCGTACTCGTCTTATCAGCTTGGTCCGTACAACGGAACCATCCCGACTAACCCCAATCAACTTACCGCACCAGCCTTCTCTGAGATTTCGACCGGCTATGTTTTCCCCAGCTTTAGCTACGGCAAGGTTTACGCCCAGGTTGGGATCGAAAAGCACATCGAGTTGAACGATGCGGTCAGTCTCGAGCACAAGCAGCATACGTTCAAGATGGGCGGCGACCTCATTTACGTTCCCTACGTCGACAGCTCAGCCGAGAACTCGAAAGGCACGTTTACTTTTAATACCGACCAGAACTTCAATCCCAATGATCCCGCATCGATTGCCGCGCTCAAAAATCCAGTTCTCTATACGGCCTCTATCCCGCCCATCGTGACCAACCTGCCCTCAGCGCAGCTGGGCCTGTTTGGGCAGGACGACTGGAAGATAGGTCCGCGGCTGAGCCTGAGCCTTGGCCTGCGCTACGATCGCGAGTATGGATCCTCGTTCATGGCTACGCTGAACCCGGCCAACTATGTACCGGCAATTCCTTTTCAGGGTGATCCCAGCAAGCGTGGCGCCAAGCTGAACTTCGGTCCACGATTCGGCCTCACCTGGGATCCAATTGGCCATGGCAATGACATCGTGCGTGCCGGATACGGGATTTACTACAACAACATTCAAACCGAACTGAACGAGGGTGAGAAGCAGAACTACCAGGTATGCAACATCACCATCACCAATCCCGGCTATCCGAATCCGTATGGCGGCCTCAGTCCCACGGACTTCTGTTCCACCGCACCGCCGACGGTGACTATCCTTTCTCCCGACTTCAGGAACGCGTACTCGCAGCAGTTTTCTGCGGGCTACTCCCATCAGTTCGGGCCCAATCTTTCCATCATCGCCGACGGGGTTTATCAGCACATCCTTCGGGATTGGCGGATCCAGGACCTCAACTTCCCTGTCGATGGCGTACGGCCGATCCCAGAGTTTTCCCAGATTTTGCAGCATGCCTCGATCGGAAAGGCCAAATATAAGGCGCTCTATTTGCGGCTCGACAAGCGGTTCAGCAACCGGTACATGGCTACTGTCTCCTACACCCTTGCTTCGGCGAAAGATAACGATCCGCAGAGCAACGTCACCAACTATGCGGACTACAACCAGGATTTCGGTCCCAGCAACGTTGACCGG
>Ga0182024_10002311_pt1 | contig 47632 bp, 44 predicted proteins | sample P32metaG_FD_120480 | JGI IMG/M metagenome (GOLD analysis project Ga0182024, IMG submission 120480) | Permafrost microbial communities from Stordalen Mire, Sweden - P3-2 metaG (Illumina Assembly) | ecosystem: Environmental > Terrestrial > Soil > Wetlands > Permafrost | place: Sweden: Stordalen... | reverse complement strand
GGCGTCTTTCGCCTGCGCCTGCCGCTGCCGTGGCCCGGCGTGCCCCACTGCAACGCCTGGGCGGTCGCCGCCGGCGACGGGGTCGTGCTGTTCGACACGGGAATGCACCAGCCAGGCTCGCTCGCAAACCTGGAACGGGCGATGCAGATGTGTGGGTTGGCGATCGAGGACGTGCGTCTGATTGTCTGCACGCACGCCCATTCCGACCACTACGGCCAGGCCGCGACGATCGTGCGGCGGGCCGGTTGCGAGCTGTGGATGCACCCCAACCACGCGCACATGAAGCTGTGGGCCGAGGACCCCGACGCCGCGATCGAACGCCGCCTGGAGGTCGCCCGCCAGAGCGGCGTGCCCGAGGAGCCGCTGCGCCGCTACGCCGCCGAGCGCGGCACGCGCGAATCGGGGATCTCCGCTGTGATCGAGCCCGATCGCGACCTGCTCCCGGGGGTCGTTGTGGAGACCGACCTCGGTCCCTGGTCCGTCTATGAGACGCCCGGCCATGCGCCCTCGCACGTCTGCCTGTTCCAGCCCGAGCGACGCCTCTTGATCTCGGGAGACCACCTGCTGGGTCGCGTCTTTCCGTTCTTCGACTTCGGCTATTCGCCCGACCCCGTCGGCGAGTTCCTGATCTCGCTGGATGTCGTCGAGGGCCTGAACGCGCGCCTGTGCCTGGCCGGCCACGGGCGCACCTTCACCGATGTGGAGGCCCACATCGAGGGCAACCGCGAGCTCGTGGCCGAGCACCTGGCGAAGATCATGGCGGTGATGCGGGAGGGCGAGGGCGAGGCCGAGGCGGCCGAGCCGCTGACGGCGTTCGAGATCCTCCCGCGCGTGTACGGATCTCACCTCACGCCGATGACCGCGCAGTGGTTGCTGACCGAGACGCTCGCGATGCTGCGCCACCTGGAGGTCACCGACCGCGCGCGGCGGATCCCCGGTGAGCCCGAGCGCTGGGCCGCGGCTTCGGGCTTGTAGGGCGGGTGGCTCACACGCCCGAGCGGTGAGCGCGTGGGGCACGGAGGATTTTGCACGGGCGGGTCGCATACGATCAAACGATGCGCATCGACCAGATCTTCACCGGTCAGGACCCGGACCCTTCTGGGGCGGGTGGGCCTCCTTCATTCTCGTTCGAGTTCTTCCCGCCGAAGACGGAAGCGGGGGAGGAGAACCTGCGCACGGCGCTCGCCGAGCTGCGCGGCCTGGACCCGTCGTTCGTGTCCGTCACCTACGGCGCCGGCGGCTCCACCAGGGGCAAAACGATCGAGATCGTCAAGCGCATCCGCGAGCAGTACGGGCTGGAGGCGATGGCGCACTTCACCTGCGTGGGCGCCACCGTGGCGGAACTGCGCGCCACGCTCGACGAGATGCAGAGCGCGGGCATCGACAACGTGCTCGCGCTGCGCGGCGACCCGCCCGCGGGCCAGGAGCAGTGGCGCAAAACGGAGGGCGGCTTGGAGTACTCGCGCGAACTGGTGGAACTGATCGCCGCCGACTACCCCTTTGCGATCGGCGGCGCATGCTTCCCCGAGACGCACATCCACGCAGTCAGCCCCGAGGAGGACCTGGAACATCTCGCGGAGAAGGTGGCCGCGGGCGTGCAGTTCCTAATCACACAGTTGTTCTTCGACAACGCCCTCTACTTCGACTTCGTCCAGCGCGCACGCGCGGCGGGCGTGAACGTGCCGATCATCCCCGGCGTCATGCCCGTCACGCAGGTGGGGCAGGTCGAGCGCATGGCCAAGCTCTGCGGGGCCTCCATTCCCGACGGCCTGCGTCGCGAGCTGCACGCGCGCGGCGAGGACCCCGAGGCGGTGCTCGACTTCGGCGTCGCCTACGCCACGCTGCAGTGCGCGGAGCTGCTGCGCGAGGGCGTGCCCGGTATCCACTTCATCACGCTCAACCGCTCCCCCGCCACGCGCGCGATTCTCAGCGCGCTGAGAATCGCAAAGCCGTGGGAGAAGGCAGTGTCCGCGGTGTCGACCCTCTCGATCCCAAGCCCGGCGGGGGAGCGCGGCGAGCCGTCGGCGGCTTCGTAGCGCGTTATGCGCCCGACGCTGCGCGTACCCTCAGCAGGGTGACCGAGATCCCCTACACGGTGCGCCGCTCCAGCCGGGCGCGGCGCGTGCGCGTCAACGTGCACGCCCACACCGGCGTCGAGGTCGTGCTCCCGACGCGCGCGCCCGAGCGCGCGGCGGCGGCCGCGGTCAGCGAGCTGCGCCCCTGGATCGAGCGCCGGCTGTCCGATGCGCAGGAGGTGCTCGCGCGGATCGCCGAGCGCGCCGGCACGGTGCCTTATCTGGGGACTCCGCTGGAGCTGGTACCCGAGCCCGGTCGCACACGCGTGCACCGCCGCGGCGAGCGCCTGCTGGTCCCCGCCGGCGACGCCCGCCCGGCGCTGGAGCGCTTCTACCGCCGCGCCGCGCGCGCGGAGATCGCGCCGCGCCTGGATCGTGCGACGGCGCTGGCGGGCTCGAGCTACCAGGACCTGAGCATCCGCGCGCAACGCACGCGCTGGGGGTCGTGCTCCGCCGGCGGGCACATGAGCTTCAACTGGCGCCTGCTGTTGGCGCCCGAGCGCGTGCTCGAATACGTCGTCTGGCACGAGGTCTGCCACCTGCAGATCCTCGACCACTCGCCGCGCTTCTGGGCGCTTGTCGAGCGCCACTGGCCCGATTACCGCGAGGATCGAGCCTGGCTAAGCCGCAACGGCGCCACACTCGTCTTCTAGCGCTGCTCGATCGGCACGTAGTCGCGCTCGCGCTCGCCGGTGTAGATCTGGCGGGGGCGGGCGATCTTCTGCTCGGGGTCTTCGACCATCTCGAGCCACTGCGCGATCCAGCCGGAGGTGCGCCCGATCGCGAACATCACCGGGAACATCGCCATCGGCAGGCCCAGCGCCTCGTAGATCAGGCCCGAGTAGAAGTCGACGTTGGGGTAGAGCTTGCGCGAGGTGAAGTAGTCGTCATCCATCGCCTGCTTCTCGAGCTCCGTGGCCACGTCCAGGAGCGGGCTCTTGCCACGCACCTCGAAGACGTCGTCGAGGTATTTGCGGATGATCCGGGCGCGCGGGTCGTAGTTCTTGTAGACGCGGTGGCCGAAGCCCATCAGCCGCTCGTCGCCGGCCTTCACGCCCTCCAGGAAGGCGGGGATGTTCTCGACCTTCTCGATCCGGGCCAGCATCCGCAGGGCGGCCTCGTTGGCGCCACCGTGCAGGGGGCCGTAGAGTGCCGCGACCCCGCCCGCGACGGCCGAGTAGGGGTCGACCTGCGTGGAGCCGATCGCGCGCACGGCGCTGGTGGAGGCGTTCTGTTCGTGGTCGGCGTGGAGGATGAACAGCACGTCAAGCGCCCGCTCCAGACGAGGATCGGGCTTGTATTTGAGCTCGGTCATTTTGTACATCATCCCGAGGAAGTTCCCCGCATAGGAGAGCTCGTTGTCCGGGTAGACGTAGGGCTGGCCCATGTTGTGGCGGAAGGCGAAGGCGGCCAGCGTCGGCATCTTCGCGAGCAGACGGATGATCTGGATCGCGCGGACGCGCTCCTCGCGGATCTTGTTGGCATCCGGGTAGAAGGTCGAGAGCGCCCCCACCGAGGCGACGAGCATGCCCATCGGGTTGGCGTCGTAGCGGAAGCCCTGCATGAAGTCCTTGACGTTCTCGTGCACGAAGGTGTGGATCGTGATCTCGTCGACCCAGCCGGTCAGCTCGGTCTGCGTTGGCAGCCTGCCGTTGATCAGCAGGTAGGCCACCTCGAGGTAGGTGGAGTGCTCGCAGAGCTGCTCGATCGGATAGCCGCGGTGCTGCAGGATGCCCGCGTCGCCGTCGATGTAGGTGATCGCCGAGCGACACGACGCGGTGTTCATGAAGGCCGGGTCATAGGCCATCAGACCGAAGTCGTCCTCGTCGGTCTTGATCTGCCTGAGGTCCATCGCGCGCACGGTGCCGTCCTGGATCGGCAGCTCGTAGGTCGTGCCTGTGCGGTTGTCGGTGACGGTGAGCGTGGGCGACGTTCCTCCTCCAGCTCCCTCCTCCGGCGTCTGCTCCTGAGTCTCCACGGTGCTCATCTAGCTCTCCTGTCGGCCGACCTTGGGTTTCCTACCCCAGATTATGTGACACCGGAGGCTCGGATTCCTAAAAACCTCATCAACGTGCTCCCGCGGCCTCGAGGTCCCGCTTACCCTGCGCCTCGTTCAGCTGAACCGAGTGATCTCGCGCAGCGACTGCACGCGCGCGGCGATCTCAGCGTCGGTGAGGCGGACGACGCGCTCGGTGCCGAACTCCTCGACGTTGAACGAAGCCAGGGCGGTGCCGTGGGCCATCGCCGCGCGCAGCAGCTCGTCTGAGACGCCGTCGTCCAGGTGGGCGGCGATGTAGCCGACGAACCCGCCGGCGTACGTGTCGCCCGCACCGGTCGGGTCGACGACGCTCTCCAGGGGATAGGCGGGGAGCGAGAAGAAGTGCTCGCGCGTGATCAGCGCGGCGCCGTACTCGCCCTGCTTGGCGACGATGACGCTCGGTCCGCGGGCCGACCCGGGGGCTGGGGCGTCCTCAGATGAGGTGCTCTCGCCAGCAGATGGAAGGGAGGGGGTCCAGGAGAGGACCTCGCGCGCCGCGGAGAGGAGGTTCGGCTTGCCGGTCAGCTGGCGCAGCTCGGCGTCGTTGAGGATCACACAGTCAACCGACTCGATCGCCTCGACCAAGGAGTCACGGGCGATATCGATCCACAGGTTCATCGAGTCCAGCGCGACGAAGCGCGCGGAGGGGAGTTGCGAGCGGACCTCGCGCTGGAGGTCGGGCTGGATGTTGGCGAGGAACAACACGTCGCTCGCGCGCGAATCCGAGGAGAGCTTCGGGGCGAAGCCCTCGAACACGCCGAGCTGGGTGTCGAGCGTCTCGCGCGAGTTCAGATCCCAGCCGTACTCGCCGCGCCAGAAGAAGGTCTTGCCACCGGGGACGCGCTCGACGTCGGAGACATCCACGGCGCGGCTGCGCAGAACATCAAGCTCGGCCTCGCCGAAGTCATCGCCCACGGGGCCGACCACGCGGACCTGCTCGAAGAACGAGGCGGCCAGCGCAAAGTGCACGGCGGCGCCGCCGAGCATGCGCTCGCGCTCGCCGAAGGGCGTCTTGACGGCGTCATAGGCGATTGATCCGACAACGGTGATCGACATGGGTGGGGGGCCGGTTGGGGGCGGTGGGTGGGGAGGTTGGGGGCGGGTGGGTGGGGACCTTATACAACGGCGTCACAGGGGAACGGGCGGGAAGTCCGTAAGCTCATGGCCGAACGATGCCGAAGACGTTTGCCGAGCTCGGCCTGTCCGAGTCCACCTTAAAGGCCCTGCGCGACGTGGGGTATGAGTCGCCGAGCGCAATTCAGGAGCAGGCGATCCCGTCGGTGCTGGAAGGCAGGGACGTGATCGGCCAGGCGCAGACCGGCACGGGCAAGACGGCGGCGTTCGGGTTGCCGATCGCCGAGTACATCGACCCTGAGCTCTCCGAGGTGCAGGCGCTCGTGCTGACGCCCACGCGCGAGCTGTGCATCCAGGTGACGCAGGCGCTGCGCACCTACGGCGCGCACAAGGGGATCGACGTCGTAGCGGTGTTCGGCGGCGCGCCGATCCGCACCCAGCAGGCTCAGTTGCGCGCCGGCGGGCACGTTGTCGTGGGGACCGTCGGTCGCGTGCTCGATCTGATCTCGCGCCACTCGCTCGTGCTGCACGACTGCCGCTTCGTGGTGCTCGACGAGGCCGACGAGATGCTCGACCTGGGTTTTCTGGAGGACGTTGAGAAGATCCTCTCGCTGACGCCGTCCGGACGCCAGACAGCGCTGTTCTCGGCCACGATGCCGCCGCCGATCAGACATCTGGCCGACAGATATCTGTATGACCCGGTGATGATCGAGGTCGAGGCGGCGACGCTGACGATCGACACGGTCGCGCAGTTCCAGCTGCCCGTGGAGACGCGGGAGAAGGCCGACAAGCTCGTGGAGGTGCTCAAGGCCGAGAAGCCCGACCAGGCGATCGTGTTCGTAAGGACGAAGATCCGCTGCGATCAGCTGTTCAAGATCCTGCGCGACCGCGGGATGAACGTAAGGGCGCTGCACGGGGACATGAGCCAGGGCTCGCGTGACGGCGTGATGCTCGCGTTCAAGGGAGGCCGCGTGCCGATCCTCGTCGCGACTGACGTGGCCGCACGCGGCCTCGATATCTCCACGGTGACGCACGTCATCAACTACGACGTGCCGACGAGCCCCGACACCTACGTGCACCGGATCGGGCGCACCGGGCGGGTGGGGCGCTCGGGCCGGGCGATCACGTTTGTGGAGGCGCGCCAGAAGCGCGAGATGGAGGCGATCGAGCGCCACATCGGCATGTCGATCGCCGCTTGGGAGCCGGGGGCGAAGAGCGCGCCGACGCCGGTCAAAGAGCGCCCGCGCCGGCACTCCAAGCCGGGCGTGACGCGACCCGAGCGCAAGCAGGAGACCTACGCGAAGCTCGTGCTCGGCGGCGGGCGCGCCGCGGGACTGCGCGTGGCGGACATCGTTGGCGCCGTGACCTCGAAGGCGGGGCTCGACGGCGAGGCCGTGCGCGACGTGATGGTGCTCGACCGCTTCTCGTTCCTGTCGGTTCCGGAGGGGGAGGCCGAGCGCGTGATCGAGGCGCTCGACGGGACGAAGATCGGAACCCGCGCGCCCCGGACCCTGAGCCTGGAGCGGGTGTCGAGCTAGGCACCACAGCTCGCTATCGTGGCCGGCCCACCCCCGCACGATCAGACAAAGAGGAGAGCATTAGATGTCCACTGCCACGATGCAGACCACCGAAGGCACGATCACGTTCGAGCTGTTCGATGAGGACGCGCCGAAGACGGTCGAGAACTTCACAAAGCTCACCGGCGACGGCTTCTACGATGGGCTGAGCTTCCACCGCATCATCAAGGACTTCATGATCCAGGGCGGCTGCCCGCAGGGGACTGGCACAGGGGGTCCCGGGTACACGTTCGAGGACGAGTTCAACGACCACAAGGTCGTCCGCGGGGCGCTCGCGATGGCGAACGCGGGGCCGAACACGAACGGCTCGCAGTTCTTCATCGTCACCGCCGACGCCTGCCCGTGGCTGGACGGCAAGCACACGGTCTTCGGCGAGGTCAAGGACGGGATGGACGTGGTCGAGAAGCTGGACGGCGTCTCGACCGACGGCGGTGACCGCCCGAGCGAGCCGGTCGGGATCGTCACGGTCGCAATCTCTCAATAGTGCCTTCGTCGGAGTAGCCTGTTCGTTACGAGCGAGAACGAGCAGGGGAGATAGAGATGGCGACCGTCGAGCAGCAGGCACCCGAGCAGACCCACAACGGCGTGGCGCACGCCGACGAGGTTTCCGTTGAAAACCCGGCGACCGGTGCGACGATCGCCAGTGTCCCCGATCTGGACGGCGCCGCGGTGGCTGAGCTGGCCAAGCGCGGGCGCGCGGCACAGCCTGGGTGGGAGGCATTTGGATTCGAGGGTCGCGCGCGGGTGCTGTCGCGGATGCAGAAGTGGGTGATGGACAACGCCGAGCAGATCGCTATGACGATCGTCTCGGAGACCGGAAAGACCTTCGAGGATGCCCAGCTTGCGGAGATCTCCTACGGCGGCGGCGCGTTCGGCTTCTGGGCCAAGCACGCCGAGGAGTACCTCGCCGACGAGCGGGTGCGCTCGAGCTCGCTGTTCGTGAAGGGCAAGAAGCTGATCCTGCGCTACAAGCCGCTCGGGCTGATCGGCGTGATCGGGCCCTGGAACTACCCGTTGACCAACTCGTTCGGCGACTGCATCCCGGCGCTCGCCGCTGGCAACAGCGTGATCCTGAAGCCCTCGGAGATCACCCCCATGACCTCGCTGCTGCTGGCCGAAGGATTACTCGAGTGCGGGGTACCAACAGATGTCTTTCAGGTCGCCACAGGCCGCGGGGAGACCGGCAGGGCGCTGATCGAGCAGGTCGACATGATCATGTTCACCGGCTCCACCGCCACCGGGCGCAAGGTGGCCGAATCCGCCGCGCGGCGGCTGATCCCGGCCTCGCTGGAGCTGGGAGGCAAGGACCCGATGATCGTGCTCTCCGACGCCGACCTCGAGCGAGCCGCCAACGTGGCGACGTACTACTCGATGCAGAACGCCGGTCAGACGTGTCTGTCGATCGAGCGCGTGTACGTCGAGGAGCCTGTGTACGACGAGTTCGTCGCGAAGGTCACAGACAAGGTGCGCGCGTTGCGTCAGGGCAATCCCGACGGGGGTCCCGGCACCGTCGAGGTCGGATCGATGACCTTTCCCCCGCAGGTGGGGATCGTCGAGGACCACGTCAACGACGCGCTCGCGAAGGGGGCGAGGGCGGTCGTCGGCGGTCATCGCGCCCCGGGACCGGGAAACTTCTTCGAGCCCACCGTGCTGCTCGACGTAGACCACTCGATGAAGATCATGACCGAGGAGACCTTCGGTCCGACCCTGCCGATCATGAAGGTGCGCGACGCTGAGGAGGCGGTGCGGTTGGCCAACGACTCCCCCTACGGGCTGGGCGGGTCGGTGTTCAGCAAGGACACCGCCCGGGGCGAGGAGATCGCCCGGCGCGTGGACTCCGGCGCGGTGTGCGTGAACGACGCGATCATCAACTACGTCGCGCTCGAGCTGCCGATGGGCGGCGTTAAGGCCTCGGGCCTGGGCACGCGCCACGGGGCGGGGGGGATTCGCAAGTACTGCTCCCAGCAGGCGATCCTCATCACACCGCGATTGGCGCTCAAACGCGAGCTGCACTTCTTCCCCTACTCGCGTCGCGGAACGAAACGGCTGGGCCGGGTGTTGAAGTTCCTGTACGGCCGCGGCAAGCGCGACTAGTCAGTCCCGCAGCGGGACCCCAAGCAGTCGTTCGAGTTCGGGGATCGTTGACTCCGCGCTCGTGTGGTGGACCGTGGCCATCCCGAGCTTCTCCGCCGGGGTCAGGTTGAATGGCAGGTCATCGACGTAGACGCAGCGCTCCGCCGGCACCCCGGCGCGCTCTGCGCCCAGCTCGTACATGCGCCGCGAGGGCTTGCGGATGCCGAGCTCACCGGAGATCACGACGCCGTCGAACAGCTCGTCAAACAGCTCGTGGGGGTAGCGGTGCACGCCCCAGGAGTTCGACACGAGCCCCGTGCGGATGCCCGCGCCGTGCGCGCGGCGCACGGCGTCAAGCATCGCGAGGTCCGGCGCCACGCCGGTGAACAGCCCGTCGATCAGCCCCTCGGGCGCGACACCGAGCAGCGCGGCGAAGCGCTGCTCAAAGGCCGCCTCGTCGATCTCGCCCTTCTCCAGCGCGATCAACAGCTCGCGGGCCTCCGGGTCCTCGCGGAAGCGCCCCATCAGAAGCTGGGGATCGATCTCGGCGCTCAGGCAGTAGGCGTGGAAGGAGGCGAACAGGTTGGTGGTCAAGACCCCGCCCCAGTCGATCAGCAGCCCGGTATATGCGCCCTCATTCGTGGCGCCGTTGGACCCCGCGGCAACAGTTCCGTTCTCTGCCTGCTCGTCAGTCATCGCCGAGTGCCACTCCCTCTGCCTGAACGGCCAACTCGACCACGCCGTCGCCGAACTGCTTCAAATACGGATCGTCGGTCGCGCCCGCTATCGCGCGCTTGTAGTTGCCCTCCATGAACACCACGGACTTCCACAACGCGAGCGTCGTGTACCAGCGGATGTCCTGCATCGAACGGCCCGAGCGCTGCTCGTAGAGGCCAATCAGTTCCGCGCGCGTGGGAAAGCCCTCGCGGCGCGTCACGCCCCCGAGGTACTCGCGCATTCCGCCCTTCGGGTCGCCGCCCTCCGTCCACATCATGCACAGGTAGCCGAGGTCAGCAAGCGGATCGCCGATCGTCGCCATCTCCCAGTCGAGCACGCTCTCCAGCTGCGCCGGGGCATCGGCCGCGAAGATCGTGTTGCCGAGGCGGTAGTCGCCGTGCACGATCGTCGCCTGGGTGGGTGGGTCCGGATTCGGCAGGTGCTCTGAGAGCCACGTGCCGACGCGCTCGACGGCGGGGATCTCACGTGTCTTGTTGATCTCCCACAGGCCCCCGAAGCGGCGCAGCTGGCGCTCGAGGTAGCCGGTCGGCTTGCCGAAGCCCTCCAGGCCTGCCGCCTGCCAGTCGACCGCATGGATCTCCACAAGCGCGTCGATCAGCTGCTCGCCGATCCGCCGCCGCTCCGGGGGCGAGTCGAGGGTGGCCGGCACGCTCGAGACGATCACCTCGCCCGCGACCCGCTCCATCACGTAGAACGGGCAGCCGATCACATCGACGTCGTCACACACCGCGAGCACCATGGGCACGCGCGCGGGGGTGGGGAGGAGCGCCGAGAGCAGGCGCGCCTCGCGCAGGACGTCATGCGCGCTCGGCGGCAATGGCCCGCGCGGCGGGCGACGCAACACAACCTCGGCGTCTGAGCGCTCGATCAGGTAGGTCACGTTCGAGTGCCCCTCGCCGATCGGGCTCGCCGCGATCTCGCCGCCCTCGCCGATGCCATGCGCGTCCAGGAACTGCGCGAGGGGCTCCAGCACGAGCAGAGGTGGCCGGTCGTTGCCCTGCGCCTGCGCGAAGGTCTCGACGATGTCGTCTGGGGCGATCGTCCCGGGCATGGGCCGAACGCTACACGGACACGGATCGACGAGACCTACAGTGAGAGCGATGCCCGAGCTGCCCGAGGTCGAGATCACTGCACGCCGGCTCAACCGCGCGCTTACGGGAGCGCAGATCGAGTCCGCGCTGGCGCCCGGGATCAACGCGCTGAAGACGTTCGACCCGCCGCTCTCCGTCCTCGCGGGACAGAAGATCACGGGCGTCGGTCGTCGGGGGAAGCAGTTCGTGGTGCGGGTCGACGGGCCGACCGATCCGCTGGTTTTGCTGATCCACCTGATGTCTGCCGGGCGCCTGCAGCTGTATGACAAGCACGCCGGCCCGCGCGATCGCACGTCGCGGCTGCTCGTGCGGTTCGACGACGGGCGTGAGCTGCGCCTACGCGAGTTCGGCTCAAAGCAGGCCGCCTGGGTGAAGCTGTTGCGCGCCGATGAGCTCGACGAAGACCCGGCACTCGCGACGCTCGGCCCCGAAGCCTGGCCGGACCCGCCGGCCGATCTGGGCGAGATCCTGGACGCGCCGCGGCCGCTGCACACGCTCCTGCGCGACCAGCGCACGATCGCCGGGATCGGCCGCTCGTGGGTCGACGAGATCCTGTGGGAGGCGAAGCTATCGCCGTACAAGCGCGGCGCTGACCTCGAGACAGCGGAGCTTGCCGAGCTGAGGGAGGCGATCGTGGGGACGCTGGAGCGCGCGATCAACCACTATGAAGAAGTCGTGGAGCTGCCGATTCCCGACAAGCTGCCGATGCCCTTGCGGGTCCATCGGCACGAGGGTGAGCCATGCCCGCGCTGCGCGAGCGTTCTGGAGGCGGTCCACTTCGAGAGCTACGTGATCGCCTACTGTCCGGAGTGTCAGACAGACGGGCGGAAGCTCAAGGACCGTCGGCTGTCGAAGCTGTTGAAGTAGCAGCAGACCCAGTCCACCAAACCGAAGACGAAGGGAAGCGAATGATCGAGCAGGGACAGAAAGCGCCCGACTTCGAGCTGCCTGACCAGGACGGTAACCCCGTCAAGCTCTCGGATCTACGTGGCCAGTCGGTCGTGGTCTACTTTTACCCGAAGGCAGCAACCCCAGGCTGTACCACCCAGGCCTGCGGCGTGCGCGATCATCGGGCCGACTACGCCAAGGCGGGAGCCACTGTGCTCGGGATCTCCCCCGATCCTGTCGCGAAGGTCAAGAAGTTCCACGACAAGGAGGGGCTGAACTTCGCCCTTCTGGCCGACGAGGGGCACCACGTCGCCGATGCGTACGGCGTTTGGGCCGAGAAGTCGATGTACGGGAAAACTTATATGGGCGCAGAGCGTACGACGTTCATCGTGGACTCCGGCGGGAAGGTCGCCCAGGTGCTGCGCAAGGTCAAGCCGGCCGAACACGATGCCTTGGTGTTGGCGGCGCTTGAGGAGTTGAGTCGCTAGAGCGGTTCGGTGCCCTCGTTGAGGATCGTCAGGTACTCGTTGTATACGTAGAGCTTCCCTCTCTGCCGGCCGGTTGCCTCACGCAGGATTCCGGCTTTCTCGAGTCGTTGGATGGCGGCGTACACGGGGGGGCCGGTCAGGTCGAGGCGTTCGGCGGAGCTGCCGGCTCCAATGACGACGGAGCGTGTCGCGAGGTCGTGGACACGGTGTGCGGTGGCGGCGCCACGTCCGAAGGTGTGGATCTTCTGGCGGTCGTTCTCCACCATCGCGACGACCCGCTGAATGGTGAGCGTCGTGGACTCGGCAACCTCGGTTACTCCTTCGAGGAAGAACCGCAGCCAGTCCTCCCAGGCCCCATCGGTGCGGACGCGCTGTAGATGCTCGTAGTAGCTGTCGCGGTTGCGCTTGAAGTGCAGGCTCAAGTAGAGGAGCGGTCGGCTGAGTACGCCCTCGGAGCACAGCAGCAGGGTGATGAGGAGCCGTCCGACTCTTCCGTTGCCGTCGAGGAATGGATGGATCGTCTCGAACTGGGCGTGCGCGAGCGCCGCCTTCACGAGCACGGGGGTTGGGTTTGGGTCGTCGTGGATGAACTTCTCGAGGGCGCCCATCGCCGTGGTGACCTCCTGCCATGGTGGTGGCACGAACCGTGCGGCTGAGGGGCGGGACCCGCCGAGCCAGTTCTGGTCGCGGCGGAACTCCCCGGGGTTCTTGTCCGCTCCCCGTCCCGTCTGTAGTAGTCGTCGGTGGACTTCGCGTAGTAGCCGTGCGGAGAGCGGCGGCGCTCCGGGTTTCGCGATCTGGTCGAGGCCGTAGTCGAGGGCGGCGATGTAGTTCGCGGTTTCTTGGGCGTCTTCGCGTAGTGCGCCGGGTGCGGCGTCGTGCTCGAACAGCAGTAGGTCTGAGAGGGAGGACTGGGTGCCCTCGATCTGGGAGGAGAGGACGGCCTCCTTGCGGACGAACGTGTAGATGAACTGGTCGGGGTCGGGGAGCAACAGAGTGATCCCGTCGAGGCGGCCGAGGGCCTGGTTGGTGCGGTCCAGCAGGGATTGCATCGCTGCGTCGATGCGCAGGGACGGTTTGGGTGGGAGCGGGTTGGGGTGGAAGGCCCAGTACCCCTCGGGGCCGCTGTCGACGAGCCGGTACGCGCCCGTCCGGGGGCTCGATGCGGGGCTCGGGGGATCTTTGCGTTCGCTTACCACGATCAAAGCTTACTAAACGATAAGGGCATATCGTTTGCTTAGTATCCACGAGCGTAGCGATCGTTGATTAGCCGACCCGACCGCCCTGACAATCGGTGTCTGCTGGACACTGTCTGGGAAGGCCACGGGTGCGCTGGCCAGCCGAGCTTCAGGCGGGCCGACGGCGAGCGCGTACATTTACTACCCCTTCCGATAAGGCCATGTACGGGAAAAAGTACTTCGGCAACGAGCGCACGACGTTCGTGATCTGTTCCTGCTCCCGCTCGCCAACTGGCGGATCAACCTCAGAGACCGCTCACAGGGGTAACGTAGACAGGCGTGGGCGATACGCGCCGAGATATACGAGGCAAGTCAACGGCGCGGGTCTCCGGCCCGCGTCGGTTGAGCTCCTCGGGGGCCTACTTCGACGACGCGTCGATGTTTCGCACGATCAATCGTGAGCGGGCCATCGCGCTATCGGGTCCACGTGCGCTGTTGATGCAAGCCGCTCATCCGCTCGCGGTCTTCGGCTTGCTGGCGCACTCGAGTGCGATCGAGGCGCCCTATGATCGGCTGGCACGGACGGCTGAGACGATGAACACGATCGCGTTCGGCTCGCGCGCCGAAGCGGATCGAATCACCCGCCGTGTGCGCGCGATGCACCGACGCGTGAGCGGTCGCCTCACCGAGCCGATCGGTCCGTACGCCGTGGGCACTCCCTACCGAGCCGATGACCCGGCGCTTCTGCTCTGGATCCTGTTCACGCTCGTGGACTCCTCGCTCGTCGTGTTTCGCACGTACGTTCGTTCGCTCTCGCGCGCCGAGGAAGCCTCTTATTGGGATGACTACAAGGTCGTTGGTCGGCTGTTCGGCCTGCGCAAGCGCGACATGCCTGAGACGATCGACGACCTCGACGCGTATGGGCAGCGGATGCTGGAGGGCGACGAGCTGCTCGTGACACCGTGGGCGCGCGCGCGGGCGCGAGAGATCGTGCTCGCCCCGCCAGTACCGCTCCTCACACGGCCGCTGCTCGAGACCGCCAACTTTGTGACGGTCGCCCTGCTGCCGGACCGTATCCGCGAGCAGTACGGCTTCTTTGCACTCCCGCCCGTGTTCATCCGCAAGGCACTCGTCGCCGGAGGCGCCGAGTACGTCAAGCGCACAGTCATTCCCTTCCTGCCGGACCGCATACGGCTGGTCCCGGATGCTCGCGCCGCCTGACGCTCGCCGCGGTTCCCCCGTGGTGTTCTTCCTGTGACGCGCTGCCTAGGCGGTCTCCCGTAGGCCGCTCTCATATGCACGATGGACCGGGACTCTCCGTACGCTTGAGGTTGTGCTCCGGTTCGTGCCCCAGCTACTTGCGTCGGCCTCGATCGGTCAGAGTCTCAGCTCATTCTTTGCCGCGGTCGGCCAATTCTTCTCCGACCTCGAGTCGGTGCACTGGGGGGCGCTCGCGCTGGGTCTGGCGTTTTTCGGGCTGAACCTGACGCTGCGCTCGCGAGCGTTCTTCAACAGCCTGCGCGCCGCCTACCCGGCCTCCGTCATCAAATGGCGGCGGATCTGGGGCGCCTACTTCGCCGCGGTCGGTTTCAACAACGTGGTTCCCGCCCGTGGCGGCGACCTGATCAAGCTGTTCCTCGCGCGCTCCTCGATCCCGGGGTCGAGCTATCCGACGGTGGCGGCTGCGTTCTTCGTGGAGGCGGTGTTCGACGTGTTCGTCGGTGTGTTTGTGCTGATCTTCGCGTTCAGCCAGGGGGTGTTCCCCAAGCCGCCGGACTTCTCCAAGCTGAATTCGTTCGACATCTCCTATCTGGCCGCGCACTTCCGCTTCACGCTGTTCCTGATCACGGCGCTGGCGATCCTCGCTCTGGTCGCCTTCGCGATGCTGTCTGTGCGCGCGCGGGCGTTCTGGTTGCGCGTGCGCCAGGGCGTGACGATCCTGACCGACAGGCCGCGCTACCTACGCGAGGTTGCCTCACTGCAGGCGCTCGGCTGGCTGTGTCGGTTCGCAGCGTTCTGGTTCATGCTCGACGCCTTCCGTGTCGGCGGCTCGGTCACGAACGTGCTGCTCGTGTTCGGGGTCAACCAGGTGGCGGGCGCGGTGCCGCTAACGCCGGGCGGCGCCGGCGTGCAGCAGGCGCTACTCGTGAAGGTCTTCGCCACCTCCGCCCCGACCGCGGTGGTGGCGGCCTATTCGGTAGGTCAGCAGCTCGCGATCGCCGCGTTCACGGCGGCCATCGGTCTCGGCGCGGTGTTCTTCATCTTCCGCTTTCGCTCGTTCAAAGAGGTGCTCCACGCCGGCCGTGCCTCACGCGATGCCGAGCGGGCAGCCGAGCGCGCCGGGGTGCTGCTGGACGATCCCTACTGAAGCCCCTCGCGCGCCTCGCGCACGAGCGCCACGGCCTCAGGGAAGACTCGGGCCATCACCGTGCGGATCTGCTCTGCCTGGGCCTCGGCGTTGCCCTGCAGGTTGATGCGCTCCACGGCGGCGACGGTCATGTCGACCGCCAGCTTGATCGCGTTATCCGCCCAGGCAAGTTTCTGGTTGCCCTGCATCTGTTCGGCGAATTCCGCCAAACGCCGTTGCAGCTCCTCGGGATCGCCGAACAGATCTCCAAGGCCACCGCTCTCCATTCGGTCATCGTAGCGATTGCGCCCAAGCTCGTCCCGCGGCGCCCATCCTCTGACCCACGCCGTCTTTGCGCCGCCTCTCAGCCGGGCGGGACCAACCGTCTGATCCTCGCCCGCCTCCAAGCCCATAGACTGCCCTGCCGATGTCCACCACAAGTGAGATCTCCGAGCAAATTTCCCACGAGTCCGATCGTCGTCGCCGTCTCAGCGTGCCGGCCTTTGGCGGTGGGGCGCTCTACCTGCTGAGCGGGATCGTCGTCGCAGAGACGCTCAAAGACGCGCCCAAGGTGGGCTTGCTGCAGGGCATCGAACCCGCGCTCTCCGGCGTTGCCAACCCGACTGTGAGCCCGCGCGCGGCCGAGGTCAAATTCATCAGCCATCACGCCGTGCCTCTGATCGCGGGCAGCGTGGTCGCTGCAATCGCGGTCCTGGTGCTCACGCTGGTCCTGCTGCTGCTCGTCGACGCCACCCGCTTTCGCCGTCCCGAGAGCTGGTCGATGACGCGCCCGTTGGTTCTCTTCGGCGGTGTGGCGGTCGCGGTGGTCAGTGTTGGCCATCAGGTTCTCAGCGCGATCCTCACGCACCGCTTCAGCGTCGGCCACGACTTCTCCGATCATGCGGTCGAATTCGCCCTCACGAAGGGTACGGCGAACACGATCAGCAACTACCTCGACCTGGTGGCGGTGCTCGCGCTCGCGGCGGGGATGATCGCGGCGATGGTCGGCGCGATGCGCGTCGGCCTGCTCACCCGCTGGATGGGGGTGCTCGGCATCTTCACCGGAGTGCTGATCTTCCTCCCGATCGGTGGAGACACGCTCGAGATCGTGCCCGCCTTCTGGATTACGGCGATGGGCATGCTGTATGCCGAGCGCTGGCCGGGTGGCGACCCTCCGGCGTGGACCTCGGGGGAAGCGCGTCCATGGCCTACCCGGGCGGATCAACGCGCCGCTGCTCAGGCCGGCGACGGCGAGGTGCTCGTGGGGGCCGGAGTCGAGGTCGGGGCGTCGTCGGCGCTGCCCGGCGCCAACAACGGTTCCTCCTCGGGTAAGCGCAAGCGCAGGCGTGGCGCGCGCAGTGGAGAAGGACAGCGGCCGGAGTAGAGGCGGCACGTGGGCCAGAACGGCCTACCGCGCTTCCGATAGCTGGCCCGGACGGATGATCTTGCGTGCGGCCGGTTGGCTTTCTCGGCTTTCGGGAATAACTTGAAGGAAAGCGCGGGAAACCGTCTTGGCGTGCCTTCCGCGATTCGGGTCAGCAGTTACATAAGCATTGTCGATCCGCCCCGGCAGCGGGCGCGGGCCAGGAGGAGGACTTCCATGGAGGCAGCGACAATCCAGCGTCAGGATCCAACGCGCGGTGAGGGTGAGCCGGCGCCTACCGTCGGGTGGAAACCGGCGGACCCGGGGCCGTTGGGGCTCGGCGCATTCGCGATGACGACATTCGTACTGTCGATGTTCAACTCGAACCTCGTCAACGCCAACGGACTGCCGGTCGTGCTCGGCCTGGCCTTGGCCTACGGCGGGATCGTGCAGCTTGTCGCCGGCATCTGGGAGTTCCGCACCGGCAACACGTTCGGCGCGGTCGCGTTCTGCTCGTTCGGGGCTTTCTGGATCTCGTTTTGGGCTCTCAACGTCTTCTACGCCAAGGGGATCACCGGCAACGTCGGTCACGCGGTCGGTGTCTACCTGTGGGCCTGGGCGATCTTCACCGCCTACATGACGATCGCCGCGCTGCGCGTCAGCGGGGCGGTGCTGCTCGTGTTCGTGTTGCTGACGATCACGTTCATCCTGCTGGCGATCGGCGCCTCGGGGGCGCACGAGAGCGTCACCCACTGGGGCGGCTACCTCGGCCTGGCGACGGCTGCTGCCGCCTGGTACGCGTCGGCCGCGGCGGTCACGAACTCGACCTTCGGCCGCACGGTCCTACCCGTGATGCCGTTGAGCGGGCGTTAGGGTCCAATTATGGCGAATGGATCGGAGTCGTCTATCGGCGAGGTGCTCGACAAGGAGCTTGCAGGGCTGCTCGACGTCGAGACGTTCGACCCACCTGCCGAGTTTCGCGAGCACGCGCTGCTGAAAGACCCCGCGGTCTATGAGCAGGCGGCTGGCGACCCTCAGGGATGGTGGGTCGAGCAGGCCGAGCGGCTGCACTGGTTTCAGAAGTGGGACACGGTGCTCGACGACTCCGATCCGCCGTTTTACAAGTGGTTCACCGGTGGCACGCTGAACGTGTCTTACAACTGCCTCGACCGGCACGTCGAGGCGGGACGGGGCGAGCGTGTCGCGTTTCACTGGCGCGGGGAGGACGGCTCCGAGCGCGACATCAGCTACGCCGAGCTGCTCGCCGAGGTCAAGCGCTTCGCCAGCGCCCTGAAGGACCTTGGCGTTCAGAAGGGGGACGTGGTGGGGATCTACCTGCCGATGATCCCCGAGGTCGTCGTGGCGATGCTCGCCTGCGCGCGGATCGGGGCTCCGCACAACGTCGTCTTCGGCGGCTTCTCCGCGGAGGCCGTGCGAGAGCGGATGGAGTTTTCCGAGGCGAAGGTGTTGATCACCGTCGACGGGGCGGCGCGAAAGGGCAAGACCGCGCCAGTGAAGGACCGCGTCGACGAGGTGATGGGCGATCTCGCAACGCTCGAGAAGATCGTCGTCGTCAACAGCAAGGATGTGCCCTGCCAAATGAAGGAGGGGCGCGACGTCTTCTACGACGAAATCTGCGCGGCCGCCGACCCGGAGTGTCCGGCTGAGCCGATGGACGCCGAGCATCCCCTCTACATCCTTTACACGTCCGGCTCGACCGCCAAGCCGAAGGGCATTCTGCACACGACGGGCGGCTATTTGACGGGGGTGTCGGCTACTCATCGCTACGTGTTCGACCTGAAGCCGGAGGAGGACGTCTACTGGTGCGCGGCCGACGTCGGCTGGGTCACCGGTCACTCCTACATCGTCTACGGGCCGATCTGTAACGGCGCCACCTCGGTGATGTGGGAGGGCGCGCCGGACTACCCCAACAAGGGCATCTGGTGGGAGATCGTTGAGCGCTACGGCGTCACGATCCTTTACTGCGCGCCGACCGCGATCAGGGCCTGCATCAAGTGGGGCGCGCAGTGGCCCGGCGAGCACGACCTGTCCACATTGCGCCTGCTCGGCTCAGTAGGAGAGCCGATCAACCCGAAGGCCTGGCTCTGGTACCACAAGGTGATCGGAGGCGAACGCTGCCCGATCGTCGACACCTGGTGGCAGACCGAGACCGGGGCGATCCTGATCACCCCGCTGCCGGGCATCACCGCCACCAAGCCGGGCTCGGCCACGCATCCCTTCCCTGGGGTCGAGGCCGAGGTGCGCGACGAGTCGACCGGAGAGGTGGTCGAGGAGGGTCAGGGTCTGCTCGTGCTGACGCGACCCTGGCCTTCGATGCTGCGCACGCTCTACAAGGAGGACGAGCGCTTCATCGAGACCTACTTCAAGCGCTTTGGCAAGGAGACCTACCTTGTGGGAGACGCCGCGCGCCGCGACAAGGACGGCTACCTGTGGGTGATCGGCCGCATCGACGACGTCGTCAACGTCTCCGGGCACAGGCTCTCCACCGCCGAGGTCGAGTCCGCGATCGTTGCCCACACAGACGTGGCCGAGGCGGCCGTGATCGGCCAGCACGATGAGGACTCCGGCCAGGCGATCGTCGCATTCGTGACCCTCCAGGGCGATCTCGAGGGCGATGAGTCGACCGTCGAAGGCATCCGCGAGACGGTCGCCGAGCGGATCGGCAAGTTCGCGCGGCCGAAGCGCATCATCTGGGCCGACGACCTGCCGAAGACGCGCTCGGGCAAGATCATGCGGCGCCTGCTGCGCGACATCGCCGAGGGCCGGGCACTGGGGGATGTCACGACGCTGCGCGACCCGGACGTGATGTCTCAGCTGGGGGGGCGCGTGAAGGAGCTGCAGGCGAGCGAGGACTAGATCGTCGTCCGGGTGCCGATCACGCGGGTGCCTGCGCGCCGCCCAGGCCCTCGGCCGTCAGCTCCGTTTCGATTGCCGAGCGGATCGCCTTCAACGCGTCTCCGCGAGCTCGCAGCTTGGTGGCCGTGTGCGCTTGGGGGTTCAGCTCGGCGAGCTCAGCGGCCGCGGTGAGGCTCGCGGCGCGCAGTTCGCTCACCGGGACCACCTCGTCGAGGAAGCCCGCCGTCACCGCTTCGGCCGGGCCGTACATCGTGGCGCTCACGACGGCGCGGTTGAAGTGCGCCGGGTTCAGGCGCTGGCGGGCGAGCTCGATCACGAACCAGGGGACGGTCAGTCCGATCTTCACCTCGTTCAGGCCGATCTTGAAGGGGCCGTCCGTGCCGATGCGCAGATCGGCGGCCAGCGCCATGAAGGCCCCGGCTGCGACGGTATGCCCGGAGCAAACCGTGATCACCGGTCGCTCAAATCCCAGGATCCGCTCGGCGAGCGTGGCTCCTAGAGTCAGCATCTCGATCACCTGATCGATGTCGCCGCCGGCGAAGACCTTCAGGTCGAAGCCCGCGGAGAAATAGCCCTCGCGGCCGGTCAGGATCACGATCGCGCCGTCGCGCTCGGCCTGGTCGAGGGCGGCATGGACGGCCTTCAGCATCGGGATCGAGAATGCGTTCACCTTCCCGTCGTCCATCGCGATCGTCGCGATCCGCTCGTCGCGCTCGTACGTCACCAGCTCGGTCATCTTTCATCTCCGGTCGGTCGAGTGATGGGGTGGGGAGGGTCATATACTGTAACGATGTTTCGAAACAATGTCCTGAAAGGGTAGGTAGGCGCTGTGCCGAGGCCCAAGCAACGCACCCCGGAGCTGCGCGATCATGTGCTCTCGGTCGCGATCGAGTTGCTCGCGCGCGACGGGGTAGCCGGGTTCACGGCCCGCAGCGTCGCCCGCGAGGCGCAGACCTCAACGCCCGCCGTATATGAGCTGTTCGGCGACAAGGGCGGTCTGATTCGCGAGCTATTCTTCGAGGGGTTCCGCTTGCTCCGCCGCCACCTGGAGGTTTTCGTCGAAACCGAGGACCCTCGCGCCGACGTGATCCAGATCGTGGAGCTCTATCGAGACTTCATCCGTGAGAACCGCGTGCTCTCAGAAGTGATGTTCGCCCACCCGTTCACCGACTTCGAAGCGAGCCGCTCCGAACTGCGCGCGGCCGGCGCCGTGCGGAGCTTCATCGTCGCGCGCGTGCGCCGCTGCATCGACGCGGGTCTGATGCACGGCGATGAGGCGGACATCGCGCTGGTGCTGATCGCTTTCACGGAGGGTCTCGCCACCGCCGAGAACTCCGATCGCCTGGGGAGCACGCGGGAGTCGATCGACAGGCGCTGGGCGCTGGCGGTCAACGCGGTCCTCGATGGTCTCAGCCAGTAGGAGGATCGCCGCTCTCATCGAATCTTTAGGTGTGTCTGGAAGGCTGCGCCCGAACTCCGTGCGCTTGTCTCGCCCCCAATCGTCAGAGAGAGTCCCTTGTCGACCCCAGCCAACGACCCAGCCATTCAGGAGCCGTCCGCCGCACTCGCGATCGAGACAACCGGCCTAACCAAGCGCTTCGGCGAGCGCACGGCGCTCGACGGCATCGATCTGCAGGTTCCGCGGGGCAGCGCGTTCGGCTTCCTCGGCCCCAACGGCGCGGGCAAGACCACGATCATCCGCACGCTGCTGGGGCTCACTCGCGCGACCTCGGGCACGATGAGCGTCCTCGGCCATCCCGTTCCGGCCGAGCGATCGGTGGCGCTGCAGCGCGTCGGTGCGATCGTCGAGGAGCCGCGCTTCCACATGCACCTCACCGGGCGCGAGAACCTGCGCCTGATCGCGGCCGTGCGCGGACCCGATGCGGACGCGCGGATCGGGCCGGCGCTTGGGCGCGTGGGTCTCTCCGAGCGCGCCGGGGAGAAGGTCAAGAGCTACTCGATGGGCATGCGCCAGCGCCTCGGCGTTGCCCGCTGCCTGCTGGCCGATCCCCTGCTGCTGATCCTCGACGAGCCCACCAACGGCCTCGATCCCGGCGGCATCCAGGAGTTCCGCGAAATGATCCGCGCGATGGTCGAGCAGGAGGGGCGCACCGTCTTCATCTCCTCGCATCTGCTCGACGAGGTCGAACGGACCTGTGATGCCGCAGCGATCGTGGACCGGGGAAAGATCATCACGCAGGGCCCGATCGCCGAGCTCGCCAGTGGTGGCGTGGCGCGTCATGAGCTGATCTTGGGCGTGGACGACGTCGAGCGGGCGCTCGGCACGCTCGGCGCCAGCGAGTTGGTCCTCGAGGCCCATCGCTCCGACGATGGCATCCGTATGGCGCTTGCCGGCGAGCCCGACAGCGCGGCTCGGGTCAATGCGCTGCTCGTCAACGCGGGCGTGGGGGTAGCGCGCCTGGAGCCGGTCCGCCACAGCCTCGAGCAGCGCTTCCTGGAGATCACGGCGCGCTTGGACGAGGCGCCCAGCGATGCGTCGGGGAGCTCGACGCACGAGGAGGTGCGGTCATGACTGCGATCGCGCTGCGCATGACCACCGCCGATCTGCTGAAGCTGCGGCGCAAGCGTTGGCTGGTGCTCCTCTCGCTGTTCCTGACGCTCGGGGTCGTGGCGATCATCTATTTGGTCACGGTGATCCAGCACGCCTCGAACCCGGGAGAACACGGGCCGGCTGGCGGTGCGCACAACTTCAGCGACGGCGTACGCGCGCTCGCGCTGTTCTTCGGTCCGCTTGTCGCGATTCTGATCGGCGTCGAGGCCGGCACCGGCGACGCCTCGGCGGGCGTCTTTCGCGATCTGGTCGTCACAGGACGCTCGCGGCTGGCGCTGTTCGCCACCCGCGTGCCGGCGGCTCTCCTGCTTTGCTGGACCGTGGTCATCACCGGCTTTGTCCTGCTGCTCGTGGGGAGCATCGTGTTCGCATCCGGCCTGCCGACGCCGAGCGCGTCCCTAGTCCTCAACGGCCTGGGCTTCATGCTGCTCGCGACCGGAGTGCTGTGCGTGATCTCGGTCGCCTTCGCGTCGTTTACGACCTCCCGTCCGGGGGCGATCGTCACGCTGATCGCATGGCAGGTCGTGGCCAGCCCCCTGCTGGCCAACATCAGCTCGCTGGGCAGCGCGCGCAAGGGGATCCTCAGTCAGGCGATCGTGCACTTCAGCCCGGTCAGCATCGAAGGCCACCGCGGCGCGACGGTCTCGATGTCCGAGGGTACGGCGTTGATCGTGCTGGTCGTGTGGGTCGCGGTGTTCCTCGCGATCGGCGCATGGCGCACGCGCACGATGGACGCCTGACCAGGAAGCCGCTGGGCGGCGCTGGCCGTTCCCGGACGATCGGTTGGCGTCCTTGACGGCTTGCCCAGGGATTCCCTGATCGTGGGCGCTGCTGGTGCTTTCGAGGAAGCCGTTTGACCAATTCTTCATAAACTTGATCAAGAATATGCTATTTGTATTCCTCCATTCCCACCAACCACAGGAGGAAGCCGAAAATGTCTCGTCTCTCTCATCTCATCCCACGAATCGCCTCGCTCCGGAAGGCCGCAGCGCTGCTCGCCGTCGGGGCGCCGCTCGGGTTCGCCGTGGTCGCGGCTCCCTCGGCCGAGGCCACCCCGACCGCGCCGCCCCCGGTATCGATCCTTACCTCGAACGGCAACATCGGCCAGGGAGACATCTTCATCTCCCCGTTCGGCGACGCGAGCACGTATGCCAACGGTCCCGAGATCCTCAACTCCCAGGGCGACATCGTCTGGTTCCAGGCAGTCCCTGCGGGAGAGGAGGCGAGCGACTTCCGCACCCAGACCTACGACGGCCAGCCGGTCCTCACCTGGTGGCAGGGCACCGGGCTCGGTGGCCTCTCAAGCGGCACCGACTACATCTACAACGACCACTACCAGCAGATCGCCACGGTCAACGCCGGAAATGGATTGAGCGCGGATGGCCACGAGTTCCTGATCACTCCGCAGAACACGGCACTGATCCTCTCCTACACGACCGCGACAGCTAACCTGACGTCGATCGGCGGCCCGGCTGACCAGACGGTGATCGACGGCGTCGTCCAGGAGATCGACATATCCACCGGCCAGGTCCTGTTCCAGTGGAACAGCGCCGACCACGTCCCCTACAGCCAGAGCGAGCAGCCGCTGCCCGCATCGGCGAGCACGCCGTGGGACTGGTTTCACATCAACGCCGTCAAGCTCGATACGGATGGCAACCTGCTGATTGACGCTCGTGACACCTGGACGACCTACAAGGTCAACCGTTTCAACGGGAACATCATCTGGCAGCTCGGTGGCAAGGATTCGAGCTTCACCCTCCAGGCCGCTCCGGGACAGGTGCTCGACAGCGCCAACGAGATCTTCTCCTGGCAGCACGACCCCGAGGCGATCGGCAATGACGAGTACACGTTCTTCGACAACGAGTCCTCGGGCACGCCGCTGCTGCCGGCCAGCCGCGCGATCACGGTCAAGCTGAACGAGTGGAACCACACCGCCACGCTCGTCGCGAGCGACAACCAGCCTGAGGGTCTCGCGGCCGCGTCGCAGGGCAACGCGCAGACGACCGCCGAGGGCAACCTGTTCGTTGGCTGGGGCAGCCTGCCGTATTTCTCGGAGTTCGACCCCCAGGGGAACCTGATCTTCAACGCCGAGCTCCCCGCGGGAGTGAACACCTATCGCGCCTACCTGCTGCCCTGGAATCCCCCGAGCTCGGGTGGCGGGCAGGGCGGTTCAGGCTCGGGCGGCCAGGGTGGTTCCGGCGGCCAGGGCGGTTCCGGCGCTCCTGGTGGCTCGGGCGGCAAGGGCGGCTCGGGTCACGGACACGGCGGTCCGGGTCGTGGACATGGCCGGCAGGGCTCTGGCCGTGGTCGCAGGCACCACCGCAGGTAGTTAGTGGGCAACACCGGCCCCGAGGACGCCAACGAGCCTCGGGGCCGGACGCCCGCCGGCGCTGGACCTTGCGGCGCTCAGACCTTGCGGTGCTCGGGGACCCACGATCCATCTTCCTGGCGGACGAAGTCCTGGAAGAGGTTGGGGGCCTCGGTCTGCATGACGCGGGCGACCTCGTCGAAGACGCTGCGCAGCTCCTCCTCGGCGCCTTCGGCGGTGCGCATCTCGATCACGTGGCGCAGCGTGCGCGCGTTCGCGGTCCAGACGATGTCGGTCGAGAGTCCGATCGGGGCGAGGCGGCGCAGGGCGGAGGTGACCTCCTTCTTGACGTGGAACGGCACCCCGTCCGAATCGATGCCAAGCTCTTTGGCCGCGCTCACCTGGAACTCCTCGAGCTGCTCGACGATCGCGAGCACCTGCTCGCGCACGGGCTCCAGCGCGGGAGGCACGCGGAAGCCGATGTCGGTGAGGCGCACGTAGCGCAGGCTCTCCTGGCTGAAGGCCGAGCCGGCGCGATGCCTTACAAGCTCGTGGGTGAATACTCTTGAACAATTCCGAATAGCGAAACTATAGTTGGCGTGCTCGAGCACGCTCCCGTGGCCGCTGCGGAGGATGTTTGCGAAGTACTCGCGGCGGTCGGTGCGGATCCGCGAGACGTTCGGGTTCAGGCCGGGCTCCCAGCTGCGATAGCAGGCGCGGCCGCCGAACTCGAGCAGCAGTTCCCCGGCGGTAGGACCCTCCTGCTCGCCTAGGCGAAGGTCGAGCCAAGACTCTCCGCCGACAGCCTCCAGATAGGAGCGCATGCCCTCGACATCGATCGAGGGGCGGGCGATGAGGAAGACTTGCGGGGTCGTCTCGTGCATGGGGCGGCGATGCTACCGTCCCCCGCGGATGAGCCCTTCCGCCCTCACCGACCCCGAGCTGGCCGAGACCGCCTGGGACCTCGAGCCGCTCGTCGACGGCGAGGGCGAGGCTGGCGTGCAGAGCAGGCTGGAGGATGCCCTCACGCGCTCGCAAGCATTCGCCGAGCGCTACGCCGGCAAGCTCGGCGAGCTCGACAGCGCCGGTCTGGGGGAGGCGATGGCGGAGCTGGCCGCGATCTACGAGCTCGTCGGCCGCGCCGGCTCATATGCCGCCCTGCGCTTCTACACCGACACCGCCACTCCCGCCAACGGCGCGCTGCTGCAGAAGGTGCAGGAGCGCGAGACTCAGGTCGGCACGACGCTTTTGTTCTTCGAGCTCGAGTGGGCCGCGCTGAGCGATGAGCGCGCCGAGGAGCTCTTGGCGGGCGAGGGCCTTGACTTCTGCCGCCACTACCTCCGCAACGCGCGCCGCTACCGCGAGCACCTGCTCACAGAGCCTGAGGAGAAGATCCTCGCCAAGAAGGCGCTGACGGGCGCGGGGGCGTGGTCGCGACTGTTCGAGGAGCTGACCTCTGCAATCGAGGTCGAGCTGCCACAGGAGCTGGCCTCCGAGCCCGTAGCTCTCGATGTCGCATTGAGCAATCTGATGGCGGCCGATCCCAATGTTCGTCGCAGCACCGCTGAGGCGGTGACCGCGGCTCTTGAGCCGGGACTGCGCACGCGGGCGTTCCTGTTCAACACGCTGCTGGCCGACAAGGCGACCGACGACCGTCTGCGCCGCTACCCCGGCTGGCTGGCCGCGCGCAACCTCTCAAACGAGGCCTCAGACGAGTCGGTGCAGGCGCTGATCGAGGCGGTCCGCGGGCGCTATGAGATCGCGCGGCGCTGGTACCGGCTGAAGGCACGGCTGCTCGGGGTCGAGAAGTTGGCCGACTACGACCGAATGGCGGCCGTTACCTCGGATGAGGTCACTTTCTCCTTCGCGCAAGGGCGCGAGATCGTGCTCGACTGTTACTCGTCCTTCTCTCCAGAGCTGGGCGCCCTGGCCAAACGCTTCTTCGACGAGCGCTGGATCGATGGGCCCGTGCGGCCCGCCAAGCGCGGTGGCGCCTTTTGCGCACCGGCTGTGCCCTCGGCACATCCCTACGTGCTGCTCAACTACACTGCCCGCCGGCGCGACGTGCTCACGCTCGCGCACGAGCTCGGTCACGGCGTCCACTTCGCGCTCGCCGCGCGGCAGGGCGTCTTCCATCAGAGCACGCCGCTGACGCTCGCCGAGACCGCCTCGGTGTTCGCCGAGACCGTCGTCTTCGGACGGTTGCTCGCGGAGGACTCCTCTCCGGCCTCGCGCCTGGCGCTGCTTGCGGAGAACCTCGAGGACACGATCGCCACGGTCTTTCGACAGGTCGCGATGAACCGCTTCGAGGATCTCGTTCACACCGCGCGACGCGAGCAGGGCGAGCTGTCGGTCAAGCATTTCGGCGAGCTGTGGGCCGAGAGCCAGTCAGAGCTGCTCGGCGACTCGGTGCAGATCACCGACGGCTACCGCTCGTGGTGGTCCTACGTCCCGCATTTCATCGGCTCGCCCGGCTACGTCTACGCCTACGCCTACGGCCAGCTGCTCGCGCTGTCGGTCTATCAGCGCTACGAGCAGCAGGGTCCGGAGCTCGTGCCGCGCTATCTGGAGATGCTCTCCGCCGGGGGGTCGCGCAGCCCCGAGGAGCTGGGTCAGCTCGTCGGGATCGATCTGGCCGACCCGGGATTCTGGGACGCCGGGCTGGATCTGGTGGAGCGACAGTTGCAGGAGGCCGAAGCGGCAGCAGAGGCCTCGGGGCGGCTGTAGTCCAGGCGAGCCGGTCCGGCGAGCGCCTCAGGGCGGGTCATCCCGCTTGCCAGATCGGGTCCTGATCTTCTAGGCGCCCGGCAGGATCCGCGCGAGCAGGTCGGGAACGTCGGCGATCGAGTCGACGATCGCCGTAGGGGTGATGGGCTCGGAGAGGGCATCCTTCCGAAACTTGCCGGTTCGTACCAGCACCCCGGGCAGGCCGGCGGCCATCGCGCCACCGACATCCGCCTCGACGTCGTCGCCGACCATCACCGCCAGCTCGAGTCCCATGTCGCTCATGGCCGCCTTGAAGAAGGCCTCCGAGGGCTTGCCGACGACGACGCCCTCGCGACTGCTCGCGAATTCGAGCGCCGCGGCATAGGCGCCGACGTCGAGCGCGAGGCCGTCCTTGCGCCGCCAGTAGCGGTTGTGCTGTAGCGAGACCAGCTCCGCGCCGTCCATCAGCTGGCGGAAAGCCCCGTTGAGGACCTCCGCGGTGAAGCCGTCGCCGAGGTCGCCGAGGACCACTGCGTCGGCGCGCGCCCCGCTCTTCAGCTCCTTCAGCGCGGCGAGATCCTCGCGCAGTTTCTCGCTGACGAGCATCGCCACGGACTCGTAGCCGTGCTCTTCGCAGTGGCCCACCGCCATCGCCGACGGCGTGAGCACCTCCTCATAGGCGACCTCGAAGCCCAGCTCGCGCAGGTGCTCGACGACGTCCCGCCGCGAGCGCGAGGTCGTGTTCGTCACCAGCCGCACGCCCGCGCTCTGCTCGCGCAGTGCCGACAGCGCATCATGTGCGCCCTCGATCGGCTCGTCGCCGACGTAGAGGACGCCGTCGATATCGAGCAGGACGCCGAAGGTGTCCTCGTTCGTCGCGGTCATCATCGAACTATAAAGCGCTTGCTCGTTCACTCACAGGGAATTGGCGGCGACGTCGGCTCTCACGCGTGAGCCAGGACGCGACGCCCCACGCGCCTAGCGCGGCCCCCGCCGCGAGGGGCCCGAAGGTCGGGTAGGCATACCGTGCGTCGTAGCTACTTCCCGCCTCGGCGAAGACGATCGAGAAAATAGCCGTAAACGTGAACAGGATCGCGGCTGAACGCATACGACTGGGGAGAAATGGCAGACCACCGATCCCCGCCAGTAGCAGGAGGACGAGCAGCGCTCCCTGGACACGGGTGTGGCTCTCGTATGAGGAGAGAGAGCGGATTGCGCTCGCGGGACGGTAGTAACCCAGGCTATGGGGGTAGAAGCGTGCGATGGCCGGCTCAATCGCCTTCTCGTTGACGGGGCCGAGCAGCGCATCGCGTATAGATTCGGGTGTATAGCCTCCCCCCGATCGCGGGAAGACGTAGAAGCTCAGCCCATGCACGACGGCACTCACATAGGCGAGCGGCTCGTGCTCGATCGCCGCGACGCTGAACTTCTGGAGCACGGCGTTTGCATACCCCGGGGCGCGGCTGGGGCCGCCGAAACGCCGGACGGCCGGTGAGGTGGGGCCGTACTGATAGAAGGCCTGGGACAGACGGTGAGCCAGTGGCTCAGTGGGACACAAGAACCGCGTGCCCCTGGGTGGCGTAAAGCGCGAGCAGTCAACGAAGGTGGCGACTCGTCCATAGAGGTTCCAAGCGCTTTGGCGCTCGTATCCCAGGTACCCCGTGGAGTAATCCTGGGCCGCGACGTAGGCGATGACCATCACAATCACCATCAGTGCCGCCGTCGTCGAACTGAGCAGCCGGCGCCGAAAAGCGCCCGGAGCTGCGAACAGCAGTAGCAGTACCACGAGCGGCGCGCTCGAGATCGCCACTGTCTTTACCCAGAAAGCGAGGCCAATCGCCGCGCCCGCCAACAGCGGCCAGCGCAAACTGGGCTCATACAGCGCGCGGACGGCTGCGTAGACGCCGATCGCTTGCAGGAAGGCGAACAGGGGGTCGGCCAGCAGCGAGTGCTCGAGAAACAGTCCCGTGCCACCGAAGAAAACCACCGCTGCAGGGAGGAGCCCCAGCCATGCAGGCGCGTCCGTGCGCCGGACCGACTTGTAGAGCAGCAGGCCGGTGGCCACTCCGAGCGCGTGCTGTACGAGGATCGTGAACGACAGCCTGTCACTGAAATAGTGCACGAGGCGGAGGAAGAGGGGGTAGCCGGCCGGATGCTGGACGTCACGAAAGATGTTGGATGTAGCCGCGAGCACATACTCATGGGAATCCCCGAATCCCAGGAAGGCCGGGCGATAGCTGAGCATGAACCAGGCTCGCACCGCGACCCCGCCCGCGGCGAGGACGGTGATCCCCACCGCCGCCAGCTTGGCGTCGCGATCGAGTCTGCGCCAACGTTGCTCCAAGCTTCGGGGAACCCTCACCGCGTAGCCGGCCGTTGAGCTTAGAACAGCCCGCTCAGCGCGCCGCCTGCGTGGGTGACGAGGTTGAACAACGGCTCCGGGATGATGCCGAAGAACAGCGTCACCGCCCCGGCGAGCACCGCGACGAAGACGACCTCGGGCTGCGGGCGGGTGGTTTCGGGGGCGATCGGCTGTACCGGGGCGCCGGTTGTGACGGCAGGACCTGCGCCGTGGCGCTCCGCCTCGGCGTCGAGCTCTGGCGATCCGCCGGCGAGCGCCGGCAGTGCACCAGGCGCCGGGCCCCTCGCGGGAGCAGGCGAGGATCCAGGTTGCCCTGCGCCCGCGGGTGCCTCGCGCATCCACATCGCCGCGATCACCGGCAGGTAGTAGCCGAGCGAGATCATCGAGCCGACGACGATCGCCACGCCGAGCCAGGTGTAGCCACCCGAGACGGCCGCGTCGATCAGGTAGAACTTGCCGATGAAGCCTGCGGTCGCAGGGATCCCGGCGAGGCCGAGCAGCGAGATCGTCATCGGCCACGCCAGCCACGGCCGCTCGCGGCCGAGCCCAGCCACCGCGTCGACCGAGTCGCCCAGCGTGGTTTCGCGCTCGCGCGCGACGATCACGGCGAAGGAGGCCATGTTCATCGCCACGTACACCGCGAGGTAGAAGACGGTCGCCTGGACGCCCAGTTTGCTGGCGACGACGACCCCGGCGAGCATGTAGCCGGCCTGGGCCACCGAGGAGTAGGCGAGCATCCGCTTCAGCGAGGACTGTCCGAGCGCGCCGACGTTGCCGACCAGGATCGTGATCGTCGCGAGCGCCGCTACGGCCGGGGCCCAGCTGGTCTGAGCGTTGATGAACGCGACGTCGAACAGCCTCAGGAACACGCCCAGCGCGGCGACCTTGGTGGCGACCGCCATGAACGCGGTCACCGGCGTCGGCGCGCCCTCGTAGACGTCGGGGGTCCATTGATGGAAGGGCGCAACAGAGGCCTTGAAACAGAGGCCGGCGACGCACAGCGCGATTCCCGTGAGCGTCAGGGGATCGGTCGCGAGGTTGCCGGTTGAGAGCGCGGAGTCGATCGCGCTGAAGTCGGTCGCGCCGGTCGCGCCGTAGATAAGCGCCAAGCCATAGAGCAGCGTGGCCGAGCCGACGGAGCCGATGATCAGGTACTTCAAGCCCGACTCCAACGAGCGCTCTTGGTGCTGGCCGCGTTTTGAGTAGCCGGTCGCGCAGAGCACGTACAGGGGAATCGAGAGGAGCTCCAGGCCTAGGAACACGAGCACCGTGTTCTGGGCGCTCGCGAGCAGGAACATGCCGCCGATCGAAGTCAAGAGCAGCGCGTGCCACTCGCCGTGGGCGGTGCTTTCCGCCGCGCGCGAGCGCCATGCGAGCAAGATCGTGGCCGCGCCGCCGGCGATCAGGATCATGTTCAGCACGAGCGCCAGGTCGTCGATCCGCAATGCTCCGGCGAGGATCGACTTCTGTTCTCCCCACTGCCAGATCGTCAGGCCCAGCGAGGCGGCGAGCGCCACCAGGCTGAGTGCGGGGACCGCTTGCTCGCGCGCAGCTTTCTGGCCGAGTAGGCCGACGAGCAGGACCACCGCGGCGCCACCGAGCAGCGCGATCAGCGGCGAGAGCCCGGCAAAGTCGACGTGCGGGCCTTTCAGGGTGGCGGTGGCGAGCAGTGTCATCACGGAGTGATGCTCGCTGTGGATTGGGGCGAGAGGGGAGTCAGGGCGAGGTGCGCCGAGGCGACGGCCGTCTTGACCGAGCTTTCGCTGCGGTGCAGCGCGAACTGCGGATACAGCGCAAGGAACAGGATCACAGCGACGAGCGGTACGAGCACGAGGCCGTCGCGCACGGTGATGTCACGGGATTTGACCTTCGGCCCAACCCGGTTGTGCATCGCGCCGATGAACAGCCGCAGTGCGTACACGCTCGCCATCACCACGCCGCTGAAGGCGATCACCGCGATCGCGAGCTTCGCTTTGAAGACGCCGAGCAGGATCAGGAACTCGCCGACGAAGTTCGACGAGCCGGGCATCGCGAGCGTCGCGAGCGCGACAATCAGAAACAGCGAGGCGAGCACCGGCGCGCGGAAGGCGATGCCACCCATCTCGCGGATATCCTCCGAGCCTCCGGCGCGGCGGGAGAGGAGCAGGATGATGAAGAACAGCGGCGCCACGACCAGCCCGTGGTTGACCATCTGCAGCAGCGCGCCCTGGGCGCCCTGTGGGTTCAGCGCGAAGATCCCGAGCGTGATGAACCCGAGTTGCGCGACCGATGAGTACCCGGCGACCAGGCGCGCGTCGGTCTGGGTGAAGGCGAGCGCGGAGCCGTAGATGATCGAGGCGAGCGCGATCAGCAGCATCAGCACCTGGAAGTGGGCAGCCGCCTGCGGGAACAGCGGCAGCACGATCGCGAGGAAGCCGTACGCGCCGACCTTCGAGAGCACGCCGGAGAAGACCATCAGCACCTCGATCGGCATCGCGCGATACCCATCGGGCATCCAGCCGTGAAGCGGGAACGCGGGCATCTTCACGAGGAACGCGGCGGCGAAGAACAGGAAGATCCACTCCTGCGAGCCCTTGCTCAGCGGCAGCGCCTGCAACGAGGTCAGAACAAACGTGATGTGCCCGCCGCCCTGTTCGGAGGCCAGCACGCCGGTGGCGATCGCGGCGGCGAGCATCAAGAGCGAGCCGACGAGCGTGTAGATCACGAGCTTGATCGTCGCTTTCACGCGATCGGGCTCCCGGCCCCAGCCGCCGATCAGGAAGTAGAACGGGATCAGCATCAGGTCGAAGAACGCGACGAACAGCGCCAGGTCCTGGGCGAGGAACGCGCCGAGCACCGCGGACTCGGCGAGCATGAAGTGGAAGTAGAAGAGCTTCGGCCGCTCCCACGAGCGCAGGTTTGACGCCAGAACGGCGGCAGCAAACAGCAATGTGGTTAGCCCGACGAGGAACACGTTCAAGCCGCTCACGCCGAGCTTGTAGTGGATGCCCAATGTCGAGATCCAGACGATGTCGGTGACGTGCTGCAAAGCTGGCCCGCCGCTGTGGAAGTCGGCGATGTAGCCGATCGCCAGGCCGAGCGCGGCGACCGACCCGATCAGAGCGAGAATCCCGGAGCTACTCCAGGCGCCGCCAGAGGCGCCGGGCTCGTCCGCGCGCGCGGCGCCGGTCTCCGCGCTGTCCGCGCTCGTCTCCGTGGTGCGAGCGCCGCCTTTCAGCAGCGAGGGGACGATCGCGCCGAGCACGCCGCACAGCGCGGGCAGCCAGATCAGGATTGAAAGGGGGGGCATGTGCTCAGAGCGTCCGTGGTCAGGCCTGCAGGAGGAAATAGAAGCCGACGCCGGCCACGCCGAGCACGAGCAGCGCGGCGTAGTAGCGCAGGAAGCCGTTCTGTACCGCGCGCACCGCGGCTGAGCCCGCGCGCACGAGCCCGGTCGTGCCGCCGATCATCGTGTCCTGCACGAACACCCGCTCGAAGGTGTCCATCGCGAAGCGGCCCACCGAGGCCGCGGGGCGCACGACGGCGAAGGCGATCAACTCGTCGAAGTACCACTTGTTCACGGACAGCTCGTACAACGGTTTGAAGCGTGCCTGGATCGCGGCGGAGGTCCCCGGCTTGGCGACCCAGATTCGGTAGGCGATCGCGATCCCCGCGAGCCCCAGGACGGTACCGAGCACCATCCCAAAGATCAGCAACCCATCCTTGGTGTGCGGTTCGTACAGCGGCGAGCCGGCGAAGCTGGGGCGCAGGAAGTTGACGATGATGTCGTCGAGCCCCGGAACCTGCACGAGGCCGGCGCCGATCGCGCCGATCGCCAGCACGGTCATCGCGACCTTCATCGGCATTGCGCGCTCGGCGACCGTGTGATGCGGCCCGGGGAAACCGACATCGGTGTCCTCGACCTCGCCGTTCGCGGGGTTGGTCGGGACCTCCGCATGGTGCAGGTGCCCACCTTCGAGCTCGCGCGCCTCGGCGACCGGCTCGCCGTAGAACGCGCGGAAGATCATGCGGAAGGTGTAGATCGCCGTCAGGAACGCGCCGACGTAGCCGGCCACGTACAGCGCCCAGTGCCAGCCGCCGCGCTCGGCGGTGACGAGCAGGATGTCGTCCTTGGAGAAGAAGCCCGAGAACGGCGGGATCCCGGACAAAGCGAGCCCGCCGATGATGAAGCAGGCGAACGTGAACGGCAGCACCTTGCGAAAGCCGCCCATCTTCTCCAAAGACTGCTCGCCGCCCATCGCGCCGATGATCGAACCGGCGCCCATGAACAGCAGCGCCTTGAAGAACGCGTGGGTCATCAGGTGGAACATCCCGGCCGCGTAGGCGCCGACGGAGACGCCCATGATCATGTAGCCGATCTGCGACATCGTCGAGTAGGCGATCACCCGCTTGATGTCGGTCTGCGTGAGCGCGATCGTGCCCGCGATCAACAGCGTCAGCGCGCCGATCACCGCGCCCGTGTCCTGTGCGGCGGGGGCGAGTTCGAACAGCACGTGCATGCGCGCGATCAGGTAGACGCCCGCGGTGACCATCGTCGCCGCGTGGATCAGCGCGCTGACGGGGGTCGGGCCCTCCATCGCGTCGGGTAGCCAGGTGTGCAGTGGGACCTGGGCGGACTTTGCGGCCGCGCCGACGAGCAGCAAGAGGCAACCGGCGACGATGTCTGCTTCGCCTTTCTGGAAGACGTGCGGAGCGGCCTTGAAGGTGGCAAGGAAGTTGAGCGTGTGGGTGTGCTTGAAGATGAAGTACGTGCCGAGCACGAGCCCGACGTCGCCGACGACGTTGATCACGAACGCCTTGATTCCCGCTTTCGTAGCGGTCGAGCGCCGGTACCAGAAGGAGATCAAGAGGTAGGAGGCGGCGCCGACGAATGCCCAGCCGACGATCAGCAGCAGGAAGTTGCCCGCGAGCACGAGCAGCAGCATCGAGAAGACGAAGAAGTTGAGGTAGGAGAAGAAGCGGGCGTTGCCGCGATCTTCGTCCATGTAGGAGATCGAGTACAGATGGATCATCGTCGAGATGCCCGTGACGATCAGGATCATGTACACCGACAGTGGATCCACGAGGATCGACAGGCGCGCGTTGACGCCTACCGTGGAGGCGTAGGTCCACAGCGATGATTCCAGCTCGCGGTGGCTGGGGGAATGCCCCTGCAGCGCGATCAGCGTGCCGAGCGCCGCGAGGAAGGCGAGACCGATCGCCGCCGTGCCGATCCAGCCGGCGTAATGGCCAGGGAGCGAGCGAAACCCGAACGCGATCACGAGCGTCCCGAGCAGGGGGAAGGCCAGCACGAGCCAGCCGTACGTCGTGGCCATCAGCCCTGCAGCTCTCTCAGCTCATCAACATCAACTGGCAACCGCCGCCGGTAGATCGCGACGATCATGCCGAGCCCGATGCAGACCTCGCAGGCGGCGACGGTCATCACGATCAGCGCGAGGATCTGCCCGTCGCCGTTGCCCCACATGCGTGCGAATGCAACCAGCGAGAGGTTGGCGCCGTTGAGCATCAGCTCGAGGCACAGCAGCACCACGAGCGGGTTGCGCCGCGTGATCACACCGACGACGCCGAGCGAGAAGACGATCGCCGAGACGGCGAGATACCAGGCGATGCTCATCGGTGCTGCCCTCCCACGCCCTCGGCGGTCGTACCCGTGCCCTGCGGGCGGATCAGATCGAGGGGCGTGAGCTTGCGCTCCTCCTCGTCCTCCAGGCCGCCCCGCCGCCCGGCGAGCACGACAGCGCCGACGGCCGCGATCAGCAGCAGAAACGAGGCCGCCTCGAACGCGAGCAGAAAGCGCGTGAGCAGCAGGTTGCCGATATACGCGGGCGTGCCGAACGTGCGCGGCCCCGGAGCGTAGGAGGCGCCGTAGCCGCTGATCGCCTTCAGGCCGGTGCCGAGCAGGGCGATAAGCAGCTCGATCAGCAGCGCCCCACCCGCGATCGCGCCGCCGAGGCGCAGGTTCGAGGCGGACGATCCGAGCCCGCTAACCCCGCCGAGCGGTTCGTCTCCCGGCGATCCCGCGCCTGAGCCGCCGACGTAGGCGACGACGAACACGTACAGGACCATCACCGCGCCGGCGTACACGACGACCTGCGCGGCGGCGACGAATTCCGCGCGCAGCAGCAGGAACAGCACCGCGAGCGAGATCAGGTGCCCGACGAGCGCGAGCACGCTGTAGAACGGGTCGCGCAGCACGACGACGCCGACCGCGCCCGCGATCGTGCCGAAGCCGGCGATGAAGAACAGGATCGTGCTCATCCGCGTGCCCCCCTGGTCCTCACTCGCCCTCGTTCCTCAGCGGTGTGCGCTCAAGCGGCTCGGCCAGCAGCATCTCCTTGGTGAAGATCAGATCCGAGCGGTCGTAATCGGAGAGCTCGTAGTCGTGGCCCATCGTGATCGCGTCGAACGGACACGCGATCTCGCAGTATCCGCAGAAGATGCAGCGGGAGAGATTGATCTCGTACACCGCCGCGTAGCGCTCACCGGCGGAGACACGGTTTTCGGGAGTGTTCTCGGCCGCGACCACGCGGATGCAGTCGGCCGGACAGGCGGCCGCGCAGAGCGAGCAGCCGACACACTTCTCCAGACCCGTGTCCTCGAAGCGGTGCAGCTTGTGCCGGCCCCGAAAGCGTGGATAGACCGGGGTCTTCTCCTCCGGGTACTGAACCGTGACGCCTTTTTCCGTAAGGCGGCCGAACGTCGTCATCAGGCCCCGCGCGGTCTCGCGGAATGTGCGCCAGGTCGCGCGTGCAGGGCCCGGCGCGGGAGTGCGCATGACCTCGATCACGTCCTCGCCGGGGCTCCAGCTCGTGACGTTCAGCTCGGCAGTGGTTGGGGTTGGATCTCCCATTAGTGCGTCACCACCACGAGCACGGCCGTGACGAGCGCGTTAAGCGTGGCCAGCGGCAGCAGGATCTTCCAGCCGAAGCTCATCAGTTGGTCGTAGCGCAGGCGTGGAAGCGTCGCACGGACCCAGATGAACAGGAACGTGACGAGCCCCATCTTGAACAGCACGACAATCGGGTCGAGGAAGCCCGGCGGGTGGATGCCGAATGGCAGCAGCCAGCCGCCGAGGAACACGGTAGTGACGATGCCGGAGACGACGAGCACGTTGAGGTACTCGGCGAAGTAGTAGGACGCGAAGCGCCCTCCGCCATACTCGGTGTTGTAGCCGCCGACGAGCTCGGCGTCGGCCTCGGTCAAGTCGAACGGCGCGCGGTTGGTCTCGGCAAAGCTTGCCGTGAGGAAGATCAGGAAGCCGAAGAACTGCGGCACGATGTACCACATGCCCTTCTGAGCTTCGACGATGCCGGTCAGCGAGAGCGTCTGCGCGGTGAAGATCACGCCGACCAGCGCGAGGCCCTGCGAGACCTCGTAGGAGATCAGCTGCGCGGCGGCCCGCATCGCGCCGAGGAACGAGTACTTCGAGCCCGAGGACCAGCCGCCGAGCATGATCCCGTAGAACGCGATACCGCCGAACGCGAACACGTACAGCGGACCGATCGAGACGTCGATCCCGTACAGCCCCACCTCCTTCCCGAAGATGTGCTGGACGTTCCCGAACGGGATGATCGCAAACGCCGCTACGGCGGTGAGGATCGAGATCAGCGGCGCCAGCACGAACAGGAACCCGATCGAGGTGCTCGGCCGGAACTGCTCCTTGGTCAGCAGCTTGAGGATGTCTGCCAGCGGTTGCAGTGCGCCGTAGGGGCCGACGCGGTTGGGCCCGTAGCGCGCCTGGAAGCGCCCGAGCAGCTTGCGCTCCGCGAGCAGCACGACCGGCACGAGCTGCAGGCCCACCGCGAAGATCACGATCGCCTTCAGGATCTGGATCCACCATTCTTCGTAGAAGCCGACGATCGCGAGGGTGCTCATACGCGTGTTCCCCCGAGAACCGCGTCGGCGGCGTCGCGCTCCTGCCAGCGCACGCCGCGGCCACCGATCTCCTCGAGCGTGAGGCCCGCATAGAAGGGGATCGCGTCGAACAGCTGCTGGGAAGCCATCGAGCCGTTGGCGACGTCGAGCTCCAAGCCCAGACGCGAGGCCACCTCGACGAGCACCTGCCAGCCGGCGAGGGTGGAGCCAAACTCACCCACGCGGGCGACGGCCGGGCGCAGCCGCTGCAGACGGCCGTCGGGATGGACGATCGTGCCTTCCTTCTCGGCGTAGGCCTCGGCCGGGAAGACGACGTCGGCGTGCTCGCGAATGCCCTCGGTCATGAACGTCGTGTGCGCGATCACGGTCGAGGTGCGCTCAAGCGCGCGTTCCCACAGCTCGCGGTCGGGCGAGCCGGGATGAGCGGCGGCCAACTCGCCGTTGCGCGACGGTGCCGCCGCGACCGGATCTGCGATTTGGCGATCGGGCAGCTCATGTAGAGGATCGACCTGAAACAGGTAGAGCGCCGCGAGCTCGCCGCCGGCAAGGTCCTCGGCGATCGCGTGAGCATCTTTGCCGGGAGCGTCGTCGAGCTCGGAGAGCCCAGGCCCGGCGTTGGGCAGCACGCCGGCCTCGCGCAGTCCCCGCCCGTTCGAGCCAGCCGGAATTTCGAGCAGGCCCGCGCCCGAGGTATCAGACAGAGACAGCGTTTGCGCCAACGCGAGCAGCGCTTGGAGGGCCGCCTCGCCGTCGAGACCAGCCGCCAGGCGCTCGCCCCACAGGATCACGACCTCCTCGCCGGCCTCGCGCAACTGCTGGGCCAGCTCGCCGGCGCGCCCGTCGTCCAGCAGGTCTGCTGCGCTCGCCTGGACCAGGCGCATGCCGTGGCGGCGAATGCCCTTGCGCAGGCGCAGGTCGAGGATCGGCATGTCCTGCATCGGGTCGGCGTCGAGCACCAGCACGGCGTGGGCGAACTCGAGGTCTGAGACCTTCGCCTGCAATGCGGGGTCGGACAGCGCGCGGTGCAGCTCCAAGGGCAGAGTGCCCGCGCGGCGCGAGTCCAGATGCGGCGAGCCAAGGCCCTCGCGGAGCAGCCGCGCGAGCAGGAAGCCCTCCTCGTTTGTGCTCTGACCGCCAGCAATTGCACCCGTGCGCTCGCCCGCCCGCGCGAGACCTGCGGCGGCCGCCTCCAGCGCCCGCTCCCAGGAGACGGGGCGCAGCTCGCCGCCGTCGCGGATCAGCGGCTCGCTCACACGCTCGTCGCTGCCGAGCGGGGGGTAGGCAAAGCGCCCGGCGTCGCACAGCCAGCCGTCGTCGACCTCGTCGTTCTCCCGCGCGAGCACGCGCAACACCCGATCGTCGCGCACGGTCAGCGTGACGTTGCACTGCGCCGGGCAGAGCGTGCAGACCGAGCCGGCGTCCTCGATGTCCCACGGCCGCGCGCGGAAACGGTAGGGGCGCGATGTCAACGCGCCGACGGGACACAGCTCGACGATGTTGCCGCTGAACGGCGCGACGTAGGGGTGGCCGTCAAAGGTCGAGATGTAGGAGTGCGCGCCGCGCTCCAGCAACACGAGCTGGTTGTCTTCGGAGATCTCCTGGGAGAAGCGCGCGCAGCGATAGCAGAGGATGCAGCGCTCGCGGTCGATCGCGATCGTGGGGGAGAGCTCCAGCGGCTTGACGAAGTGGCGCTTGGGCTCGATGAAGCGCGAGTGTCCGGGACCCCAGCCGAAGGTGATGTCCTGCAGCGGGCACTCGCCGCCCTTGTCGCACACGGGGCAGTCGAGCGGATGGTTGATCAGCAGGAACTCGACGACCGACTGCTGCGCGGTCTTCACGCGGTCGGTCTGCGTGTGCACGACCATGCCGTCCTTGACCGGTGTCGAGCAGCCGGTCTGCAGCTTCGGGATGCCCTCGATTTCGACCAGGCACATGCGGCAGGCGCCAACCGGCTGGCCGAGCTTGGGCTCGTAGCAGAACACCGGGATCTCGACGTCGCCTCCTTTGGCCGCGTCGACGAGCATCGCGTTCTCCGGTGCCTTGACCTCCAAGCCGTCGATCGTGAAGGTGATCGTCTTCGGTTCAGGTCGAGGCACCGCTAGAGCCCTCCCTGGTGGGTGCCGGGCTCGCCCGCGTGCTCGCCGGGCGCCTGCTCACCCGCGCCGAACTGCTCGGCCGTGTGGTCCGCCGGCTCCGAATGCGCCTCGACCGCCCCCTGGGCCACGAGCGCCAGCTCGGTGGCGGCGGTTGCTCCAAGGCCGTTTCGTGCCTGAGCGGCTTCGATGTGGGCCTCGAACTCGGGACGGAACTTCGCGATCATCGAGCCGATCGGCATCGCCATCGCGTCGCCCAAGACGCACAGGCAGTTGCCGATGATGTGCTCCTGGACGGAGGCCATGATGTCGAGGTCCATCGGCGTGGCCTCGCCGGAGTCGATCCGCTCGAGCATCTTCACGGTCCAGTTCGTGCCCTCGCGGCAGGGGGTGCACTTGCCGCAGGACTCGTGCCGGTAGAACTTCGCGAGCTTCATCGCCAGCTCGACGATCGGGGTGGAGTCGTCGACGACGATGATCGCCCCGGAGCCGAGCATTGAGCCGGCTTTGCCGAGCGAGTCGAAGTCATACGGCACGTCGAGGTCATCGGCGGTGAGCACCGGCGCCGAGGAGCCGCCCGGGAACCAGCACTTGATCTCGCGTCCCTCCGGTGGCCCGCCGGCGAGCCCGTAGATGATCTCGCGCGAGGGGATGCCCAGCTCGATCTCGTAGTTGCCGGGCCGCTGGACCTGGCCGGAGATCGAGACGAGCTTCGTGCCCGTGGAGGTTTCGACGCCGAGCTTGGCGTACTCCTCGCCGCCCATCCTCATGATCGCCGGGACGGTGGCGAGTGTCTCGACGTTGTTGATTAGAGTCGGTCCCTGGTAGAGGCCCTGGACGGCGGGGAACGGTGGCTTCAGGCGCGGGTTGCCGCGCTTGCCTTCCAGCGAGTCGAGCAGCCCTGTCTCCTCACCGCAGATGTAGGCGCCCGCGCCACGGTGCACGACCAGCGAGAGCGAGTGCTCGGAGTCGAGGATCTCCTCACCGACGAAGCCGGCCTCGCGAGCTTCGCCGAGCGCCGCGTCGAGCATGTCGGCCTGCAGCACATACTCGCCGCGGATGTAGATGAACGAGCGATTGGTCCCGGCCGCGTAGGAGGCGATCACGATTCCCTCGATCAGCATGTGCGGGCTCTTCTGCATCAGTTCGCGGTCCTTGAACGTGCCCGGCTCGGACTCGTCGGCGTTGCACACGAGGTACTTGTCCATCGTGCCCTTCGGCAGGAACGAGACCTTCTTGCCCATCGAGAAGCCCGCGCCGCCGCGGCCACGTATGCCGGAGGCTTCGAGCTGTGCGAGCACCTCCTTGGGCGAGGACCGCAGGGCCTTGCGCAGGGCCTCGTAGCCGCCGCGACGCTCGTAGACCTCGAGCGTGTTCAGCCCGGGCTCGTCGATGTCGTGGAACAGCAACATCGGAGAAGCGGTCGCAGACATCCTCAGGCGTCTCCCTCGGCCTCGTGCAGCGGAAATTCCTGGGTGTTGGCGTGCGGGTCGGCGACCCGTTTGCGCGCGAGCTGCTTCTCGGGCAGTACGGGACGCCCCGCGCGCACGTCCTCGAGCAGCGCCGGCACGTCCTCGGTCGAGAGCGGGCCGACATAGACGCCATCGACGGAGGCCATCGGCGCGATGTCGCAGGCGCCGAGGCACTCGAAGGAGCGTACGTTGAACTCCGCCTTCCCATCCGCCGCCTCTCCGACGGCGTCCTCGATCGCCGCGAGCAGAGCGTCGGCGCCACAGAGCGAGCAGGAGATGTTCGTGCAGACGTACACGCTGTGGCGCCCTACCGGCTCGGTATCGAGCATGTCGTAGAACGTGGCCACGGCCGCGAGGTCGGCGGGGGTCAGCCGCATCACGCAAGCGACCTGCTCGATCGCCTCGGGCGAGCACCAGCCGTGCACGCGCTGCGCGGCCTCGAGCGCCGGCAGCGTGGCGGAGCGGGTCTCGGGGTAGAGCGCCATGTGCGCCTCGATCTCCGCGCGCAGCTCGACCGGGACCGGGACGGATGGGGTCCCGTCCACCCCGGGAATCGTCGCCGGGTCCTTCTCGAGGTCGGCTGGCGTATCCCAGCCGGGCACGCGCGAGCCGTGCTCGAAACGGGGGACGCCCTTGTCCATCGGCACGCTCTGGCGTGAAGGGTTCATCTGTCTATCCCCCCCAGAATCGGATCGAGCATCGCGGTCGTGGCGATCATGTCGGCGATGTAGCTGCCGCGGGTCATCGGCGCGAGCGCCTGCAGGTTGACGAACGACGGGTCGCGCATGTGCACGCGCGCGGGCTTCGACGACCCGTCGGAGCGCACGAAGCAGGCGAGCTCGCCGCGGGGGGACTCGATCGGGTAGTAGACCTCGCCGGGCGGCACGCGAAAGCCCTCGGTGACGAGCTTGAAGTGATGGATCAGAGCCTCCATCGAGGTGGCGAGCTCGTGGCGGGGAGGCAAAGCCACCTTGCGATCGCCGGTGATGTGGGGCCCCTCGGGCAGTCCGTCCAAAGCCTGGGAGATGATCTTCACCGACTCGTAGATCTCGGCCAGGCGCACGGCGAAGCGGTCGTAGTTGTCGCCGACGGTTCCCACCGGGATCTTGAAGTCGAAATCCTCATAGGAGCTGTACGGCGCCGCCTTGCGCAGATCCCAGGGGTTGCCTGCCGCGCGTAGCAGCGGTCCCGTCACGCCCAGTGAGAGCAAAGTCTCCGCGTCCAGTGGGCAGGTGCCGCGCAGGCGCTGAAGGATGATCTCGTTGGAGTTCAGGATCGCCCCGTACTCGTCGGCGCGCTCGGGCATCACCTTCAGGAACTCGCGGAGCTTCGGCTCAAAGCCGGAGGGAATGTCCTCGATCACGCCACCAACCTGGAAGTAGCGCGTGTGCATGCGCGCTCCGGAGGACATCTCGAACAGGTCGAGGATCAGTTCGCGCTCGCGCAGGCAGTAGAGGAAGATCGAGACCGCGCCGAGGTCGAGCGCGGAGGTGCCCAGCCAGATCAGGTGGGAGGCGATCCGGTTCAGTTCGAGATGGATCACACGCAGGTACTGGGCGCGCTTGGGAACCTCCACCTCCAGCAGCGTCTCGACCGCGCCGATGTAGGCCATCGCGTTGAAGTAGTAGGCGAGGTAGTCCATCCGCTCAACGACCGGGATCACCTTCCAGTAGGCCTTGTCCTCGGCGGTCTTCTCGATCCCCGTGTGTACGTAGCCGATGATCGGTTTGACGTCTCGCACGATCTCCGCTTCGAGCGTGACGAGCAGCCGCAGGACGCCGTGTGTGGCGGGGTGGTGCGGGCCGAAGTTGAGCGTCAGCAGCTCGTCGGTGGTCTCGGCGCCGCCCTCGAGTGGCTCCTCGACGGGGGAGAGCGTGATCGACTGCTCGCGCCGGCGGTACGCGGACAGGGTTGGCGGGCTCGCGGGCGGGGTCGGCGGGCTCACTCGCGCGACTCCAGCCATTTGGCCTCGTCGTACGTGAAGATCACCGGTTCGCCGCCGATCGGAAAATCGCGCCGCTGGGGATGGCCCTCATAGTCCTCGGGCATCAGGATCCGGCGCAGGTCGGGATGGTCGTCGAAGGAGACCCCAAACATGTCATAAACCTCGCGCTCCTGATGGTTGGCCGTTGGCCACTCGTCGGTGACCGAGTCCACCTTGGGCGAATCGGTGGGAAGGCGCAGCTTGACCGTGATGCGGTCGACGCGGCTCATGTCCAGCAGCTCGTAATGGACCCCGAGACGCGGCTCCTCAGGGTAGTAGTCGACGCCGTGCACGCTCGCCAGGAAGGTGTATCCCTGCTCGCGCAGGTGCTGGAGCGTGGGGCGGATCGCCGCGGGATCGATCTCGAGCGTGGCGCGTTCGCGGAAGTAGACCGTCTCGATGACGGCCTCGCCCAGGTCGTGGGCGATCAGCTCCAGCCCGGTGGCGTCAGGCACCGGGGACGATCTCCTCCGTGCCGACGGCGTCGTAGCGCTCGCGCCAGCCCATGTCGGGATCGTCCTGGACCATCTTGCGCAGCTTCAGCACGCCGTGCATCAGCGCCTCCGGGCGCGGCGGGCAGCCGGGGACGTGCACGTCGATCGGCATGAACTTGTCCGCGGGCACCAGAGCGTAGTTGTTGAACACACCCATCGAGCTGCAGCAGGCGCCCATCGAGATCGCCCACTTGGGCTCGAGCATCTGGTCGTAGAGGCGGCGAATGATTGGCGCCATCTTGATCGATACGCGCCCCGCGAGGATGATCAGGTCGGCCTGGCGCGGGGAGGCCCTGAACGCTTCGAATCCGAATCGCCCGATGTCCATGCGCGGGCCGGCTGCGTGGAACTGCTCCATCGCACAGCAGGCAAGGCCGAAGGCGAGGGGAAAGAACGCGTTCGAGCGCGCCCACGCCACCGCGCTGTCGAGCGTCGTCGTCAGCATGCGTTCTTCCACGTAGCGCTCGAGCTCTGTGCCCTCGAGGTGCGCCGGCTGGTTGGCGCCCTCCAACTCGCCGCCGCGAAGCAGCTGGCTTGTGTTCAGGCTCTCCACGCGCAGCGGCGCCGAACCGAGCGGCTGGCCGGAGCTCGAGGGGCCGGAGAGCTTCTCGCGTTTTACCTCCATTCCAAGGCTCCTCTGCGCCAGACGTAGACGAACGCGACGAACAGCAGCACGATGAACGTGATCGTCTCGGCCAGCGCATAGCCGCCGTAGGCGCGCAGCTCGACGGCGATCGGGTAGAGGAAGACGACCTCGATGTCGAACAGGATGAACAGCATCGCGATCAGGTAGAAGCTGATCCCGAAGCGCATTCCCTGCTTGACCTCTGAGGGCAGGCCGCACTCGTAGGGGTCCTGCTTGTGTTTTGCCACCCGGCGCGGGCCGAGCACCGAGTTCAGCACCGCGAACGCGCCGCCGACGGCGCCGCCGAGCACCAGAAAGACGATCGCCGGGAGATAGCTGCGCAGCACCGAGGCGTGTTATATCACCGCTTGTGTCAGGGTGTTACATAGTGGCAATCGGCTCGATATGTGCAGCGCTGAGCAGTGACGCTTACGGCGGCTCGCGGGGGGCGGAGCATTGACCGAAGTCGTGGTGGCGGGCGCCCTTGTGGTGGCGGCACTCAACGCGCTGCCGGGGCTACTCGGCGCCTGGCGCTGGTATCGCTGCGAGCCGAGCAGGGCTTTCTGGCTGCTGCTGCGCGGCGGCCAGGGCTCGGCGGTGACCTTCGCGCTGGCGATCGGCGCGCTGGCGATCGGCGGCAGGTACTCGAGCGAACGTCTCTTCTATCTCTACGCGCTGCTCCCGCTTGCGGTCGCCTTCGTGGCCGAGCAGCTGCGGGTGATCTCCGCGCAGACGATCCTCGACCGGCGTGAGCTTGCGGATGCCCGGGCGGTGGGGGAGTTGGGAGAGGATGAGCAGCGAACGGTCGTCGCCGAGATCATGCGTCGCGAGCTGGGCGTGATGGCGCTCTCGGCGCTCGTGGTGGTGTTCCTCGCGCTGCGCGCGGCGGGCACCGCGCACGGGTTCTGAGCGGCCCTATATATTCCCGGCGCATGAAGCTCGCCCAGATGACGATTGGTTTGCTCGCCTGCGCCGTGATCCTGAGCGCCTGCGGCTCGCAGGGGATCTCGGTCCCCAAGAGGAGCCCCTACTACCGGGGGGCCGTGATCTTCCGCGATCACTGCTCCGGCTGCCACACGCTGGCGGTGGTCGGCGCGGAGGGATCGGCGACGAGCATCAAGGACCGCCTGAAGACCAACGGGCCGAACTTCAACTTCCGCAAGGAGAATTACGAACAGGTCATGTACGCGATCCACAACGGCGGTTTCTCGGGCGCGATCATGCCGGAGAACATCGTGCTCGGCACCGAAGCGCATGAAGTCGCCAAATTCCTGGCGCAGTACTCTGGGTTGAAGGCGGAAAAGGTGCCCACCACGAGCATCACCCTCTCCACGAAATAACCCTCGGGGATTCCATATGTTGGATCTGAAGCGGATTCGTCAAGAACCGGACGTCGTGCGCGTGGCGCTGGAGCGCCGGGGGGAGGATGTCGCCGGGGTCGTCGGTCGTGTGGTTGCGCTGGATGCGAGCCGCCGGGCGCTGATCCCAGAGCTCGAGGAGCTGCGCGCGGGGCGCAACGCCGCCGCGGAGGCGATCGCTCAGTCCAAGCGTGCGGGCGAGGATGCGGACGGGGCGATCGCCGAACAACGCGAACTGGGCACGCGCGAGAAGCAATTCGCACGTGAGCTGGGCGTGGTGGAGGAGGAGCTTCAGGCCGCGCTTCAGTCGCTGCCCAACCTGCCCGACCCGACGGCGGCGCCTGGTCCCGAGGATGAGCTGGTGCGGGAGGTGGGGGAGATACCGACGCTCGCCTTCGAGCCCCGCGACCACCTCGAGCTGGCGGGGGATGGGATCGACATGGATCGCGCCGCGCACCTGTCGGGCGCGCGCTTCGCCTACCTGAAAGGCGATCTCGTGATGCTCGAGCTCGCGCTCGTGCGCTGGGTGCTGGAGAAGCTGCGCGGGAAAGGGTTTGAGCCGGTGATCCCGCCGGTGCTCGTGCGCGAGCGGGCGCTGTATGGGACAGGTTTTCTGCCCGATACCGAGCAGCAGATCTACTCGCTTCCAGAGGACGAGCTGTTCCTCCTCGGCACCTCCGAGGTCGCGCTCGCCTCGCTGCACGCCGAGGAGATCCTGAACGCGGAGAGTCTGCCGCTGCGCTACGCGGGCTTCTCGCCCTGCTTCCGCCGCGAGGCCGGCGCGGCGGGGAAAGACACGCGGGGAATCTTCAGGGTGCACCAGTTCGACAAGGTGGAGATGTTCAGCTTCGTCTCGCCCGAGGAGTCGGCCGGCGAGCACGAGCGGATCCTCGCGATCGAGGAGGAGATCCTCGGGGAGCTGAACCTGGCATACCGCGTCGTGAACATCGCCGTCACCGACCTCGGGAGCTCGGCCGCGAAGAAGTACGACTGCGAGGCGTGGCTACCGAGCCAATCACGCTACCGCGAGCTGACCTCGTGCTCGAACACGACCGACTACCAGGCGCGGCGGTTGAACATCCGCGTGCGCAAGGACAAGCAGACGCAGACGCTCCACACGCTCAACGGCACCGCGGTGGCGGTCGGGAGGACGCTCGTCGCCCTGCTGGAGAACGGCCAGCAGGCGGACGGCAGCGTCGAGTTGCCGGAGTGTCTCGGGTCCTACGGTGCGCCCGCTCGACTGCCCTCGGCTGTTTGACCCGCGGCGGCGCACCGCGGATGGATCGACGGCGTCGCTGGGGTCAGTATTTGCTGCCCAAAAGCTGAATGTGATCCGCCTCGGCCGCGCTTGGGAAGGGGCGGATCAGGCCGAAGCGCGCGAGCGTCGCCTGGGGCACGCCCTCGATGCCGGGCGTGTCAGAGGCTTCGCCACGGGTGTGCGGATCGTTGGCGAAGCCGCCGACCTCGATCGAGTGCTGGGGCGTGCGGTAGCCGGAGATCCCGATCAGGTGCAGGTGCAGGGCGATCCCGAGCGTGTTCAGGTGGGCAACGAGCACGGGCTCCTCGCCCACCGAGTAGTCGGTGTCGGGCGCCTGGAAGAAGCCGTATTCGCCCTGCGGTGTGGAGGTGTAGTTGCCGATCGGGCCGGTGTAGGCGCCCGCGACGCCCTCGGCGGCGAGTTCGCTTGAGGCGAGCTTCGAGAGCTCTCCTTCGAGCGAGTGCCGATGCGATTCCAGCGGAGGGAGCTCGGCGCTCTTCCGATCGCGCGCTCGGATGTAAGCCAGCTGGCGCGAGACCAATGCGAGGTGTAACTGCGCGACCTCGTCGCGCTGCACGAGCACCGCGCTCGTCTCGCGCGCGTGAGAAGCCTCGAGCGTCGCGAGTTGCGCGGCCTGGACGGTCACCGCCTTCTGCTCTTCGGCGACATGAACGGTCGCGCCCGCGTTCTCGCGGGAGATCGCGCGCAGATCGTCGAT
>Ga0182024_10002310_pt1 | contig 47633 bp, 31 predicted proteins | sample P32metaG_FD_120480 | JGI IMG/M metagenome (GOLD analysis project Ga0182024, IMG submission 120480) | Permafrost microbial communities from Stordalen Mire, Sweden - P3-2 metaG (Illumina Assembly) | ecosystem: Environmental > Terrestrial > Soil > Wetlands > Permafrost | place: Sweden: Stordalen... | reverse complement strand
TTCAATCTCGCCAACAGGCGCGAAAAGAGACACCTGACTTCCGCCACCAAGTCCAACGGAATCTCCATCACCATGCCTTACTGGGACGAGCGCGTGGAGGAGATAAGCAAAGCCTTCCCCGCCGTCACCTGGGACAAATATCACATCGACATCCTTACCGCGCACTTCGTGCTGAACCCCGACCGCTTCGACGTCGTGGTAGCCTCAAACCTTTTCGGCGACATCCTCTCCGATCTCGGGCCGGCCTGTGCCGGTACGATTGGCATCGCTCCCTCCGCGAACATCAACCCTGAACGCCGCTACCCGTCTCTCTTCGAGCCTGTCCATGGCTCCGCTCCGGACATCGTCGGGAAGGGCATCGCGAATCCCATCGGGCAGATCTGGTCGGCCGCAATGATGCTTGACCATCTCGGCGAAACTGAAGCCGCCGCGGCCATCCTCAAGGCCATCGAGGTCACCCTGATGGACAAATCACTGTGCACTCGTGACGTAGGCGGCAACACTGACACCTCCACCGCAGGCAAAGCTATCGCCAACGCGCTCGCCTCGATTCGCGCATAGCTTGAGTCCCACGTGAATTCAATTGAGACGAGCCCCAGCTGCCCATAGGCCGGCATACGGATTTTGAACGCGCCAACACCTAACCTGAATCTGGAATGTGTATCCCAGACACCGAGCGTTGGAGCACTGCAATGGGAAGCAAATGGCACCCCTGCGCGCGAACTCTCGGCAGCGTCAGCCTGTTCGACTTTCAAGAATTCGATCCCGACCAGTACTCGAAGGATTATCCCGTGAGCACTTGGACGGAATTTGTCCCGTACCGGTCGGCGTGGGAACGCTCGTAGCCGCAGTCCGGATTAGCGATGCCAAAGTAACAGGGAGAACCCCAGTCGGCGTTCAGAACTCCACGCCCTACGCGCGGCGTTTGTGAGCCCCGCATTTCAGCGTGGGGAACGCGAGTCACCCAACGAATCCGAGTTCCGTAGGGACGCTGCCCGAACTACATCCAGATTTCTCGCACCTGTTGCCACGGTGGGGTCGTCGGTCACCTGCCGCGGCTGAGCTCGTGGTACAACCAGGCCCTTGCCCCAGCCCACTGCCGCTGTACCGTTGCAGTGGAAATTCCGAGAACGTGCGCGGCTTCCTCGTTCGAGAGCCCCCCGAAGAACCGCAGTTCCACAATCCGGCCTCGCTGTGGGTCGACTTTTTCCAGGCGGCCCAAAACCTCGTCCAAGGCCACTACGTCCATCTCTGGCACGCTGGCGACAAACTCGTACTGATCGAGCGACAACTTGATCGCTCCGCCTCCCCGCTTCGCCCTCTTTTGGGTGTTCGCATGGTCCACGAGGACTCGACGCATCATCTGCGCGGCAATGCCGAAAAAATGCGCTCGACTCTGCCAGTTCACCTTCTGATCGACGAGGCGGATATAGGCTTCATGAACAAGGCCGGTAGTCTGAAGGGTGTGGCCAGGCCGCTCGCGCCGCATGTAGCTCCGCGCCAAGCGGCGAAGCTCATCGTAGACCAAAGGCATCAGCTTATCCAACGCTTGCTGATCGCCCTGGCTCCAGTCCACCAGCAGCTGAGTAACGCCCATGGGAGCGGCGTTTGGCATCGCGCCTCCTCGGCAACCTCTGCGATAACCCTTTGGTGGATGAATATTCCCATATCAGCTTGGCTGCGTCAAGGGCGCTGGGACCTACTGGAGCTTCTACCGCCCTTGCGAGGGCTCAGGCCAGCCGGAAAGGATTCTGCTTGGGGCGGCGCAATGACCTCCGAGGCGGATTGGGCCACGATCACCTTTCAAGGAGGGCTTCGCATCGTGCCAGGGCAAGAGTCACCTGCTTTGAATCACCCCAGGCGTAACCATCGGAGCTGACAATGAGAGGGTGGCTGATGTGGCGCCAGGCGTCCAGACTTCGTTGATACCAGGACCGTGCTTCGCGCAGAGCTGCCTGCCGTTCCTGGGCGGACCCTTTCGCCCGCGCCAGGGAAAGCTCGCCCATGCCAAAGCAAGCGTCGCCCAGGATGTACCGAGGCTGTGGATCCTGAGCGTCGGCGGTAGCGAGTTTCTCGGCAATGGCGATTGAATCGCGGTAGTTTTGCGTTGCGGCGTCAGGCTGGGACTGGTTGCGATAGAAATCGCCCAGTTTGGCATGAATCGCGCCCGTAGCCTCGCGCCAGCTCGAGTTCCCGGAGTCAAGACTTGCAAGTCGATCTGCGATGGTGAGGGCCTTGTGGTAATCCGCCGGCGCCGACGCAGCATGTGCTGCGGAAGACTCCATGGAGGCCCTCCAGACATAGGTCAATATCAAGTCGTTGTTGGGACCTTCACCCTTTGGATCAAGCTCCAGAGCCTTTTCCATGGTCCGCGCTGACTGGTCAAGGTAGTGCAAGGATTCAGCGGTTCTCCCCAGCAATGCGCAAGCCGTGCCAACGTTGAGCGCGCCCTCTCCCACTTCCAGACTGGCCTCGTGATCGTTGGGGTCGCCCGCAGCGAGTTTTTCGACGATTTCGAGGTCCATCCGGTAGTGCAACAGTGCTTTGGCTGTTGCTCCGGTATTCACGAGTGCATCCGCCAGGTTGGAGTGAGTGGCCGCGATGTCGCGTTGGGCCTGGATGTTCTTGCCGTCCGCAGCGAGGGGCTCGCCGATGGCCAGCGCCTTCTGGAAGGCTTCGATTGCCCGGTCTTCGTAACCTTCATTACCCAGACGCCGGCCAATTTGGAACTCATCTCTCAGCACCCGGCGTAACTGTTGGGGATCTTTCGAGGTACTTGCGAGCTTCTCGTCGATTTCGAGCGCCCTTTGGAAATCCCCATCGATGTCAGTGTCCGTCGTGCCTGTTTGAGCGTCCGAAAGGAAGCCTCCGAGCGTCGCGTAATCGTCTGCCAACTCGCTCATAACATCTTGGTTTGACGGATCGCGCTTGTACAGCGGTTGAGTGACGTTCAACGCCTCCCGGGAGAGCTTGACTGCCTCAGTAGTGTCGCTGGCGTAATACCGAAGGTAAGCCAGGCTGCGGCAGTTGAATGCGTACTTCACCAGATCTGGAACCGCTCCCCCTGCGGCGAGCGCCTTCCGGATGTCATGAGCCTTTCGGTAACTCTCCATCGCCGCTGCGGGGTCGCCCAGATTCGCCGTCTCAGACTTGCTCTGCACGTCCCCGACTCTTTCGTATGCGGTGGCGAGCTCGCGCTGGAGCGAAGCATCGCCGCGCGCTTCCTGGCTGAGACTGTCAAGGTATTCGAGCGCGCGCTGCACGAGCAGCTTCCGTGCCGCCGTTGAACCCGGCAGGTCACGGATCGAGTCGTGGATGTCGAAGATCAGGGAGTTGGCGAGTTTGCGGACATCGTTGAAGCGGCGCTCGGCGCGTGTTTGCTGGACGCGCGCGATGCGAGCTTCGCGAAGCGCCACAGCCAGGCCGGCAATCAAGCTCAGGGTAACCAGCGTGGCGGCGACAACACTGGCTGCGTGCCGCCTGATGAACTTGCTGCTTCGGTAGGTGAAAGTGTCGGTGCGAGCGTGGACCGGACGGCCCTCAAGATGGCCGCGGATGTCTTCAGAGAATTGTTCCGCCGAGGCGTAGCGGCGCTGCGGCTCCTTACGAAGCGCCGTGAGCACAATGGTGTCCAGGTCCCCGTAGAGTCGCCGGCGGAGCCGTTCTACGCTCCCTTCGCGCACCACGCTGACCGCCCCGGGCGTGAGCTTTAGAGTTGTCCCGCTACCATCGATGATCTCTTCTTCACGCTGGACGGCGGCACTCGGTTTCTCGGGTTCGGTCTCGATTACCGCTCGCGCCATCTCATCCGGGGTGCGAGTCGGGACCCGATAGGGACGATGCCCGGTAAGCAGTTCGTAGAGCACCACGCCCAGGGAGTAGACGTCGCTCGAGGTCGAGATCGCCTCTCCGCGCAACTGCTCCGGGCTCGCGTACTCGGGCGTCAGCAGCCGCACCATAGTCTGAGTGCGGGCCGCCGCCGCGTCTGCGCCCTCTGGCTCCATGATCTTGGCGATCCCAAAATCCAGCAGCTTCGGCGTGCCGTCCTCGGTCACCAGGATGTTGCCTGGCTTGAGATCACGGTGAATAACCAGGTTTTGATGCGCAAACTGCACGGCCGCGCAGACAATGCGAAATATCTCAAGACGCGCGGTCACGCTCAGCTTGTGCTGATCGCAGTACTCGTCGAGCGGGAGGCCGCGCACATACTCCATCACCAGGAAAGGCTGGCCTACTTCGGTCGCGCCGCCGTCGAGCAAACGCGTGATGTTAGGATGGTCGAGGTTTGCCAGGATCTGCCGCTCGGCCTTGAAGCGCGCCAGGGTAAAACGCGAGTCAAAGCCTCCCCGTACAAGCTTGATGGCCACCTGCATCTGGTACTGATCGTCGGCGCGCACGGCTCGATAGACTTCGCCCATGCCCCCTTCGCCGATCAGTTCGATAACCTGATAGGCCCCCAACCGGCGCCCTTTCCACGCCTCGGCGGCCGGTTCCGTCAGCATCTCGGCATGCACGGCCGCAGCGGCTTCATCGAGAAAGCTACCGGCCTGTTCGTAGGAATGGATAAGCGACTCGACGTAGCGCCGCACCGTCGGTTCCGCGCAGGCCTGATCCAGGTAGGGAGCCCTGGCTTCCGGAGCAAGGTCCAGAACCGCATCAACTACGTCCCTAACCTGTTCCCACGGGATGGTTGGCATGAATCAGGCCTCGCGACTACTCCGGTTGCCGTCGCTCCAATCGACGAGCAATTCGGTTACGTGCTTCGGAGTGGACCGAGGCACGTCCCCCCTTTGCTGGCATCGGCTGTGAACGATTTCCCTGCGTAGTATTTTTACTTTGCCGCAGAATGTGAAGTCAATCGCTACGAGCGTGATCAGATTTTCCCTGCTTTGTCGCGTGTCTGGATGAAGCCGCAAATTCTGGAGCCTGATCGCCGAGGCAGATGCGGCGCGCAGAGCAGTCTCGAACCCCAATCAGAGATACCTCCGCGGAGCATTTTTGAAATCCACAGGAAAAGGAGAGGAAACATGCAACGCAACTTGAAAAAGGCTTATGCCGCCGTGCTGTTCGCGGCCATGCTCTTCGGTGCTTCCCGGAGTCACGCGCAGAGTCAAAATCCTGCATCGATGCAGTTGTCCGGGGCACAGTGCAAGGTCATCCTGCAGGCCATTCAGACCGACACACAGTCCTCCGGAAAGTCGTCCATGACTGCTGGCCAGGCGCAGATCCTCGCCCAGTGCCTGGCGGCGGATGGTCAAGGCGGCACGAATCCGGCGCTCACCGCCGCACAGTCCCAACAGTTATTGCAGAGCTTTGGCGCTCAGAGCCAGACCGCGCCGACCAGGGGGGGCGGGAAGGCCGTTCCACAAAACCCTGCGCAGGCCGCGGGAGCTCCCGGACAGGCGCCGCTCGGCCCCAAAAAGGGCATGATTCGTATCGGCGTGGCGCAGCCCAAGGCGCAGATGGGCCAGGGAAATTCAGGCGCGAACGTCGCCGAGCCTATCCGCGCGATGATCATTCAGTACCTTGCGGGATCCTCCCAGGAAGTGATTCCGATCGAGGCCATGATCCCCTCGCAGATTGACGCCGAGGCCGCCTCGAAGCAGTGCGATTACGTGCTCATCTCGGCCATCAGCCAGAAGACCAACGGGGGTGGGCTTGGTTTGCTCAAGATGATGGGGCCGATGGCCAGCATGGTCCCTGGAGTAGGAATGCTCGCTGGAGGAGCGGCCGGCGCCATGACCACGGTCGGAGTTGGCGCCGTTATGAGCGGCACTGCCGGCGCAGCGAGTACCGTGAAGGCCAAGAGCGACATCACCCTCGAATACAAATTGATGGCGCCTGGCAACTCCGCCCCGGTGGTTGCCAACACGGAAACGGTGAAGGCCAAGGAAAATGGCGAAGACGTCATCAGCCCCCTTGTCGAGCACGCCGCCACGGCCATTTTGGCAGAGGTTACCAAGAAAAAGTAGGCGGATTAGATCGGCAAGCAAGCGGAGGCGGTCCCGGTCGCCTCCGTAATCCAGCCCCAAGATCGGAGAGTGTGAGCCATGCAAGCCAAAACCTATCGTCGCGGTTACAAACTTATTGCATCTTTCGCCATCCTGATGGCCCCGCTGATGCGCGCGGCTGCCCAGGCGCCCAACCCAGCGATTCAGCCTTATGTCGGTGACTGGGCTGGCCAGGGCTGGGGATGGGAAGAGCGTTTCCGTCAAGGCAAAGACGAGTTCGTTCGGCAATTCCCGGGCGCGAAGAGCTTGCCAGCTGGTCCAGAATCAGGCCAAACCGTCATGTCCCTGATTGTGCGCCACGACACGCGTTACGACTTCCATGTGGACGAGCAGGGCAAAATTACAGGTGAAGGCGAGATCACTTACGATCTTTTTCCGAATCTGTGCGGCGTGGCGGCGCTCACCGAGCAGGTCAACTCGCAGATCGACATGATGGCCAAGATGACATCAATATTCGAAGCTGCTACCGCCATTGGAAAGGAGGCCGTGTCTCTTGAAAATCAGGCGTTCTTCGAGGAGGAAACAGAGGCGGCCGAGCAGATTGAGAGTATCGAGAGCACCTTAGAACGTCTTCAGCGCCAGGGGATGAACCAAGAACAACAAGAACAGATAGTTTCACAGTTGGCGCACAAGGAACTCGCGGTTGGCGACGGACAGTCGGCGGATGTGGAAGGGTTGATCTCCGCCATGGTTTGGAGGCGCTGCTTCGATCCCCACTGGCGTATCGTGAACACGATCCCTGCTTGCCTGGACTTGCTAGTGCGCCCCCTGGCCAACGAGTCAGAAGCCGGGGAGTTGTTCAAGAGCGTGCTCGGAGTCCCGATCGATTTTCTTTATGACGAATTGAAGAAGAAATCGGAGAAATACTTTGAGAGCCTGGACGAGCAGTCTGAACAGGAGGCGTCGGCCTGCTCAGGAACTGGCGATGCATTGACAGGCGGCACCAAAGTGGGTCCTTCAAACACCAAGGAACTTGCGCAGGATATGGGGCCCGAACTGGCTAAGGGGGCCTTGGACGTCGCCATGGGAGGCACCCCATTCGACATGATCCTTTCTATCCCAGGAGTCACCCAGGTGGAGTATTACTACAAGGGCTTGACCAAGGGTCCAGAATCGCGCAGCTTCAAGCTGAAGGGTCACGTAGTTCCTGCCGGCAAAGGCGCCAAGTTTTACGTGGAGATGGACGGCGACGTCACGGGCGGAGACAAACAGCTCTACGTCGAGTACATGGTCAATTACAAAAAGGAAGTCCACCCGTTCCCGGCGTGGTCTCCCTTCCTCGACAAGCCCTTGGACGCACAACCCTCAGGAATAGAACCCCTGTATTACAAGAACCCCAAGCAGGCCGGAAAACCATCCACCGGACAGACTGACTTGGCGATGGGTGCTCCCTTTGCGACCCTTCACGAATCGGGAAGCCAGAGAAATGGAGTCAAGGTCTGGCACGGATACGAATACTTCTGGAATGCCTGGAAAGTCATGGAGCCCATCCCGGCGACATCGACGCCTTAGGCTGATGATCGATCTTCGAAAAGTCCGTCGGGGTTTACGAGGAACCGGAAATAACTGGACGCAAAACCGAAATTTGATTGAACAGCAATGAAAAGGCGAGGAGGCGCTATGAAATCATCGAACAAAACTCAGTCAGGTCCTGGACTTGTGGGATTGGCAACAGTGCGCGAGAGGTTTGCCGCGCAAGTCATCGACGCAATTGCGTGCGGTCTGCTTTTCTGTTTTCCGGCTTTCCGAACAGAGCACTTCGCGAGGATCGGTGTCTCGTTGCCGTCGTGGGCGACCCGGGTTGATCCTTGGATACTTGCCGCCGGCATTTTCATACTTGCAACGTTTGTTTACTTCGTGGTTATGGAATGGCTGGCGGGCGGAACCGTGGGCAAGCTCCTCTGCCGGTTGCGAGTGGTAAGCCTGGATCGGAAGCGGTGCGGATTCGTGTCCGCCCTGGTCCGCAACTTTACGCGGCCTGTAGACCTTCTTGCAGGACCGTTGATGGTCATGTTTTCTCCCCTGCGGCAGAGATTGGGGGACCGGATTGCGGAGACTGTCGTTGTCCGGCTCACACGGCCCGAGGGGGCGCCGCTCCAACCGCCCGAGTTCGCAGCCTGGGAGCAGCGGGCACGGGCCGCCATTGTCGATTTCGTCCTGCTGTCCGGTTTTGCCGTTGCGTATATCGCCGACACGCGCTTGCTTTCCGGCGGGCCCCACCTGGCTGCGGGGTTGGACGGCGTCGCCCTGCTGGCGCTTCCAGTCCTCCTGTTCGCGTATTTCGCGGGCATGGAAGCTATCTTTGGCGCAACGATCGGCAAAATGTTCTCGCGGCTCCGCGTGGTGTACTTGAATGGCGAGCCCGGCGACTTCACAACGGCGACCATCAGGACGTTGGCGCGTCCGCTGGAAATGACGGCGGCGTATCTGCCGTCTATCCTGCTCGTGAAATTCACGCGTAACCGGCAGCGTTTGGGAGACATTCTCGCCGGGAGTTCCGTCGCCAGAGCGGGCAAGGTTCATCCGGCCGCGCCGTGGGCCACCGGCGTCGTTGCTGCCATCGTTGTTGGCCTCGTGACTCATACGGTAGCCACAGGTGGAGCACGCGAAATACTGGCCCTTTTTGCGGCACACTGAGAAGGGCGGGCTCTTAAATTAAAGCACCCGCCTCCTCCGCAAGATTGATTGTTCTGCCTTTGGTGGATCTCCGGGCCAAATACTGGCAATCTTGCGAGCGCTCCAGTGGGTCGAGTTGGACGGTTTACGCTTCACCACCCATTCCAGCATGCGCGGCTCCAGCGCAGGCGTCAGCGTGCGGGCCTCCTGGCCGACGTGGCCGCTGAACAGCCCGGCCAGACGTTCCTCCGAAATGGCTTGCTCCAGCGATCGATAAACGCGTCGTTGCAAGACAGCTTCTCGCGGATCTAGGCCCAGGCCTTTCAGGCCTCCAGCAGCAGAATCAAACGCGCTCGGCCCGCGTCATCTGCCCGCCCTGCCTGACTCGTCGCTCGTTGACTCAGCTCCATGCACTACGCATTCGACAGTTCAATTGCGTATGGGCACAATTATTCGTTTCAGTTCTTACAGTCGACTCGCGAGATTGGTGATCATTTTATTGCCGAATACTCGCGTTAGTTGGTGTGGGCAGAAACGGAAAGAATGCCTCGAAACATAAGAAATGTTGCGCAGCGCTTCTCGACCGTTGACCCCTTCTCTAGGGTAAGCCCGCCAAACAAAGGAGACGACTATGAAATCTCGTTTAGCGAAATTCGCGGGAGTAATTTGTCTGAGTGTGTCAATCTGCGGTCAGGGGCTGGCGCAGTCGTCAGCACCTGCAGTGCCTAACCTTGGCGGGCTCGAAAGCTCCGCCATGAAGCTTGCGGTCGCAGGCACGGCTGCCTCCGTAGCAGTCGGCGTGATTGCGTTCGTGGCTCATCATCATCACAAGAGCCAATCGGGGAAGGAGAAGGCTTCCAAAGGCACATCTGCGCCCCGAGGGCAATCGTCACCCGATGTCCTCAAATCAGGTCAATTGAATGGGGCAGGGGAAACAAAACCCATTGAGAGTTCGCAGAGTTCTTCCTGGCAGCCCGCCGACTAATTCGAGCCCCAACTCGACTGCGGTGAGAAGCAGCGATACGCTTACGACTGAAGTCGGTCCCTCCGATATTCGTGCCAAGGAGCAGACCGCTAGCGTCCACCCGTTGGACCTCCGCCCTTCAGGGCTGAGGACCAACCAAACTGCTGACGAACCCCATCAATTTGGTGGGGTTTGTTTTTTGAGGGCAGTTTATCGGATGGTGAGCCAACCGTCAGAAACTCATCGGTCACTAAATCATCAGTAAACGAGTGCTTTGAACTCAAGTGGATTGAACCGGGCCCGCAATGGACGGCACGGGTGAGCTACTGCGACTTGATGCGCCAGAAGCGATCAATTTTCAGCCCAGCGGCCAGGATCGGTCCTGACAAACGCGAAAGGCTCCGGGAGCCCGCTCTGACCCCAGCCCAGCAGGAGAGCACAAGTTTCCAGTCGCCATGCCGACTTGCGCGGACTTATTTCCGCGAGGATCCATAACTAGCGGAACACAAAACAATTGCGGGAATTGGCGCCTGGCTTCTTGGGTTGAGATGCGCGTTTTCGATCGGAGTCGAAGAGGCCGGCCAGAGCGCCGCAATCCTGCCTACGGAAGCTTCAGGGCAGCGAAGAAAACGGCACCGCCGGTGCGCCGCCTTGTTGGTCAACGGGTAATCGTCGAGTTGCTGGCGAGAAACTCGAACTATGAGGGGAAAGACAGAGTGGAGCAGATGATGACTGAGGCGAAGTTGCAGTCAGCGGTTAAACCGGAGAAGAAGGCGAAATAGAGCCGGAAAGTCGAGGAGGATGCATGGGGCCGATCCTCGATTTCGCATTTAGTGCATTGTGTTCGAATCCTGTAGAACCAGATGCCAGGAAGTTTGGATTGGCCCGAGAAAGCCCTGCTATACTCAGGGCACTTTCGAGAATCCGTGCTTATTTCATAATGGACCCCGCCCCCAATTCGCCGATGGGAATCCAGCCGGAGGACCGTGGCCAATGGGTCGCGAAGGGCCGCTCGTGGGGTGGCTTTGAATTAATGGAATTGGTTGGACGAGGCAGTTTTGGCGAGGTCTTTCGCGCCTGGGATCCTCACCTGCAACGGGAGATTGGGCTCAAGATTCTGCTCCCGCGCTCCGTAGGAGACGAAAAGCAGTTTGAGGAATTGCTGCGCGAGGCGCGGGCCCTGGCTTCGGTTCGGCATCCGAATATTGTCCCCATCTACGGGGTCGACCGGCATGACGGGTTGGTTGGCTTCTGGACGGACTTCGTTCATGGGAAGACGCTTTCGCAGCTGGTTCGGGAACAGGGGCCATTCGGCTACCGGGAGGCGGCACTGATTGGACTCGATGTCGCCAAGGCGTTGAGCGCGGTACACCGCACGGGGCTGTTGCATCGCGACATCAAAGCCGAAAACGTGATGCGGGAAGAGGGTGGCCGAATTCTGTTGATGGACTTCGGATTGACCACATTGGCGCATGCGAAAAGTGATCTTGCAGGCACGCCGAAGTACATGGCGCCAGAGTTTTTTACCGGTGGGGCCGCGACGGTTGCAAGCGATATCTACGCCGTGGGGGTTTTGCTGTTTTACCTGGTTGCGGGCGAGTTCCCTGCGCAGAGCGGCCGTGGCGGAGCACAGCCGAGACCGAAGGTCAGAGGCGACGAGGTGACGTCCGAAGCAACGGCGGTTCCCGGCATGTTGAGGGGGCCATTGGGTGCTCAACGTGCCGCCGGTGCAGCGGCGAGCCGGTCTGTCGTGGACTTCCGTCCGGATCTTCCAGAGGCGTTTGCGCGGATCATCGATACGGCGATCAATCCGGATCCAGCGAAGAGGTTTGCGAGTGCAGGGGCGCTCTCCGCCGCGCTTTCTGAGGTGCTTGCTGGGCCCTCCGCAGGAGATGATGCGGCACAGAAGCATGAGACAGGGCGGAATGGACGGCCAAGATGGGTTTATGAGGCTGCGCTAGTTCTGATCCTGATGGCTGTGGCAGGAATGCTGGCGTATTTGCGGCTGGGGCGAGCGCCGCTCGGAGGCTGGAAGAGTCCGACTGCTTCCCTGGACGCGTCCGGGGGATTGAACGACAAATATCTGAAAGCGGATGCGCTGTTGCTCCGCTATGACAAGCGGAAGAATGTTTCCGATGCAGTCGATCTGCTCAACGATGTGCTGAAGCAAGACCCAAACTTTGCGCTGGCGCAGGCGGGATTGGGCAGAGCCTCCTATCTGCAGTATCGCGTCAGCCGGACTCCCGGCTTGCTGGATCAGGCACGGGCGGCTTGCAATCGCGCCATCGCGATCGATCCCAGCCTTGCTCCCCCTTACATCACGCTCGCGCGGATCGATGACATGGCCGGGAATACCGCGCTGGCGACACAAGAGGTGCAGAAGGCGCTGCGGCTCGATCCGCGCAGCGCCGAGGCGTACGGAGCGCAGGCGCAGGTATTCGATGACGAGGGGCGCAGCGCGGACGCCATTGCCTCGGTGCAGAAAGCGATCGACCTCGCGCCGGATTACTGGCGGTGGCCGCTGTGGCTGGGGAACTACTACTACGAAGGTGCGAAGCTGGAGGAGGCAGCGGAGCAATATCGCAAGGCGGTCGAGCTTACCCCCGATAATGCCACCGCCCTGCTCAATCTGGGGCTCGCCGCTCTCCAACTGGGACAATACGACGATGCCCGCATGAGTCTTGAGAAGTCGGCGCAGGCCGAACCCAGTTTCGCTGCTTATTCCGCACTGGCGGAACTGCTGACCACGCAAGGTAAGTTCACGGAATCGGTGGAAATGAGTAAGAAGGCTCTCGACCTCGATCCCACCAATTACTCCGCGTGGGGCAACCTGGCATCAGGATATCTTTGGAGCCCCGGCGGCCATGACAAGGCGATTGAGACTTACCGAAAGGCCATCGAACTGGCGGAGGGTTCCCGCAGGGAGACGCCGAATGACCCGCTCCTGCTCGCGAGTCTGGGAGGATATTACGCCGTAACCGGCCAATCTGATCGAAGTCTCCCCTTGCTGCGCCAGGCAGTCGCGCTGGCGCCGAAAAATCCCGATGTTCTATTCCGTGCCGGGGATGACTACGAGATCCTGAAACACCGCCGCGAAGCCATCAGCCTCATCGCGAAGTCACTGACTCTGGGATACCATGCCAATCTGTTGCAACGGAGCCCAGAGCTTGCTTCACTGCGCGCGGACCCCGCATTTCAACAGGCGCTGCAATCGGAGCAGGCAAAACATTCACTAGACAAATCCAACAAAACACGGTAGGTTCTGCGGTATGGCAAACACAAAAGTAGTACTTCGCGATGAAATGGGACTGCGTGTCCCCAGCGTCCCGAAAGTGCCAGTCATTTCGGCGAACAGTGTCACATTTTCCGTTGACGAAGGCGCAAACTCCGCTCTCTACTTTTCATCGGAAACGGCATCGATCCTGTCGCCGAAACCCGGTGCCCGGGTCGAGTTGGGATTCGGTCAGACACTCAACTATACATTTGCAGTCGCCGCTTCAGGCACGTTTGGGGTGATTACACAGGCACCTGAGGATCCTGCACCTGAGAGCTTCGACTTTGGCGAGCCGGCCGACCCGCCGGTCCTGGTGATTCAGCCCGGCCAAGGCACCGCCTTCCCAGTCCCCACAAACTCTCCGCAGGGCTGACAGAGTTGAATGGCCCGCTCGCCATTGATTCCGCGCGTTGCGCGTATGTTTTTCACAGGCCAGTACTCCCTGAAAATCGGACTTCCCCGATCGCGATGAAAGACTTCTGTAAGGAGAACCGATGAGCGGTTCCGACGCTCTGTTGACCTTCAACGGCATCAATGGTGCGACGGGCCGTTATAACGTCGAGCCGATGTCGGCCGAATCGTTCTCACAGGTTGTGCTTGGAACGGGTTCCGCCAGGCCCGACGAAAGAGCCCACCTGGAAGAGCTGGAGCGGCGCAGGCTGCGCGACACCGAAGCCCACTATGTGCCCAAGGAAGGCGTTGATCCGAAGAAGTTGGAGGAGACCGGCTGGGGCGTGATCTTTGCTTTCGGCGCCGATCCGGCTGTCTACGATGCGCTGTCTCCTTTGCTGAAACTGCGCAAGCAGCTGGCCGGCGAGCGCTATCGCGAGTATGTTGGACCCACCGCTTACCGGTGCGCCACGGCAGACAGTTCGGCAGAGAGCAAGCAGAACTTTCTGATGCGGAATGGCGCTGGACCGGGTCCGGTGGATCCACTTATTGTGCCGTATTACCTGCTCATCGTCGGCGATCCCGACACGATCCCGTTCCGTTTCCAGTACCAGCTCGATGTGCAGTACGCGGTGGGGCGGATCCATTTTGATTCGATTGCCGACTATGCGGCCTACGCTCGTTCAGTGGTGGCATCGGAGACGGGCACGCTGGCCCTGGCAAAGCGAGCTGCAATCTTTGGCGTGGCCAACAACGATGACGCAGCAACAAAGTTGAGCCACGATGAACTGGCTGTGCCCCTGGCGGAGTGGGTTGCAACCCAGCCCGGCTGGACAGTCGATAAGTATCTCAAGGACGATGCGACAAAGGACAGGCTGGTGTCATTGCTTGGGCGCGACGCTCCAGCGTTTCTGTTCACCGCCAGTCACGGCATATGTTACAACAATGGCGACATCCGGCAACTGGCAGAACAGGGCGCGCTGCTTTGCCAGGATTGGCCCGGCCCGTCCTATCGGCAAGCGGTTCCCGAGAGCTTCTTTTTCTCCGGCGAGGATGTTGCATCCGACGCCAGAATCTTCGGCACCATCGCGATGCACTTTGCCTGCTTCGGCGCAGGCACGCCGCGACTGAGCGACTATTCAGTGTCCGGGGCGCCGCCTGCCATAGCGCCAAAGAGCTTTCTCGGCCGGTTACCGCAGCGTCTGATTGCTCACCCTCGCGGTGGTGCGCTGGCCGTGATTGGCCATGTTGAGCGCGCCTGGGGATGCTCGTTCCATTGGGACCGTGCCGGAAGCCAGACCGAGGTCTTCAAGAGTACAATTAAGCGGCTCATGGAAGGCCATCCGGTGGGCTCCGCGCTTGAGTACTTTAATGGCCGGTATGCCGAGTTGTCCTCGGAATTGTCGACCGCGCTGGAGGACGTAAAGTTTGGCGCGGCTGTCGACCCGTACCTGGTTTCCGGGCTATGGACCGCCAACAACGATGCTCGCAGCTACTCGCTGGTTGGCGATCCCGCTGTCCGCCTGATGTTAGCCCACGAATTGCAGCCGATTCACCGGCCTGTTCTGGAGGTTATTTCCGTGCCCGATCATTCCGATTCCTCTCAAACGCAAGCATCTCAGCTGCCTGCCGCGCCACCAGTCAATGCTGCCCTTGTCGATTACGGCGTGATCGACTCAGTTAGGGGCGCAGCCGCATCGTTGCAGGACGCGGCGCAGAAGATTGGCGCGTGGCTTGCGGACTCGTTCCAGACGGTCACCAGCGTTCACGTGAGCACCTATGTCAGCGACAGCATCAAGGATGTTCAATATGTGAACGGCGTCTTGACCGGCGCAGAACTGCGCGCCGTGACCATCGCCAATCTCGACGGAAATACGGTCGTTTGCGTACCGGAGCAGGATGGCAAAGTCGATGACGCTTTGTGGAAGATTCATTCAGATACATTCGATAAAGCGCTGGCGAATCGGGTCGAATTGCTCAAGACAGCAGCCTCGGCCATCGCCAGTCTCGTGCCGGGGGTGAAGGCGCTTTGATTGTTACGGATTCCCAACTGGACGCGCTGAAGCAACTGCGCGTCGAGATAGAAGGGATTGATAGTGCCGCACGCAATCCTGCCGCGTCCGCACCGATTGAGCCGGATGCCGCGTTAAGTTATTCTTTCGGATTGTTCTCGAGCATCTCGCCGGTTTCTGGCGCAGAGCAGACTGTGGCAGAGATCCTAGCTTCGGTTCGAGCAGTGCTTGCTAAGCTAGCCCCGGTTGCGACGATCGAGACTTCAAGAGATGGAGTGACTGCGAGGACTGTGGTTCATTACACCGGCCGAGCCGATTCGGCGTGGAGCAGCACAACTTCATCGGAGCCGGTATCCGTGCTCGCGGGTGCGCACCTGGATTCCCTCGGAAAGACTTATGCTCTACGTGTAGCCTCTGTGGGGGCTCTCGGCGCCGTGGGCGGTGCTCTCGCTTCTATTTCGCTTGCGGTTGCAAATCCGCTCACTGTGCTTCATGCGTTGGCTTCGGCAAAGGCACTGAAGCAGGCGTTGGAGCGTTTGGTTGCCGCGGTCGAGGCGGCTGCCGGAGAGTGACTGGCTGTTTCCATCTGGGGAAAGTGACGCGATGAGCCAATACGCCGATCTCGAGATCGTTTTCAGAAAACGGGACGCGCGATCCTACGTGCTGAGCTTTCGCTACAGCAGCCCTGACGATGAGGCCGACCATCCGGCGTTATTGGAGCCGGTGATTACCCTGGACAGCGCCGCGTTGAGAGGCGACGATGCAAAGGCCTATTCCGACGTATTGACCGCGGCATTCTTCACGCCGGAAGTCAAGGCGGAGTTCGGCAGATTCCGTGATATCACCCAGCAGAAATCATCGATTCTCAGAGTTCGGCTTTCAATTGACGCGAGCGCGCCGGAGCTTCATGCCGTTCGGTGGGAGACGCTGCGCGATCCATACTTGCCGCCGGAACAAAAGGACGCCCACCTTTTTACTGGCGAACAGATCGTCGTTTCACGTTTCCTGACGAGTGGAGATTGGCGGCCTGTCCGGTTGCACCCAAAGGCCGCACTGCGCGCATTGGTAGTGGTCGCGAATCCGAGCACATCGAGCGGATACGGCCTGGAGCCTATCGACGTGGCCAGCGAACTGGAACGGATCAAGCAGGCGATGACCGGCATCTCCGTGACTGTGATGGCCCCCGGAGGAGCCGTCTCGCTGAACGATCTTGCGGCAAAGCTGCGCGAGGGATTCGACATTTTCTACCTTGTTTGCCACGGCAAACTGGTCGATCAGGAGCCATACCTGTACCTGGACGAAGGCAGACCGGACAACGGGCTCGATCTGGTGCAGAAGATTCGTGAATTGGATCAACGGCCGCGCATGGTTGTGCTTGCCTCCTGCCAGAGCGCGGGCAAAGGCGGGGTGGGCCTGGCCGGTCTGGGACCGCGGCTGGCTGAAGCAGGCGTACCCGCCGTGATCGCGATGCAGGGCAACATCTTCATGAGCACGGCTGCGGCCTTCATGAAGCGGTTCTTCAAGGAACTGCTGGTCGATGGGCAGATCGACCGAGCCATGTCTGTTGCGCGCGGCGAGGTGCGCAAGGCCGACGATTTCTGGATGCCGGTGCTTTTCCTTCGGTTGCGCAACGGTCGCATCTGGTACGAGCCCGGCTTCGGGGGCGACAGCAAGGAGCAATTCGATAACTGGGAATCGATCTGCATCAAGGTGCGCGAAGGCAGGTTTTCTCCCATCCTCGGCCCGGAACTGGGGGAGGAGCTGTTCGGCGCCACGCAGGAGCAGGCCGCCCGGCTGGCCGACAAATACAGGTTTCCACTCGCCAGCCACGGACGCTCCGATCTGGCCAAGGTCTGCCAGTTCATCAGTGTGGATAGGGGCCGGGAGCATGCGTGCGAGGCTCTTGCCATCGACCTTGTCACGCGGCTCGGCGGGAGCTATCCCGGCGAACTGCCCGGGCTGCTTCAGGGCACAGTGGATGCATGCCGCGCCAACCCTGCCAGTCCCTACAGGCTGCTTGGCGCAAAAGAGCTTCCTGCCTCCATCTATTTGAACGCCGGCTACGAGACGATGCTCCTCAGGGTCCTCAAGGCGGAGGGAAGAAATCCCGAGCCGGTCTTTGGCCCATGGCGCGGCGCGGAGGTAGCGCAGAAGCCGCAGCCGAAGAACCCGATTCCCACACCTGACAGCCCATGGGTCTACCACATCTTCGGCGTCTTCGGAAAGCCCGACACCATGGTGCTCACCGAGGACGATTTCTTCGACTACCTGATTGCCTCTTCGCGGCTCAACCTGCTGCTGCCGGCCCTGCTCAGCAAGCTGATGGAGAGCTCGCTCGTCTTTCTCGGATTCCGGCTGGACGACTGGAGGTTCCGCGTCCTCTACCGCTTGATCGTCACCCAGCAGGGCGCCTCGGCGTTGAGCGGAAGGTGCCACGTGGGCGTGCAGGTGAACCCCGGCGAGCAGAGTGTTGCCGACGTGAACCGCACCATCCGCTACATGACCAAATACTTCCAGGGAGGCAACAGCAGCAACGCTCCCAGCATTTCCATCTACTGGGGCAGCCCCGCGGATTTCCTTGCGCAGTTGCAGCAGCAATTGGCGGCGGCCGCCGGCCACTCTGCAACCAGGGTCATAGAGAAGGATCCCGATGACTGGCCATGATGCGGTGAGCGGAGCAACGCCGAATCCGTTTGTCGGCCCCCGGCCGCTTGAAAAGGGCCAGCCGATCTTCGGGCGCGACCTCGAGATCGCCCAACTCTACGATCTACTCTGCGCCGAGCGGATCGTACTCCTTTACTCACCCTCCGGCGCAGGCAAAAGCTCTCTTATCCAAGCCGGGTTGATTCCCCGCCTCGCGCTGCAGTTCGATGTATGGAAGCCGGTTCGCGTGAATCTTGAGCCGCCAACCGGCGTAGGCGTCAATCGCTTCGTCCGCAGTTGCAACCTTGGATTTGAAGCCGGAGTTCCCAAGCGGCTGCAGCGCGATGAGGATTCCATCTCCGCCATGACGCTGGCCGAGTACGTGGCCGGGCGTCCGCGTCGGAATTCCGCATCGCCGAACATTGTGCTGATCTTCGACCAGTTCGAAGAGATTCTGACCGTCGATCCGCTCGGCATTGAGGCCAAGCGCGAGTTCTTCGCCGATCTGGGAAAGCTGCTCCAGGACAGCCCGCGCATCTGGGCCCTGTTCGTGATTCGCGAGGACTACATCGCTCCCTTCGATCCGTATGCGGAGCAGCTTCCCACCCACCTGAAAAACCGGTTCCGCCTCGATCTGCTGGGTAGAACAGCAGCGGAGGAAGCGATTCGCAAGTTAGCCGGAATCGGCGGCCGGAGCTTTGCGCCGCAGGCCCTTGGCGGGCTTGTGGCCGACCTGGCGATGATGCAGGTGCAGCAGCCGCGTGGAGACTTCAAAAGCGAGCCCGGCGCTTTCATCGAGCCGCTTCACCTGCAGGTGGCCTGCCGTAGCTTGTGGGAGCGCATGGCGCTCGACCGGTCGGTTGTCGAAGACAGCGACATCGATGCGTTTGGCGATGTTACGCGCGCACTCGCCGAATACTACGAAATCGAGGTGCGAAAGGCCGCTGGCGGCGATGAGCGCGTGGAACGGTCGATTCGCGAATGGTGCGGCGGAAGGCTCATCACGCGCGGAAACATCCGAGGGCAGGTGCTTCGCGAAGCAGGCCAAAGTGGCGGACTCGACAACCGCCTGGTCGAGCGCCTGATCGATACCCATCTGGTGCGTGGAGAGCAGCGCGCCGGAGCCACATGGTACGAACTCTCCCACGACCGCCTGGTCGAACCCGTTCTCCGCGACAACGAGGCCTGGTTTGCAGCACATCTAAGCAAGGTCCAGCAGCGAGCCTTGCAATGGGAACGCGAAGACGAGCCGGAGAGCCTGCTGATCGTGGGGGCGGAGCTGGCAACGGCTCTGCGCTGGGCGGCTTTGCCGGGCAGAGATCTCACAGAGGGCGAACGCCGTTTCCTGGCCGCCTGCCGCAAAAAGCGAAGGAGACTTCTACAGGTTCGCGCGGCAGTTGCCGTCCTCTTCATTCTCCTGATCGTCACCTCCGCATTGGCGCTTATTGCTTGGCGCGCGCAGGCCCGCGCGGATTTGAACTTGCAGCTCGCGACACAGGCTGTGGACGAAAGCCTGTCGTCGGCCGGGAACCAGCAGGCCCAGGAGTTTGCCGATTCGCCGGAGATGGAAGCCTTCAGGGAGGTCCTGTTAGAAAAGGCCGCTGCGTTCTACGCCGTATTCACGCGCGAAAATTCCGGTAGCTTGCAACTGCGCGAAGAGGCGGCCAAGGCGCACTCCAGACTGGGCGATGTGAATCGCCTCCTGGAGCGGCGGGATGAGGCCGTCAAAGAGTACAGCCAGGCCATCGCGGGCCTGCAATCTCTCGCAACCCAACGCCCCGGTGACACGGATTACCGCCGTGCTCTGGCCTATTGTCACAATTTCCTGGGAGAGACACTTCGTGTGAGTCTGGAGCAGACGGAGACGCCGGACACTGCGATCCGCGCCCAGGCCAGGAAGGAATACGACGAGGCCCTCCGCCTGCAGCGACAGATCCATAATTCGGAGCCGGCAAATCCGGACTATATTCAGGACTTGGCCCGGAGTTACTACAACCGGGGAATTCTGCTCTTTGACGCGGGTGACCGCCAGGGTTCCGAATCGGACTTCCGCGCAGCCATGGCCTTGCTTCAGCCGATCGCCAACCGCACTCCGGCACAGGATGCTGGCCAATCCTCTCCGCAGCCCGCTCAGGAGCTGGCCCGCGTCTTCAACAATCTGGCCATTCTGGAGGAAGACCTCGCCATCCTGGATGAAGACGAAAGCAGGAGTGAAGAAGCCAAACGCCGGAGCAAGGAGGCCAAACGCCTGTTCGAGCAGGCAATCCAGATAGCGGGGCAGTTCGCGGGCCGCAACCCGCAGGAACGCGCATATCAGGCTGAGCTGGCGTTGTATTGCGAAGCCGAAGCGAGAATGCTGGTCGACACGAAGGATCTGCCTGCCGCGGAGCAACGAAGTCACCAGGCTCTGGACATTATTGAGAAATTGGCGAACCCCGCTCACGCTCTTTCGTTGGAGCAGGCAAAGATCCTTCAGCTGCGCAGCGAAATCCTGCTCGATGAAGGCTCTCCCGATGCGCTCGACCTGTCTGAACAGGCACGCGAGCTGCTGGAAAGAATAGCGCCCGACGGAGCGCACCAGGGCCACCCGCTTTTTCACGATGTCTACAAGGATCTTGCGGTAAACTATCAGGAACTGGCCACTAAGGAATTGAAGGATGGCGATCTCCGCGGTGCACAGCTTTCGCTCAAGAGCCTCGAACGGGTCTTGCCTCACCTGATTCCTGAAGACCGGGTGCTGGCTGAAGAGAGCTATCAGGACCTGCACCGCAAATTGCAATTGAAAATGTCCGGACGAAAATAGATTTGTGCTCCAAGGAACGTGGAACAAATTGGAAAACCGGATGAGCAAAGAATGAAACCTGTTGCCGGATTGCTGGTTCTGCTGTTCCTGCGTGCCGCTCTTGTCGCGCAGCAACCTGACGCGCAAACCTCACAGAGTCAGACCCCGCAGCCCGCCCAGAAGCAGAAGCCTGAACCAGCCCAAAAGAAAGAACCTCCGAAGCAACTGACGCGGACCAGAATCGATGCGAGCATGGTCGGCTATATCGACCCCTCCGCCGTCCAGACCCAGGTGCGCGTGCGCTTCGACGCCGGCTTCAACGCTCCGCGGCCTGACCGTGCGGAGTACTTCTACGCCGGATGCAATGGCTCGAGTTCCTGCATCGGCGGCATTCAGCGAACGCTCAACTTTCAGGAGCTGTATCTAAAAGGCGAGTACGCGCCGCTGAAGCGCTTCTCCGCCTTTGTCCAGGTTCCTTTCCGCTGGGTTCAACCCTTTTTCATTCCCAACACGGGCCCTCCGACTCTCCGTGGCGGAGGCGGAATCAGCGACGTTCAGGTTGGTCTGAGATTTGCGGCGATAGCTTCCGGCGCGCGCAATCTCACCTTCCAGCTCGGCGCGGATTTCCCTACCGGAAACGGGACCAACGGCCTGGGCACAAACCACTACACCATCGAGCCAATGGTCCTGTTTTATCATCGTCTCTCGGGACGCACTGCAATCGAGGCCGAAGCGGGAGATTCGCATCCCATCGGCGGCACCATCTATTACGCAACGCCGTCGTCCCCACCGCGGAACTTCGCCGCCGATGTGGCCATGTACGGGATTGGCCCCAGTTATGAGTTCATCCGGCGCGACAGTTATAGCCTGGCGCCGGTTCTCGAACTCGTGAGCTGGCATGTCTTTGGAGGATTGCAGACAAGTTCTGCCGGCGTGGTTCAATCGGCGGCCGGAATCAACGTGCTGAATGCGAAGCTCGGAGCGCGGGCCAGCTTTTCCAATGGAAGTTCCATATACGCCGGCTACGGCCGCGGCATCACTTCCGACATCTGGTACAGGAATCTCTTCAGGATCGAGTACCGGCGTGTTTTCTAAAGCGGGATTGAAAAACCCCGCTTATGCGTTCCCCGTGTAATCGACGTCGATCCGCGTGATGTCATCCTGCACCGGGTTTGGCGCCTGAAACCTCGCCAAACAGTCCAGGATCGCGTCAATATCTTCGTAATGCGCCACCGCGCTTAACCGCAAATCGCCAAACAACTCTCCCGCGCTATTCTCCGCCTCGGTTATGCCGTCCGTCGCCAGCAGGAGCCGCTCTCCCAGGCGATTCGTTGTGGCATCAAGCAGAGCGCAGACTTCTTCCCGGCTCCAGACCGTGGGCAGCTTGCGGCGCACCTCCGGCTTGATGATCTCTTGATCGAACCAGGCCTGCTTCAGCGTCCGCGTGTAGAAGAACTTCAGCGCCGATCTGGCGCCCTGAATGGTTCCCCAAGCCAGCTTCCGTCCGTTGAGCAAATGCAACAGGAAGGCGCGAATGTGATCCGGGCCCAGCTGATCGGGTGACTTGTGAAAGTACTTGGCGAACTCTGCAACTGTATGCGTGTAGCGACGGATCGTGCGTCGGTAGAAGTTGCGCAGTCGGAGATCTTCCGCATGCGTTGGCGTAGGTGTGTCATGGACACCTCCTTCGGTGTCCAAAACTCTATCCAAATGGCACAAAGGCATACCCTGCCGCGCCAGCGGCTTAGAGCAAATCTCTAGTTACTAAAGGTGCCTAGACTTTGGTAACTATCAATGTAAGCTTCATGCCCAATACTGAACAGCCTCAGCAATCTGCCGTTGCTAACTTGGCATTGCGCCGCCGTGTCTGCGTTCCACGACAAGCCGGCGAGATTATGAGCGTCGGGCAACTTGCCACCACAACTGGATGAGAGGGAAAAATGCGCAAATACAGGACTGTTTTCATGAGCTTCCTGGCGACTCTGCTGGTCGCCCTTATGGCCGGATGCGGCCAGGAAACGGTAACCATCCCAGGCGTGGTGTCAGTAACCCCCGCTCAAAGCGCTACCGGTGTCGCCACCAACACAACCGTTACCGCGACATTCAGCATGGCGATGAGCCCGGCCTCGATTAGCACCACAACCTTCACGGTCGTAGCCGCGGGCGGCATTGCCGTCGCTGGAGCTGTCACGTACTCTGGCGTGGTTGCCACGTTTACGCCGACTGCCGCCCTCCTAAACGGAGGCACCTACACGGCCACGATTACAACTGGGGCTGCGACCCCAGGCGGCGCCGAGCTGATTGGCAACTACGTGTGGTCCTTCCTGGTCGGCGCGCCCAGAAATCTGACCCCGCCCGAGCTGGTTTCGACGGTCCCTGGAGACACGGCCCCAGGTGTGCAGGCCACAGACGTGCCTCTGAATCAGGCGATAAGCGCAACCTTCAGCGAGGCGATGAATCCACTGAACCTCACTACGGCCACCTTCCTGCTTTATAAGGGTACGGAGGCGAGCGGAACTCCGATCAGTGGACCGATTACTTATGATCAGGTCAACTTCATTGCCACTCTCACGCCCACGAACCCACTTACTGCAAGCACCTTCTATACCGCAACGGTGACCACCGCGGCAACGGACATGAACGGCAATCCGCTGGGGACCGCCGTTTCATCCCCTTACACCAATCCCTGGACCTTTGAGACCGGAACGGCGGCGGTTCTGCCGCCGGTGACTCTTGGGCCAACCATAAAGCTGTTTGGCGGCTTTGGCGGTTCCGCCGGGATGACCAACCAGGGAACCAGCACAGTGGTCAATGGAGATATCGGGACCACAGGCGCCTCTACGCTGATGACCGGATTCCACGATACGAGTCTTCCGATTGTTGGCGCCGTATGGCCATGCGCGTATACGGAGACGACACTCAACATAGGGCAAGTGAATGGGACAATCGACACCGGTCTGCCGCCTCCTACGATTAACTGCCTGCTGGAAGGAACCGCTGCAACACACGCCATCGCAACCCAGGCCTTGTCGGAAGCTCAAACCGCTTACACCACTCTTAAAGGCCTCCCCTCAACCGGCGTCCTGGCAGCGGAGTTGGGCGGAACAACCATTTACCCAGGCGTCTACACAAAGGCAAGCACAGTTGGCATAACGAGCGGAGATCTCACGCTCGACGCCAAGGGCGATCCCAGTGCGTACTGGGTCTTCCAGGTCGGATCGTCTCTCACCGTAGGTGAGGCCGGGTTCCCACGAAATGTCATCCTGGCCCACGGCGCCAAGGCCAGCAACGTCTTCTGGGCGGTCGGGTCCTCCACAACCATCAACGGGGCGGGAGGCGGAACGATGGCGGGAACCATCATTTCCGGGGCGGGAATCTCGGTTTCAACCGCCGGAAATGCCGCGGTAACGACAATAAACGGCAGACTGATTGCTTTGGGCGCGTCGACCACGCTGGTGAACACCGTCATTAATACGCCTGCCCCGTAAGATCCTGTCTGAGACCGCCCCAGGGCGGTCTCAGCCATTTTCGGGCAAAGCGGTGTCCGGTAAGTCCTGTTCGCGTTAAATTAACCCGCCGCTGAGATTTTTTGATGATCGCGACGCGCAGTTCGGGAGGCGACAATGAGATTGAGTGCAAGATTGATTGCCACGGCGGCATTTGCCATTTTTCTAATGCCCGCGTTCTTGCTTCGTGCGGACGAAGCGGCAAAGCCGCCAACCGGCGCCGGGAACGATAAATCTGCGGATTCCAGCTCCAGCGCCGCAGCTGTCGCCGATCCGGCTGCTCCGCTGCCGGCGTCTTCGATGTCGCCAGCCATGCCGTATTCGGGAAGGCAGGACAGCTATACTCCCAAGGCTGAGCTGTTCCTGGGCTACTCGTATCTGCGCTCGGTGCCGACGCTGGAGGCTGGAAACCGGCTGGTGTGGCTGAATGGCGGCAGCGCGTCCATCGCCTTCAACGTCAACCGCTATCTGGGGATCGTTGCCGATGTTGGCGACTACACGAACTCTGAGATCCGATTCCAGGGCGCATACGGGGCTACAGTCGACGTGAACGACGCAGACGGGGGTGTCATCAGCTATCTGTTCGGTCCGCGCCTCTCCTTCCGGCACAAAAGGATCACTCCTTTTGTCCAGGCTCTGTTTGGAGGCGTCCACGCCAGCGAGGTGACACTCGCCAACTGTACATTCAGCTGCACGCTCCTTCCCGATCAGAACGCATTTGCCTTGACCGCCGGCGGCGGCCTGGACGTCAGGGTCCACCGCCATTTCGCCATCCGCGTCATTCAGGCCGAATACATGATGACCAGGTTCCAGGATTACTCCACCGGAAACACCGCGTCGCAGAATGATGTGCGTCTATCTTCCGGACTCGTCTTCAGCATCGGCGGAAATCCCGCTCCCACGTCGGTGACCCTGGCGTGCTCCGCCAGTCCGGTTTCGATCTTCCCCGGCGATCCGGTCACGTTGACTGCCACGGCCGGAGACGTGGAGCCCAAGCTCCATGTGGTTTATACCTGGACGGGCGTGCCGGCTCTAAATGGCAACGGAACGACGGCCTCGTTGGACTCCGTCGCCACAGCTGCGTTGGCGCCGGGCACCTATACGGTGAATTGTGGAGTGAAGGAAGGCAGACCCGGCAAGGAAGGTCTGAGGCCCAGGGAATCTGCCGCCGCAACGGCCATCTTCACGGTCAAGGCTTTCGAGCCGCCGACGATCAGCTGTTCGGCCAGCCCCACCACACTCAACCCGGGCGACAAGAGCACAGTCACCGCTGTCGGCGTGAGCCCGCAGAACCGTCCGCTGACCTACAGCTACTCGGCTGCGTCAGGAACCATCAGCGGCACCGGCACCTCAGCCACCTTCGACTCGACGGGCGCTGCGACCGGCCCCGTAGGGATTACCTGCAACGTATCGGACGACAAAGGCCAGACCGCATCCGCCACGACCAGCGTGACGATTGCGCCTCCTCCGCCTCCTCCGCCTCCTCCGGCCCCTCCCGCGGAGCAAGTGCGGCTCGAGGCTCGCCTGGCGTTGCACAGCGTCTTCTTCCCGACCGCTCAGCCCAGGGCCGAGCATCCAGAAGGCGGCCTGGTGGCCAGCCAGGAGGGAACTCTCACCACCCTCGCGACGGACTTCAAGAGTTACCTCACATTTAAGCCCGATGCCCACCTGATCCTGACAGGACATGCGGATGTGCGCGGATCAGTCGAGTTCAACCAGGCGCTTTCCGAACGCCGTGTCGCTCGCACCAAGCAATTCCTGGTGGAGCAGGGTGTTTCCGAAGCCGCCATTGAAACGCGCGGCCTTGGCAAAGACGAAGAACTCACTACCGACCAGGTGAAAGAGCTGATCAACCAGAATCCCGACCTGAGCGACGCGGAGCGGGCGAAAGTTCTCCACGACCTGAACGTCATTGTCCTGGCTCAAAACCGCCGTGTGGACGTTACCCTGAGCACCACGGGCCAACAGTCGGTGCGCCTGTACCCGTTCAACGCCGCCGATGCGCTGACTCTTATTCAGGAGAAGTCTACGACGCCCAGAAAGAAGACCGCGGCGCAGGTGAAGAAGTAACCGCTTAAGCCGCCGGAGCAGGCCAGCAGGCCACCTGCTCCGGCGAAAAAAAGCTTATAGTGCGGCCCTCAGAAGGTTGAAGACAAGGGCCGAGCAGCTCTTAGCGAAAAAGGTACCCGGAGGTTGCTCTCCTGCGACGGCTCCATTCTGCGCGCTGGCTTATGCTGGCGCTACTTCTCTCCGTCGTCCCGGCGTCTTCGCACGCACAAATCAAGAGATTGTTTTGACTGATAGAGATGCCAAGCGATAGCTGCCCGAAGCATATCTAGTCTGTCACCGTCCCGTCTCGCCCCGCAAATCAGTTTTAGGTGGTTGATTCGGGTAATGCGCCATCCCAACCTTGCCCTAGCGCCTCAGATTCTTGACCGCAGTTCCGGTTCCGCGTGCTCACGGGCGAAACCATCGAGGTTCGCGGGAATTCTTCGCTTTTGAAGCGGAGCTCGCGGAAATCGGATGTCTTTCGGCTTGCATCCGAGTCCGACGCTCGCAACGCCGCCCACGGGAAAGTTAATAACAGGCTCTAGGCGAGCCGTCCTTTTATCGATAATTGTGCGGAGTAGCTTTGTAGCGTAAGTTGCGCTAAACCTGTGGAGGTAGCTGTAAATCGCGGCGCAGAACAAGGCCGCGGCGATACTTTTATTCAGATTCCTTTCGGCTGGTGCGTGAGAGGAGCGTGGGACTACGCGATGAACACCGATCTTCCCTTCCCCTGTTCTCGGAGCTTGTCGAGGGCATCGGCCCAGGCCTGCATCATCTTGGCACGGGGTTCAAGATACTTGGCGTATTTGTATGCGCCAGACACCTTGTCCGCCTTTCAGTGAGCGAGTTGCAATTCAATAGGCTCGTGGTCAAATCCCTTCTCGTGCAGGTAGGTCGATGCTACCGACCGCCAGCCATAGCCAGTCATGCGGCCCTTGTATCCCATCGGCCCCGTTGGGGAGGTGACTCAGCGCATAGATGTTAGACCCGAACGAGTGTATCGGGGGTGGGTAGATATCTACAAACTGTTGATTTTAATTGTTATGATGCTTCGATGTAGGTAGAGACACGTCGAGGGAGTCGAGGTTAGCAGAGTTTAAAAGTGGATTGGTGGCTGCCCCCAAGGGAGTCATCTGTATTGATTCCAAATAGGTTATTGTTTTATGGGTCGGAAATACCCTTATACGTACCCCTCCGCGCTTCTGGATGAATTCGCACCAAAGCGAACGACGTCGAACGGCCGCGATAACAAGTCTCTAGCTGAGGGCAGCCAACACATAGTGGGGATTTCCTTTGCAATTCAAAGAGTGATGACAGTCCTGAGAATACAATGCGGCGGCCTTAATTCCAGGTAGAAATCTTCGGCTGAGATGCGACGGCTAGAAGACGTATTTCAAAGCTACCTGAATCTCACGTTGATTGTCGGGGACCGTGGCAGTGATGCTCGATCCTCCCGGTACGTCGACAAACGATGGAGTCCCGAGTGCAATGGGCCGGGCGCCGCCGGGAAGATCGAAGTTGGGATGATTGAAAAGGTTGAAGAACTCCGCGCGGAATTGAAGTCTTTGTTCCTTGAAGACCGAAAAGTCTTTCATAGCGGCAAAATCGAAATTGACGAAATCCGGGCCTCGCAGAACGTTGATTCCCGTGTCTCCAAATTGATGGGAGGATACCTGGCCCGGAGCAAGCGGTGGAATCGCAAAAGCCGTTTGATTGTAGTAGCAGGTCAAAGTCTGCTTTCCGGGCGGACAGTCGAGTGCAATCTGCCCGGCTGTATTAAAGGAAAAATCCGTGGGGTTGTGGATCTCATCGGGCAACGGAAGATAAGCCCCCGTATTGGTTGGATCGAATGACAAAGCTCCCGTGAATGCTTGCCCCGTTTGAGTGGTGGTAATGCCAGATATCTGCCAGCCGCCGACGACGGTATCGACGGCGCCTGGAATATTTGCCAGGAATTTCTTGCCGCGCCCAAAAGGAAGCTGCCACAGGTAGCTGAGCACGACGCGGTGGCGAATGTCCGGGGTTGTTGAGCCAATTGCCGACCTTACGTCATGAGCGTTCTGGATCTCTCCTCCAAAATCTCCATCGGTATTACCCCGGCTATTGCCAAGAGTGTAGGCCAGCAGCAGATTCACTCCATTTGCAAATCTCTTGTTCAGCGAGGTCTGGAACGAGTGGTAAGTAAAGCTAAGCTGTGCGTAGTCCAGCGGCGCAATGGTATTCAGATTGGGGAGGGCGCTAAAGTAAGGCCGCCCGAAATTCCCCGTTGCATCCGAGAAATTCGAATCGAGCGGAAGATAGGGTTGATCGAGATTGGTGCTCTGATTGTTCCACAAACGATACCCGCGTGTACCGACATAACCCGCCTGCCAAATCCAGTTATCGCCGAATTGGTGCGCCAGGGTCAGATTCCATTCCATGATGCGCGGGGGGAGGCGGGTGGTTCCCGTGGTTTTAACGATATCCGCGGGATGCGCCGGATCGGGATAAACGACCGTCGCTGGAAAGCCCGACGAGACAAGTTGCGACGTTGCAGGAATGATCAGAGGATTGTAGTTCTGGGTATATTGTTCGACCCAGGGCGGATTCTCGCCGAGGTCGGCGAAGCCATTGCCCTCGGGGCCATAGAATACGCCAAAGGCGCTCTTCACGAGGAGCATCCTGGGGCCCAATGGCGCCCACGTCAGTCCCAGTCGAGGGCCCCAGTCGTTCCTGTCGAATTTCACTCCGGCGTAGGGCACACCGCTAGGACCGGTGGACACAACTACGATATCGCGAGCCGCGTCGAAGTTTCCGACTTGTCCTCCGGCCGGAGAAAACAAGTCGTAGCGAAGTCCGGCGTTCAAAGTCAGGTTCGGCAGTATGCGCCAGTCATCTTGTACAAATTCGGATACAGAGAAGTAATTCGTCGGGTAACGGCTCTTTAGATCGTCTTGCTCCGTGTAAGTCGAAATGCCCAGCAATGTGTCGGCCAGACCGTTTCCTCCAGTGGAACTTACCAGGTCTTCGGTGTACAGGCCGGAAAACTCAAACTGTCCGCGCGCGGCGGTTGTCTGAAAGAAGCGGCGCCCCTGATGAAGATATACAACGCCAACCCTCAGGGAATGCTTAGATTTAATCCAGTTAAACGTATCGGCTACCTCGTAAGTGTCCTGGGCAACAAATTCCGGCGTATATTCGGAGTCACCCAGGCTGGTTACGCCGGCGGGCGCGATGTAAGATAGCCCGGAAGTAACGGGATCCCCGCGGTTTGCGTTGGGAATCCCAAGCTGCTCCGATAGGTCCTTGCCATAGTTCAGCCCGTTCGCCACAACTTGATAGCGTGTAGCTCCGGTGCGGAATTCATTAATCGCGTTGCTGTTGAAACTGTGCGTCCATCCAATACCCAGAGTTTGTGCCCGGTTCAAGTCTGTACTGGGACAACAGACCTCTCCGCCAAGATTGCCTAGCGGCGATGGGCGATTGATATTGTAGTTATCGAAGGTGTAATGAATGAACGCTTGATCTGCCGCACGAAAGTTATGATCGACGCGAGTATCGAATGAGTTTTCGTTGCTGGGCGATGTAGGGTCATCGACGTAGTTATTGACCACGCCGGGCAGGTTCGGCAGCGGGTAGAGGTTCACGATGTTCTGGCCAACCTGATTTATTCGAGCTGATGGGACTACATAGGGATTTGCAGAATTGAGCAGGCTGCGGGCGCCTGTGTTTGGATCGGTGGTCATTGGGTCATAGAGGATTGTTCCGAGAGCGGTGAAATCGCCCTGCCGCTCCGCCGGCGTGGGAACTGTGGAAATGAATGGCTGGGACTCGCGAACGCGAGTGCCTTGATAGTCGCCAAAGACAAAGGTTCGATCTCTGCGGATGGGTCCGCCCAGAGAGAACCCAAACTGGTTGCGTTTGAACGGCGTCCGCGCAAGGTCGAAATAGTTCCGCGCGTCCAGTACGTTGTTGCGCAGAAACTCCCAGGCATCTCCGCGAATCCTGTTTGCGCCGGACTTCAGAACCACGTTGATGGCCGCGCCGCCCCTACCGAACTCCGCGCCCATTGAACTCTCCTCGGTGCGGAATTCCGAAATCGCGTCGGGCGGAGGCAACGCAACCGCCGCGCCGTTGCCGAACTCGTTATTGTCCAACCCATCGAGGAGGAAATTGTTGTTCAGCACGCTGAGGCCATTCACGGAGAGGGACTGATTGGCCCGCGCCGTCTCAAAGGTGGTGCCATCATTTGTCGCTCCCGTCACGCCGGAGTTCACTCCCGAACCGAGATCGGCCAAACCAACGAAATTCCTCCCGTTTAACGGCAGTTCGACAATGCGTTGTTCCGTCTCGACTGTCCCGATTGAGGAATGAGCCGTGTCAACGAGCGGCGGCGCCTCATTCACTTCGACAGTCTGGGTCACCGATCCCAATCGGAGGGTAATGTCGACTCGAACTGTCTGATTCAGCCCGATTTGAACATCGGACAGCACGGCACGGGAAAACCCTTCTTTCTCTGCCGCGATCTCATATGTGCCGATGCTCAACAGATTTGCCGCATACGAACCGGCAGCATCTGTGCTGGTGGTGCGCGAAGCGCTGGTTGCGACATCCGTCAGCGTGACCTTCACGCCCGGAATCGGGCTTCCTCGCGGATCGACTACCGTACCCGCAACGGCGCCGGTGCTGACCTGCGCGTTCAGGTTCGCGAGAGGGAGAACGAGGAATGCGAGCAGGCGAAGCGTCAGGATTCGAGCGCGAGGAAGACTCATGCGATCTTACATATCATACCTGTCGGCCTAATGCAAAGAATTTCGCTCCGCCCTGTTTTTCTCGGTTGGCTGCTGGACGTGGAGCCTTTTCTGCATGCATGTTTTTGACAGAGCGTACCGGTATGATATGCTGAACATGAAATTTGATCAGACAATCTTGCGGCTGAGGATGAAAAAACAATATTGGTTGGATCGTGGGCAATTGCAGGGGAGGATTTCTCGTTATGACGCGTTCTAAAAGATGTGCGACGATCAGCCGAATTATGGTGGCCGGATCGGTTTGTCTTCTGGGTTCGCTGCTTGCATGGGCGGGCATCACCGGTATGATTTCGGGCCTGATTGCAGACCAGAGTGGCGCCATCATCCCGGGTGTCACCGTCGTTGCGACAAACGAGGAGACCGGAGTTCAGTCCACCTCGGCATCCGATGACAAGGGGCTTTACAGCTTCCCCGCCCTTGCCGTGGGCACCTACGATCTCACGGTCCGCCGCACCGGGTTCCGGGATTTTGTCGAAAAAAACATCAGAATCGATGCCAACTCCGCAATCCGGATCGATATCAAGCTGGAATTGGGTGCGGTGACCGACACGATCACGGTGGATAGCGAAGCGTTGAGGATTGAGACCCAGAGCACACAGATGGGTGAGGTCATCCAAGGCGAGCAGATCACCTCGGTTCCCCTGAATGGCCGCTCCTATCTCGATCTGCTTGCCCTCCAACCGGGTGTGAATCCTTACCAGGGGAATTCCACCACAGGCGGCGGAGAAGGCGTTCAATCCATGAACGGCGGCCGGCCCAACTCGAACGGGTTCATGGTGAATGGCGCCGACGCTGAAGAAAAGATGCAGAACGGCCCGGCCATCGTCCCCAACCTCGACTCCATCGCCGAATTTCGCATTATCACCAACAACTTCAATGCGGAATATGGGAACTATAGCGGTGGCCAGGTCAATGTGGTCACCAAGTCCGGAACCAATCAGTATCACGGAGACGCATTCGACTTCCTGCGCAATACCGATTTGGACGCGAAAAATTATTTCAACTCGACGCGTGGCGTTTTTATTCAGAACCAGTTTGGCGGAACCGCCGGCGGCCCGATCAAGAAGGACAAAGCCTTTTGGTTTGGCGACTACGAAGGAACGCGGCAGATCATCGGTGCGGCGCAGTTCTTTCCTGTTCCTTCAACCGACGATCGTTCCGGCAACCTGATCGATGAGGCATCGGCCCTCGAGGGGTCCGCTCCGGCCAATGGCGGCTCGGGCGTGAATGGCACGTACTGGGCCAACATACTAAGCGCGCGGCTAGGCTATCCGGTAACCTCCGGCGAGCCCTACTACACACCGGGCTGCACCCAGAGCCAATGCGTGTTTCCGGGTGCGGTGATCCCCACCACCGCCTGGTCGCCGGTGGCGGTGGACATGCTGAAGTACATCCCGGTACCGAATGTTTCCGGGCAGGCCGACTATCAGACCTCGGCTTTCAACGAGACCCTGACAGAAAACAAGTTCGGAGCTCGCGTGGATACCAAGACCCGCGCGGGAGATGTCTTCGGCTACTACTTCTTCGATCAGCCCTCCTCGACCAATCCCTACCAGGCAAACAATATTCCAGGATTCGCCGCAAGCAACAACGGACGTAACCAGGTGGCGAACATGGGGCTAACTACCACGCTCAACAACTCAACGGTCAACGACGTGCGCCTGGTGTACCTGCGCAATGTTGCGTTGAGCGGAGTGCCAGTCCAAGGCCTGGGTCCGACCCTGGCTTCCCTCGGCTTCAATTCGCCATGGAACAGCACCGGCGGTATCGGTTCCATCGTCCCGGCACTTGTCGGCGTGCCGTCGATGGACTTCAACAACTACAGCTTTGGGTTGCCGCCAAGCGGTCGAAACCAGTACGACAATACGGTGCAGGCGATCGACAATCTGAGCAAGGTCATTGGCACCCACAGCCTCCAATTCGGCGGCAGCTTCCACTACGACCAGATCAACGTCCGGCTGAGTCCTGCCGAGAACGGCCAGTTCGACTTTTCCGGTGAGGAAACCGGGCTCGACTTCGCCGACTTCCTGATCGGTGCGCCCGCCCAGCTCACCCAGGCCAGTCACCAGGTGCTCGATTCGCGCGGAAAGTATTACGGTGTCTATGGCCAGGATAGTTGGCGGGCGTGGCCAAATCTGACTCTCAACCTGGGCCTCCGCTGGGAGGTCAGCACACCCTGGTTCGACACCCAAAACAAGATTGAGACGCTCATTCCGGGCGAACAGTCGAAGGTTTTTCCAGGCGCACCCACAGGGGTTGTTGTACCGGGCGATGCCGGCGTGCCGCGGACTCTTTCGCCGATCCGGTATGGCAACTTTGCTCCCCGGTTTGGCATTGCGTATACGCCGAGTGCATCGGGTGGGGTCCTGGGCAAAATCCTGGGCGGTTCCGGACAAACGAGCATTCGCGCCGGCTACGGTCTCTTCTACACCTCCATCGAGGACATCGGCTACTTCTTTGCGACCGGCTCGGCTCCCTATGGGCTTTATTACCAGTCGCCGACCCCCCCGTTGCTTGACTCGCCCTATATCGACCGATCCACCGGCCACTTTGAGGGGATCAAGTTTCCCTTCGTATTTCCCCCCACCAATGTGTCTGCCAGCAACCCGGACACCAGTTTCAACTGGGCCCAGGTTCTCCCGCTCACGGGGGGCAACTACATCTATCCGAAGAACAAGCTTCCCTACGCGCAGGATTTTGAGCTCTCTATCCAACGCCAGTTGGGAGCTGCAAGCGTTCTGAGCTTGAGCTATGTGGGCACAGTGGGGCGCCAACTGCTTGCGTTTGTCGAGTCCAACCCGGGAGATCCGGCGCTCTGTCTGCAACTGAGCAATCCGGCGAACCTTGCTCTCGGTTCTCCGGTCTGCGGACCCTTTGGTGAACAGAACGTATACACCCTCGCGAATGGCCAAACCGTGAACAGCACCCGGCCTCTGTTCGGCATCAACTTTGGCAGCAATCCCTTTACCGAGACCCTTGCAAGTTCCGGCTATAACTCTTTACAGGCGAGCTTCAAGCACAGCGACAAATACTCGTCGATATTCTTCGCGTACACCTGGTCGAAGTCGATCGACAACGGCTCAGGCCTTGCAGACCCGGTCGATAACTACGACCCGAGCCGCAGCCGCGGGTTGTCGATCTTCGATCTTCCCCAGGATCTGACCGTCAGCTATACCGTTCAGTTGCCTTTCAACAAATTTGCCAAGGGTAACGACATGGCGCAGTATTTTTTGGGCGGCTGGGCGCTTTCGGGCATCTCGACGTTCGCCAGCGGTGAACCGATTCAGTTGTCGGAAAGCGACGATCGTTCGCTGAGCGGCACCTTCGGCGGTCCCATCGACACGCCGAGCGCAGCCAACAACGGGAGCAAACTCTACGCGAACCGCAATCCGCGCAATCCCAACGACTCGTATTTCAACCCAAATTATTTTGTCGCCGAGACGCTGGGCCAGATTGGCGATATATCGCGCCGGTTCTTTACTGGGCCCGGCATCCTGAACTCGGACCTGGCGCTGCTCAAGACAAACGACATTTGGGAATCGATGAAGATTCAATTCCGGGCGGAAGCATTCAACGTATTCAATCATGCCCAGTTCAATAATCCTTCGGGCAACTTCAGCAACTCCGGTCAGGGTGGATTCGGTTATGTCACGTCGGCGCGCGATCCTCGCATTATGCAGGTGGCGCTCAAACTCCTGTTCTAGAGCCGGCCCCGTCTTCACGCATAGGAGGCCTGCGCTCGACGTATGGAGATACAACCGGCGATGATGAGACCGGATGGAGACTTTCATGGCACGACAGATTCGTCCACGAGACCTGGAGATTCCGGGTGCATGTTCTCGCAAAGTTCTTCGCCGCCTTTCATTGCCAACGCTGGCCTGCCTTTTCTGCACTGCGCTGAGCATTGCGACTCCTCGGCTTGCAGATGCACAGCAAAGCTCGGATCCTTCGGCCTGGACCATCTATATTACGAATGACGCCTGTTCGGACTACACCTGGGGTTGGGACGAAGAGCAGACGCGCAAGGCATATGCGGACGTGATCCTTTCGCACCTCGATGAAATGAATCTCACCGACAAGGAGAAACCTGAGAATCGCGACCACTATAACCTCTCGATAACTCAGGAGGGTCTGGTCTTTCTTGAGCTTCATCCCGATCGCAAGGAAGAGTTTCTTCGCCGCATTCACGAGGGACGAATCTCGGTCGGAGCCTTCCTGAATAACAATCTCTGGGGTTTTCAAAGCGTGGAAAGCGAACTCCGAGACCTATACCCGGCCCGGCGCATGGAAGAGCAATGGGGTATTTCAATCCGCACCGCGCAGCATATTGAAGAGCCCGCTCTGCCCTGGGGAGCCGCTTCCATTCTCTCTGCCAGTGGATTCAAATGGCTCGTCATTCCTTTCCTCGACTACGATTCCACTTTCTCGAAGTTGGAAAATCCTCCATTCTTTATTTGGCAGGGCGCCGATGGCAGCCAGATTCGCGTGCTGATGGACAAATGGGCTTCGGAAATGTTGGCTTATGAACAAGGCGGCCGTTTGCTTAAAAAGCCTGAATTGATCGAAGACAAGTGGCTGCCGCATTATCAAGAGGCCGGGCCGGCGTATCCGCTGCACATCATCCTGGCCAGCGGCACTCACAACGACAATGGCCCAGCCAGCAGCAAGCTCACTCCAGGCTTCGCCCAGGGGATCATTGATTACAACGCCCGGTCCGGGCCCCACGCAAAGCTGATCAACGGGACGCTGCCAGAATTTGTCGCGGAAGTCGACAAGGTCGAAGATCAGCTGCATTTCATGCCGACCCTGAGCGGAGACTTCGGCCAATCCTGGGATGTCTGGCCCGTTACCTTGGCTGACCATGCGATGCGGATGCGGACTGGAGAGCGTTCGTTCCTGGCGGCCGAGGCGCTTCTGGCCGTCGCAGCTCGCACCAGTCCCTCCGTTGCTGAGACTACACGTGAGACTCATCAGAGCGCGGAGTGGAACCTGGCCATGCTCGCCGATCACGCCTGGAATGGTGCTAACGATGCGAACCGGAAAGTCAATGAGGATCTGCGGCAACACTGGGGCGAGACACTCATCAAGCTGGACGATCAACTGCAGCAGCAAGGCTGGGCCGCGGCCGGCCTGGTTTCTGGAACGACAGCCGTTACCTTGTTCAACAGCCTGGGCATCGAGCGCGCCGAATTGGTGTCTCTCGCCGTGCCTGCAAGCGTGGGAGGGGTGCAAGGCCAGATCTCACAGGTTGTACAAGATCAAGGGCAACGGACACTTTATTTTGTCTCGCCCAAAATGTCGGGATTCACATTTTCAACTCTGCAACTTACATCGAAGGCCGCGTCCATTTCCGGGCGAGGCAAACTCCGAGCATCTGGGCTGGAACTCGAGAGCCCCTTTTACCGTTTGCGCATCGACCCAAAGACAGGCGGCATCGCCAGCCTAATACAAAAATCCACGAATACCGAGCTACGCGTTCCAGGCGGGCGAACCATCGGGCAGTCGGTGTTCTTCGATGGACAGGAGCACCTGCTAGCCGGTGTGCACTCTGAAGTTGTGGCCCAGGGACCGGTTCTAGCCCGGCTTAAGGTTACCGGGACAACGGAAGGCATTGCAGTAACCAGCTTGATAACTTTGTATGCCGAACTGGATCGGGTCGATCTCGATATTGCCATTCACAAGCCAGTGACCCTGCAGGAGCAACGCCTGACTCAGTACTTTCCCGTCGTACGCGAAGGCGCCATTGAACGGATGGAGACGACAGGGGCCGTCGAAAAGCCCTTTCCTCAACCCGTTGGCGACTTACTGCCAGGCGCGAATCCGAAGCAGTTCGCGGTGCAGAATTTTGTAGATGTTTCTTCTCCCAATGGGGGTGGCGTAACAATAGCATCATTGGATGCATTTGTTCTTCGGCAGGATCTTGGTCCAGTTACATTCGAAGCCATTGGCAATGACCAGAATTACAAGGAAGCTACTCACGACCAGCACGGAGTAACCGATTTCCGGTTTCGCTATTCTTTGTACGCGCATCGATCCGGCTATGATGGCGGCGAAGTGTTTCCATGGAGCCGCAATGTGGCAACCCCGATCCTGGCGAAACTTGGCGCCGTGCCCCCGGCGACGCTGAAACAGTCCGCCTTGAGGTTTGACTCCTCAAGGGCCATCGCAACCGCGTTCAAGAAGGCCGACGGAGCAGGCGTTCTGCTGCGCCTTTGGGAAGTCGCGGGCAAGCCAGGGCCGCTTACCGTTTCTATTCCTGGGTACACTCAAGCGATGCTTACCGACCTGCTCGAACGCGACCTTGAACCGTTGACGATCGAAAGCGGCGAAATCAAGCTTCCCATTGCGGCCAACGGATTTGCGGCCGTGAGATTGATTCCCTGAGCACGAGGTTCAATCCAGATCGCTGTAGATCTACTGGTCCAAATTGGGGTGGATTTCTCGAAAGGAGGACAAACTGCGATTTCCAAGAGCGCTGACGCAGCGATGGTTCTGGTGTTGCATCTTTTGCATAGTTTGCTATATCCCCTGGGTCTTTCTTTCAAAGATAGGTGGTAACGAGATCCCCCCTCGAACCATGCAGTATTTGTTCAACTGGGGAGGTCTGCCGGTAGGCCTGGTTTTTCTGGCCTTTCGGCGATTTCGCATGGAAAAGAGCTTTGCAGGGATAAGCTACGGCATGATTGTAGGGGTGCTCTCCGGTTTAGGGCAATGGGCGCTTTTTGCGGCTTTCCGAGGTCCGGCAAACACCTCAGTAGTTACAGTGATCAGCGCTCTGTACCCCCTGGTGACCGTCCTTCTCGCAGTTATTTTTCTGCGGGAGCGGTTGACAAAACTTCAAATGGCCGGACTCGGCTTCGCCGCCGTGGCATTCGTTACATTCTCATTCTGAAGGGAGATCGTTTCTGCATATCACATGGCTTGGTTTTGCAATCGCCGCACTTCTCGCCTGGGGAGTCACCGGGATATTTCAGAAGATGTCCACCAATCGCATCTCCGCGGAATCCCTGATGGTCCTTCTAGTTCTGGGAACGTTTGCCACCCAGCCTCTGGTGCTTCCCCATGAGTCGTTATCCATTTACTCCCACCGCGCCATCCTCTACGGGCTATTGAGCGGCCTCTTTAGCAATTTAGGATCGTGGGGGATATTCGAGGCAATGCGCGTCGGCGGATCCGCTTCCATTGTGACCGTTTTTACAGCGCTCTATCCGTTGCCCGTTGTATTGCTCGCACCGTTCGTGCTGCATGAATTCATCACACCGCTCCAGGCCGTGGGAGTCACCTGCGCCATTTTGGCAATTGTGCTTCTCTCTCTGCCAACTCCCAAGAGCAAGAAAGTTGACCCTCAAGCGGAGAATTCGGGAGCTGGCAGCATTGGTTCATGACCCTCGCTTTAACACAAAAGCAACGTTCCCGGTTGACTTGGACCGGCAGATTGAAAATGATCATTAACCTCAAGTAAATGTTTCGCTTAGCAGGAAATACGAGAGTATACGCCGCTAGCTGGTATGTACGGTATGATAAGTACTAATATCCAATTCGAGGAAATTACGTGACGAACGAATATGCACGCACAACCGCTTCCGCTGCTCCCCGGGAAAGCCTGTCCACTCAGACGCTCGATCAACTCATTGGGTGGCTGAAGGACGGAACATTCAAACCAGGCAGCAAACTGCCCTCGCAGAATGAGTTGGTGGATCACTTTGGCGTTAGCCGCACGGGCATTCGAGAGGCTCTCCAAATGATGGCCGTGCTCAACCTCATCGACATCCGACCGGGCTCGGGCTGCTTCGTCAAAACCGTGTCGACGGAGTACATCGTTCATGCGGATGTGCTAGCACTGCTGCTTGAAAAAGAAGCCTTGATGGATGTGATTGAGGCGCGCAAGCTGGTGGAATCCGGCATCGCGGCATTGGCAACCGAGCGCGCCGTCGCCGAGGATTTCTGGAGAATGGAGGACGTTCTCATTTCGATCGACCGGGCGATCCAGAAGGGTGAGACCATCGCCACCATCGCCACTGAGTTCCACTGCGCCCTGGCCGAGGCCAGCCACAATGCGGTGCTGGCCAAACTGGTCCGCTCCTTCACACGCTTGATGGCCCGGGCCGGTGACCTGCTTGAATCGAGCGTTGTCGATTTGGACGCATTCAAGCGCTATGAATTGACCTCTCATCAGGATCTTCTGAATGTCGTCAAGCTGCGCGATCCGGAAAAGTCGCGAAAGGCCATGATCGACCACATTTCGTATTCCGAAGGATTGATCGTGGACGCACTGAATCGCGCCGATAAAGTGGAAGCCGAATCGCTTGAGGGAGCTGTTGTAACCGCATGACGAGAGGGTCTAAACGCTGATCGAGGCCTTCGCCAGGATTCCTCCATCGCATACGAAATGAGCTCCAGTTGCGTACGTAGCCTCGTCGGAGAGCAGCCAGACCACCATGCGGGCTTGGTCTTCCGGCTGAGCCAGGCGACCCAGGGGAATCTCCCTTGAAAGCTGCGCGCGCATGTTCTCCACCTCGGCAATGGGGACATTGTTCCAGCACATTCCGGTTTCCGTTGCCCCAGGCACAACGGCGTTGATTCGTATGCCGAAGGGCGCGTAGTCGATAGCCATGCAGCGCACCAGAGACGAGATTCCTCCCTTGGTTGCGCTGTATGCGCCGGCCCCCCCTGCAGCCTGGGCGACAAATCCGGCTGGCGAGGAGGTACACACAATCGAGCCCGCGACCTTCGCATCCAGCATCTGCCGAACGCCGTGCTTGCATGTGAGAAAGATGCCCGTCAGGTTTGTGTTCACGATCAGTTTCCAGCGTTCGAGGGGCATCTCATGGATCAGTCCTCCCAGATCGATTCCCGCATTCGCAAAGAGCCCATAAGGCGCTCCAAAGCGTTCGTGAATCCGGGCGAAGGATTGTTCCACCTGCTCCTCGTCGCTTACGTCGCAGGCCAAACCTACGGCTCCGGATGCTCCAAGTTCCAACGCGATTTTGGCGGCGTCGTTCGCGCTCTCGCCATTCTTGTCAAGAATGGCAACCGTATCACCGCGTTTTGCACAAAGCAGAGCGGTCGCCCGGCCAATGCCATTCCCTCCACCCGTGATAATGATGAGCCGGCCATGGCTGCTTGAAGATTTCATGTTTTCTCCGGCGGAAAGGAGCTGTTTTGGACTACTTATCATACAGGTATCCCATGGGGGCGATACTATCACTCTCCTGTCACCCATTTTTGCGGCGTGTCAACCATGAACGCCTTTTCCGTCTGTTACCCTTTGCCCATTGCCGGAGAGCGTATGGACACGTTTCAAGGCCGCAAGGCATGGCGAATTGAGAGTGAGTTTCTGCGCGTAACCATTCTGGAATGTGGAGGCCACGTTGCCGAAATTGTCTGCAAATCCGCGGGGGAGATCAACCCGCTGTGGACACAGGATCGCCCGACAATCGATTCGGACCAATTCGACCGCGAAATTCACGGCCCAATCTACGGCATCGACGCGGAAGCACGATTGATGAGTGGGCTCGCGGGCCACAATCTCTGCTTTCCTTACTGGGGCGCGCCCTCGGCATCTGAAGAGGCCGCGGGAATGACATTTCACGGCGAGAGCAACATTCTTAGATGGGAGAAGCTGGCCTTTAAACCGCGTTCCCTCAACCTCGGCGTAACCCTGCCCAACTGTTCGATTGGTTTCGAACGAGATATCCGGTGCGTCGGCAACGTGATTTACTTCTCTGAAACCGCAACAAACTTGAGTGCATGGGACTGTCCAGTTGGATGGTGTGAGCACGTGACGCTGGGTTCTCCTTTCTTACAAGCAGGCCACACCCTCATTGAGGCGAATCTCACGCGGGGTTTCCGCACGGCGGACGAATCCTTGAACGAGTTCCTCTGGCCAGAAGGCCGAGGCGCACTTTCCTGCGTTCTCACACGATTCAGCTCCGCGCCACATGCTGACCTCGTTAACTCCTTCCTTATCGACCCGAGCAAGCAACTAGGATACTTTGTGGCCTGGCATCCCAAGCTCTGCCTGCTCTTCGGCTATGTATTTTTACGGCAAGAGTTTCCGTGGATGAATGTGTGGGAAGATCACACCGATTCGCGCCAAACGCGTGGCATGGAATTCAGCAACACGCCCATCGATGGAACGCTGAAGAAGCTTGCACAGAAGTCGAGTATCTGGGGAGTGCCTGTGTATGACTGGCTCGACGCGAGGGGCACACTGCGCAAGAGCTATGCAGCCTTCGCAACCGCCATCCCGGCGAATTTCAGGGGCGTGGCCGATGTTGCCGTCGCCGGCGATAAACTCCACATAAAGGAAATAGCGACCGGCAGACTCCTCGCACTCGACTGGGCTCCCGGCAAGAGCCATGGCATGTCTGGTCTCTAAGCGGAGCGATGAGTCGTGTTTGGCGCGTAAGCCACGCAATCGATCTCGACCTTCATCCCCGCGGCCACCATCCCGGTCGCAACCGTTGTGCGGGCGGGCTTATTCTGGCCAAAAACCTCAGCGTACACCGCATTCATTGCGCTGAAGTCTTTTGCATCCAACAGGAACACTGAGCATTTCACGACATCCTCCAGGTCCGCCCCGCAACCTCGGAGAATTGTTTGCAGATTTCTTAATACCAGCTGGGTCTGTTCCCCTACAGTCGCTGTCGCCTCAATCTCGCCTGTGGCGGGGTCGACGGGTCCCTGACCAGAGACATAGAGAAAATCGCCGGCTCGAACGGCAGGCGAGTAGGGGCCAGCGGGCTTGGGTGCGTCCGGTATCTGCAATCTTTCAATCAAGGCGATCTCTCCCGTGTTCTAGCGGTTTTCTAATCATAGCAGACAGGTATGATATGTTAACCTTGCTTAGCGATCAGCCACCGTCCAGCGTTAGTTCTGTCCCGCAGACAAGGACCCTCCGGTTATATGAGAACTCTGTACATGGGTCGATTCACATGACATCAGGCTCTTTGCAGAGGGAGGGCGCGCAGGGTCTGCGAGCAGACGCCCTCGCTCTCACATCGGTGCTGACGCAGGGTGTCACGCATATCGCGCCGGCAGTTGGCTTGGTGCTTTCCCTGCAGTTTGTGACCGTGATGGCCGGGGTCGCCTCCCCGCTGGCGTTTGCACTCGCCTTCCTCATTGTCTTTATGCTTGGAGTGTGCCTCACCCAACTGGCTCGTCACCTCCCCTCGGCGGGAGGCTACTACACCTACATCAGCCACACTTTGCATCCCCGCGCCGGCTTCCTCGCGGCGTGGATGTTCTTTCTCTACGATCCGCTCACAGCCGCCTTGAATCTCGCGTTTATGGGTTTTCTCCTGCAGGCGACCGTCAAGATTGAAGCCGGTATTACCTGTCCTTGGTACGTCTTCTTTCTTGCTGGAGTACTCTTCGTCACGGTGCTGATCTACCGCGGCATCGAAATATCGGCCGACATCATGGTAGGGCTCACCGCAATCGAGATTTTGGTCATCGCCGCTCTCAGCGTCTCCAGCCTCATGCACCCAGGCAGTGGCTCAATCGATATGCAGGCCTTCACTTCCCTGCACAACTTCCACAGTAAAGGGCTCTTCATCGCGATCGTGTTCGCGATCTTCAGTTTCACCGGCTTTGAGTCCGTGGCACCGCTGGCGGAAGAAACACGAGACCCAAAGCGTGTGCTCCCGCTCGCCATCCTCCTTTCAATCGCTTTAATGGGCATTTTCTTTGTTTTTGGCTCGTGGGCGATATTGACAGGATGGGGTAGCAATCAAGTGGACAGCTTTGCTCATTCGGCGGAAAACCCGATCTTTTTGCTGGCCAAGCATCTTTGGAGGTCGGGATGGGTCTTTGTTCTTGTCGCGGTCGTCAATTCAATCCTCGCAGTAGCCATTGCGGGCACCAACTCGAGCACTCGTGTCTTTTTTGCCATGGGCAGGGCAGGATCTCTGCCCGCTCTACTCGGCTATGTTCACCCGCGCTTTCGCACCCCGGTAAATGCGATCTGGTTGCAAACCTCGATTACGCTGGCCATCGGGCTTGGCGTCGGATTCTGGATTGGACCCGACCAGGAGTACTACTTCCTCGGCGTAGCCTGCACTCTCGGGCTCATCTTTATCTATGCTGCCGGCAACCTAGGCGTCTTCGTTTATTACAGGCGCGAGCGGCGTGACGAATTCAATCCGCTCCTCCATTTTCTCTTTCCCCTGCTCTCCACCGCTTCTCTCGTCTGGGTCCTTTTTCGGTCGGTCGCCCCGTTGCCCGACCCTCCGATTCGATACGCTCCTTTTCTCGTGGCCATCTGGCTGGCTGCGGGCTTGCTTTTGCTGTTCACCGGGCGCGGCGGCTCTCTGATTCCACTCATGCCTCTGGCCACAGATCGGATTCCAGAATCCGCGGGCTCCGGCTTGAATTCATTAAGAGGGTGAGCCATGCATCATAGATCCATTCGAGGTCGGGGGCAGAGAGAATGAACGGGCGCAAGCACTACGACGTTGCCATTATCGGGCTTGGAACCATGGGCAGTTTCGCGGCAGTCGAGCTTGCGCGCCGCGGATTCTCTGTCGTTGGATTCGACCGATTCACGCCTCCGCACGGCCGCGGCAGCCATTCCGGTGGCACCCGAATTTATCGCATAGCGTACCCCGAGGGCACCGGCTACGTGCAGCTTGCGCAACGCGCGGGCGAGTTGTGGGATGAGGCAGCGGAGCAACTCGGCACACAACTGCTGCACCGCGTCGGCATGTTGTACATGGGGCCTCCGGGCGAATCATTCCTCGGCAGCGTTCAAGAGAGTGCATCCTTCAACAGTTTGCAAATTGAAACACTCTCCGCAAATGAGGTCTTCCGGCGCTATCCAGCTTTCGTGATACCGGAGAACTATGCCGGCGTGTTCGATCCGAAGGCGGGCTGGATCGACGTGGACGCCTCGATCCGATCCAGCCTTGCGCAGGCCGCCGCCCTGGGCGTCGACTGCTTCTTCGACCAACCGGTCATCGGATGGGATGCTACCGGGGACCATGTCAGCGTTCATCTCGAAAATGCAACGATCACGGCCCAAAGCCTCATCGTGACTGCCGGAGCCTGGGCGGGCAAACTGCTGCACGACCTGCGTCTCCCGCTCACCGTGCGGCGCAAGGTGATCGCATGGTTCGATCCTGTTGACACCGAGTTATTCGGTGCAGATCGCATTCCGGTCTTTACCTTTCCGGAGAATTTCATCTATGGATTCCCAAACATGCCGGGCCTGGGCGTCAAGATGGCGGAACATTGGGGTGGCATTGACCTCCAGGGTGTCGACAGCCCGGTTGCTCCCCCAGATTCGAGCGATCTTGATCCGATTCGTGCGATTGCATCCAAATATATGCCTGGCCTGTCCACCGCACCACTCCAGCAGGCGGTTACTTGCCTCTACACGCTGACGCCGGATGAGCACTTCATCGTCGACCGACATCCGCAATTCGACAACGTAGTTTTTGCCGCCGGATTCTCCGGCCACGGTTTCAAATTTGCTCCCTTGATCGCAGTGGCTCTGGCCGACCTGGTGCAGAATGGCACAACGCCTTTGCCGATTGACTTCTTATCGATGAACCGTTTTTCAGCCTTGGCAAGGAAGCAAGAAAGCGAGCCGAGATGATGGACACACATTTGTCGCGACTGGAAGCCGTTCTGGCAGCAAGCGCGATCGACGGTGTTTTGCTTACGTCGACAGAAAGCCTGGCCTATTTCGCCGGCTTCGAAGCCCAGGTCGAATGGGGTTCGGCCCCCTGGTTGCCTTGTCCGGCGGCATACCTTTGGCTGCGAGGAGAAGGGCCGGTCTTGTTTCTCGCCGAGGGCGAGACTCCGCCTACGAATCTGGAGTTTGACCTGATACCCTTCGCAAGCTACGCCTACACCGAGCCTTTTCCTGGTATTTCGTCGCTGATTGCGCCGCTGGTAAGTCGCCTCAGACAAATCCCGGGAGCAAAGATTGGCGCAGAGCTTCCCTGGCTTCCTTCGGCCGTATTCGCCTCCCTGGTGGAAGCCTGCCCTGAAGTTCATTTTGTCGACATTCCCTCCAAACTTGCCGAACTTCGCGCCGTCAAAACGGCGCCGGAGTTGCAGCGCCTTCGCCAGGCGGTAAAGTTGTGCGATCGCGGTCAGCGTGCTGCCAGGGAACTGGCTCGGGAAGGAATGACCGAGATCGAGTTGTACAGCCTGGTTCACGCCGCAATGGAAGCAGAGGCCGGCTGCCGCGTGCCGGTGCTGGCCGATCTGCTATCTGGTCCGCGAACCGCGCAAGTGGGCGGCCCACCCTCGTCAAGGATTCTATGCCAACAAGATCTGGTCCTGGTCGACCTGGTCGCTCGCAGGGACGGCTACTGGGGTGATTCCTGCAACACATTTGTGATCGGCCCGCCAAGCGAGCCGCAACGGGAACTCTTCGATCGCGTCCTCACTGCGCTGCGCGAAGCGATTGCTCAGGTGCGGCCTGGACTCCTCGTTTCGGATCTTGACAGCTTCCTGCGGCAGAGGTTGGTCGAAAATGGTGGAAGCTTTCCGCATCACGCCGGTCATGGCATCGGAGTCGCCTGGCATGAAGAGCCGCGCATCGTGCCTTACAGCGCGTCTGTGCTTTGCGAGGGTATGGTCATCGCCCTTGAACCTGGTATCTATGTCGAGGGCCAATACGGCCTCCGGCTAGAATCGATAATCGCAGTCACATCCACGGGAGCAGAGTTGCTCACTGGGTTCAATCACACACTCTAAGTTTGGCGTTGATCGAGTAAAGGTTACTCAGTTATCGCAGTTTCGGCAGCAAAAGGAGAAGGTAAAAATGAAGATTACCAAGGTGGAGACCCACGTTCTGCTCGTCCCTGACTACGATTCAGCGGCTTGCTCATCGGCGCAGGACGATATCGTCGTCATCTTACACACGGACGAAGGCATCACCGGCATCGGCGAAACGGACACCAATCCATGGGTCGCGCAGGCCATGATCCACGCCCGTGGAACGCATAGTCTCGGCCTTGGCCTCGAAGAAATGCTGCTGGGGGAAAACCCGCTCAATGTCGAAGCCATCTGGGAAAAACTCTACGTCGGCAGCATCATGACCGGGCGCCGCGGTCTGGGCATCTGCGCAATCGGAGCCATCGACATGGCGCTTTGGGATCTTCGTGGCAAGATCCTCGGGCTACCATGCTGGCAGACACTGGGAGGAGCCAGAAAGACCCACGTCACCGCCTACGCCTCGCTGTTGCCGGTGGGTTCGACCCCGCGCGAATTCCTGGATTCGTTGACCGCCAAGAGTAAGGAAGCCAAACGCCTGGGATTTAGGGCCGCGAAGATCGAAGCAGGTGTCAAAGGACCGTACAGTCACCAGGGCCTGCAGGCTCCAGATGAACTTGTGGTCGAGCTGACGGCGGCATGCCGTGAAGCTGTTGGTCCGGACTTCACATTGATGGTCGACGCGGTTTACAACTGGAACAATGCGAAACAGGCGCTGCGCACAATCACGCAGCTCGAGCCCTACGACATTTTCTTCGTCGAGACGCCGCTCCAGGTGGACGATCATGACGGTTACGCCTTCCTCCACGACCATTCCCCAATCCGAATCGCTACGGGAGAACTGCAAAACACGCGCTTCGAGTTTCTCGAGTTGCTTGATCGCGCCAAAGTGGACGTTGTGCAGCCGGACGTTGGCCGTGTCGGAGGCCTGACGGAAGCACGACGCGTCTGCGATATGGCGGCGGATCGCGGACGACTCGTTGTTCCTCATTGCTGGAAGACCGGCATCGGGATCGCCGCATCGGCTCACCTCTGCTTCGCCAACGCGCATTGCCCTTATATCGAGTTCCTGCCCGCGGCTCTTTCCGAGTCCGGCTTACGCAGGGAACTGGTCCGCGATGAACTTGAGTTGGTCGATGGGCAAATTGCGTTGCCGCAGAAACCCGGTCTGGGCATCGAACTCAACGAGGACGCTTTGGAGCGATTCAGGGCGGATCGCACGGTTGCCGAGGTGACCCGTTAGCAGTAGCTCACAGGTTGACAACCGCGTAGCCCAGGGCTCACGAGTTCCTGGAAGCACGGTTTGCTGCATCAATCGAATTTGAAGTCGATGGCGTTCGTTTTATGCGGCCAGCGTCTGTCTATATGGCGTTGCGCTGCAACCTGAGTCCCGTGCGCTTCCCGGTAAGCGTTCGAAGTTCCCATCTTGACCGGATAAGAGTGTCCAACAGGTGTCCGCTTGTTTTTTTAGCGGACACCTGTTGAGTGGGTCTACGCGGCCTGGGAAGAGTCAGCCTGGAGCGAGGCGGCGATGTTCCAGGGCAGGAGTTCGCTGATGCGGTTGATCGGATGTTCGGCGATCGTTGCCAGGACCGTGCGCAGGTAGAAGGCAGGATCGAGTCCGTTCAGCTTGGTTGTTCCGATAAGGCTATAGAGCGACGCGGCAGGTTGGCCGCCGGAATCGGCTCCCATGAAGAGATAATTCTTCCGTCCGATGGCCACGGCACGGAGCGCCCTTTCTGCCGAGCTGTTGTGTGTGCCTTGATAAGGTGCATTTTCCTCCCCGGTGCAAATCCGGGCCGGCAAACTCTCGCTCCAGCCGGAAACACTCGGGGCGGGTCAAGAGGCGACGAATGACCTGAAGCA
>Ga0182024_10002309_pt1 | contig 47672 bp, 40 predicted proteins | sample P32metaG_FD_120480 | JGI IMG/M metagenome (GOLD analysis project Ga0182024, IMG submission 120480) | Permafrost microbial communities from Stordalen Mire, Sweden - P3-2 metaG (Illumina Assembly) | ecosystem: Environmental > Terrestrial > Soil > Wetlands > Permafrost | place: Sweden: Stordalen... | reverse complement strand
GGTTGGTGCGGAGACTTTTAAGCGCAGCGCCTGTATTGATCAATACAGGCCAAGCTTGAAAGGCTTCGCAACGGCCCGCGCCGCCCCACAGCATGCGGCAAATTAAAGCGAAACTGCTCTAGAATGCGCGCTCGCCCGCGAAGGGGAGCTGATCGAGCGCCGTCTGCTTCGCCGCGAGGGCGGAGTTCAGGATGCGCCCCATGCAATCGTGGAACCGGCTCTCGCTGAAGCGCTCGGCGTTTTCGCGGATGCGGGAGGGATTCCACGTCGTGCCCTCGGACGCGCGGATGGCCTCGGCGAGGGAGGTGCTCTCCCCGTCGAAGAAGCGCCCGGTCTCGCCCTCGATGATAGTTTCCATGGCGCCCCCGGCCCGGAAGGCGAGCACCGGCTTGCCGCATGCCTGGGCCTCGATGGGGGTGATCCCGAAGTCCTCCTGGCCGGGGAAGATGAGCGCGGTGCAGCGCTCCATCAAATCGACGACTTCAAGATCCGATAGATGCCCGCGGAACTCGATGGTGGGGCCCGCCATCCGCTTGAGGCGGCCCCGGTCGGGCCCGTTGCCCACGATGACCAGCCGCCTCCCCAGCGCGTTGCACGCCTCGATGGCGCGGTGGATGCACTTGTAGGCGACGAGCCGCGAGACGACGAGGTAGAAACCATCGTCACGGGTGCTGACTTGAAAGCGGTCCACCTCGACGGGCGGGTGGACAACCTCCGCGTCGCGCTGGTAGCACACGGCGATCCGCTTCCGGACGTTCTCGGAGTTGGCGACGATGACGTCGAACTTGCGGGCCGCCTTCCGGTCGATGGCGCGCAAGGGGGGCAGCGCCATGCGGACGAGGCGATTGAGCAACGGGCTCTCGACCTCGGTATCGACATACTCCCCAGGCTGCCAGAGGAACCGCGTCGGATTATGGCAATAAAGCACGGTGGCGGTGCGGGGGGTGAAGCGGAGACACTTGGCGAAGGTGCTCGCGCTCACCCATGCGACGGGCGCATCGATGACGCCAAAGCTGTGAAACGCACCGGGATAAAGCGAGAAGAGCTTCTTGAAATGCGTGATCACGCCGGGGAAGCGTTGCATCCACGAGGTGTGGATGGTCGCCCCGCGAAACTCCGGCAGGAGGGTGTCCCGCTTCATCGCGCTCGTGTAGATGGGGCTCCCCGCCCACTTGCGCGCCATGGATGCGACGACGCGTTCCGCCCCTCCCATCTGGATCAGGTAATCGTGTCCCAATACTAATTCCTGCGAGGTGATCATGGTCGATAGTCGAGGTGCGGCGCGAGGCCCCGTGAGAGGGGTGCGTTGGTCCGGCGGAGTCCCATTCGATCAATAAGCGGTCTTCGGCGGGACCATGACCTGCCATGCGGTCTTGAAGATGATGACCCAATCGAGAAGGGGGGACCAATTCTCGAGGTAGAAAACGTCGGAGTGGATGCGGTCGATGAGGTCCTGCTCCTTGCGCGCTTCGCCCCGCAGCCCGCGGACCTGCGCGAGGCCGGTGATGCCGGGCTTGATGAAGCTGCGAACCCGGTAGAAGTGAGCGATTTCCCCGAAAAGGAGATCGTGATCGACGAGGTGGGGGCGAGGGCCGACGACGCTCATCTCGCCGGTGAGGACGTTGATGAACTGCGGGATCTCATCGAGGCTGAGCTTGCGGAGCCACTTGCCCGCGGGGAAGATGCGGACATCGCCCTGGGTGGCCTGGCGGCACTCATCGTCGTTGTTCACGTACATGGTGCGGAACTTGTAGATGAGGAAAGGCTGGTTGTACTTGCCCGTGCGGCGCTGGCGGAAGAAGAGCGGGCCGGGAGCCTCGCGGCGCTGCAGCAGCCACACGATGAGGCTGACAATGGGCAGCACGAAGATCACGACCGGCAGGGCAACCATGAGATCGAGCAGCCGCTTGACGGTGCGGCCGACAGGGCACTCGAGCGGCTCCTGGCGGAAACCGATGAAATGGAATCCATCGTCATCGAAGAATGAGATGGAACGGTGAAGCTTGTCCTCAAGGTCGTTGACGATGAGGAGTCGAATGCCGTGCTTGTCGCAAAGATCGCCCAGATCGACGATCTGCTCGGGCAACTGCGGCAAGTCGAGAACGATGAGCTGCGCGGGCTCCGTCTCCCGGAGAATGTTCGAGATATCGGAAAAATCGCCCAGGACGGGAAACTCGAAACGGTGATCCGGGCTGAAGTCATCGGTCACGAGGCCGATCGGCTGGAAGCCGTAGCTCGCTTTGCGCTTGAGCCAGGGGCCGATCTTGAGCGCGCTGTCGCGCGAGCCCAGCAGCAGGGTCCGGGCGCTCGAGCGGCCGTGGAAGAGATGCGAGGCGAGCCAGCGCGGAAAGAGCGCGTTGCTGAGCAGCAGCACGAGGTACGCGGCCGGCGCGAAGATGAAAAGAAACGCGCGCGAAACCGCGACATCCTTGGAAGCGACGAGGAAAATCAGCAGGCAGCCCACGATCACACCGATCTGGCGGATGCTGAGGTTGTGATTCCGGATGATGTCGAGGTGCAGCAGATTCTTGCGGGCGAGATTCGAGCGGCCAAGATCAAGCAGGCAGGCGACGCCCAGGACGATGGAGTACATGACATACTTGCTCGTGAGGAAGCTGATGTCCTGGTACACGGAGAACGTGATCAGCGTGAGCATCCAGAAGAGGATCTGGAGGGCCAGCATCTGAAGCAGGCCGTGCATTAACGAAAGGCCGCGTACCCTGTTCGAGATCATGGCTGCCCTTGCCTCCGCGTGTGAGGCTGTTTTTTGTTATCCTGCGAATTGTTCGCTCCCATAATGTTTCCCTTGGATCTGACGGGTGCCACGATAGCGGGGAATGCGGGCGGCGGTCGATTGGCAGGGTGCTGATATTGTTGTAAGCGGATCAAACGGGAACTATGTAGAAAGTTGTCTTACAAGGGTCGGTGAAAGGCGCTCACGGAGATGCGCGCCGGTGCACGTGGAAGGCCCCCGGGAAAGCAAAAGGGGCTTTCCCTCGAGAGGAAAGCCCCGCATCCAGCACCAATGCCGGGAGCCGCCGGCAACGGCGGACGGGCATGTACCTTTGACCGACTTTGTCGCGCTACGACGGAGCTCTCTTCAATCTCTTCATTCTCTTCATTCTTTTCATGGGCAGGCGATCAACGGAGGAGCCTCCACTTGCGCCGCCTCGGCGGATCCGTCCACAATCTCGAGGTAAATATCCCGCATCCGCACCGCAACCTGGGCCCAGGTATAATTCGCCTCGACCTGTGCGCGGCCGGCGGCGCCCATCTCGCGGAGGCGCGCAGGGTTCGCCCGCAGCTCGATGATCGCGGCGGCCAGCTTTTCGGGATTGCGCTCGGGGAAGACCAGGCCGCCCTCGCCGATGACATCGGGGATCGCTCCGGAATCCGAGCCGATGACGGGGGTTGCGCAAGCGTGCGCCTCGATGATGACGCGCCCGAATTGCTCCTTCCACGTAGGCACCGACCAGGAGGGAAGGATGAAGGCGTCGAGGGCGTTCATGACCGGGGGCAGCTCCTCCAGGGGACGCGCAGGCAGGAAACGGACGCGATCCGCGACGCCCAGGGCGCGGACGCGCTCCTCGATGGCGGGTTGATAATCTCCCGAGCCGGCGAAGAGCATCGTGATCTCCCCGGTGATGAAGCGCAGGGCCTCGATCATATCGGTGAGGCCCTTGCGCTCGACCATGCGCCCCACGTAACCGACGGTAAACCCTGAGACGCCGAGCTCCCGCTTGCACTGCTCGCGGTCCATGGGGCGAAAGATTTCGGTGTCCGCGGCATTGCCGACGACTCGCGCGGGGCCGGTGTAGCCCTTCGCGCGCAGCACCTTGACCGCATCATGGCTGCGGCCTACGGCGAAGGATGCATTGCGCATCGTGTAGGACTCGAACCAGCGGAAGGGCGGGGGCCACGCCTTGAAGAGATTTTGCTCCGTCTCCATGACGATGCGGGTGCGCGGCAGGAGGCGGTTGCGCAGCCAGCACGCGTGGGCGCTCACGAGGGCCCACGGCTCCTGCCAGAGGTCGATGATATCCGGCTGGAAGGTCCGCAGGATGCCCGCGAGCGAGGGATACCAGTGCAGGTAATTCTGCGCGGGCCCCAGCCATGCCCACATGACTTTGCGCGCGGCGAAACGGAAAGCGGGATCGCTGGGAATCTCCGCTTCCTTCCAGACCCCGAATTGGTTGAATCGCTGGGGCGAGAGCACCATGAGATCGATTTCTCCGAGGCGGGCGAGCTGCTCGGCTTTTTGCTGGCCTTCGGCGCGGGTCTGGCAGGTGTGCGAGATGAGGAGGACCCGGGGTTTGGCGCGGGGGGAAGAATTCCGCGGGAGGACTCCATGCAGGGCCTTGCGGTAGGTCTCGAGGATGGCGGATGTCATCCGGGCGAGCGTGTAGTTCTGCGCGAAGCGCTCCCTGCCGGCCTTGCCCATCGAGACGCGCAAGGGCTCATCGAGAAGCAGGCGTGTGATGGCGGAAGCCAAATCCGCTGGGGATGCGGGAGGGACGAGGAGCCCGGTGACGCCATCCTCGACGATCTCGCGCGGTCCGCCCGCATTTGTGGCGATCACGGGCTTGCCCAGGGACATTGCCTCGATCAACACAAGCCCGAAAGGCTCCGCGAGGCTGGGCAGCACGAAGAGATCCGCCGCGGCGATCAGGGAGATTGCATCGTCGCAAAACCCGGCAAGCCGGACGGAATCGCCGACCCCGAGCTTCGCAATCTCCGTGGCGAGCGCCTCGTGCTGCGAGCCGCCGCCGGCGAGCAGGCAGAATGCGCGGGGAGCGGCGGCGAGCACGGCGGGCATCGCCGCAATCAAGGAGCCTACATCCTTCTCCGCTTCCAGACGCGCCGCGCAAACGATGAGGGGCTGGCCCGTGGCGATGCCGAAGCGGTCGCGAATGGTGCCCGCGGCGCTGAGTTTTTCCGGGTCAGGAGCGGAGATGCCGTTCGGTACGGTAGTCACATTGCCGCTCGCCGCCTCCCCACGCTCCTCGATCCCGCGCCGGGAAGCGTCGGAGATAGCGATGATGTGACCCGCGCCGCGGCTGATCCAGCGATGGAGGGCATTCGAGAGGAGCGCCTTCAGGCCGCGCCGTGTGGCGCGGGTGGGGATGAGGAAGTGCTGGCTCAGCACGTAGCTGCCGCGGCGGGCAAGCCTCACGGCCAGGGCGGCGGAAAGAGCGGTGCGCCCATTGTGGGCGTGGATGATATCGATCTCACCGGCCCGCAGTTTTCGCCGGAGGATTGAAATTGCGCTCAAATCGATGAAGCCGCCCTTTTCGATGGGGATGTGCCGGATGCCTTCCTCACCGGCGCGGTCCGCAAGCGTTGAAACGCGCGGAGAAGCGAGAGCGGGAAGCGCGCCCGCGGCTCGCAGCCCAAGCGCCAGATCGAGCATATGGCGCTCGGTGCCCGCGAAGACGTCGGCATCGGTGAAGAGCGCGATTCTCAACGGGCGCTCGCCTGCGGGGAAATCGGGCGGTTTTATCGTCATTTTGGCATCGCGGGATTTCCCGTGCCGCACAAGACGTTCTCGTATTGCACGAGGACCTCTTCCCACGCGTATTTCGCGACGGAGGCCGAGATTTCCTCCGGGGAGCAGTGCTCGCCCTCGATGAGCGGGCGGAGTTTCCGCGCGATCTCGGCTTGATCGGCGGGATTCTCGAGCAGGGCGCCGGTCCTGCCCCCCTGCACGGCGACGGCGGCCCCCGCGAGATGGCTGGTGAGAACGGGAAGGCCGGTGGCCAGGGCCTCGACGATCACCATGCCCCAGGCTTCGTACAAGGTGGGGAGCGCAAAGATATCCGCCGCCGCGTAATAACGGGCGACATCGCTCGAGGAACCGACGTATCTCACGAGCGGATGCGGCGCGGGGGCGATGCGGCCGGCCACGAGGATGCGGAGACGGGGGTCGGCCATGGATTCCACCGTGGCGAGCAGCGCGGGATACCCTTTGCGGTCGAGCTCATTCCCGACGAAGACGATGACCTTTTGATCCGGGGAAAAGCCAAGCTCCCCGCGCACGGTCTCGCGCAGGCCGCGCGAGCGCGCGAGATTGAACTCCTCGGGAGCGTAGCCATTGGGGATGACATCCACATCCCCGGCGGCGACGCCGTAGTAGTGGTGGAGATCGGCTTTTACCTCCTCGGTCAGTGCGATGATCCTGCGGCTGGCGCCTTTGCGAAAGTGACTGCGCTCATACTTGAGGAGGATGGGGTGGGCGGGATTGAGCCGTTGTTTCCAGCGCGCGAGCGACCAGGGCGGGCGCAGCGCCTTTGCCTTGTCGAGCCACGCGGCGTGGACGCTCTGGGCCCAATAAACGCCGCCTTCCGGACACACGCAGCCGAAGGAGCCGTGCGCTTCAAAGCTCGCGCCGCGCATCGCCTCCTTGCACGCGCCGTAAAACGCGGTCGGCTCGAGGGTCTTCAACGTCCGGCGCACGGGGACGTAATGATAACGGAAGGACTCGCCATTGCGCTCGATGTCATGGGCATAGACGGTAACGTCATGGCCGCGGCCGGAGAGGAAGCGGGCGCACTCATAGATGATGCGCTCCACCCCCCCCCGCCGGTGGCAGCCGGGGAATGACAGGGCAACTTTCATGAAACAAAGGGATGCGGCGCACCGCCCGCGGCGATCCCGCGAAGGATCGCAAGGTGGAACGCGGCAGTGCCAACCGATGCCGGGCGATCAAGCGCCGCGCAGGCGCCTGAGGCGCGAGACACCGAAGAAAGTTGCCGCGCCAAGCGCAAGAAAGCCTGCGATGGCCGGCTCGGGAACCTCGATCGCGATAAAATCCGCATCGCGGAGATCGGGAACGTCGAACGTATCCAGCAGGTTGCCGCTGGAGGAGAACTCCTCGATCGTGCTGGTGCCGGTATGCTCGGGTCCATCATGGTGATAATTGGCGACAAACAGATCGCCGCTGCTATCGAACGCCAAACCCATGGGGTCATTCAAGCCTGAGGGATTGTCAGTGGTATCCGGGTTGCTCGCGAAGACCGACCCAGTGCCGTCCGGCGTAAACTGCTCGATGGAATTGATCCCGGAATTCGCGACGTAAAGATTGCCGCTGGCATCGAACGCAAGACCGACCGGCTTGTTGAGATCATCGAAGCCGCCGTCGTGGGTGACGAATGGAGTGAACGATCTCAAGCCGGAGCCGCCCAGCGGGACCTCGTCGATCTCGGAGTTCACATAGCTCGACACATAGAGGGTGCCGCTGAGGACGGCGAGGCCGGTGGGATCCGACAAGCCGGTGGCGATGGCCGTGGGCGTGCCTCCCCCAGCGGGGACCTCGGTGACGGTGCCGTTATTGTCGTTGCTGGCGATATAGAGATTCCCGAATGAATCGAATGCCAGGCCGGTGGGCTGGGTGAGGCCCGAGGCGACAACGCCGAGATTCGCGCCCGACGGGCTGAATTCCGTAACCGTGCCGGTATTGAAATCCGCCAGGTAAAGGTCGCCGCTGGAATCCAGCGCGATACCCGAGGGGGTATCGGCATCGGTGGTAAAGATACCCGCGTCGGTATTGACGCCCGTGATGCCGGAGGAGATGTACTCCTCGACGAGGTGATTGCCTGGGTCGGACGTGCTGTAGGTGACGAAAACCTGGTCCGCGCGCGCCAGGCCCGCGGTCATCAGGACTGCAAAGGAGACCGCTGCGAGCCGCACCGTGAAGGCGCGCGAACGCAATGCAGCGCGGCAGCCAACCCTTTCAAGCCGTACGTGCCGCACGAGCCAACCCCTTTCGGACATCCCGGTTCCATACGAAAAATAAAGATTTCACAGAAGGGATTCTTGGCTGCGTTTCTTGTCGGGTGTTTGCCTACGCCAGCTTGAGCTCCGCCCAACGTGACGAAGTGGCGGCAGGGAGGCGGCGGACGCTGGGATAACCCCTCGCGAAGCGGCACAGATGAAACAGGCCCCCCACAAAGGCGGATAGGACGCCGCGGAAATCGGCGTTCGCGAGATGCCCCTTGGCCGCGCGCGCTTTCTGACGCAGGTGCAGGAGCTCCGCGGACCGCCAATTGCGCCTCACGGTCTTGCGCTGCGCGGGACTGTTCTCGGCCGAGAAAAAGGTCTTGTGCAATACACTGCGGATTTGCTGGCTGGCGGCGGAGGCCGTTTGAACGGAAAGGTTGGTGTCGTGGCGGCGATAGGAAAGGACTACTTTGTCCACGAACCGAAAATCTCCGTGCCTGCTCAAGCGGATAAGCATGTCCCAATCTTCCATGGGGAAGATGGTGTTATCGAACACCCCCGCTTTATCATAGGCGCTCCGGCGGGCGAGGATAAGCCCGGGCGGATAGGGGTTGGAAAACCAGAGGGACTGAAAGGAAGTGGGAACGGAAGGATCGAGCAGGACGATTCTACCAAGCTTGTCGCAAATGAAACGGCCATTCCCGTTGCGGGCATACACAGGGTCGATATAGACGACTGCGTCTTGATTGATGCAACGTCCGAGGGCGTGGGCGCCGAGGGCTCCGGGGTGTTTATCGATCTCCGATTTGAGGACTTCCAGCGCCTCCGGCAGCCAGAGGTCATCGCTATCCATGAAAACGACGTACTCGGAATGAGGATCGATGAGGCCGAGTCCATGGTTTCGGGCGACAGCAGGTCCGCTGTTTGGCTGAGTCGCCGCGCGGAAACGGGGGTCGGCGGCAGTGTGCTCGCGGATGAGCGCGAGGGTGCGGTCACGGGAGCCGTCGTCCACGATGATGCACTCCCAGTCCGCCAGGGTCTGCGCCTGGATGCTCGCGATCGTCTCCGCGATGAAGCGCTCACAATTGTACGCCGGAACAACGATGCTGATCACCGGCCCGACGGATGCGGATGAAGGGGACATCATGCCATCTCGGCCTCCGCCGGGAAGAGCTGGGCCCTGCGCTGGGCCCGTGCGAGGGCATCACGATGGCGGACGACAAGGTACCCGTAGGTCGCCATGCCCACTCCCGCCCACGCGATGGTAATGGCGCCGCGGCTCCAGTAATGGTCCACCATGCCGTGGATAAGCCGCCCCGCGACCTCCGCCCCGCCGATTGCGACCGCGGAGTAGAGCGGGTCGGTCTTCCGAATGCGGGGCAGTGTTTTCCAGACCATCCGCACGACCGCGAAGTTAATCGCAAGAAAGGTCAGCGCCCCGGGGACACCGGTCTCGGCCAGCGTGAGCCAGAAGAGATTGGTCGCGTCGTACTCCTTGCGAAGGCCGACCCCCACCCCGAGGTAAGGATTCTCCTCGAACCGCTCCCGGGCGAACTCGACGGAGTTGTAGCGCATCTGGATGTTCTCGTTCTTGGCGCTCAGACCCGTGGTGTAACTGCGCGATTTCTCCGGCAGGAAATACCAGCACACGCAAATGAGCGGGACGAACACGACCAGCACCTTGGCCAGCGTGCGGAACTCCCGGCGCCATGCGAGGATGAGCGCGATGCCCACCCCGGCGCCGATCCACCCCCCGCGAGAGAGACAAAAGAACAGGCCCGCGACCTGGAGGCCCAGCACCCAGCTCATGAACATCCTCAGCCGCGGCGTCGCAGCCGCCAGCCAAAGCTCGGTCGCCACGATGACCGTGCAGGAGAGCGAGCCGCCCACGCCGTTCTTGTGCAGGCCCAGCACGTAGCCGGAGTGGGTGACCAGCACCTCGAAGGAGAGCAGCGAGCCGATCGCCAGCAGGCCGTAATAGGACAAGCGGTAATCGCGCTCATCCCGCCCCAGCGAGGTAAACACCACGACGGCGATCAACAGATAGAGGCTCATCTGGATCATCGAGTTCAAGGTGGTCGGGCGCCAGCTCAACGCGGAGGAACAGAGGCATACCGCAAAATAGGCCAGGGTGGGCATCAATGCCGGGCCGAAGCGGAACGGCCGCCGGCGCAGGACAAAAAGCACCAGCGCCAGCATGAGATTGATCTCCGCCATCGAGAAATGCGGACCGCCTCCGCCGCCGCTGTCGCCCGTATCGGCCATCGGGTCATTCGGATCGGGCGGAGGTTTTCCCAGGGTGCCAATGTCATTTTGAAACGGCGCCAGCGCGAAGATGAGCATCAGGGCGATCGAGGGACGCTTCCAGCAAATCGCGAAGTAAGCCAGCACATAGAATATGCCCGCGACGTAGATCATTGCGCCATCAGCTCCAGTGAAACGTCTGCCGAAAGCACAGCCGCGAGTGTTTGCGCGCCCGGGCCAGCGCATCCTCGCGCCGGCCCGGCAGCAGGGACACCGCCGTCCAGAGCAATGTCCGCAGCGCGCACCCCGCCGCCATGGCCGCGCGGAAGGCGATGAGCCCGGCGAGCCCGTGATGCTTCCGCTCGTAATGATCGAGGCTCTCGAAAAAATGACGGTGGATCCGCTCTTCCTCCTTCGCCCCGCTCGCGCCCCCCAGGTGCGTCACGCGCGCCTCCGGCACGAATACCCGCTCCCAGCCCGCCTCGCGCATCCGGTATTGCCAGTCGGCCTCCTCGCTGTACATGAAGTAGCTCTCGTCGAACCCGCCCACCTGCTCGTACGCCTCCCGCCGCACCAGCAGGCACGCCCCGATGATGAAATCCACCGGCCGCACGGTATCATGCGCCCAGTCCCGGTAACCCCGGGTGAGCCACAGGTTCTCCCGCCATGCGAAGAGCGGCGTCGGGAACGGATGGCAGGAGACTTGCAGGGACCCGTCGCCATTCGTAAGGCGCGGGCCGGCCGCCCCGGTGCGCGGGTGCGCCTCCATGTAGGCCAGGAGGGCGGGGATGGCCGGCTTTTCCGGAAAGGCGTCGCTGTTGAGCAGGAGGAAGAACCGCCCCCTCGCGACGCGCATCGCCTCGTTGTTTGCCGCGCCAAAGCCCGCATTGACCTGCCTGGCGATGAGGCGCGCCTGCGGGAATTGCTCCCGGATGGCCGCGACGCTGTCGTCCTGCGAAGCGTTATCCACGACGATCACCTCGGACTCGATTCCCTCGAGCGACGCATCGAGCGCCCGCAGGCACTCCAGCGTCATCTCGCGCGTATTGTAACTGACGACGATGGCCGAGATCAGGATTTCACCGGGCTTCATGGACTGATCGCAAGATCACATTTATTGGGCCAGCGAGCCAACCCCCGCGCTCCCCGCCGCCGCCGCATCCTTCGTTTCCAACCCGGTGGCCCGGCGCTCGCCCGCGGAGGGACCGCCGGGGCTGCCGATGAATGGGCGCTCACAAAGCAGGAAAAAGAGATAGGCCAGTCCCATCACCACCAGCAGTCCCCCGGTCGAGAAGAGGAGGAATGAGTTGAGCGCGGTCATGTGGAGCGGCCGGACAAAATAGACCCAGAGCACCTCGAGCAACGGCGCATGAATCAAATAAAGACTGTAAGAGAAGGTCCCCACGAAAGCCAGCGGACCCCAGGCAAGCGTGTTGCGCACCCAGCGCCATGGATCGGACGGTCCGCCGGGAGTCACGGCCACCAGCAGGCAAAGGGCCGCCAGCCCTACGAAGAAATCCTGCTGCTGCCACGGCAGGCGGATTTGATGGATATATCCTTTGTTCGCTGTGAGGGCCGCGGCGGCCATTATCACGAATAAAAGGCCCCACGGAAGCCGCATCCGCAATCGCACAAGACGCTGATCGTCGGAATAGCCAAGGCCCGCCGCCAGCATCCCGAGGCTGAAAAGCCCGTAGAAATGCATGCAAACCCCGCCGGCGGACAGATCCGCGCCGGTATAGTGAAGCGGGATCAGCAGGAAATACGAGACGAGCGTCGTGCTCACGACGGTCCGCAGGCCGCCGAACCGGTTCCAGAAATAAACCAGGAGCGGAAAGAGGAAGTAGATGCGCCACTCCACGGAGATGGACCAGAGGCAGTAATTGAGCTTGTGGCTGGTGCTGGGGAAGAAGTCTTGGATAAGCGCCAGATGCGCCAGGACGCCCGCGCCCGTAACGGGAAGGCTGACATCCCACATGGATCCCGAGGGCTTGCCAATGAAAAGCCAGATCAACAGAAGCGAAAGCGCCAGCACGCAGAAATAGGGCGGCAGGATCCGGCGCGCCCGCTTGCGGAAGAAATTCACGGCGCCCCCGGAGATGCGCCCCTGGCGCCGCAGCACGGGCAGCATGAGGCAAAACCCGGACAGGACGATGAACAGATCCACGGCGAAATGGCCGAACCCGAAGAAATCCGCAAGATGCATGACAGGTCCCGCGGGCAGCTTTGCCGCCACATAGAGCAGGCTGTGATGGATTACCACGTAGATGGCTGCGAGCGCCCGCAGACCGTCGATGTGCTCGAGGCGGCTGTTCTTCCCTGCCGCCGGATTGGTTCCAGTAACTGTGTTCATGCTTTGATTAACCCCTTCGAGGATAGCGTCTGGACAAGCACGTCCACACGCTGATCCCAACTATGTTTCCCGGCCTCCGCTCTGCGCTCGGCCCGGTGAGCCCCATTTTCTCCCAAAGCTTCCCTGCACGCTTGCGCAAAGGCGTCCCCACCGGAGGCAATGCGGCAAAACTGCGGGTAATCGCTGAACCCCGCCACGTTGGTGCTCACGACCGGCTTGCCCGACGCGAGATATTCCCAAAGTTTCAGCGGGTTCAAGCTGTTGGTAAACTTTGTCTCCACGTGGGGCACGATGCAGACATCGAAGTGCGCCATCACCTCCGGGATTTCCGCATAAGGCACCGGGCCGGTGATGTGGATATTGCCGCGGGCGGCGAGTTTCTCCTTCTCCTCGCGCTTCAGGTGATCGGGGCCGACGAGCACGATGCTGCCCTGCGGGAATGACCCGGCGAGCCCGGCGACAAGGTCCACGTCGAAACGGTCCGCATGGATGGTGCCGGTATACCCAAAGACCGGCCCGGGCCAGCGGCCCGGCTGGGTGGCATCGGGGATCGCGGCGTAGCGCGTGTTCTCGACCCCATTGGGAAGGTGCAAAAGATCGCGGCACCGCGCGCGCCTGCTCGCCTCGAGCGCCTCGGAGCATACGACCACGAGGTCCGCCCGCCGGCAAAGGGCCTGGTCCTGCTCAATGATGAGCTGCCGGTCCCGCTCGGAAAAGGAGGGCGCCATCGCCCAATCGTCGGTGATGTCATAGATCACTGCGCTTTCATCCATCGCGCCGGCCATGTGAAGGGCCGAGTGGGGATTGAGCCAGAGAAGGGGATCAGTCATGCCGAGGCCCCGGGCCGCGCGGCGGATGTGCCGGCGCGCCATGCGCTCGTTGATGCGCCGGCCCAGCGGGATCGAGTCGGGGAAGAGCTTGAGCGCATGAGTGACGGTGATGTTCGGAAAATCCGGGAGGGTCCGCGTGGCCTTCCCCCAGAGCGCGCGCAGGTTCCCGTGGCGGAGATTGTGGGATACATTCCGGGGCAGGCCGGCGAAGAGGATCTTCATCGCCGGGAAACGCCGCGCCAGCGACGCGCACAGGAACTGGTTGCGCCGCCAGACCTCGTCCCAATCTTCCAACGATACAAAAATCAAATCGTACATCGGCCGGCGGCCCGAAATCCAACGCGAGGAGCAGTGAGCGGACAGACCGCTGATTATACGGATTTCGCCTCGACCTTGCCGCCGGCGGGCGCGGCGGCGGGACGCCGGAGCAGCCCGGTCGCGATGTCCAGGAGCTTGATCGCGAATTGCTCCGAGGAGAACCGGCGCACCCACTGCCGCGCGCGTTCGCCGATTGGCGCGAATTTTTCGGGGGCATCGAGATAGGCCCGCAATTTCACCCGCATATCCTCGACGTCGTAAGGTTTCACCCCGATGGCGGTGACTCCATCCTCGAAGTAATCCTTCATCCCCCGCACCATGGATACGATGATCGGGCGCCCCAGCGCCATGTTCTCGAGCAGGATCGTGTGGCCGGAGGCGAAATCGACTTCTCCGATGGGGTTGATCACCGCCTTCGCGTTCTCGTACAGCGCCTTGAGCTGGTCGATGGGGACCGCCTGCTTGACCTCGACCTGCTGCCCGGGCTCCCTGGTCCTCTCGACGATGGCCGCGTTATACGCATCGGTCACGATGAGCAGCTTCTCCTCCTTGGGGAATGCCTTGAGCAGGGTGGGATAATCGCGCCCTTCGTTGGTGCCGGCGGAGAGGCAATAATCGCCTTTGCCCAGCGGACCGGAGGGGGAGAAGAAATCGGTGTCGACCAGCATGTTTACCAGGTGCTGCCGATCCTCCCGCAGCCCGAAGGTCCGCCACGTGGCGTCGCGCTCCATGGTGCTGAGCGACACGATGGCATCCGCGCCGGGCAGCGCCAGGCGCCACATCTTGTTGCGCTTGCCGGTTTGGTTGCGGATGTGCATGAGGCCCGTGGAGATGATGACCACCGGCGTCCGCAACAGCTTGAGCCTTTTTAATACCAGCGCGGGCAGCACCGAGGCCTCGTTGACGGCGAAGATGCAATCGATGCTCCGCTGATGCCAAAGAGCGTAAAGCGCCTGGTAAATCCGCCAGAAGATCGGTTTGCCCAATCGCTTCTTGAAATAACGCGGCGAGGGACAGGCAAAGGGCTCATGTCCCATGCGCGCCGTCTCGATGTAACCCCAGAGCCGATGCGTCGGGACCTTGCCGCTTTCGCAATCGCGGATTTCCTTGTTATAATCGGCCGTGAACAGGTAGAGAATTTTCATCGTTCGGAAGGGAATTCAGGCTGTGGGCCGCGGCGCATCCTGCTCCGCGAGGCACGCGAGGAAGGCGGCGTAATTCCTCAGGTAGCCCGCTTCATTATAAACATCCGACGCGAGCACGAGCATCACGCAATCGGGGGTGTGCTCGGATTGGATGCCCCAGGTTCGCGGACCAATATAAAGACCTGCGCCCGGGGTATCGAGCACGCATTTTTCCCGCACGGTCCCGTCATCCACGGTCACCGCGAGCGACCCCTTCAGGCATACGATGATCTGCTCGAGCGTCCGGTGCGCATGCTCGCCGCGCACGCTCCCCTGGGGCACCTCGTAGGTCACAAAAAAACGCTTCGGCAGGAACGGAAGGTGGCTCGGGAACTCCGCGAACATGAGATTGCCCCGCGCATCCGGGATCAAGGGGAAGGGGAGCAGCCTGACCCCGCGGCACTGGAATGCCGGCAGCGTCCCGCCCGCCCCGGAGGCCTCGATGCGCAATACGCGCGAGACCTCCCGTTGCGCCGGCTGATTCGCATGCTCGGTAATGTTCACACTCATCGGCACTTCCTTTTCCTGGTTGATTCTCTTCGCCCCACGGCCATCGATCCAGAACGGAATCGCATCCCGTCAACCGGCTGCGAGCGACCTCCGCGTGGCCTCGAGATAGGCCAGGCCCCATTGCTGGCAAGGCTCCAGGTGGTTGCCCTCCGCCCATTCATTCCAGGCGTTGATGAAAACCATTGGCCGGTCCAATCCCGCCCCGCGGTAGGATTGTTTCGCCTGCTGCACGATCTCCCGCAGCCATGCCTCGTACGCCGCGGGATCGGAATCGACGAGAATGACCGCGTTCTCCCCCCGGCGGGCGGAGTTATCCCATGAGGGGCACGCGCACCGGATGAGCGGGTAATCGGGCAGCTCGCGCTCCATCGCGCGCTGAGCGGCGGACTGGTACGGGTAGATCGCGTGTTTCCAGAACGCCTCTTCCCCGGTGCCGAAGCGCCGGCGATGCCACCATTGCCGCCGCTCGATGCGCGAGCCGTTCCAATCCCACCATCGCGGCTGAAACTCCACCGCGGCGTCAAAACCGCCCTCGCCGGGACGGCCCGTCTCATCGGGAAAGCTCTCCACCCGCACCAGGAAAATGCCCGGAAAACCCGCTTTCTCCGCTTCTTGACGCCAGCGGTCGGTGGTCGCGGCCGGTTCGGGCAGGCGGTTCGAGCGGTAAACGAGGAAGACCGGCTTCCCCTCCACCTTTATATAGCGCTCGTCCGCGAACACGGGCAGCAGCGAGCGGATGTGCGCGAGATCATCCTCCGCGGAGTAGTGCTGCTCGAGCAGGATCTCCCGGTCGCGGCCGTCCCATGCCCGGGTCCAGCTTTCATTGGCCCAGCACAGGCAGAATGGAAAATCGGGCTCGCCGCTCGATAATACCCCCTCGATCGGCTGCTCCAGGAGCCGTTTCCCATTGAACCAATAATGGTAGTAGCAGAAGCCCCCGATGCCGTGCTGCGACGCCAGATCCGCCTGTGCCTGGCGCGCTTCCGGCACCCGGAGATCATAGAATCCCAGATCCGCCGGCAACCGCGGCTGGTAGTGCCCTTCGAACAAGGGCCGCGCCTTGGTGACGTTGCGCCACTCGGTGAAACCGCGTCCCCACCAGGCGTCGTTCTCCGGGATCGGGTGATACTGCGGCAGGTAAAAGCAAATCGCCTGCACATCCTCGGGCGTCATATCCTTGGTGCGATTACCGCTTTGATGATGTGCTGGCACCCGAAGAGGTTTGGCATCCACTTCGCCAGTCTTGCGATGACCCGCCGGCGGACGGCAACGGGCATCCATCTCCACGGAGCGCGGCGGTAATAGTCCGGCAGCCCCGCATTGGCCGTACAGCTCATCGCCACGATCTGGAAGCCCAGCCGCTCCAGCAATTCGCGGATGGTCTTGGCCGTGAACCAGCGCAAATGGGTGGCATCCATGATCCCGCAATCCTGGTAATCGAAACGCCCGCGCAACAAATCCGTGCGGACAAACCAGTGGGCCACATTGGGAACGGAGATCACCACGGCGCCACCCGGGCGCAGCCCGCCCTTCACCATGGTCAGCAGCTCGGCCGGCTCCGCGAGATGCTCGAGCACATCGGCAAAAACCGCGTAATCGAACGGGCCGTGGGCGGTGATGAAATCGCTGGTCAAAAAACCCGGGAAGACCTTCAGCCCGCGCTCCCGGGCCCGCGCAACCCGCTCGGGGTCCGGCTCGATGCCGACAAGCTCCGCCCCTGTCCGGTTGCAAATAATCTCCGAGACCGACCCGGTGCCGCAGCCGACATCGAGCACCCTGGCGCCTGGCGTGATGAAGTTCGCGATCTTCACCGCGACATCATCGGGATCAACGGACGAATAGTCATAGCGCAGCGCGTCCGCGGGACGGTCGAGCAACCCGGCCGAGTGCGAGTCCGGCGATGACGCCGTCGTTGATGATTGAACTGACTCTTCCATTGCTAAAATAAGATGGTGATATTGGGCGCGCCCGAATTTCCGGGTACGCCGGGCGAACCGCTTACTCTTGAGCGCTCCGCCAGCCCGATAAGAAACCATCGGTGCCACTGACGAGCGTTCCGGTCCCGGCCTCTCGTCGAGCCAGGTATTTCTTGATTAGCCAGCGGCCTGCTCTGTTTCCTGGACGCTCGATCCATTGATAAGTCAACCAGGAGAGCGGAGTGACAATCCCCAGCGTCAGCGCAAAGCAGGAAAAGAACGCGCTCCACGTACCAAGGGGCAGGCCGTAAATCCATTTGTAGACGGGGCTGAGCGCAAAAACCACCATCAGGTGATTCAAATATAAAGAATAGCTGATCCTGCCGTAAAAAAGCGTGAGCCGGTTCACCACTGCCTTGACCGGCATCATTCCAAGGCCGCACGCCAAAACCGCGTAAGCCACGGCAAGAAGATACCAGCGCCAGGCAGTCATCGGCGGCTTGCTGGCGAGAAACCAGAGCGCAGTCGACGAGGCCAGCGTAATGCTCCCCACCACCTTTGAATGAGTCTTGCGCCAGATATATCGCTCAAACACCAGGAACGTGAGCACTCCAAGCCCAAACACCGGCAAATGGTTTGCAAAGGCCGTGTAAAAGTAACTTTCCCGTGTGGCCGCGGGCAGGTTAGTGCTCAGCAAGTACCGATAAAACCCAAGCGAGCCCAATAATGCGAGGCCCACGAACGCGGCGGCCTTCCGAATCCCATCGCACCAAAGAAAGATGAATGGAAAAATCAGGTAAAACATCATCTCCACACCGAGGGTCCAGCTTCCCCACACGATGCCGTTGTGGGTGCCCGGAGAGAAGTTGAACAGAAACATCACGTTGAGTGCAATCAACCTCAGCGGCGGGCGCGCCAAGTGCAGGAAGTGGATATTGATCAGAATGGCGATCAGCACCCATGCGTAGAAGAGCGGCACAATCCTGAATATCCGCCTCAGGTAAAACGCCAGGATCGGACGCGGCTCCCCACCTCGCTCCCGCATGGAATAGGAAAGCGTAAAAGCGCTGATGACGAAGAAGAGAGTGACTCCCGAGCCCCCGCTCAGGATGATATTATGAAGCGCCTCGGGAATCGCGGGTTTGAATGCCGGAATCAACGCGATGTGCAACGCCATCACATAAAGCGCGGCTACCCCCCGCAACGCATCGACAAAGGCAAAGTGATTGACCTTTTCCATTGGAGCCGCAGCGCTTTTGCGCTCGGAGAGCTTTCCTTCCGGATTCATATTGCCGTCACACGCCCCCAGGGTTCCCACGCCTGGCCCACTCTCAGAAATTTTCATCTCAGCGAAAGTCCCAAGGTCAGGAATTGCCTCCTCCGCAGCAGCGTGGGCTGCGCCCGGAGCGCATACCACCACATCTGGCGCGCGGCTTTCTTGTCGCCGGTGCGAAGGGCGGTCTCAGCGCTCGTGAGAAGCTGCCGCCCAAACACCCCCGACCAGAAACGGAAATTGGCCAGCCACGGCCGCCAGTTCGCGGGGGAGGGGAGACGGCCGAGATGTTTGCGCCTGACTTTCGACGTGTTGCAATGCATCTGCCAGATGTTCTTGGACGCGTTCTCCGGGTGGGTGCGATAGAAGAGCGCCCGGCGCGGCTCGTAGATGAAGGTCCCGCGTTTCGCCAGCTCGATGTACAGATCGTAATCGTCCACACCCCAAATCGCCGTATCGAATCCTCCAATCGCGCGCACCGCGCCGGTGCGGATCAACGCCTGCCCCAGCGCATAGAGCCAGTTGCGGGTCAGGAATTCCTGATACACCGCCCCCGCTGGTCCGTTCCCCTCCGGAAAAATGCCGGCTTCATGATCGGGCTCCCGGTCCCCCTCCAGGAAACTGACTCCGCCATACACGAGCACGGCCTCCTTGTTCTCCGCCAGGCGCGCCACTCTCCACTCCAGGGTATCCGCCGGCCAGAGGTCGTCATCGTCAAGGAACGCCAGGAATTCTCCGCGCGCCTCGGCCATGCCCCGGTTGCGCGCCGCCGCCACGCCACCATGTTTTTGCTCGATGTACCGGATGCGGCCGGAGTCGATGAGCGCCCGCAGGGAACCCGCCAGGTCATCGGGCGAGCCGTCATTCACGACGATGATTTCGTAATCGGTGTACGTCTGGCTAAACACAGACTCCAGCGCCAGGGAAAGATACCGCCTCCACCGGTACGCGGGAATGATCACGGTGACTCGCGGCCCTTCGCCTTCCTGCGCGCCGCTTTCCGCGCGTCCCACGGCGGCAGCAGCCGCCGCTCTCTGGCGGGTCACGGGATAAGTGTGCTTCACCAGGCCGCACCGGCTGTAATTGCGGGGGCGCCGCGTCTGCGCGAGGTAATTGAGAGCCGCGTGCAAACTCCTCACCGCTACGAGGTGCGCCTCGCTGGCAACCGGGCCGGACCTCGTCACCAGCGCCCGGAGACGATGCTCGAGGATCCGGAGAAACGCGGAGCACACCATCCGGCGCGGGTGCGGCCACACGGAGTTTTCCCAATGATAACTCATGTACGCATCGGAGTGCCCAAGCCTCCTGGCCGAGGCCAGCCACTGCTCCGGCAGCAGCCGGTTCTCCAGGAAATGGTGCTCCACCACCGCGCGGAATTCCGCCGCGATCTGGTATCCCGCCGCCTTCAACTGCTGGGAAAAAAGGGTGTCGTCGCCGAATCCGATGGCGCCCGGCCCCAGCTCCACGTCGAAAGCAGGCACGCGGTCCAGCACAGCGCGCGAGAACGCCATGTTCGCGCCCACCATCCGTCCCGGATCCGCGGCGTCCAGCCCGCTGGTATCCGCAAGCCAGGCGCGATGCGCGGGCGTCAGCCAGGGCGGGCTCAGATGGGGGGCGAGGCGCACGGCTCCCACCACGGCATCCGCGCTGCCCTCCAGGATCGGAGCGCAAATGAATGCGAGCCACGTGCTCTCCGGGATCACATCGTCATCGGTAAAGACGATTACCTCCCCGGTGGCCGCGGCCATCCCGCGGTTGCGCGCCCGGGATTGCCCCGGCTGGGGCTCGAAAAGATATTGCAACGCCATCTTATCGAGATGGGCCTCGCGAACGGCGGCAGCCGTGTCATCCGTGGAAGCATTATCGACGACGATGACCTCCGCGGTCATCCCCGCGGGTACGTCCACGTGATTGAGCGCGGCCAGCGTGCGGCGGAGCGATGCGGCACGGTCGCGAGTGCAAATGATGATGGATGCGCGCGGCATATTTATAAAGTTACGAATCGTTTCCTGGAACGGCGGATGTCATGCGCCAATGGCCTCGCGCTTCGCACAGCCCGATGCCTCGAATCGCGCGGAGCCGCTCACGCGTTCTGCAACTCCTCGATCTCCCCGAATCCCGCTGTCCCCACGACCGCCGGAGGCGCTGCGGGACGCTTATCCTCGGCCAGTTTGAACCGCGCCCCGAAGCGGATGCTCGGGCGCTCGATCAGGAGATACATCACGTGCGCGGCGCCGATGGACACCGCGCCGGCAACGACGAACCAGAGCACCCCTGCGAGTTGATTGGTATGCGTGAGCCGGTAGCCTGCGCGCAGCACGTAAACCGCGATCAGGAGATGGCTGAGGTAAAGGCTGTAGGATATCCGTCCGAGGTATTGCAGCGGGGCGAAGTCCAGCCAGCCGGAGAGCTTGCCCATCCGCCCCGCGGTGTACAGCAGCAGCGCCGTGGACCAGCCGGTCAGCATCGACTTCGGCTCCTGCCACACGGCGGCGGCGAAGTAAAAGATCAGGAACCCAATGAACGCGGAGCGGAAGCGCGGGTTGTTGACAGCCCAGTAGCACAACACCCCCGCCGCAAAGTAATACCACGACCGGATGAACCAGGCGTCAAAGGTGTGCCCCCGCATGAGGAGCGATACGATCGCCAATCCCGCGACGAGGCTGGCCGAGAGTGTGGCCGCCTTGGCATCGGACCGGCTGAGGAGTTTCCCGGCCAGCAGCAGCACGATGAAGACGAGATAGAACTGCACCTCCAGGCAGAGTGTCCACGAGACCGCCATGATGGGAAAAGTGCCCGTGACTTTTTGCAGGTAAAGGAAGTTCGTAACAACATCCGTCCAGGTCGGCAGTTGCCTCTGCTCGATCCAGGGGATATGCGCCTCCAGGAACATCGCGCCGATCGTGAGCGCGAGGATTGTCCAATAGGGCGGGTCCAGCCGCAATTGCCTGCGGAGGATGAAGTTCCCGACCGCCCTGGGGGTTGCGCGGACATTGCGCAGGGAGTGGGCAATGACGAATCCGCTGAGCACGAAGAAGATTTGAACCCCAAAGGCGCCATCGAGGCAGAACTCGATGAACCAATGCGGGAAAGCCAGCCACAGCGTCTTCTGCAGCTCGCTATTGACGAACAGATGATGAAGCAACACCGAGAGCGCGGCGATGCCACGCAATGCGTCCACGAGTGTGAAACGCTTTCCGGATGCGGACTCCGGCACGGCCGGGAGTGTGGGGTTCTCGTTCAAGAGCCAGTCGTGGAGGCGAGGGACCTCTGCTGGGAGGATGAGGATGGTGACTTCCTTCGGAAAGGTTGGAGCAGGCCTCTCAATTTCGCCTTTGCCTCCCGGGCACGGAGCCGCAGGTAGCGGCTGGTCACTTTGCGGCAGAGGACGCGCTCGGGGACGGTGCGGGTCTCGATGATATCCTTCAGAGCTTCCGTCATGCGATGAAACAGCACATCCGCCGCAAACCATTGCTCCCACTCCCCGCGCGCGGTCAGCGCCATCGCGGGGAAGCGCTCCTCGTGCTTCTCCAGGATGGAGCCGAGGCGGTCCACATCCTTCTCCGGGACGAAGACCGCGCAATTCGCCCAATCCGGCCCTGCCGGTGGCACCCACAGATCGCTCAGGATCACCGGCACCCGTCCGGCGGACATGGTTTCGAAAATGCGAAAGGAACTGGGGCCGGCGCCCTTCGGGCAGAGGACGAATTTCGAGCGGGCGATCACCGCCGCGTAGCGCTGTCTCTGGCGCTCGATCTCATCGCTGGGGGCGCCGAAGAAATCGGACGCGCTGGTATCGGCGATCTCCGCGCGGGGATGCTTCAGCCGCAGGACATTCTCGCGGGTGGGATTGCCCTTGCGGCCCAGGAAGGAGAAGAGCAGGGCCTCGCCATCGGCCGGTGCGGGAGTGGGCGCGACGTAGTTGTTCGGCAGGTTGAGATAAGCGCAGGCGCGCTGCCGCCGCGGGTCGAAGGAGGTCTTCGGCATCGCCACGTAGAGGCCGGGCATGGCGCACCAGGGCTGATCCATCTCGCTGTAAACAAATGCCTTCTCCCGGTATTGCGTCACCAGCGGATGCCTGCGGATCGCGTTCAGTTCCATATCCCGATAATGCTGGTGCCCATCGAGAAAGAGGATGAGATCCGCCTGCCCCGGCTCCTCGCAAAGGGTGTGGTGGCGAAAGCGATCCTGGCCCGCCAGCCGCGCGAACAGCGGAAGATAGGTTGCCACCCCCGGCTCCTGCATCGCGGTGGTGGCGAATACCTTCATGCGCCTATCACTGCCCGATAACGGTCCGGAACTGGGACCAGGTTTTCTTCCAGGTGAATTGCTCCGCCCGTTCCCGGGCCTTGAGGGCGTAACTCAGGCGCAAGTCCTGGTCGAAAAGCAGCCTGCCCAGTTGATCCGCCAGGCCCTCGACCGAATTCCGCTCGAACAGAAGCCCCGCGTCTCCCACCACTTCCGGCGCGCCGCCGGTGCGGGAGACGACGCTTGCCAGGCCGCAGGCCATCCCCTCGAGGATCGTAAGCGCGAACGGCTCATCCCACCGGGAGGGCACCACGTTGATCTGCGCCTCCCTGAGGACGCGCGGAAGATCCGCGCGGGCGACATGGCCGGGCCGGCTCACGGACACGCCCGCCTGTTCCACTTCATTGGCGAGCTGGTCGAGCTCGACCTGGTACCCATCCTTCTCAAATTTATGCCAATGGTTCGACCCGAGGATCTGCACCCGGAAGGCGCGGCTCTTTGCCGCGAGTTTCGCGGCGGCTTTCAGGAGCAGGTCGGGGCCCTTCTCGATGCCGGTGCGGCCCAGGAAGTTGATGATCGGCAGGCCCTCGGGACCCCGGGCCGCGGGCTTGAAGGACTCGATATCGACCCCGTTGTGGATGGTCTGCACGCTGTTCGAAGGCAGTTCGTACGCCTCTTCCACCCAATCGCCGGTGAATTGGCTCACGGCCGTGACAACATTGACCGCCTCGCGGAATCGGACGCGGAAACGCGGCGAGATCGGGATCTGATTGTGGAAGTGATGGACGAGGAAGGCCGTTGGGAACCGCTCACGCAGGAACACGACCATCTCCGGATCGTTGTGCAGGATGATGGGCCGGCGCTCCAGGCGGGCGGAGCGGATCGCGCGCTCCACGTTCGCCGCATGAGCCTTCTGCCGCAAGTGCCTCCAGCCCGTGAGCTTGCGCTCGGCCCGCAGGAGCTTGACCAGGAAGCGGTTTTGCGGAATGCGCGGCGGATCGAGCAGCACGGTCCGCACGTCCGCATACGGCTCGGCCTCGCAGCGGATGGAGATGACGACGGGCTGAAAATCCTGCTCGGCCGCGGCGCGGCAGCACTCGTGGATATGGGTGGCGATGGCCCCACTCTCCGTCGGAGTGAAGGTCTCCACCGTATGATTGATGAATACCGGGCTCATCGCTAAACGCTTATGTTGTTTCATGGTCCGTGTACCGAGGGCAACGATTTACTCCGCGTTCCACGCCGGAACGGGGGCGGGAGTCAACCCCGCCGGCACCTTCCGCCGAGCCGCGAGCGCGGCTTCATAAATTTGCTTGTAGGAGGCCGCTACCGCCTCCCAGGTGAACAGCCCGACCCGCTTCCGGCCTGCGGCGCCGAGCCGCTCCCGCAGCGCTCCATCGCCCGCCAGCCTGCGCAACGCCGCCGCCAGCGGCGCCGTCTCGCCCGGAGGCACCAGCAGCCCGGTCCCGCCATCCAGCACGATCTCCGGCACCCCGCCGGTCCGGGACGCGAGGACCGCCTTCCCGGCAGCCATGGCTTCCATATTTACAATGCCGAGCGGCTCCTGCCTTGAGGGCAGGACGAAGAACTCGCAGCCGCGGAATAATCCCGCGGCCATCGTCCGGTCAGCGCGTCCCAGGAAATGCACGCGTCCCTCTCCTAGCAGCTTCCGCGCTAGCCGCTCCAATTCAGGGCGTTCCGGCCCATCCCCTGCGAGGAGCAAGTCGTGCGACTCCAGACCCGCCGCTGCAAAAGCCTCGATCAAGATGTCGAATCCCTTCTGGAGGACATGCCGCCCGATCCCGAGAATATAGGGCCGGGCGTGCCTGTGCGGCTCCGCCCCGTGGAAATCCTCCAGCCGGATTCCATTGTAAATCACCGAGCCGCGCTCCCCGAACGTCATGCCGGAGTAGCTCTCCAGGTCCTCCAGCGTATTGCGCGAGCAAAACGTTAGCCGGTCCGCCCCCGCGAGGAGGCCCCGCATCACTTTGTTGATAAAAGGCGATTTTTCGTAAACCCGCTCCGCATCCATGGTGCGCTCGCCCTGGGAGGTCACGATGAGCGGCAGATTCAACGCCCGCGCCGCGATGGCAGCGTAATGCCCATTGCCGCTGACGCATTGGACATGGAGCAGGTCGATCTCGTGCCGCCGGAGGATTTGCAGCATCCGCCCCCGCGCCCACGGGTAGGCGACCGCGTAGTTGAGCCGGACGCGCAAATTGTACTCCGGCATCCGCATCGGCAGCCGGTAAACGGGGATGCCCTCGATCTCCTCATACGCCGGCAGCGAGCGGGGCCAGCGGTTGACCAGCACGATGGTGTTCATCCCCTGGCGCCGGTATTCATGGGCAAGCTGCCGCACCAGCTCCTCCACTCCCCCCAGGGATGGATAAAAGGCGCTTGCGAAGATGGCGACGTTCATGGTTCGCGAAAAAAAAGTAGGGTAAAAATCAGGAAGCCGGATTCGCCGGCTCCATGGCCAGCGGAGGCCGGGCGGCGTAGAGCGCCTCATACTCCGCGCAAATGCGATTCCAGCCGAAATCCCGGGCCCGCTCCAGCCCGGCCGCCGCGAGACGCTGGCGCCACGGGGTATCCGCCAGCAGCAGCGCGAGGGTCCGGGCGAGATCCCGATCCTCGCACAAAATTCCGAATTTTCCCTCCTCCGTGACCTCGCGTGCGCCGGGATTGGGCGTCGCCACGACGGGCGTGCCCGAGGCCATCGCCTCGATATACGGGACGCCAAAGCCCTCATACGTGCTCGGCAGGCAAAACACGGACGCCTGCCCGTACAGCTCCGCCAGCTTCTGATTGCTCACCCGGCCGAACCAGCGCACCCCCGGCCCGCTCACCTCCTCCTCGCACACGGCCCAGAATTCCGCATCCGTCACCCGCGGGCGAATCTCCCGCTGGAACAATTCCAGCAGCATCGCGCCCCGCTTGCGTCCGTGCATCGTCCCCACGAACAGGAGCGACGGCGCGGACGACTTCGCCCTGGGCGAGAATGCGGTAAGGTCCACCCCATTCGGGATCACATGCCGGATACCGGGGATATAGCGGCGGGTATTGCTCGATACGGCGACGAGTTCATCGGCCAGGAAAACGGACCCAAACTCGCACAGCGCCATCACCGCCATGCGCAGCCGCGTGATGAAACCGCGCGCGTGCAGCGTCTCCGCCAGCAATGACCCATGGTAAGTGTGCACATGCCGCGGCCTGCGCTTGCCCCAGAGGAACCAGTCATCGCCGTGCGCGTTCAGGACATCGAATTGCGTGAAATCGTATTTCCGCAGGTTCCAGGCGAACCCGAAGGTCCGGAGACGGCGCCCGCTCGGGACGACAACCACTTCGTAAAGCGAATCGGCCGAAGGGCCGCTCTGGCTGAAAACAGTGACCTGATGCCCGCGACGGACCATCTCATTCGCAAACGCGTGGACAACGTAACCCACACCGATCTTGCTCCCGCTCGGCAGGTACATGGATGTGATCGCGATATTCATGCCAATTGCTCCCGCATCGAGGATTGCGCCAATTCCCGCGGCGCCTGCTCCATGACCGCCTCTTCAAGCTGCCGCGCGCATCCCGACCAGGGCGCGCCCGCCGCGCGATCGACGGATTGCTGTTTCGCCCGCCGCAACGCCCCCGGGTCGCTGGCCAGCCTGCGCATCGCGTCCGTCACCGCCGCGAAATCATCCGGATCCACCAGCGCCGCCGCGCCGCCGCACGCCTCGGGCAGCCCGCCGCGATTGGAAGCAATGACCGCGCAACCCGATGCCATCGCCTCGAGCGCCACGAGCCCGAACGGCTCGGTGGAGCGCGACAGCACGCAGACGATATCGTGCGCCCGGATGAGCTCCGGCACGCCGCCGCGCGCCACGTGCCCGCGGTAATCGGCCCCCGCTGCATCCATTTTCCCCCTCAAGGTGCGGAAGAAAGGATCCTCCATCTCCCGGCCATGCCCGTAAAACCAGAGCCCGCCCGCCACCGTCAGGCTCAGCCGCAAGCCCTCGGCTTGCAGCGCGGCCACGGCGTCCGCCGCGATGTCCGGCCCCTTGTTGGGATCGATGCGCCCGATAAAGAGGACCCGCGGCGCCGCGGTCGCATCCAGGTAATCGGCGCGCGGATGGAATATCTCCGGGTCGACCCCGCTGTGGACCACGCGCAAGCGCTCGAGCGGAATGTCATGCCTGCTCGCGGTCCAGCGGCGGATCGCATCGCTGCACGTCAGGAAACACCCGGTGCTGGCCACGGTCTTTTGCACGTCGAAGCGGGTGTTCCATTCATTCTGCAGCCACACGAGCACCTCGGTGCCGGGGAGGGTCCGCTTGATGTAAGAGGGCGAGACCAGATCGTTGAAAACCACCACGGCATCGGGGGCCGGATCGAGCCCGGCCAGCTTCCCCCGGACGGAGCGCAGGTAATGCTCGAAGTACGGCCAGTCCCACTTCGAGACCCGCTGGCGCAGCGAGGAGAGGCGGCGCTGGAGAAAGTGGAGATCGTTGCGCTCCGGGGCGCGGATCGGGATGACCTCGCCCACATCGTATGTCTCATCCCCGTTCACCTTGGTCAGCACGCTCACGCGGTGCCCACGGGCGAGCAGCTCGCGCGCCGTGCTCATGGTGATCGTGGATATCGCCCCCCCCGAGATCGGCGAGTAATACTCGATCGGCATGTTTACGAAGCAAAAATGCATGGCCGTGTCAGACTCCCGTCGCTTTCCGAATCTCCCCCCACGTATTGGCCCAGGAGAACTTCTCCGCCCGCGCCCTTGCCCGCAGCCCGTAATCGTCGCGCAGCTTCACATCCTGGATCAGCGTGGTGAGATGGCTGGCGAGCTCCTCGGTGGAGTCGCGCTCGAAGAGGAACCCTGCGCCGTCCACGACCTCCGAGGTGCCGCCCGTGCGCGAGGCGACGACCGCCAGGCCGCTCGCCATCCCTTCCAGCGTCGCGAGGCCGAAGGGCTCATCCCAGCGCGACGGCACCACGTGGATGTGGGCCTTCCGCAGCTCATCGGGCAGCGCGCCGCGGCTGACCACGCCGGGCCTGCGCACCGGGATGCCCTCTTCCTCCAGCTCGCGCGAGAGATCGTCGAGCAGCCGCTGGTAATCGTCCGCCTCCGTGCCCCAATAGAACCGTGCGCCGAGTATCTGGACCCCGAAGTCCCGGGTCTTGGCCGCCACCTGCTTGGCCGCGCGCAAGAGGAGGTCGGGCGCCTTGGTGGCATCCGTGCGGCCCACGAAATTGATGACGGGCCGGCCTTCCGGCGCACGCTCCGCGGGGGCAAACCGGTCGAGGTCCACTCCGTTGTAGATCGTCCGCAGGCATGGCGCTTGCACGCCGAAGTACTCCTCCTGCCAGCGCGAGATGAAATCGCTCACTCCCGCCGCCACATCCACGGCCCCGGCGAATGGCTTCCGGAATCGCTCATCGCACGGATTCGCATTGTGGAAGAGATGCACGATGGTCGCGCGCGGGAAGCAGCGGCGCAGATGCACCGCCATCTCGGGATCGTTGTGCAGCACCATCGGCAGCTTCTCGAGGCCGTGCGACCGGATCGCCTTGAGCACGCGGTCGATGTACGCCTTCTGCCTCACGTGGCCCCACCCCGTCGCCTCCTTTTGCACCCGCAACAGGCGGCCGATGCCAGTCCCGCGGATTTCGGGGATCCACGGATAATCGAGCAGGATCGTCCGGGGCCACGGATGCGGCTCCGCGTTGACGGTGCGCGTGATCACCCAGGGCTCGATGCCATCGCGTCGCGCCGCGCAGCAGACCTCCCACAGCCAGGTGCTGATGGCACCGCTCCGCGTCGGCGTGAAGCTTTCGCCCGTGCAATTGATGAAAACGAGGCTCATGGGCGGGGTCAGGCCTTGTACGGGCCGTAACGCTGGCAAAGGTGATCGCGCAATCCGTCCCAGACCAGGCGCAGGCGCCGGGTGCGGCTCGCGCCGGCGCGCAGGCACCGCCGCAGGGCCTCGCCCAGGATGGTGAACGCCGCGCGCGGGTAATCGCGGCCGCTGTGCTTGCTCGCGAGCAGCAGGCTGTTGCGGACGGTGTAATAGCCGTAAATGCCGTCGAGGTTCTTCCCGGACTGCCCCCCCTTGTGGTAGATGCGCGCCGGGGGCACGATCAGAAGCTGCTGCCCCTCGTTCCGCACCCGCAGGCTCAGATCGACATCCTCCCAACTCAGATAGTAACGGTCATCGAATCCCCCGAGCCGCCGCAGCAGGTCCGCCCGGATGAGCATCGCGCATCCCGTGATCCAGGGCACCTCGTACGGCATCTCCTCCCGGCTCGGCTGGCGCGTATTGTCGTGCCAGGCCGCGCCGCGGCGCAAATCCATCGCCGACCCCGCAAACCAGATCGCCCGCGGGGGATCGAAGTCATGGATGACCGGCGCGACCAGCCCGGCGCCGGGGTTCGCCTCGGCCGCCTCGACAAGCTTCGCAAGCGCATCGGGCTCCACGAGCGTATCGTTGTTGATCAAATAAACGTAATCGGCCCCGGTCTCGATGGCATGGCGGATGCCCACGTTATTGCCGCCGGTAAACCCGAGGTTCTTGCCGGTCTGCAAGATGACGACTTCGGGAAACTGCGCGCGGAGCACGGCGACGGAATCGTCGCTCGAGCCGTTATCGACGACGATGATCTCCCGATTCGGGTACGGGTCCCCGCGGAACGAGGTGAGACACTCGACAGTGTCGCTCCTGCCGTTCCAGATCACGATGACGACGGAAACGCGTGGAAAACCGCTCATTTTGTCTCTGCCAGATCACCCTCCGCCACAGCCCCCCGCGGCGCGCTCTCGGCGCCGCCGAACGTGAAATCCGGGAGAACCATGCCGCGCTTCTCGCACTCGAGCGTCCATTGGCCCCGATAGGGGATCATCGGCAGGATCTCGAATTTGCAGGCGTGCTCGAATTGATCCAGCACCCCGGCGCAGCAGATCATCAGCGTGATGGAATAGGAGCCGGGCTTGAGCCATGGCCCGCGAATTTCCACACGCCCGTTGTAACCGGTTTCATCGACCTCGATCCACAGCTCGTCGAGCCTCGAATCGCAGAACAGGACGGCCGCGCCCGATTGGTCGAAGACCTCGCAGAAGAAGAAGACCTTGCCCGTGTAATGAGGCTTCATCCGCTCCGCGCGGAACTCGATGATGCGCGGCTCGTCGCATTGGTAAAAATCCTTCGAGATGGACACGGAGGTGATCCGCACGTCGCCGCTCCCGGGGCGGCGCCCGGCGCTCGCGCGCGAATCGGAGGATTTCTGCGTCGAATACCGCAGATACTCGCCCACGGTCTCCTCCGCGGGTCCATAATGGCGGACCTGCCCCTGCTCCATGAACACCGCCTTGTTGCAGAGCGAGGTGATCGACTGCAACTGATGGCTCACGAAGAGCACCGTCCGTCCATGGGCGGAGACATCCTTCATCTTGTCCAGGCACTTGCGTTGAAACTCCGCATCGCCCACGGCCAGCACCTCGTCCACGATCAGGATCTCCGGGTTCAGATGCGCCGCGACCGCGAACGCGAGCCGCACGTACATGCCGCTGCTGTAACGCTTGACCGGCGTATCGATGAAGTTTTCCACCCCGGAGAAATCGACGATCGCCTCGAACTGCCGCCGAATCTCGCCTTTCGACATCCCGAGGATGGCGCCGTTCAGGAAGATGTTCTCGCGCCCGGTGAGCTCCGCGTGGAACCCGGTGCCAACCTCCAGGAGCGAGCCGACCCGCCCGTACACGTCGATGACGCCCGAGGTGGGCCCTGTGATGCGGCTGAGCACCTTCAGCAGGGTGCTCTTGCCGGCGCCGTTCCGCCCGACGATGCCTACGACATCGCCACGCTCTATATCGAACGAGACATCCTTCAACGCCCAGAAGGTCTCCTTGGGCGAAGGCCGGAAGCCTCTCCGTGCACGGTGCAGCAGTTGCTCGGCAAGCGTCACATGCTGCTCGGTATGGGCAATGGTGTAGGACTTGGACAGGCCCTGGATGCTGATGGCGATTTCGCTCATAAAAGGTAAAATGTCAGTGGCCCCGCAATGCCCGGCCCAGCGCGCCGGTCAGGGTCGGCGGGTATTGCCAGAAGGCCCGCGCCGCCTTCGTAAATGCCGCGGAGTAACGTCCCTCCCGCCATGCCGCCCGCGCCCGGCCCTTGATGTAAAGGGAGTGGTACTCCCGCACCAGTTTGTGGCTCTTGCGCAATGCCTGGCGGCACTCCGCGCAGCCCGCGTGGATCTGGCTGTGCTTCTCCAGCACCCGGATGCTGTTGCGATACATCTGCTCCCCGTTGCTCCCCTGCTGCTCGGAGTGCATCCGCGCCCGGCCCAGCACCTCCTGGACGCTCACCACCCGATACGCCGCCGCCACCCGGATGTTCACATCCCAATCGTCCGTGCCACGCATCGTCTCATCGAACCCGCCGATTGCTTCCAGCGCCGAGCGGCGAAAAATCATGGTCTGCACCGGCGGGAGGTTATAGCCGAGCATGTCGTGCACGGTCATCTCCGCGGGCGGCTGGTACGTCCCTTTCGGCTCGCCGGTGCGCGTGTCGAATACTTCCATCCAGCCGGCGACCAGGCCGATGGCGGGATCTTCACCAAAGCGCGGCACCTGCTTTTCCAGCTTCTGCGGCAGCCACAGGTCGTCCTGATCGAGAAGCGCGATGAACTCGCCCGCCGCCGAGCGCCAGCCCAGGTTGCGGGCCGCCGCGGTACCCCCATTCTCCTTGCGCAGGTAGCGCACTTCCGGTCCAAAACCGGATACTGCCTCGGCCATGCTCACGGGCGAGCCGTCGTCCACGACGAGGATCTCGATGGGACGATAGGTCTGCGCCAGCGCGCTCTCGATCGCCTCGCGGATGAAAGCCTGGCCGTTATAGCCCGGGATGATGACGCTAACGAGCGATGGCTGCATGCGCGGCGATGTTCATTGAGTAAGGAAATCCGGGCCCAAAACGCGGCTCAGATCACGTCCGCGAATTTCTGCTCCATCCGCTTGAAGGAGAGCACCCCGATCAGCAGCAGGGCCACGGAAGCCGCCCCCGCGTAGGCGAGCCGCACCGGGTCCAGCGTGCCGATGCCGAATACCGACCAGCGGATCGCCTCGAAGACCGCGGACAGAGGGTTGAGATTGAAATAGAATCGCAGTCTCTCCGGCACTTGCGAAACCCCGTACGCGATGGGGCTCGCGAAAAACAGGAGTTGCAGCGCGACGGGCAGCACATACCCAACGTCGCGATACGTGACCATGAGCGACGTGGCCACAAGGCCGATCCCAGTGGCCGCGACCAGCAGGAGCAGAATCCACACCGGCAGCAGGAGCACACCCATGCCCGGCACGATATGGTTGATCGCCAGCAGCACTACCAGCATCCCGGCGGTGATGAAAAAATCGACCAGCGCGGAGGGCACCGCGGACAGCGGGAGGATGAGCCGCGGGAAAAAAACCTTCGAGATGAGGTGGGCATTGCCCACCAGCGAGCCCCCCGCCTTGGTGAGCACGGTATTGAAGAGAACCCACGCCATCTGCCCCACATAAGCGAAGATGAAATAGGGGATGGGACCGCTCTTCAGGTGCGCGACCGTGCCGAATACGAAGGACAGGATGCCTGCGTTCAGCAGCGGGTTGAGCACCACCCACACAACCCCCAATGCCGTCTGCTTGTAGCGCAGTTTCAAATCCCGCATTGCCAGGGCGAACATCAGGTCGCGGAATTGCCAAAGCTCCCCCAGGTCCATCGGCACCCAGCCTTTGGCCGGTTTGATCGTAAGATGCGGCCGGCTCCGCGATACCGCGCTCACCTCGGAGGGCGGCTCGGAAACAAGTGATTCTGCCTGTATGAAATCCATAAAATAATTTTTAGTTTGAGAGTACGTGGGTCCAATCGGGCAGGACGTGCGCCTTCGCGACCTCGACTTCCCTGTTTTCCCCGAGAAATTCGATCAGCACGCGCACCCGTTCGCGCGCCGGCAGCAATTCCGTCACCACGGTCGCCAGCCCCATGAAGACACCCGTCGTGATCGTGACCGGCCCGCCCTCCCGCACCTCGCAGTCGAGCGTTTTGCAATCTTCCTCCCCCATATGCCGGCGAAGCTCAACGATAGCCTCGTCCTGCAGCGAGGCAAGCCGCCCGCTGAAGCGCACCAGGGAATTGACCCCCCGGGCGGCCGCAACCTGCTGCTGGGCCTCCGCCGGGGTGAACCGCGCAAAGAGGTATCCCGGGAAGAGCGCCTCGACAAACCAGACCGGGCCCCGCCGGGTCATTTTGCGGAAGCGCAGCCGCGGGCAGTAAGCCTCCACGCCCTCGATGACCCGCAGGTGGGCGGCGGCAATATGCTCGCACTTCGGCTTGGTGCGGATGCAATACCAGGCGGCGGTAAACATGGGCTGCGTCATAACTGGGCGCCGGAAGGGGTCGAGGGCTCGAAGCCCCCCATAACGAGGGGCAGCACGGCCCGGGCCTGTCTGCGCCAGCTTTGCAAAAGCTGGATGCGTGCCTCGATGTGCGGACGATTTCCCATCGGGATCTCGGTGAGCAGGCTCGTGAGGCGTTGCAACTGCTCCTCGTGCACCACGAGGTCCGGGACCACTTTCTCGCGCAGGAAGCCGCTCGTAATCTTGCGGAGCGCCGTCTCCGCCATGAAATGGTCGCGCCTGTCGCCATGGACATAGGTGGCATGGACGGCGCCAAGGGTGCGCAGGAGCCGGAGGCCCTGGCTGGCCGAGCCGCTGCTGAGGTTGAGCTTCGAGCGGATGTAATCGAGCGGGACGGGCGCGTTTGAAATGAACAGAAGACCGTAAATCTCCCCCACCGACTTCGAAACGCCGAAAAGCCGGGCGATCCGCACGAAGATATCGATCATGTCGACCTCCACGCGGCTGAGCTTTTCGGCCGGTGAGGATTGTTTATCGAACGTAGTGTCCTGGTTGTTCACGGGGTTATACAAAAGCAATCATTCTTCTCAGTTGTTTCATCAAAGAATGAAATATCCGGGCAAAAAAATGCAATTGCCCGAATTTGAGCAGGCGCCGCACTTGGTCGTATGCCGCCATCTTTGACAAAACAGTTCATATTTTCTAGCCGGGCCAGTATAGGCCCCGGCGACGTGAAGTTGTAGAACATCCGGCCTGAAAGGGCTATTAGCAGCTATCCGATAATGGCATCGGAGCAGAAGCCGCGCCTTTGTACCAATTTGTCCTACTTAGAAACCGTTTGAAATGTTGATAATTATAGTGATTGACGAAACCCCATGGAACACGGTTTCAACTACCTAAACTGATGAATGAGGTAAGCCGCGGGGCGCAAATAACGGTTCGGATCCTGGTGGAGACCCCGCGCTGGCTGTTTCTGGCGGCGCTGGTTTTCGCCCCGTGGGTCTATGGCTCGACCCCCAGCTGGGTGATCTCGGAGCTGGTGGCCTTCCTGGAGATCATCCTGATCCTCTGGCTGGGGGGGTGCGCGTTGCGCAAATTGCGGCCGGCGGTCCACCCGGTGGTGGTGTGGTGCGCGGCGGTAATCCTGGTGTGGGGATGGTGGATGGCGCTCAATCCCCATTTCATGGATGCGGGGAATTACACATTCGTCCCGGGGCGGCCGCTGCTCTCCTGGGCGCCGGGGACGGTGGACGGTGCGACGTCGCGGCGGATGATGGAGCGGATCGCGGTGCTGCTGGGCTCGGTGTGCTTCGTGTGCGACCTGTCCGGGCGGCGGGACTGGAGGAGGAGGATCTGGCGGACGATTGGGGCCACAGGGGTCTCGCTGGTGCTCTTTGGGCTGCTGCAGAGCGCGTTTGCGAAGCCGCTCCTGGTCTGGAGCCAGGAGGACGTAGGGGAGACCTACTTTGCCACCTATTTTTACCATGGGAACGCCGGGTCGTTCATCAACCTGGTACTCCCCTTCGTCGCGGGCCTGGCCGCTCTAACCTTGCGCAAGCCGGATGCGCACTTCGAGCGCGCGATCTGGTTCCCCGGGTTTTTCATTTGCGTGGCGGGTGCATTCGTCAATCTCTCCCGCTCCGCGACGGTGATCACCGGGTGCCTCTGCGGCGTGCTGCTCTGGTGGCAATTCGCGGGACGATCCGCCAGGGAGCTGCTCCCCCCCCGCAGGCTGCGGGTTGCCTATGGGCTGGTGATGCTGGGCGCCGTGGCGATGATGATCTCCTTCTCCGGCTGGGAGCGCCCCGCGCAAAAGTGGGCAATGGTGAACAGCCAGCTCAATAGCGCGAACAAGCGGGTGGTCTCGACCAAGGTATGCCTGCGGATGCTCCCGGATGCGGGCTGGCACGGCTTCGGGCCGGGGACCTTCGGGCTCGTCTTCCCGCACTACTCGCGGCCGTGGGCGGATTTGATCCCCGGGATCTGGCGGTACGCGCACGATGATTACCTCCAGACGCTCCTGGAATGGGGCTGGGTCGGCTCGATCGCATTGGCGGTGCTCTTCTTCGGCGCGATGGCGCAGCTATTCGTCAATTGGCGGAAGAGGCGGGACTGGAGCACGTCCGACCGGGTGCTGGCGCTCGTCAGCGGGCTGGCGCTCGCGGGTGTCGCGGCGCATGCCGTGGTGGACTTTCCCCTGCAGATCGCCTCATTGCAGCTCTATGCCGCGGTCTGCGTGGGGCTGGGATGGGGGAGCGGGAAGTGGGAGGGCGTGATCGTGCGCCGCCCCTAGATGTTCATGGCGCCGGCCGGCCCGGGACGGACTTAGGAGCGGGGCTTGGTCTCGGCCAGCTCGGGCTCTTCCTTGGGAGCGGGCTCGCCGTAACTCCCGTTCGCGCTGCCGTAAACCTCGGGCTCGCCGTATTTGCCGGGATAATAGCTGTAGACGCCGGCCATGCCCATCGGCATCTGGTTGAGGATGACGCCCACGGGCCGGGAACCCGCCTTGCCGATGAGCTTGAGCGCGCGCAGGATCCACTTCCTGGGCGTCTTGCCGGCATGGGTGACCAGGCAGATCGCCTGCGCATGCTCCAGCAGCAGCAGAGTATCGCTCACAGCGGTGACCGGAGCGGTATCGATGACGATGCGTTCGAATTTTTCCCCCAACTGGTGGAGGATCTCCCCGAAGTTCGTGCTGGCCAAGACCTCCGCGGGATTCTGCAACAAATCGCCGGCAGGCATGATCCAGAGGTTCTCGATCTCCGACTCGTGAATGGAGGAGGTGGGGTTGGTCTTCCTCGAGAGCAGCTCGCCAAGGCCCGCGAGTTTGCGGTCGTTGAGCATGACGGTGCGAATCATCGGCGAACGCAAATCGGCATCGATGAGGAGGGTGCTCAACCCCTGCTGGGCGAGCGACGTGGCGTAATTGGTCGAGCAAAAGGTCTTTCCCTCACCCGCCAGGCTGCTGGTGAAGAGCACGATCTTGCGCCCCTTCGCCTTGCCCGCCAGGAAGATAGAGGTGCGCAGGGAGCGGAATGCCTCCGCGACCGGAGAACCGGGGGCCTTGACGAGCGCGAGACTGCTCTCCCTGAGCCGGCTTGGATTCTGCCGCGGGATCGCGGCGAGGACGGTCAGGCCCAGAACGTCTTCCGCCTGGTCCACGGTCTTGACCGAGCTGTCCATCATATGAAGGCCGAAGCTCAAGACCAGGCCGAGGATCAGGCCGCCTATGAGGCTGACGACCATGGTCTTCGATTTGCGCGCCTGCAGCGGCTCCGCGGGGATCGTCGCGGGCTCAAAGATATGCATTCTGGTGCCGGACATGCTTGTCGCCACATTTAACTCCTTGAGCCGGTTAAGGACGCCGTCATAGGCCGCGCGGCTCGTCTCGATATTGCGGGAGAGCACGTCGTACTGGATGCGGTCGTCGTCGAGCTTGAGGGCCTGGCCTTCCTGGTCCTGCACCACTGAGTCGTACTTCGTTACACGAGATTCCGCGGCAATCCGTTTCGAATGGATCAGCGCCGGGATGTTCAGCACGGCCTTGTCGAGGCCGCTCTGCGCATCCGCCAACTGTGTATTGGCCTGGATCATCTTCGGATGCAAATCCGTGTACCGCAACGCGAGCACCTGGATCTTGGCCTTGAGCTCGGCGATGGTCTGCTTGTACTGGAGGATCGAGGGATCATTCGCGACGCTCGCGATCTCCAGCAGCGCCTTGGGATCGTCCTTGTGCTTCTGAGACTCCTCGTCGTCCGCTTCGAGCCGGATCAATTCCGCACGGGCCGTGGTGAGGACTCCGTTCTTGCTCCTGAGATCGGTCAGCACCGTATCCTGGGATTCCACGAGTGAGACGGCCTTGGTTTTCTTGATGTACTCGTTCAGGTCGGTCTCGGCTTTCGTTAAATCGGCGCTGGCCTTCTTCGCCTGTTCACGCAGGTTCGAGATCATCTCGTCGGCCTTTTCACTTTCGTTGGACCCGGACATCTCGATGATATGACTGGCGAGCATGTTCGCCAGTTCCTTGGCCATCGCCGGGTCGGCATGCATGACCCCCACATTGATGAAGCGGGTCCCGGGAACCGTGCCGACCCGTTCCATCCCGAGGAGCGCTCCCACGGCGTCATCGAGCTTGTGGGGCTGCCCGTTTGCCGCGGGCGGTAAAAACTCCGGGTTCTCAAGGAGCTGGTATTTTTCGATTACCTCCTGAGCGAATTGCCTGCTGCGGTAACCCGCGAGCAGCGTCTGCGCCATGTCTTCGCCGATCGGGTCCTTCTCGGGTTGCTCCACGTCGTTGTAGCCGGGAGGCGCAACCGGATTCGCGTCCACTTCGATCGACGCCTGGGCGTAGTAGGTGAGCGGGGTGTGGTAGATGTATGCCAGCCCCCCGAAGATGCCGAGGAGGCCGCAAAGGAGGATGAGCCATGCCTTCTCCCGAACGACGAACCATAACTGGTCGAAATCGAGCGAGGTCGCTGGCCCCGCATCGAGTTTTACCTCCGGCGCTTGGTTTCCGTTCTCCATGATGAGCTAAAAGATGGCTTCTCCGACGTTGATGGTATCCCCGGGCTCAACCTTGAAGAGCGGCTCCGAGGGATCCCTCGCGTTCATGATCCGTTTGCCATCGATTTTAATCAGGGATTCTCTTCCGTCCACCACCCGTTTGATGATGATTTTCGACGGGTTGGCTATCTTCGTGTAGCCGCCGGCCATGCCGATGGCCTCGAGCAAATTGAGGGAGCTCTCGTCCGGGATATCGAAGATGCCCGGTTTATTGACCTGGCCGAGGATGGTGAAGTGCTGCTTGGCGTAGGAGATGATCTCGAGCGAAACCTGAGGGTTGATGAGGTACTTGCGGAGCAGGCTCTCCATGGTGGCGGTGGCTTCCTGGACGGTCTCGCCTCCGATCCGCGCCTTGCCGAGGAGGGGGAAGAAAATGTTGCCGTCGACGTCGATGCGGGCCGTAGTCTCCAGGTCGTCCTCCCCGAAGACCTTGATGTGGACGGTATCCTTCGTCAGCATCCGGTAGTTGACCGACGGCTGAGGATTCAGCTCCGCCGTGATGCGGGGAGCAGGGTCGGGCCCGGTGGCGATGGGGGGCAGATCCTGGCCCCCTGCCAGCGCGGCGCAGGCCAGGAGGGCTGCCACCCACGCGGCGGCTTGTCGCTGGTACCGTTTCGTACGCATCATCTTAGAAGAGGAAGGCTACGTCCACGCCGCCACGGTCGCGCGTGAAGCTGTTGGCCTGTCCGCCTTGGGACACGTCCTGACTATATTCATAAAAAATGCCCACGGACAGCCAACTGAGCGCTTTCCATTCCACGGTCGGCCGGATGTAGAAATAGTTGTCCTCGCGCACGGCGGAGACGCCGGTGGCCGTGGCGGAGTATGCCGTATTAACATACCCCACGCCGAGGCCCACGTCCACGTAATCGGTGATCCGCTGGTGGACGGTGAGGTCGAGGGAGGTCGCGGTGTAATTCTGGTCATTCAGGATGGCGGAGGCGTAGATCGAGCGGTGGGCGGTCACATCGACCTCCGTGCCCTGCTTTACGGCCCATGCCCCCCCGAGGGTGAAGACGGGCGTCAACGTCGTCCCGATCCCGCTTTCGAACTGCCGAAGCTGCGCGCCGACCTCGCTGATGAGCGTCAACTTGCCGGTGGCCCGATAAGTGGCGCGGAGATTCAATCCCTCGTAAACCTGGCCGGAGCTCCCAGGGACCTCCATGTAGCCGGTATTGACGCCAAGCCCCACCTGGGTCTTGGGCGAGTATTGATAATTGAGGAAGACATCCGCGTCGTACTCGCTGGAGGAGATGAGGCCGTTGAAATCGGAGCGGGTGTAATTGACACCGAAATCCCATGAAGTCTTCTCGCCGAAGGCGTAATGGGTGGTGAGCCCGGCATTGTAGAGCTCGCGGCGCACCCGGTCGGTGACATCGACATCCTGGCCGGTATCCGAGGAGACGCTGAGGTTCAAGCCGATGGTGGTTTTCGGCATGGACCACTGGAATTGTACGTTTCCATCCTGGTCGACGGTACTCTCCGAGAGGTGCTCCAGGTAATAATTGAGCCCGAGGGTATAATCGGCGGCCATGTAGAAAATGCTGTCCGTATTCCCGAGGCGCATGGTTAGCCCGGGGGAGACGCGGGTGACGATGTCGCTCTGGTTGTTGGTGGAGCGCAGGAAGATATTGCCATCGTAATAGGTGCCTGTGCTGAGGTGCGGCTTGAGACTCCAGTTGCCGGTGAGCTGGAGCGGGCGCTCGTTGAACTCGTTGATCGCGGCGCTGAGGAAAGTGGGCGATTGAACCTGGGAGAGATCCCAGTCGGAAAACTCTGGCTGGAGCAGGGGATTCTCCGCGGCGGGGGTTTCGGCCACCGGCTGGCCCGTCCCGCTCTCGGTGGGCAGCGGGGGCTCCTGGAAAGGGACGGCAGCGGGCTTGGCGGGCAGCGGAGGCTCTTCCTCCTCGAGCGTGGGCATGGTGCCGGTAAGCTGGGTCTCGGTGGCGGGAGCCATCGACTCGTCGCCGGTGCCGGTGTCGGGCGTAGTCGCGGCAGGCGCCGGGGATGCAGCGGGCTCGGCCGTGATGCTTGCGTCGGTGTCGTCGGTCTTGGAAATCTCCGCCGCGAGCAACTTCACCGACTCATTCTCGATGGCTACGCAGCCGAGGGTGCCGAGCGCGAACATGCCCGCGAAGATGCATGCCGTTACCGCCCTCCCTGGCCCATGTCTCGGGATTCGTTGGTTGACCATTGGCTGGACCCGGTGGCTACCGGGTTTCCGGCGATACTACCGGACCCGCTACGTTCTGCAAACTGGGAGGATCGAGCAGTTGATTCGTCGTCGTGCTGGTTTGCTTGTTGAGAAACTCCGTGGGTGCGGCGCCCGCGCCAGGGTTAACGGCCCCGGGGTGGGTACCGACGAACTCCGAGACGGGCGGAAGGGCTTCCTTCCCGTCGGAAAGGGTTTCCTTGCCGTCGGAGAGGCTCCTGGAGTCGGGCGTGGTCTTCCCGGCGTTGCCAGTGCTTTTTACGCTCGCAGCGGCAGGCCCCGAGCCAACGGGCGGCAACTGGGTCTGGTCGGGGGCGCCTTGGGACGCGGCGGCGATAAGCGCCTGGGGAGCGGTGCCGATATCCGGCGTCTGCTGCACGGAGTCGGCAGCGGCATCCCGGCGGGCGGCCATGTAGAGGTCAGCACCGACGACGCCTACGCAAAGAAGGGCTGCCCCCAAAACGACGACGATAATATCCCTTCTTTTCATATGAGCGAATCCGCGAAATGGTTAAGTTTAACGTTTAACACCCTTCATAATCCCCATAGCCATTTTAGAGGCTTGCAGGTGCACCTGCCAAGCGGCCCGGGACTGTTTTCGGTGTCGGAATCCCTGAGCCATCCGTGTCCGCGTTCGTCTTACGCGGGGAATACCGCTCGGGAATCAACTGCTTCAAATAATCAGCATACGCGGTTTTACCCAGTTGGACAATCGATTCCTCGAGCTGGGCCGGGGTAATCCACTTTTGCATGAAGGCGATCTCCTCGATGCAGGCGATCTTGAGGCCCTGGCGATGCTGGATCGCGCGGACGAAATCGGCCGCCTCGAGCAGGGAATCGTGCGTGCCGGTATCGAGCCACGCGAGGCCGCGGCCGAGGAGCCCGACGTGAAGCTCGCCGGCCTCGAGGTAAAGACGGTTGAGGTCGGTGATCTCGAGCTCGCCCCGGGGCGACGGCTTGAGCGAGCGGGCCAGCCCAACGACCTGATTGTCGTAAAAGTAGAGGCCCGGGACGGCGTAATTGGACTTTGGCCGGGCGGGCTTCTCCTCGAGCGACATGGCAATGCCCTCGGCGTTGAACTCCACGACTCCGTAGCTTTCGGGCTGGGCGACGTAGTAGCCAAAAATGGTGGCGCCGCTCTCGCGCTCGTTCGCGGCGCTGAGAGTGGAGGAGAAATCGTGGCCGTAGAAGAGATTGTCCCCCAGCACGAGGCAGGAAGGATCATCCTGAAGGAAATCCGCGCCGATGAGGAAGGCCTGGGCGAGCCCCTGGGGCTGCGGCTGCTCCGCGTACGCGATCTGGAGCCCAAACTGGCTGCCATCTCCAAAGAGCCGCCGGAATTGCGGCAAATCCGCGGGGGTGGAGATGATCAAGACCTCCCGGATGCCGGCCAGCATGAGGACGGAAAGCGGGTAGTAGATCATCGGTTTATCGTAAACCGGGAGCAACTGCTTGCTCACGCCGCGCGTGATCGGGTAGAGCCGGGTGCCGGAGCCACCGGCGAGGATAATGCCTTTGCGCTTCATCACTCCGTGCCCCCGCCGACACCGATTCCCAACCGCTCGCGCTGGTATTTGCCGGAGGCGATGTTCTCGCACCAGGAACGATTCGCGAGATACCAGGCGACGGTGCGTTTCATCCCGGTCTCGAAGGATTCCGCGGGTTTCCAGCCCAGCTCGGCGACGATCCTGGAGCAATCGATGGCGTAGCGCCGGTCATGCCCGGGCCGGTCGCGCACGTAGGTTTTCTGCTCGGTGTAGGATTTTCCATCGGCGCGCGGGGCCAGCTCGTCCAACAAGCCGCAAATCCGCTGGACGACCTCGATGTTCTGCCGCTCGCACATGCCGCCGACGTTGTAGGTCTCCCCGACGCGCCCCTGTTCGAGGACGAGCCGGATGGCCCGGCAATGGTCTTCCACGTAGAGCCAGTCGCGGACGTTCCTGCCATCGCCATAGATGGGCAAGCTCTTACCCTCGAGGGCGTTGAGGATCATCAACGGGATCAGTTTCTCGGGGAATTGGTAGGGTCCGTAGTTATTCGAGCAATTGGTGGTGACGACCGGAAGGCCGTAGGTGTGGTGGTAGGCGCGGACGAGGTGATCGCTCGACGCCTTGGAGGCGGCGTAGGGGCTATTGGGCGCGAAGGGGGTTGCCTCGGTGAATGCCGGATCCTCCGGGCCGAGGGTGCCGAAAACCTCGTCGGTGGAGACGTGCAGGAAGCGGAATGCCTTCTTAGCGGGCTCCGGCAGGCCCTTCCAATAATGGCGGACTGATTCGAGGAGCCGCAGTGTCCCGACCACGTTGGTCTGGACGAATGCCTCGGGGCCATCGATGGAGCGATCCACGTGGGACTCCGCGGCGAAATTGGCCACGGCTGTGATCTCGTGGCGCATGAGCAACTCGCTGACGAGCTCCCGGTCGCCGATATCTCCCGCGACAAACTCGTAGCGTGGATCGTACTCGGCGGCGGCCAGATTCGCCGGATTGCCCGCGTAGGTCAGCAAGTCGAGATTGACCAATTTCCCGACACTTCCATCCCCAGCGAGGGATTGAAGGACGAAGTTTGAGCCGATGAACCCGGCTCCTCCAGTTACGAGCAAACGCATGATGCGAACCCTCCAGACAATGTTGTCATTTCGTTCATTTTTAATCGAACGGATTGGGTATCCGCAATTGCGCGCATGCTGGTTTTTCTGTAGGTATTCAGTCCCGGGCCGCGGTGCAGGTTACTCCTACAAGCGGGAAAGGCGAGAGCGCAAAGTCGCCCGGTGGAGGTCAGAAGCTGTTGGGCTCGACGGGGTCGGGCGTCTTGACCAGGCCATTTTCCATGGCGTAGCGCATCAGCTCGGCGTTGTTTTTCATGAGCATCTTCTTGAGGATGCGGCTGCGGAAGGTGCTGACGGTCTTGATGCTGAGGCAGAGCTCGGCGGCGATCTCCTTGGGCGTCTGGCCGGAGGCGATCATGCGCATGACCTGGTATTCGCGGTCGGAGAGGGTGTGATGGAGGGGTTTGCTCGCGTTGACATCGAGGTGGGAGGCCAGCTTCTCGGCGAGGGAGGCGCGGATGTACTTGCCGCCGGCGAGGAGGCGCTTGATGGCGGTGACCAGCTCCTGCTCGACGACTTCCTTGGTCAGGTAGCCATTCGCGCCACTGCGGAGGGACCGGATGGCGAACTGATCCTCCGAGTAGGTGCTGAGCATGAGGACGGGGGTCTTGGGACGCTCCTGGCGGATCTCCTTGAGAAAATCGAGCCCGCTGCGCCCGGGCATCGCGATATCGAGCACCACGATGTCCCAATTCTCCTTCCAGATCATCTCGAGGCCCGACTGCGAATTGCTCGCTTCGCCAATGACCGCGTTGGTGAATGCCTCCCGGATCGTCTCGACCACACCCCGCCGCACGAGCGGATGGTCATCGAGCACGAGCAACTTGAGCGGAGCGCCCGTCTCCGGGGCCGCGGGGGCACCGGCCGGAACGTACTCCTTCGCTGAAGTCGGCTTGTTTTCGTTCGCTGGCATTATTAAATTTTCGGTTGCGCCTGGATAAGAGGCCGCAGGCAGCCGGGGGCATTACCAGCCGCGCGGGCCGGTGGCATCCCAGGGGGCCTTCAGTTTCAAAGGTTTCAGACGTCTCATGGAATCGTGAACAAAGTGGGCAAAAACTCCGAGCTGGTGATGTAAGCAAATCCGACGCCCGGCACGCAAATTATCGTGCGGGAGGGCTTGGCGGGATCGGAGGCGGCCCCATCCCGGTTATCGCCAGAGGCGCTCCTTCTTGGGTTCGCAAGCTCTGTCGACGATATGTTTAAGGGGGATTTTCATTACGGCCAGCGTTCCGACGCCGGTGGCGCCGGTGATTTCCACGCGACCACCGAATATGCCGGCGCGCTCGCTCATGCCGAGGAGGCCCAGCGATTCGCGGCGCTCCCCTTCCGTAATCCCCCGGCCGTTATCCCTGACGGAAAGCATGAGGTGCTCGCGATCCTGGTCCAGCCGGACGACGACGGCGGTGGCCTGGGAGTGGCGCGCCACGTTGGTGAGCATCTCCTGGAAAATGCGGAAAAGGGCGGTCGAAAGGGCCGGATCGGGGGCGATCTTGCCATTCCAGTGATCCTGAAGCTCGGTGCGAATGCCGAAGCGCCTCTGGAACTCCGTGACCTGCCACTCGATGGCCGCCACGACGCCGAAGGCGTCGAGGATGGGCGGGCGCAGCTCGGTGGCGATCCTGCGCACCGATTCCATCGTCTCGTCGATCAGGGAAAGCATGCCGCGAATCTTCTCATCCACGTCCGTGCCCACTGAGGCATCCGCTGCCTTTTGGGCGCCGCGCACAGCCGCGCCGACGCGGGAGACATCCATCTTCAGCGCGGTAAGCGCGCCGCCCAGCTCATCGTGGATTTCCCGCGCGATGTGCATGCGCTCTTCCTCCCGGGCGGATTGCAGCCGGGCGGAGAGGGCACGCAATTGCTCATGCGACCTGCGGATCTCGATACGGGCCGCCTGGCGCTCCGTCACGTCGAGCATGAAGCCCTGGAGCACAAAGTTGCCCGCCTCGTCCATGGTCAGGTGCCCGAAGTCCCGCACCCACACTTCTCCGCCATCCGCCGCTTTCAACCGGTACTCGATCGTCTTGCTATCATCGCCCCGGCGCGCCCCGCCCCTCCAGAACTCGGCCACGCGGTCCCGGTCATCCGCCTGGACATGATCGAGCCAGAAGGTGGCCAGGTACCAATTTTCCGCCGGGTAGCCCAGCAGCTTCTCAGCCTGTGGACCCACGTACGTAAAGCGCCCCGTGGTCAGATCCCTCTCCCAAAAAAGGACATCTGCTCCCTCCACCAGCTTGCGGAATCGCTCCTCGCTCTGCTGGAGCGCTCCGAGGGTATTCTTGCGGTCGGTGATGTCCTGCGCCGTGCCGATCACCTCGTGCGGGCGCCCGTCCGCCAGGCGGTTGAATACGGTCTCCCGCGCGTTAATCCAGCGCCAGTTGCCGTCCGCGTGCAGGAGCCGAAACTCGTATTCGAACACTTTCCCATCCTCAGCCGCGGAGAGCTCCGCCAGCCGCTCGACCAGAAGCCATTCATCGTCGGGATGGGAGAACTTCCTCAGGAAGCCGGGGCCCATCGCCGTGAGGTCCTCCGCGGTGTAACCGAGGATTTTGAATACCCGTTCGTTGGCGTACACGTAGCGGCGCTGCACGAGATCGTAAACGTAGAGGATATTCGGCGAGGATTGGGCGACCCGCTCAATGAAGCGCTGGCTGGTCCCGAGGTTCATCTCCGCCTGCTTGTGCCCGGTGATATCCTGGACATTGCCCTCGTAAAGGATGGGCCTCCCCGTCGCGTCCCGCACCACGCGGCCGTTTTCCGATATCCAGATAATGCTGCCATCGCGCCGGTACACCTGGGATTCGAAGCCGGAGACCACCCCGGGATCCTTCATCAGCCGGGCAAACTCCGCCCGCCGGCCGGGGTCGACATAAAGCTGCACGTTCAGGTTCGTCAGCGCCTCCATGAGCTCCCGCGTGGACTCGTAGCCGTACATTACCGCAAGGGCAGGATTCGCACGCAGGTAGCGTCCCTCAGGGGTCGTCTGGAAGAAGCCCTCGAGCGCGTGCTCGAAAAAACCGCGATAATTCTCGTCGGGAATTGCGGCCTGATCCGCCGAATTCTCCGGGAGAAAGCCCGTGCCGCTTCGGCTGCCATTGAGTGGAACGTCCCAACTTATTTCCATAGCCCAGTTTTCCCTGCCCGGACGATATATTTTCTCCCTCCCATCGCAAGCTGAAAATTCTGGTTTTTTTAATATCCAATCGCCTGAAACCCAGTTTCCAGCTCCGCGGGCGCCGTCTCCGGAAGGCCTCCCGGAGCGCCCAGCGGGACGAGTAGGTCGATTCACGACCCGTCGGTCACGCTGCGTTTTGTCGCGGAACGCCCCCTCCAAGGAATTCCTGCACCCGTTCCCCGAGGGTTTCGATCTGTAAGGGCATGTGCAGGACCCCGACGTTCCTCCCGAGCTCGCGTGCGACATCGTGACCGGCCATTAAGAGCACTTTCCCGGCCGGATTCTCCCTTTGGAACCATTTGACGATTTCATCCCCCCTGATGATCGGCACGTGCAGGTCCAGGATGAGCAAGTCTATGCCCACGGCCGTGGGGGCAAGCAGGACATCCTGCGCCTCCCCGCCCCAGGAGGCGGTCAGCACCCGGTACCCGAGCGCGGAGAGCTGGCACCAGATGAGATTGGAGAGAGGGCCGTGATCGCTTACTACAAGGACCCCCTGGGTTCGCTCGTCAGCCTTCCGGACGGTCTGCTGCGGTAATGTAAGGGTATTCATAAGTCCTCCTCATTTAATATAAACCGGTTCCGGGGGGGATTGGTCATCCCGGTTCCTGTTGAATGCTGAACGCTTTTTGCCCTGCCGGCGGGATATGGGTGGTGCGCACCAATTTATTCCGTGTTCCGCGCGGAGATTCGCGGCTATCTTTAGCGTGAGGAGCTTGGTCACGCCGGCTTGCAGCGCGGAGTCGGCGAGGGCAAGCCGCCCATCCAGAAAACTTCGCCCCCGGGGGATCTCCCATGAACACCCACTCACACGCCGCCTTTAAAGCCTACCTCGATGCGCAGGGGCCTATCCGGGAGCGGACTCCGAGCGGGCCTGCCGCAGCCGGCCATCACACTGTCCCGCGAGTGTGGCGCGAGCGCTTCAGCCATCGCAAAGATCGTCGCCGATACCCTCAACGCGCACCGAAAGAACAACGATTCGCCCTCCTGGACGATTTTTGACCGGAATCTGGTTGAGCGCGTGCTGGCCGAGCACGATCCGCCGAAGGGTGCGGCCCAATTCATGCCGGAGGATGCCACGTCGGAGCTAAAGGCCGCGCTGGAGGAGCTCCTCGGACTTCATCCATCGAGCTTTGCGCTGCTCCAATTCACGAATGAGACGATCCTCCGGCTGGCTCGCGCCGGGAATGTCATCATCGTCGGCCGTGGTGGTAACATCGTCACCGCGGGGCTGCCGAATGCCGTCCACCTGAGGCTTGTTGCGCCGCTGGAATCCCGAATCCGGCAGATAAGTGAGCAGATGGGGCTCGGCAAGGAAGCTGCGCTCGCCCACATCCTGAAGGTGACCGGGCGCGGAGGCGTTATCTGAGGCGGAATTTCAACGCCAGGATCGATGATCCGCTCGCGTACGATCTCACGATCAACACAGCCCGGGTGACCTATGACACAGCGCACACTTGATAGCGGCCGGCATGCTGAACCTGATGGAACGTTTGCGAAATGGATAGGCCGGCGCTCCGCTTTCACTTCGCGAAATGCTCGAGTTTCAGCCACGCATCCAAGTCGCCTAGTCCAGGGCAACAGGAGCCTTGCAGGTAAGGGTCGGGGTATCCTTGACGGGATCCGTGCCGCGCGCCTCGGGCACGGAACCAGCGGGCCAGAGCGGGATCTCCTGGTTCGAAGAAGTCTGCACGGTCTGCGGCGGCGCGGAAGGACGCTCTGAGCGGAAGCGCCCGCGAGCGAAAAAAGGAGGGCAGCAACAGGAATGAGATCTTCATCTGCAATGGATAGCGCTTATTCATAACCATTGGCTCTCTATTTGAATGGCAAAGGTACTCTGCCATCGATCGCTCTTCCTATTCCGTATTCATGATTCCACCCCGAGCCTGTTGTTCCCCCACCACATGCTGATATCCCGCGGGGGCGGCTTTTTCTCTGCGCGCTTCTCGCCGCCGGGGCGGTGGCTGAGTTCGGCCGACGCAGTACCTAAGGCAGCTGGAGCCGGCAGTCGGGCTCGAACCGACGACCTGCTGATTACAAATTCTAAAATGAGGTTTTGCCACCTTTGGCTATCATACGCTGTGTGTTCATATTCAGAACCTTACGTTATTTTGCCTTTAGCTGAGGTTTGCCATTTTTGGCCCCAT
>Ga0182024_10002308_pt1 | contig 47684 bp, 40 predicted proteins | sample P32metaG_FD_120480 | JGI IMG/M metagenome (GOLD analysis project Ga0182024, IMG submission 120480) | Permafrost microbial communities from Stordalen Mire, Sweden - P3-2 metaG (Illumina Assembly) | ecosystem: Environmental > Terrestrial > Soil > Wetlands > Permafrost | place: Sweden: Stordalen... | reverse complement strand
TGAAGAGTCTGTGTGGCAACTACAAATCGTGGCCACAAATTGTGTGATGCCAACTATCGCATCACAAGATATTGTGGTGGCGGCACCAAAAACCTAAGTAGCCACACAGACTCTGAAGCCTGTGCTACTCAGGAGGACCCGGAAATGGCTAGCAGCTACGACCGCCAACTCGGGATCCATCGTAATATTACCAGGCGCGATTTCATAAACGGAGTGGGCGTCGCGCTGACCAGCTCGTTGCTTCCTACGAGCAAGGTCGACGCTTTCGCTACGGCGATGGCGCAGGCACAAGCGGAGGGGCAGGCACCGCCGCAACCGGGCGAGTATTACCCTCCCACGCGCACGGGCATGCGCGGCGCACATCCCGGATCATTCGAGGTCGCCCACGATCTGGTGGACGGGCACCACTGGGACACTTCGACAGACACGGGTGAGCGTTATGACCTGGTGATTGTCGGCGCGGGAATGAGTGGACTTTCCTCGGCCTACTTTTTTTACAATGACGCCGGAGCGACCGCGAAAGTCCTGCTGATCGACAATCATGACGACTTTGGCGGCCACGCCAAGCGAAACGAGTTTTACTACAAAGACCGCATGCTGTTGCTGAACGGAGGCACGTCCAACCTGGAAGTCGTCGACCAGTACAGCACGGTTGCGCGAACGATGTTGAAGGCAATCGGGATCGATCTGACGCGGCTGCAGAAGGCCAGCAACACCACCAACGAATACTACAGTTCGATGAAGCTGGGTTCGGCGACGTTTTTTGCGAAGGAAGTTTTCGGCGCGGACAAACTGGTAAGAGGAACTCCGCGGGGCGGGCGAGGTGGGTTCGGCGGAGGCGGCGTTGGCGCTGATTGGGCGGATTGGCTTAAGGACACGCCTTTTTCAGCGGCTGCGCAGGCCGACCTCGTTCGCCTGTACGATCCCAACCTTCCCGATTTCTTCCCGACTCTTTCGGATGCGGAGAAGAAAGACCGGCTGTCGAAGATGACTTACAAGGACTACCTGCTGAATGTCGTGAAAGTTACGCCAGAAGTGCTTCCCTACCTGAATCGCGCGCGCAACGACATTTCGGTTTTTGCAGCCTATGGCGCCGCAAACGAAGGCCATCCCGGTTTCCAGGGCCTCAATTTGCAACCCTATCCCAAAGTCGGTCCTCTCACGCACATCGGCGGGACACAACATGGCAATGAAGTGGTTTCCTACGGCGGGCCGACGATTGAATTCCCAGATGGCAACGCCAGCATTACGCGCCTCCTCGTGCGAGCCCTGATTCCCGACGCCTTGCCCGGCCAGACGATGGAAGACGCGATTACTTCTCACCTGAATTACAGCACGCTGGACCGCCCGGACCAGCCCGTGCGCGTGCGGCTCAACAGCACTGCTGTGAAGGTGAAGCACGTCGGCGAGCCCGATTCAGCGAAGGAAGTGGAAGTTACGTATGTGCGCGGCGGCAAAGCGGAAAGGGTGCGCGGCCAGCATGTGATTCTTGCCTGCTACAACGCGATGATTCCGTATCTTTGTCCTGAAATGAGCAAGACGCAGAAAGATGCTCTCGCCTACTGCGTGAAGAAGCCACTCGTCTACACCAGCGTCTGCATTAAGGACTGGACATCGTTCGCGAATGCCGGGCTGCGGAGCGTGACTTGCCCCGGAATGTTCCACCAGGGATTTAGTCTTGGACGCGCCCCGATTATTGGCGACTACAAGGGTGCGCGTTCGCCCGAGGATCCCATGGTGCTCTCGATGACGATGGAGCCGGTTGGTGAAGGCAAGACCGAGCGCGATCAATACCGCACGGGGCGGATCAAAATGCTGACGTGGGATTTTGATTATTGCGAGCGCATGATCCGCGACCAGCTCGCCCGCGGAATGAACGGCACAGGATTTGATCCCGCGCGCGATATCGAGGCAATTATCTTCAATCGCTGGCCGCACGGTTACGCTTACATGTACAACATGCTTTACGACAAGCCGGAATGGGCGCTCCTCGATCCCGATGACAAACCGTGCTACGTGGGCCGCAAACGCTGGGGACGCATCTCGATTGGAAATTCCGACGCAGCAGGAAGCTCCCACACCGACGCCGCAATTGACGAAGGTTACCGCGCCGCGGGAGAGCAAATGGTGGTTCGCAGCCGCAGCCGGGAAGAGTTCGTGGTCGGAGGGAAATCATAGGAGAACGAATCATGTCTGACGAGTACAGCAAGCTTGGCATGGACAGGTCCATCACGCGGCGCGATTTCATGAATGGAGTCACGATCGGTATCACAGGGGTTTCCGCCGCGTTTCGCAGCCTGGGCGCTCTTGCGGCCCAGGGGGAAACCGGCGCGGCGTTGAGCGGAGAAGATTCCTCGAACTATCCGCCATTGCGTCACGGACTTCGAGGGAACATTCCGTCCGCCATCGAGCCCTTCACGCCTATGCGCGAGGGGAAATACGTGGACTTTCCGGTACCTGACAGCGAGATCAAGGAGGAATACGATCTTGTCGTTGTCGGCGGAGGAATTTCGGGCCTGTCGGCGGCCCACTTTTACCGCCTCGGCCTAGGTCCCAAGTATAAGATCCTGATTCTCGACAACCACGATGACTTCGGCGGTCACGCCAAGCGGAATGAATTCCACTATCAGGGAAAGGTTTTCCTCGGGTATGGCGGAACGATGAGTATCGCCACACCGTTCCCCTATAGCCACGGCGCAAAAGCCCTTGTGAGGGAGCTCGGAATCGACGTCGCGAGGAGCTCGGATTTCGCGAACCGCCAGATCGAGCAAAATTATCAGCTGGGCGGCGGGATGTTTTTCGACAAGGAGCATTTTGGGGAGGACCGGCTTGTCACCGGGAACGGCAGGCTCCCGTGGCCTGATTTCCTGGCCAAGGCGCCTATCTCCGACGCCGCTCGAAAAGACCTCATCCGCCTTCACGGAAAAAATCCTGACTACATGGCGGGCATGTCCGTTGCGGAAAAGGAAGCAAAACTGGCGAAGATGAGTTACCAGGATTTCCTCCTGAAATACGCCAAGATGACTCCGGAGGCGCTGCCATTTTTCCTGGGCGAGGGCGGCCGCAACAACAAGCGCGTCGATACCACGCCTGCCCTGGAAGCAGCGGAGCGCGGGAGCATTAGTTTCGACGGCCTGGGCCTCACGTTTGAGCGCCGCTTCAGCGAAGGTTCGTTCAGTTTCCATTTTCCTGACGGGAATTCGTCCATCGCGCGGCTGATTGTCAGCCGACTGGTCCCCGCGGCCATCCCCGGCAAGCCGGACATGAACAGCATCATTACGTCGAAGGTGGACTATTCGCAGCTTGATGTGCCGGGCGCCGACATGCGAATTCGCCTCAGCAGTCCTGTTGTGCGCGTCCTGCACGATGGACACCCGGAAACGGCGCAGAGCGTTCGGATTGCCTACCTCAATGGCGACAAGGCATACGCGGTGAGAGCGAAGAATTGCATTCTGGCCTGCTACAACCGGATCATCCCCTACCTGATGCCGGAAATTCCCAAGGAACAAAAACTGGCGCTCGAATACCCGGTCAAGGTCCCGATGATGTACACCAACGTGCTGATTAAGAAGTGGACCGCGTTTCAGAAGCTCGGTGTTTCACGGATCAGTGCGCCCGCAATGTATTACACGAGCGTGGGAATTGACGCCGGAACCACCGTCGGCGGCTACCAGGGAGTGGGCACTCCCGATGAGCCTGTGCTTCTCCATTTGACGCGCAGCCCGAACAAGCCGGGCGCGGGACTCAACCGGAAACAGCAGAACGCCGCCGGGCAACAGGAGCTGCTGAAAATGACGTTCGAGGAGCACGAGTTCAAGATTCGCGATGAGCTCGGGCGCATGTTGGCACCGGGCGGCTTCAGCCCCGCGGATGACATTGTGGCCATCACGGTCAATCGCTGGCCCTACGGATTCGCGTACACCTACGACACGCTGGGCGATCCCGACGTTCCGCTTGAAGAGCGTCCCCACGTCATCGGCCGAAAGCGTTTTGGACTCGTCAGCATCGCAAACTCCGATGCGGGCACTGCCGCGTTTACGAATCAGGCGATGGGTGAGGCCAACCGCGCTGTCGAAGAAGTCTACGTGCGGCAGGGACTCTGCTAGTTCTCAACAGTGGCGGACGGCGGAACTTCTCGATGCAAAACAGAGGGCTAAAAGCCGGGGCAGTGACGATTGCCGCAGCTGCGGCGATTGTTCTTTCGTTCCGGCCCGGACTGTTGGCGCAAAGCGAAGAGGCCTCGAGTGAAGAGCCGGACAAACCCGCGCAGGCGGCTGCCCCGGTCCAGCCGATTCCTTATAGTCACAAGAAACATCTGGCGCTTGGCTTGAAGTGCGATTCCTGCCACACCAATCCGTCGCCCGGCATCAACATGACGATTCCGCAGTCGGGGAAATGCATGGCGTGTCACGCGGAAGTTGCCAGGGAGAGTCCGGCGATTCAGAAACTGGCCGGGTATGACGAATCCAAAAAGCCGATTCCGTGACTCCGCGTCTATGCGGTTCCCGCATGGGTCTATTGGAATCATCGCACGCACCTTCAGGCAGACGTTAAATGCGAAACCTGCCATGGGGATGTGGCTGGGATGGACACGATGAAGGTGACAACGAAAGTCACCACCATGCAGGGCTGCGTGGATTGTCACGAGCAGCTTGGAGCGCCCGCCGGTTGTGAGACGTGCCACGAAACCCCCGGCACGCAATGAAAGTGAAACGACGGAATTTTGAAAGGAGAAGGAAATGAACGCTATTCGAAATGCCGGTTGCATTTTCCTTTTCACGTTATTTTTGGGGGCGGCGTTTTATCTGAACGCTCAACAAACTCCCTCGGCCCAGCCCAGCCATTCGCCCGCCGATCGCTGCGCTACGCCCGAGTACAAGCAACTCGATTTCATCCTCGGGAGCTGGGAGGTAACGAATAAGGGGAAGAAATCCGCCGACGTCACCTTTGAGCCTACATCCAACAGCTCGTGCGGCGTTATGGAATCGTGGATGAATGCCAACGGTGGCGGCGGGAACGGGCTCTTCGCGAATTCACCAGCGGGTCACGGCTGGCAATATTTCTGGGTCCCGTCCTCGGGCCAGCCGACCTGGCTGCACGATGGCAAGCCGACCGGAAACGCCGAGGAGATGCAATTCACGCTCACGCGAACGGCAGCTGACGGAAGCAGCCACGAAAGTAAGTGGACAATTACAAAGACTCCCGAGGGCCAGATTCGAGAAGTGTCAGTGAACACCGTGAATGGCAAAACCGAGTACGAATTGTTGTGGACGAAAAAACCATAGTGGATCGTTGAAATTCCGGGAGTCGGATTTCTGGCGGGACTATCCGGATATTCTTAATAAACACGAGGCAATCTTGGTCACCGAAGTAAAAAACGTGCCCGTCGCCATCCCGGCCGAACAACAGTTCGTCAAATGCCTGGGACTGGTCAGCGCGACAATGTTAGTCATGGGCAGCATGATTGGCTCCGGCATTTACATCGTTTCGGCGGATATCGCGCGCATGGTGAACTCGCCCGCGCTGCTTATCGCTGCATGGCTGGTGACGGGGTTCATGACCATCGTCGGCGCGCTGGCGTACGGCGAACTCGCGGCGATGATGCCCCATGCGGGCGGGCAGTATGTTTATCTCCGGGAATCGCTCGGCTCGCTGTGGGGTTTTCTTTACGGCTGGACGCTCTTCCTGGTCATACAAACCGGGACGATTGCCGCGGTCGGAGTCGCCTTCGGAAAATTCCTCGGGATCTTCATGCCGTCGATTTCCTCCACCCACTGGTTAATTCACATCGCCCACGTTCCGCCCATTCGCCTGGGAGCCATGGTCCTGGGAAATATGGACGTCGGGCTTAGCACGCAGAACCTTGTAGCCATTCTGGTTATTACGTTTCTGTCGGTTGTCAACATCTTTGGAGTAAAACTGGGCGCGGCGATTCAAAATGTTTTCACGGCGGCAAAAACGGCGGCATTGCTCGGATTGGTGCTGCTCGGGCTTTTTTTTGGGCGAACGGCCGCCGCGCTCGCGGCAAACTTTGGCGCGAATTTCTGGCGCAACGCAGGACTGCACTCGCTGCACGCCGTTCAGGTGGGCGCGGGAGGACCCACGATCCTGATCGGGATGATTTCCATTGTAGCGGTCGCCCAGGTGGGATCTCTGTTTTCCGCCGATGCCTGGAATAATGTCACCTTCACCGCGGGAGAAATCAAGAATCCGCATCGTGACTTGCCGCTTTCGCTGGTGATCGGAACCGGCGTCGTGATCCTGCTGTATACGCTGGCGAATTTCGGATACCTGGCCGTGCTGCCGATGGCGGGGGATCCGCACGGCGCGACAATCATGGCCAGGGGAATTCAATACGCTTCCGAGGATCGTGTAGCCACGGCCGTAGTTCAGCAAGTCGTGGGACCGGCGGGCGCCGGCATCATGGCGATTGCGATTCTCATTTCCAGCTTTGGCTGCATTAACGGACTGATTCTGGCAGGCGCCCGCGTCTATTATGCGATGGCCAGGGATGGCCTCTTTTTTCGCAGCGCCGAGAAAATCCACGAGCGATACAGGACGCCGGCGCATTCGCTGATCCTGCAATGTATCTGGACGTGCATCCTATGCATTTCCGGAAGTTACGGTCAGCTGCTGGACTACATCATTTTCGCCGTGTTGATGTTTTACATCCTGACGATCAGCGGCCTGATCGTGCTGCGGTTCAAGCGTCCGGACCAGCCACGTCCCTACCGTGCGATTGGCTATCCGGTCTTGCCGGTAATTTATATTTGCATGGCGATCTTTATAGACGGCGTCCTGCTGCGCTATAAGCCGCAGTACACGTGGCCCGGGCTGATCATCGTGCTGCTCGGCATTCCGGTGTATTTTCTGTGGTCGAAGGCGGAGTCCGCTGCCGCTTTCAGCAAGACCAGTGTTTAAGTTGCAGGATCAGATATACTTTCGACAACAATTTCAAGTGACTGTGAATTTTTCGAGGGGCTCATGGCAGACACCATTCAAAAATACAAAGACTATGTGATGACCGGGTTCATGAAATCGATGGTGCCGATCGTGGTGGAGAAGGCCAGCGGCGCCGTCGTTACCGACATCCACGGCCGCGAATACCTGGACTGTTTTGCGGGCATCTCCGTGGTGAACGCCGGCCACTGCAACCCGGAGGTCATCGCAGCAGCCAAGGCTCAAATGGACAAACTGGTTCATTGTTCCTCGTACATCTATCATGTCCAGCCCGTGGCGGACCTGGCCGAAAAGATGGCGCACATTGTACCGCGAGGGTTGACAAAAACTTTCTTTGGCAACGGCGGCGCGGAAGCCATTGAAGGGGCATTAAAGTTGGCCCGACTCTACACGGGCAAGCATGAATTTATCGCTCTCCACGCGAGCTTTCATGGCCGCAGTTTCGGGGCACTGAGCGTTACCGGCAATCAGGGACGGAAAAAGCGCGGTGGACCCTACGGAACCGGCGTCGCGTTTGTTCCTGCTCCCTACACCTATCGCTCGTCGTGGCCCGACGATCCGGAGGAGTGCAGCCGTCAGTGTGTGAAAGCGATCGAGGAAGCGATTCGGTATGCCACGGCGGGCGACGTCGCCGCATTTATCGCCGAGCCGGTGATGGGCGAAGGCGGCATCATCGTGCCGCCGAAAAATTACTTCAAGGAAGTGAAAAAGATTCTGGACCAGCACGGAATCCTGTTCATTGCCGATGAAGTCCAATCCGGCTTCGGGCGCACGGGCAAAATGTTTGCGATTGAACATTACGGAGTGGAACCGGACATTCTGGTCACCGCAAAAGGAATTGCCGACGGTTTCCCGCTGAGCGCCTACACCTCACGGCCGGAAATCGCGGCAGCCTATAAATCCGGCGATCACCTCACAACGTTTGGCGGAAACCCGGTTTCCTGCGCCGCGGCACTCGCCAATATCGAATTTATCCAGAGAGAGAATTTGTGCGAGCGATCGGCGGAAAACGGCGAATACGCGCTCTCCAAGCTACGCGAAATTCAACGGGGAAATCCGCTCATGGGAGAGGTCCGTGGGCTGGGATTAATGATTGGGATCGAACTGGTAAAAGACGAGAAGCTCACTCCAGCCGCAGCAGAAGCCGAAGCGATTCGCGATGCGATGCTGCGCCGCGGAATCCTGGTCGGAGTCGGCGGAAGTTTCGGAAACGTGGTCCGGTTCCAGCCTCCCCTGGTGATTACGCGACGCCAGATCGACCTGGCAGTTACGGCGTTTTCGGAATCACTGCAGGAACTGGGCAATCCCGCAACCCGGCTCGCCACCGTTTAGCCGAAACAGATCCTCGTGTCGCGCCTGACATAATCCGAACGGATTTGGAGGTGCCTAGAGATCACGTCATTCCCCTGGTTCACGGACCCGTTCCTGGCAGACAACCCGCACATCAAGATTGGTCATCCAAATGGTCATAATCAGATGTACATTAGGTTTGGCTTTGAGTGGCGGCCATCGGGAAGCCGCGGTGATTGCAACGGAGAAAACATGTCGCACATAATGGCTCCTCACAAGTATCGCGCAATAACCAAGTATATTGTAATCAGCGGTTTAGGATTGGCACTTTGCAGTTTCGCCCCCGCGCTTTCAGCGCAGCAGGATCAGCCCGGCAACGTGTATGCCGCACCCATGCAACAGGATCAGCAGAACACTCAAGACCAGGGTGCACCAAATCAGGGCATGCAGCAGGGACCGCCGCCGCGAGGCATGCAACAAGGACCACCGCCGCAAGGCATGCAACCGCCGCCCGAACAGGCTGCTCCGTCCTCTCTGACTTTGCCCGCCGGAACCGTCATTCGAGTGCGCGTCAATGAATGGCTTTCCAGCGACCGCAGCGTAATCGGAGATGGATTCAGCGCCGTCCTCGATCAACCGATCGTTGTGGATGGGTGGGTAGTTGCGCGGCGCGGCCAGTCGGAGTCCGGACGCGTTTCTCAAGCCCAAAAGGCGGGACGCGTAAGCGGGACCTCAAAATTGGGATTGGAACTCACTGATCTGACGGTTGTGGATGGCCAGCAACTGCCGGTTCAAACGCAGATGCTCCAGGCTTCAGGTGGCACTTCCCACGGTCAGGATGCTGCTACCATCGGAACCACGACTGGATTAGGTGCGGCCATTGGCGCGGTCGCGGACGGGGGTTCCGGAGCAGCAATCGGCGCGGGAGCGGGAGCCGCGGCCGGGATCATCGGAGTTCTTTCGACACGCGGAAAGCCCACCGTCATTTTCCCGGAATCGGTTCTTACATTCCGTTTGCAGAATCCGGTCACGATTTCGACCGAGAGAAGTCAAAATGCATTTCAACCGGTAACGCAGGCGGACTACGATTCGCGCACACCCGGAAATCGCCCTCAAGGTCTTTCGACTCCGGGGCGCCCTGGATATAGACCACCGCCGCCTCCGTCCTATTATGGATACCCGTACGCCTACGAGGCTCCCTACCCGTATCCCTATTATGGATACTATCCGTATTTCCCGTTCACTTTTGGATTCTATGGGGGCTATGGATTTGGTGGCAGATTTGGCGGCTATCGAGGCTTCCGGCGGTAAATTCCTCGCGGGTTTTAAAGTGAGAGGGCTCGCTGCCGCGGGCCCTCTCGAAAAAATCGAAACACAATTAGAACTCAAACCGAAAGTTTTTCAGAGCAATTCATTTCAATGGCGGGGGTAAACACGTCTGCTTACTGGTGAACGTCGATTTCCGATACGCGGCGGCGCGCGCCGAATCGGCGAAGCAGGTTGCGCGTCGCTTTCCTCACCGCGGGGTTATCGAATTTCTTCCCATCGATCCCGGGATCAACGAGGCCCCAACCCCACTGCATCGTCCCGGCGGCGAATACGATACTTCCGGAGGAAGTGGTATAGAGGGTCATGTCCGAGTATCGGGTACCACCACGAAACGCATACGGGGAGTGAGCGATCGTCTGCATTCCTGTCGGCGAGTGACCGAATGACCGATCCACTTCGTAGCCGAGAAGCCCGGGCAGGTGATCTCCGTTCTTAAGACCGGTCCCCTCGAATACCCAGCTCGAGGCGTCCGAAATTACCAGATCAGCTTGCACGGGGTCTGTCTCATACATCACTCCGACCAAAGCATCTTCCGGCCTGTCCACCGGGTGAGACCTGAACTTCACCGTCGTTAAACGCCGCGTGGAAATATCGGCCGAATGTGAGGCAGGGTCGGCATTCTGATTCTTGTAGCAAATGATGGTTCGGTCCGGATCGCCGGTAATCGAACTCGGATCAAGCCGGATTTGCCAGTAACCCACGTTCGAGCCGAAAAAGGCGAGGTTCACGCCGTTGTCGCGCGCTGCCTCCACGTTATCCCGCATGCGCCAGGTCCAATACTCGTCATGCCCGACGGAGAGGAATCCCTTGTGCAAGGACAGCAGATTGCCTCGTTCGTGCGTGTCGACGTCCGTCGTGTAGGTGAGGTCGTAGCCTTCTTTTTCGAGATACTGAACCATGCTGAGTTCCCAATAAATAAAATGCCCGGTTCCGTGCCCGTGCAGGTAAGGACGATTGAAAGAAACCTTGGAGGCGCGAGGCGTGGAGTAGAGTGACCTTCCGCCCCAATCGTTGTAAGCCTGATAGGTGGTCACGCTGGCCTGGAACAGTAGATCGGACGGGCGTTGATCGTCCCGCAAGACAAAAATGATGTAATTCTGTTTCCCTGTCGTTCCGGCCGTGAGTTTTGCCACATAGATTCCACTGGGCCAAACCGTGGGATCATCCGAAGCCGGGATGTGGAGCAGGTAGGGATCCTGCCAATCGCATTCGATGAGTCCCGAGGCCGTGTCCATGACAGGCGGGGCTTGAGCCAAGCCGTTTCTCGTGACCGGCGGCCCCATGCTCTTCATACCGCGCCCGCCGTACCATCCGATGCGAAGTATTTCAATCATGTAGGTGGGTTCCTTGGTGTTCACATACAGCTTGATATCTTCGCCGCGATTCAAGCTCACGGCGGAAGCATAACCTTCGATTTCGCCGTTCTCAGCGGGATTTGTGAGCTGGAGGGCCGTCGTTGCGGAGCTGGCACTTTCCATTTCTGCACCAGAGGGGGCTACTGCATAATCTTCTTTAATGCAGCCGGATGCGCAGAGACATACCGCGAGCAACGCGCTAAACAGCAGCGCCCAACCGCCATGTGCGCGTCTCCGATTCGCGCATAAAACAGTTCCAATAAATCTGTCGACAGGCACACGCCTGCCCGCACTTTTTGTTTTCAACAAATCTGGTTCCCTGGAACGAGAGGCTCCGACTGCTCCGACACAAATGCTGCCCGGAGTATACTTCAAAAATCCAAGAAAGTTAGAATTTTCTCAGATATTTTGGTAGGTCCCCTCCCGCGCAAATTGTGACGATTCGAAAGGCACGCACCGTGTCACGATGCTTGATGTCTGGCGGCACGAACCATGATGCGCAATGGCGCGATGGTCCTGTAGATACTAGGACGCCGGCGCGGAGGGGAGTCGGGAAGCCGTTTCAGATGTTAGCTGTTCCGGAAATTAGCAATAACTTGCCACGCGCGCAGTATTTCTCCAACAGTCCACGCCTGCGCGATACACCCCGCTGGAGTAAACGGGGCGTCGCCATCGAAGATTTCGCCGGCCGTGCCTGCCCCCGCGGCTCCCAAGTGGCGAAGCATCGGTTCCAGGAAAGTCATAGCAGAGGCCGGATCCTGATGGACGCGCAAATGGGCAAGAGCGAATGGTCCGAGCAGCCAACCCCAAGCCGTGCCTTGATGGTAGGCGTCATCGCGTTCTTCGCGATCCCCTGAGTACGTTCCGCGATATGCCGGCTCCGCAGGACCCAGACTGCGAAGCCCGAACGAAGTGAGGAGTTCTCGCGCGCAAACGTCCACGACGCGACGCTGCTGCTCGGGCGTTAACGGCGACTCCGGAAGTGAAACCGCAAAAATCTGGTTGGGTCGGAGAGATGCATCGTTGTCGTCTGCCCCTTGTGGACCATCAATCACGTCGAAACAAAATTGCTTCGCGGGATTCCAAAAACGGTCAAATCCGGTTCGTGCGCGCTGCGCGAGTTCATCGTAATATTTCGGCGCGAAGCCGAGGGCGCGGGCAAATCCGGCCATCGTCGCAGCGGCATTGAGCCAGAGCGCATTGACCTCCACCGGTTTCCCGATCCGGGGGGTGATCACGTGGTCGCCGACCTTCGCGTCCATCCATGTGAGTTGTACTCCCGGTTCTCCCGCGTAGAGCAGGCCATCGGAGGCGTCCACGTGAATATTATGGCGAGTGCCGCGGACATGCGCGTCCATCATGCCGGCGATGACGGGATAAAGTTCGCTGAGCAATCCGATATCGCACGTCGCCTTAAAATATTCACGCATAGCCTCGAAATACCAGAGCGAGGCGTCGACGGAATTGTACTGGGGTGGTTCGCCGGCGCGAGGAAAAGTGTTGGGAAGCATCCCTTCGCTGACGAAACGCGCGAAGGTTCGCATAATATTGCGCGCGAGCCACGGGCGTCCGGTTGCCATGCAAAGACCGGGAAGCGCGACCATCGTGTCGCGTCCCCAATCGCTGAACCAGGGATACCCGGCCAGAATCGTCTTCGTATCGGCGGCATCCTCGAGGGGTCGCGCAACGATGAATTGGTCCGCGGCGATCACCAGTTGCTGAATCGCCGGGGGAGCGGGCCGCCCGGTATTTATATTTTCCGCGGAGAAGCAGTCCAGCAGCGCGCGCGCTTCCCTGTGGCGCGCGGCAAGGGCTGCTTCGCCATCGAGGGACGCGTCAGCGGCCGTGCTTGCAACCATCGCGAGCGAATCTCCGGGAGCGAGCGTCGCCGAGAATTTTCCTGCAAACAGATTGTCGGTGTGGCCCGAAAGTCCGCGCGCGCGTTCTGAGGAAAGATCGAAATCTCTATACCATTCATGTGCCGGCTGGGCCTGCGCGGAATCGCTCCGCAGATAAAAGGGCACGGCGCCGTCAAAAGCAGTAACGCGCAATCCTTGATCGACCGGCGCGATTTCCATGCGCCAATCGCCTGCATTTATCGTGCAGTGTTCCCGGGCGTAGCTCACCAGCGCTTTGATCGAGAGTTCCATCGGATTGCCAGCGCGCGCGAGCCGATACGTTACATACGTCGTATTCGCGCCGGGTTGCATGAAAATACGTTTTTCAAGCAGCGCGTCAGCCAGGGCATACGTCCAGACGGGAATGGAACCTTCCAGATGAAAGCGCTCGATGTTGATGAAGCCGGCGGGAGCGATTGTTCCGCCGGTCCAGCGATTGGTGGCCAGCTCATAGACACGGCCGCCGTACTCGACCGATTCATCGAGCTTTGCAAGCAGAAGGACGCGTCCCAGCGGCGGTTCGAGCGCAGCCACCAGCAAGCCGTGGTAGCAGCGCGTCAGATGGCCTGCAACCGTCCCGAACCCGTATCCGCCAATACCGTTGGTCACCAGCCACTCGCGAGATTCTGCGGAAGTGAGATCGCCGCAGATTTCGCGGCCAAGATCGACGACCGAAGGAAGGACGGAATTTTGGGCTGGAAGTTTCACGCCGAAATCATCGGACTTTCCGGGGATTAGAGCCAGAGAAATATTCAGGTAGCGTAGACTTTAATCTGCGCGGTTTTCCGCATACGCGACCAAAACCAAAAGCGCGCAGACTGCCCTTCGCCCACTCAGGGTAAAAAGTCTACGCTACTGAATTCCCGCTACTCGGTCTTCGCTTCCAGTTGAGTCGCCCAGTGGGAGAGATGATTTAGAGAAAGCTCGTTCGTTCGGTCGAGCTGAAGCGGCGTTATCGAAACCGATCCCTCAAAGATCGCCGCGTAATCGCTCGCCGGATCGAGTCCTTCGATGTGTTCCTGTTCGAGAAGCCAGAAAAAACTGCGCCCGCGCGGGTCGGTGCCCTCTCGCAATACGTTGCGCGTCACTTTTTTGGATTGGCGCGTGAAGCGCACGCTGCCGTTCCAAATCAGTGGCACATTCACGTTCAGCAGCACACCCTGCGGCATGCCTTCGGCCAAAACCAGTCGCGACAGATCGCGCGCAAATTTCGCCGCCTGCTCAAACCGGAAGCCGCGACCCTTGTGCGACACCGAGATGGCGATCGCCGGGACATTATTGATCGCCGCTTCCATGGCCGCCCCGACCGTCCCCGAATAAAACACGTTTTCGCCGAGGTTGCCGCCGCGATTCACTCCTGAAATCACCAGGTCGGGCCGATTGGGCAACAGTTTATTCAGAGCGAGGATCACGGAATCCGCCGGAGTGCCTTCGACTGCCCACTCGCGCTCGGCCACCTGCTCCCAGAAAATCGGCTGCCGCAGCGTCAAAGACTGCGCCGCGGCGCTGCGTTCGTGCATGGGAGCGACGACACTGATCGTCCCCGCACCCTCCATTGCTTGGACCAGCGCACGCAAGCCTTCCGCTTGAATGCCGTCGTCGTTGGTGATCAGAATGTGTGCCATCGAATCTTCTAACGAGGGCCCGGGAGTTCAGTGGCCGGAGCTTTTCTAGGTAGCTAAATCCTGCGTTCGAGGGAAACCGGCCGGTCACCCGTGGCCGATCGCACTGGCCAGCCCGGCTTGGTTCTGTCCTGCCTACCTAGTTTACCAGCAATCAGAATGTCGCACCAAGGTGGCAAGCTGTGGCCGTTTCCTGAAAGTAGGTATGAATTTGGCCCTGAGGTAAAAATGGAAGAGCAGAAAAATGGTCGGGACGACTGGATTTGAACCAGCGACCTCACGCACCCCAAGCGTGCGCGCTACCAGGCTGCGCTACGTCCCGACTGTCTGCTTCGCCTTGCAGTTGTTGTAGCCCGCGTCTTCAGACGCGGGGATTCTGCCCTAACTAAGAGAAATTCCTCACCTCTAAAGAGGTGAGCTACAGCACTTCAGCGTATCACTCGGATTCGAGAACCGTCAACAATGAGCGGAGCGAGTCGCGCAGGTCGAGCAACGTCTTTCGGTTGAGCGCGAGCGAAGGTTGCGCTGCGTGGCCTTTTTCTGGCGGGCTCCAAGTAGAGCCCGCACCCGTTTCCGGCGAGCTCCAAGTAGAGCCCGCACCCGTCCGCGCCGTATCACCGTTCGACCCGTTGGGTTCCGCGGCTTGGTCGCGCAAGTGGCGCCGCGCCCCGGCGATTGTAAACCCCTCGTCGTAGAGCAGCCGCTTGATCACGAAGACCGTCTCGATGTCCTGGCGGCGATAGAGCCGATGCCCCTTCGGGCTCTTGACCGGCTGCAGCATGGGGAATTCCGTCTCCCAGAAGCGCAGCACAAACGGCTTGGTCGCCGTCAGGCGGCTGACTTCGCCGATCCGGAAGAGGTTCTTGGCCGGAAGGTTCTGTTCGGAATGTCCGTTCGCTTCCATCTCAGCTGAGACTTATCCTAATCCGATTCTGGCGCGTGTCAATCTCCGTGTTCGCCCAATACTCTTGCACCAGAAATGTGTCCGGTCCGATGAAACCGGACCGGCCGCTACAAAACCATCATGGACCGAGGAATTTCTTTTGTAGAGGCCGCTCGTTTTTTGAGCGGGCAGTCTTTGGTTTCGTACGGAATCGCTACCGTTCGCGCCTTTCCTTCAGTCGCTGCAGGAAACGAATCGGCGCGCCGATAAAATCAAAACTTTTGCGAAGCTGGTTTTCGATGAAACGCTCATAGCTGAAATGAAGCCGCTTGGATTGGTTGGTGAACAGGATGAACGTCGGCGGCGAAGTTGCCGCCTGCGTGACGTAATAAATTTTCACCTTGCGCGCGGCGGGAGAAGTTCCGCGATCCAGATCCACCTCAGAGAGCCAGCGATTCAGCTCTCCAGTCGAAATGCGCCGGCGGCGCGCGTCGGCAATCCGATTGACCAATGCAAATAATTTGTCGGTATGTTCGCCGGTCAAAGCGGAGACGAAGATGATCGGCGCGTAGTCCAGAAATTTAAATCGCGTGCGCACAATTTTTTCGTAGTCTTCCATCAACTGCGCGGGGTTGACTCTCCCGGTCACCGCTTTCTTGCGGACCACGGAAGTGTGTTTGCGAGTACGCGCTTGCGCGACGTGCGGTTTTCGCTCCTGATCCTCGAGCTCGCGCGCGGCCTTCTCCGCCGCGGCTTCGAGCGCCAGGTCCCACTTATTCATCACGATGATGACCGAACGACCAGACTCCTCCGCGTATCCCGCGATGTTGGCGTCGCCCGCGGTTACTCCGGTGCTCGCGTCCACGATCAGCAGCGCGATGTCGGCTTGTTCCAGATGACGCCGCGCCATGATCACGCTTAATTTTTCGGCGACCAGCTTGGTCTTGCCCTTGCGGCGAATTCCCGCCGTGTCCACGAAGCGATACGTTCGCTCTCCGCGTTGCACGACTGTGTCCACGGCATCGCGCGTGGTTCCCGGCATATCGGAAACGATGGCGCGATCCGCGCCCGCCAGGCGATTGAGCATCGTTGATTTCCCGACGTTCGGCCGCCCGATAATCGCCACATGAATCTCGCTGGACCTCTGATCTTCTGCTGGAGGCTCCTCTTCCAGAGCGTCTGTCTCGTCGCGATCCACGGACCCGGACTCAGCGTTCTTTGGAAAGGACGCCGTAATGGCGTCCATTAATTCGTCGATTCCGTAGCCGTGTTCCGCCGAAACAGAAAACACATCGTTCGAAAGCTCGTAGAACGGCGCCGCGAGCGATTCCTGCATTTGTGTGTCAACTTTGTTGGCGATGATTGCCAGAGGCTTCCCCGTGCGTCGTAGCAGGCGCGCCAGCTCGGCATCGAGCGGCGTCAGGCCCGCACGTACGTCCACAACCAGAAGTAGCCGCGAAGCCGCTTCTATGGCCATTTGCGCTTGTTTGAGGATTTCGCGCGGGATGGCGGCTTTATCGTCCGGCACGATCCCGCCCGTATCCACGATTTCGAACGATTTTCCTTGCCAGGTGGCCGTGCCGTAAATGCGGTCGCGCGTGATGCCTGGCTCGTCGGTAACAATCGAGCGCCGCGTCCCTGTGAGGCGGTTAAATATCGTGGACTTGCCCACATTGGGACGGCCGACGATGACTACTGATGGAAGCTTTTCTGTCATAGATGGGGACACTTCGAACCTTAAGCGAGCGGTTCGGGAGCTTCTAATGTATCGTACACTGCGGAGAAACAGAAGGGTTGACTGGGTCCTGCGGGTTTCAAAATGAGTCGCGTGCAAAATTCAATCCAATTTCATGACAGGCATCATGCCCGCATCACCTCTCTTTCCTTGAGAGTGGGCAGCCCCATAATGGTCCTGCCGACCTTCTGTTTTGCGAGGCGCAGCTCGTAGAGGCTCTGCAAGTTGAGCCAGAATTCGGGGCTGGTGCCGAAGAAATGGGCGAGGCGGAGGGCCGTGTCGCCTGTAATGGAGCGCTGGCCATTGAGAATCTGCGTGACACGGTTTGTGGGAACGCGAATTTTGCGCGCAAGTTCGGCCGCGCTCATGCCAAGCGTTTTCAGTTCTTCCGCGAGATGCTCGCCGGGATGAATTGCAGTCACTGCCATAATCTTTCTCCTAGTGATAATCGACAATCTCAACGTTCGCGGGACCGAGCGATCCATCTTGCCATGTAAAGCAAATTCGCCACTGATCGTTGATACGAATGCTGTACTGTCCCTTGCGATCCCCTTTCAGGGCTTCAAAGCGATTGCCGGGCAAGACGGCAAGATCTGCCAGCGTCACCGCTGCATCCAGTCTGTCGAGCTTCAGGCGGGCGGAGCGCTCGATGCCGGCAAACGATCTAACACGCTCGCCAGAGGCGAAATCCCTCGTCCGCTTGTCCCGGTAACTGAGGATCATATCGAAAAATAACAGATGTTACGCGTTACGTCAAGCATAACGATAAGGCGACACCCCAGTTGTTTCTTGAATGATTCCGGGCGGCTGCCGGCGCGGAACGAATATTCTCGCCTTACGGCAAATTCGCCACCTTGCGCGCATCGCCCGTGAGTTCGAGGATATGCATTCCGGTATTCGCGCGATCCACGATGTAGATGTAGCCGCGGTCGTCCACTTCCACGTTGTTGGTTTGAATCGCGATTTTGCACGGCGCGTCGGGACCATTGCCCACGCAGCGCTTGTCGGTTTTGTCGGTGATGGCCGGGATGTAATAGGCGATCTCCTTCGGACTAAAGGGATCGCGAACATCGAGGGCGCGGACACCTGCGTTGAAGTGCGCGACAAACACCACTTTCTTGTAGTAAATCGGCGTCATGTTTTCATTCGTCGAATGCGTGCCGTAGCGGCCGCCGCGATCGCAGAAGTTGCCGCTGGCTTCCGGCACGGTCCACGTCGAAACGCCCAGGATTTTCGTTTCGGTGGTGATGTCGAAGATTCGGAGCATCTGCTTCGGAGCGCGGCACTCGTTGTCGGTCGTTTCTCCCACGGCAACGATGAAGTCGCGCTTGCTTTGGTTTACATTTTTCTTGAAATCGGGCAGGTCCATCCCGAGCATGGGAAACGTCGTATGCGCGCCGACGTCCGGCGGCAGTTCAAGCTTGGCGACGATGGGGGACTCGAGGTTGGCCTCGGTGGGCTCCTTCGCGCCGTGGATCAGCTTGTCGCGGTCGAGAATTTCAATTACGCCGTCCTTGGTAGTGCCGTAGCCAACGTAAATGCGGTTGCCCTTGGGGCCGGTGGAGATCATTCCATGCATGTCGGCGGGAACCGTGCCGGTGCCGCCGGGCTGCTGGCCGGGCAGGCCAAAATCGCGAATAAAAATCGGTTCGGACGGATCGCTCAAATCATAGACCTGTCCCATGCGGGGAGTGCGCCAGCCACGCTTGCCCGAGACCAGGTAAGCGATGCCGGAATCGCACTCCCACCAATTCTTATGCGTGTCGCGAAGTCCGTCCTCGATGACGTTTATACGGCTGGGCTTGGTGGGATCGGTAACGTCCCACATTTCGTGAGCGTCGCTACCCCGCGTGCGCAACAGGTAAACCTTGCTCTTGTTGGCGTGAGGGAGTTCGGAACCGTCGCAGACGCGCACCATTTGCGCTCCACCGGAATTGGGCTGCCCCGGCAATGACGCGCCGCCGGGAATATGCGCCAGATACACGGGATGCTTCGGATCGGTGACGTCCACGAGCGAAGTCCCATTATTTTCCATTTTCCCCGTTAGAGGATTCATTGCCGAGCCCGCGTGGTGGCCGACATAGGCGATCCAGCGGTTGCCTTGCTTATGGATGACAGGCTGGTAGGCGCTGCGATTCTGCAAATCATTCCAGCCAACAAGATTCATATTCTTGCTTTCCGGCTGTTTCTGGGCTGCTGCCGGAGCCAAATAAAGTGCCGAAATCATAATGCCAAGAACAAGCATCTTTACCCAACCATTGGTCCACGAGCCTTCACGGAACATGTGTCCTCCTGTTTGGAATCCGCCGCCCCCGGGCAACGGAATTACACAAGCTCAAAAACACATCAGAATTTCCACTTTTGAATTTCCAGCTAGGGCGAGAGTGTACACCCAACGGCTTCCCCTCACGTATAACTTCATTTTTGCTACAGTGTTCCCTGAGTGCGGCCCAGGAACAGCCGCGGGTCATCCATGAAATTTTCCGCCACATCGCTGCGTATTAGAGAATGGATGCGAGGAGACATCCCGAGGGGATGAACCCCGCGGAGCAGTCCGGCGCCCAAGAGCGGATCGCCCAGGCAAAAGCCGGAGATGCGGAGGCCTGGGGCGAGCTTTATCGCCAGTACGCGCCCGCCATTTTTCGGTTCTGCCGCCGGGCGATGCCCACGCGCGAGGACGCCGAAGACGCCACCATGGATATCTTCATCAAGGTCCGGCAGAAGCTGTCGCAATACGACGCCAGCCGTCCGTTCGGCGCGTGGCTGTACACCGTGGCGGCGAACCACTGCTGGGACCTGCTGCGGCGCAGGAAACTCCGGCAGGATCTGGAAACCGGTGAAATCGAAAACATGCCCCTCGAGCATCCCGATCCCGGCGCGCTCGAACAGTTGATCGAACAGCACTCGAACCAGGAAGTGCGCCGCGCACTCGATAAGTTGCCCGCGCGCTCCCGTATGGCGCTGGTGCTGCGGTATTTCGCGGACATGAGCTACGACGATATCGCCCAGACGCTGGGAGTGCGCAGGACTTTTGTGGGCGTCGTGCTCTTGCGCGCGCGACACCAGTTGCGCGACCTCCTGCAAGGAAGCGGGCCGCGAAACCTTGCCGAGGAGGGTCCCCGATGAATCATTTCGATGAAATGGCGTGCATGTTGTATCTCGAGGGCCAGCTCGATCCGGCGCGCGCGCAGGAACTGGTTGCACACACCGGGGAATGCGCGGCTTGCCGCACACTGCTTAACGCGCTGGAGAGCGAATCGCATTTGCTGTCGGCGGCCCTGACGGAGGAAAACGAATCAATGCCCGCTCGGTTGCTGGGTGCGCGGGGCTGGAGCATGCCTGCCTGGGTCTGGACGCTTGCGTTCGGCGTATTTGCGGCAGGCGCCTACTGGTTGTGGACCGACGGGATCAGCCCGTGGCTCGACCAATTGAGCAATGCAGGTTTTGGCGGCACGGATCTGGTCAGCATGATTTTGTTCAGCGGAGCGTTCTGGGAAGGATGGGGTGATATGGCGGATCTCATTCAAATTGCTGCTTTGATTGTAGTGGTGGTCGGGGGACTCCTGCTGATCCGGCGGCGCCTGCGCCGCGTCAGCGCGATTGCCGTGGTTGTGGCGGCGCTGCTGATTGCCCTGGCGTTGCCGCAGCCTGCCGGGGCTGCGGACGTACGTCGCGGGCGGTCCGTCTACGTCCCGGCGAATGAGACGATTCACAACGACCTGATCGTCGCGGGGCCCTCCGTGCGAATTGACGGCACGGTGGAGGGCGACTTGATCGTATTTACGCGTGATGTCACCGTGACGGGGCATGTCACCGGCGATGTGATCGCCTTCTCGGCACAGGCGTTGATCGACGGAAGAGTGGACGGCAATGTCCGCGTGTTCACGCAGAACACGACTTTGGAAGGGTCGGTCGGAAAAAATGTTTCCGCCATTACGAATTCATTCGATTTGACGCCTAAGGGAAGTGTTGACGGCGGGCTGATCGCTCTGGCGGGATCGGCCGACCTCGACGGCAAGATTCAACGCGACCTGCTTGGAATTATTGGCCGGACCGATCTTGACGGCTTGATCGGGGGCCAGGTGTGGATCCGCGGCGGAACTCTCGCTGTGGCTTCAACGGCGCAGGTTGCTGGTCCGGCAGAGTTCCATGGCCGTGAACAACCCGTCGTTGCGACTGGAGCGAAACTCGCGAGTCCGATTCAGGTGGAAATCACGCAGGAGGTTCGCAGATCGCGGAGATCCAATGCTGCGCTGGTGATCCATGAAATTTTCAGTTACGGAGCGGCGTTGCTTGCCGGGATTCTGCTTGTCACGGTGTTTCCCGGGTATTATCGCGCGACGCTGCGTGAGACACGCGCCATCGGCCTCCCGATCGGCGTGGGCGCGCTGGCGCTGCTCACCGGCGCGTTCCTGATCATACTGGGAATTTTGCTGCTCTTCGTCGGGGTGGGCGCCGGAATTGCGGGTGTTTTGGGATATGCCCCGATTCTGTACGTCGCGCAGGTTTTTGTCGGAGCATGGCTGGGAATCAAGATCCTGGGAGAAGACTCGAACAATACGAACACGGCGATTGGCAGGATCGCTCTTGGTCTTCTGATCCTTCATGTCGCGGGACTCATTCCAGTTCTCGGCGGACTGACGTGGCTGGCTGTTCTGTTGTGGGGGACGGGAGCGGTCCTGCTGGGATTTTACCGGATGTCGCGCGTGGAGATTGCCGCGCTTCCGGCTTGAATCCCGAATCCGCCCATCGAGCTACGGCACGATGATAACCCGGGTTGCCACCAAATTCCGCGTGCTGGCGATGTTGGCGTTGAACAGCGGGCCTCGCACGGAGACAACGCCGGATACAAAGACTTCCGTGAAATCCTTGGGGACACCATTTTCCGAATAAACCGTCGGTGTGGACGTCAGCACTTGAATCTGCGTAATGCCGTTTCCGGAAAATATGGATGGCGGGTTATACAGGTAAATATTTGGTGCGCCGATGGTTTGCACAGTGGCCGTGATGCGGGAAGACTTCAGAAGGACGCGGTCCGCCGTGATTGAACTCCCTGACGAAGCGCTGTTCCGCCGGATGGATACTTCCTGCCCCACGGAGAGATCGGTGGGAGCGGCGAACAGATACCCTGAAGTGCTCACTGCCACGTTGTCGGCGTGCACGAAATCAACGCCAAACGGGGTCTGAGGCGCCACGGCGTAATGCACCGTAGCTACTTCACCGATACTGAGTCCGGTGCCTGCTGCGGAAATGTCCAGCGTGACGATGTTGAATTGCTGAGCTCCCGCATTTGTGCTGGTTATAAAACCCTCGACTTCTGTGTCGCTGCTGTCGGCGTCCTCATAAACAACATTTCTTGCCACGGTGGCACCGGTTGACCCGATACTGATATCCACGCTTACAATTTGATTCGTGCGCAGACAGGCGATACCCGAGGTGGAGCAGTCGCTCGAAGGAAATTGGAAAAATGTGGATGAATTGTCCACTGCCAGCGAATATGTTCCCGTCACATTCTGGATCGAAAACGTGTTGTGTGTCGTGTCCAGCGCCGTGATCTGACCTACTACATCTTCAGCTCCCACCAGTGGGGCTCCAGTCCCTCCCGGAGTAAAGGACGAAACCGTCGTGCCCGCCTTAAAGTCTTCGCCCATCGTCGCGGAGAGCAAATTATCGAGGTTGACGTCCACCAGGAGTCCCGCGGAGCTATTTGCCGCGATCGAAAACGAAGACAGGGTGATCGTAGTCGCCAGATTTGCCGTAGTCGTCGGCGCAATCGTGCAGATCGACCCTATCGCGCAGGTGGTGCTTCCCGACACGATCGCGGCGGTAGTGTCATTCTCAATTGTGAGCAGCGGGTTCGCGAACGTCAGAGAAAGGCTCGTATAGCTTCCCGCGCTGATGTTGGCGGCTGTCGCCAAATAGGCGGTATCGGTTTGCAGTCGCATCAGTTCAATCAATTTCGACCCCGAAAACAACGAGACATTTCCCGGATTCAAAGTCGCCCCGGTCAGAGTCACTTCAGCGGAAAGAATGCTTACAAAGGTTGGCGGCAAATCCGTGATCGCCAGGACTACCGATGAATTCCCCGAAGACTGGTTTCCTGAACCAAAGCCAGTATCACCGCGGCAGCCCGTGAAGGTAGCGCAGAAAATAATCAATCCAATGATCCAAATTGATCGAAGTCGAAACATAGCCTCCCGCCAACCGTCATACGAACGGCAAATGTGATCTACCGGAACAGCCTTCCCAGGCAGGGTATTGCAACCCTCATTAAAGCTAGCACAGGGCATAACTTAGCGTGGAAAAAACCAATTCTGAGGTGAGCAAAGAGTCCCCGGTCCGCAGGCCAGCCGTGGAACTGTCCGCGGTCGAGTCAATTCGAAATGAGGTTGGAAATGCGAGCGGCGCCCCAGTAAAGGACGCCGCTACCAGTATGATGCTTACCGAGTCTTATCGGGCATCGCCGCTTGCAGTGAGCAGCATCTGCGTGCCGCTGTCGAGGTGCCCGTTTTTCGTGGAAGACACGATCATCGAGCCTTGCGTTGCGGTCGATGCCGCCGAGTCAAGTGAAAGGCCCTGCAGGCCGAAGACACCGCTGCTGCTCGAGGTGAGACGCCCCGTAGACGTCAGTCCCCCGACCGCTCCGGTAGAGCGGGTCGCAGCGTTCAGAGTTCCTCTCGCATTGACTGGCACTGATCCTGCCGTGTTGACCACGCTGGCCGTGGTCGCCCCCGCCGTGGAGGCCACGCCGCCCACAAGTCCGCCACCGCCTCGAGCGGTTCCTGATACCGCTCCCATCCCGCCTCCCGAAGCCATCATATCGTCAGATGCTGGCGTGAGTGTGGCGGCAGATTGCGCAGCTGCCAGGGCTTGAATCCAGGCATTAAAGGGAACTTCTTGACCGTTGTTCAGCACCGCATGATCGAAGACGATTCCGAGTTGCGATTGCGACTGCCCGCTCTCTCGCGCTTGTGTGACGTGTCCGAAGACGTGCGTTCCCTTCTTCATGACGACTTTGCCGTTTTGCTTTACGTCTTCATTCGTGCGCGCCTCCACCGGGTCGCCGGGTTTATTCTTTTTTGCATCGAGTGGTTTCGAGAGTGTCGCGTCGATCTTCGATCCACTCGCCACAGTTGCTTGCGATGACCCGGTAGCCATATCCGCGGAATTGCTCCCCGCACGGGCCGATCCTGTTGCGGACGCCGATCCATTTCCTGAAACCTGCGCGCCGGACTTATCCGTTTGCACGGAAGTCTGTGTTTGCGCCGAAGCTCCGCCTTGCACGGATGCCGAACTCTGCGCGGCAACAGTCCATGCACCAAACATTCCAACCAAGGCAATCGAAAGAATGCGTTTCATGTGTGAGGGCCTCCTAGAATCTGAATTTATTTCACTAAAATATGTCCATTTCCCGAACAACTTCCTTCCCTCAGACGCCAAAAGGAACTTTCAATATGAGGGAAATGCAATTTTCCAGCCATACCATAAATACTTTATTTTTCAGCCTATTGGCACTCCGGGGGAGAAAGGGACATGATCCTTGGGGGGCGATATTTATCCAGGAATGAAATTTATTCCAAGGAACAAAATTTCCACTATTTGACGAAGGCGCCTGCCCATCGAGAAACTCCCGAAGGCCTAGACCAGGCCGAGGCTTCGCCCTACTTCCGCGATGATTTCACATGCGCGTTCAAGGTCGGCGCGTTTGTGCGCGGCTGTGACGATGGCGCGGAGCCGCGCCTTGCCTTCCGCGACGGTGGGAAAACCGACCGCCGGGGCGTACACCCCGGCATCATAGAGGGTGCGGGAAAATTCAAAGGCCTTGGCGGCCTCACCCACGTGAATCGGCGTGATGGGCGTTTGCGTTGCGCCGGTGGAAAATCCAAGCTTCTTCAGACGGCGCTGAAAAAACTTCGTATTCGACCAGAGTTTCTTGATCAGCTTTTCGCCGTCCGGCGAATCCAGCAAAGTAAACGCGGCCTGGCATGTGGCGACCACCGATGGCGGATGTCCCGTCGAATAGAGAAATGGGCGCGCGCGGTGACACAGGAAATCCACAAGCTCGCGCGAGCCACAGACATATCCGCCCATCGAGCCGATGGCCTTACTGAGCGTGCCGACCTGGATGTGCACGCGGCCATGGCATCCCAGATGGTCCACCGTGCCCCGTCCATTGCGGCCGAGCACGCCGGAGGAGTGCGCGTCGTCTACCATCATGATGCAATTATATTTTTCCGCCAGTGTGCAGAGGTCCGGGAGAGGCGCAATATCTCCGTCCATGGAAAATACGCCGTCCGAGATCAGCAATTTGTGCCCGAGCCAGTTTTCGGTTTCCATGCAGACGCGTTCGCAGTCGGCGACATCCCTGTGCTTGAAAACCTTAATCGTCGCGCGGGAAAGGCGGCAGCCATCGATGATTGAGGCGTGGTTCAGTTCATCGGAAATGATCAGATCGTCTTTCCCCAGGATGGCCGCGACCGTTCCCGCGTTTGCCGTAAAGCCGGATTGAAAGACGACGGCTGCGGGCGTGCCTTTGAATTTCGCGATCTGCTCTTCGAGAGCGACGTGCAGATCCATCGTTCCTGCGATCGTACGCACCGCTCCGGCGCCGACACCGTGCGTGCGGATGGCTTCGATCGCCGCGCGCTTCAGAGTCATGTGCGTCGTCAGGCCAAGGTAATTGTTTGAGCTGAGGTTGATGACGTCCTTGCCGTCAAAATCGGCGACCGGCTTCTGCGCGCCTTCCAGCACACGAATACGAAAATGCGTGCCCTTCGATTCCATGTCGGCAATTTGATCGTGCAGATACGAAAGCGGATTTTGATGTGTAGTGGTCATTGGAGAATGCTCCTGCGGTGCGTACCACGGATGTGCGAACCAACGATTTCTACTCAGAAGTTCCGCCACAATCGGCCTAAATGGTTTGCGGGTCGGAGCTTTAGCTCCGACATTAACCGTCTGTGAAATTCAGGGCTTTAGCCCCTGGGCCGTCAGCGCTTAAAAGCCCTTCTCCAAGCCTCCCTGATTGTCGGACCTGCCCTTCCTTCATCAGGGTGAAAAGGTCCGACCCACAATTTCCGTTGGAGGGAAGGAAACCCAGGAATAATCCGAAAGCTAGTTTCCAGTAACCTTTTCTAATTCACTACTGCACGCGATCGAATGGATACCCGGCCGAATCGAGAGCGGCGATGAGGTCCGCGACATGCTCGGGCCCGCGCGTTTCCATCGTAATGTCGATGACCGTATCGCCTAAAACCACGCCGTAATAGGCGCGGTCGTAGTTGGTTTCCACAATGTTCGCTTTCTGGTCGGCAATCACCCCGGAGAGCCTTTGCAGCGCGCCAGGATGGTCCGGCAGGTGAATGCGAAGGCGCACCAGGCGCCCGTCCTTGACGAGCCCTCTTTCGATAATCAGCGAGAGTAGTGACACGTCAATGTTTCCGGCGCTGACGAGCACGCCGAGTTTCTTTCCGTGGTTGGGCGTTTTCTTATTCAAAACGGCAGCCGTGGCGGCCGCCCCCGCGCCTTCGGCGAGCATCTTTTCCTTTTCGAGCAGCTGGAGAATCGCGCTGGCGATTTCTTCCTCGTCCACGGTCACAACTTCGTCCACGTATTTACGGACCAGCGGGAAGGTAATCGTCCCGGCGCAGCGGACAGCGATTCCGTCTGCGATGGTCTTGTTGGCCGGGAGCGTAACCAGCGCATTTTTTTCGAGCGCCGCCTTCATCGAAGCGAGCTTGGAAGACTGCACGCCGATGACCTGAATTTTGGGATTGATCTCCTTCACCGCGCAGGCCAAGCCCGCAATCAAGCCTCCCCCACCCACGGGAATCACGAGGGCATCGAGATCGCCGTGCTGCTCAAGCATCTCGATTCCAAGCGTTCCCTGGCCCGCGATTACCGCTTCATCATCGAACGGGTGGATGAAAGTCAGTCCGAATTCCCTGCAGCGGCGCAGCGCTTCCTCGCAGGCTTCGTCATAGTTGGCGCCGGCGAGGATGACTTCCGCTCCGTAGCCACGCGTCGCGGATACCTTGACCAGCGGCGTCGTGAGCGGCATGCAGATCTGCGCCTTGATGCCCCGCTTGGTCGCGTGGTAGGCGACCGCCTGCGCGTGGTTTCCCGCCGAAGCCGCGATCACACCCCTCCGGCGCTCCTCCTCGGAGAGCAAAAGAATCTTGTTCAGCGCGCCGCGTTCCTTGAACGCGCCCGTCATTTGAAGATTTTCGAGTTTCAGGAAAATCGTGTTTCCCGTTTGCCGCGAAAACTTCTCGGAATGGACAAACGGCGTGACCACAATCGAGCTGCGAATGCGGCCCATCGCCTCCTGAATTGCGCGGAGCGTCAGCATCGTGAAAGTCCTTCAGCGGCCGCGAGGCCTGGGTCTTGATTCACTTGCAATGTCATTTTGTATCCCATTCATTTTCGGAAGCGTTATAGCATTACACAAGCGGTGGGCTCAGGCCAACCGGTGAATGTCATTTTGCGGACTTTTGTTGTCTTGTGTAGGGGACAAGCGTACGATGTGCGCAAGCTGGATATCCGAATTGGAAATCCCTGGGTCAGAATTTTGAATTTCGGGCGACCCGCGGCTCCACGAAGAGTCATTCTAAAAGGAGCAAACTCAGATGAAAAAGCAAAGATTGATTTTGAAACTAGTTGGTATAGGCGTGATCATTGCCGCTTTCCCGCTCCTGGCGCAGGAGCCGAAGCCCACCTGCGACCATTGCTCGGCGACCTACATTCCGAAGAGCGAACTCGATGCCTACACCAAGCGCGCCATCGAGAATAAGATTGTTGACCAGCAGGTGCGTTCCGTGGATATCGGAAAATCGCAAATCGGCATTGGAATGGTCACGCGCGGGAAGCTGGCTCCGGGCGCGGGCGGCGCGGAAGCCGTTGCCGAGCACGAGCAAATCAGCGAGATATATTACATTATTGAAGGTTCCGCGACGCTTATGACCGGCCCCGACCTCGTGGATGCGGTGAAGAGGCCGGACACTCAAGTCACCGTAAGGGAACAGAATGGCCCCGGCTTCAGCGCCAAATCGATCAAGGACCCGGTGACCCACGAACTCAAGGCCGGCGACGTGATCATCATCCCGGCCGGGGTCGGTCACTGGTTTACCAAGATTGACAATCAAATCACCTACGTCATGGTGCGGATCGACCCTGACAAGGTCGTCCCCCTGAAGAACGAAGCGCAGTCGCTCGCCCATCTGGCCAAGCCGTACGCCCAGGGGCAGGGCAATTTCTGAGAAAGATAACGGGAGCGAGGCCGTTCGTTTGACGCTTTGATTCAACCGCTACAACGCCTGCAGGAAATTCGCGACGGGTTCGAGCCTGCGTTCTGGGTCGCGAACGTCAGCGAAATTTTCGAGCGTTTGGCCTACTATGGCGCGTTTTCCTCGCTGGCCAATTACCTTCACGAATCGCTTAATATTCCCACGGCGCAAACAGGCTCGCTCGCGGGCCTGTTCGGGGGCATGGTGTGGTTCGTCGCCCTTTTGCGAGGGGCTGTAGCCGACCGGCTTGGATTCCGGCGGGCGCTCTCGCTGGCATACCTTATCCTGGCGTGCGCCTATTTCCTGCTCGAGTCGCTAGGCGCTTCCTGGATGGCGCCAGTGCGCGCGGCGGTGCCCCGGCTCGGCCTGGTCGCTTTCGTTCTGGTGCTGCCGTCGCTGGGGATTGCGCTGGTCAAACCTAGCGTCGTGGGAACGACCGCGCGGGCGTCGAGTGAAAACGTCCGTTCAATCGGATATTCGATCTATTACACGCTGGTGAACATCGGCGGAGCGGCTGGTCCCTTTCTTGCGTCCTGGGCGCACCGTCATCTGGGAGTCGAGAACGTTTTTGCGTTTCCGCCGCGAGCGTTCTGCTGATGTTCTTCGCGGTATTTCTATTTTTTTTGGAGAACCCCGGCGCGCAGGCGCGGGAGAATCGCCAACCTTCGCGCAAGCGGCGAAGAACCTGCTTACCGTGATAACGAATATGCGTTTCATGCTGTTTCTACTGATTTTCTTCGGTTACTGGATTGTGTTCTGGCAGCAATACATTGTTCTGCCGATTTACATTCACGGCTACATTGACCCGCGCGCGGACGTGGAACTAATCCTTGTGACCGATGCGGCTGCGGTGATTTGCTTCCAGTTCCTGATTACTTATTTGACGCGGGAAATTCCCGCTTTTCGCGCGATCATCCTTGGTACGCTGATCTCGGCGCTGGGGTGGCTGATCGTTACTTTGCACCCTGCCGTTTGGGCCGTGGTGCTTTCCCTTTTGACCATTGCTCTGGGAGAAATCGTGCTCTCGCCGCGCTATTACGAATACATTTCGCGCCTGGCTCCGCCCGGTCAGCAGGGGACGTACATGGGCTTCGCGTTTCTGCCGATCGGGATCGGTTCGCTCGCAGGAGGATGGCTGGGCGGACGGCTGATGCATCACTTCGGGGAAATCGTGGGACATCCCGCGCGCGTATGGTGGGTTTTCACCGGAATCGGGACCGGCACAACGCTGCTCATGTGGCTTTATCATTTTGCCGTGAAGACGGATTTGCCTGCGGCGGAAACCGCGCCTTCCGCTTGACCCTTACCCTGCAGGATCATTCATGAAATAATTGCGGCCTGGCACGGCACAATCGCAGTAGCAATCGAACGACAATGTTTGTGGCACAACCTTTCCGAATCCGTCGCTTCGCCGCAGGGCTTGTAATTGCACTGGCCGCTGTTTTTTCGCCAGGCGCATTCCCGCAAGTGAAAATTGGCCCCACGGACTCAGCCGTGATTGCGCGAGGGTTGATCGTGTACAAGGACCGCTGCGCCATCTGCCACTTCAGCGAGTCGCAGGCGAAAAAGATCGGACCAGGCCTGGCCGGTATTTATAAACGCGGAAAATTCACGGATGGCGGCAAAGTGGACGACGCATCGATGGAGAAATGGATTTTAAGCGGAGGGAAAAACATGCCGCCGTTCAAACCGTTGCTCAACGCGATTCAGGTCCGCGACCTGATCGCCTATCTCAAAACACTTTATTAGCCGGGAAAATTGATAATCAGTTTAGGCTGAACGCGTTCGGGGCTGCGCCAGCGCGGCAAGAGCTTCTTCCGTCGTTGCGAGTCGCGCTCCCAGTGAAGTCAGTTCCTCGATCGTCTTTCGGCCCTCTTCCGGATTGAGCGTCTCGATGGCGTCCCGTATCAGGGCCACACGGCGGCCGCGCTCCAGCAATCCTTTTGCCGCCAGGCGAACGCAGTATTCCGTCACCACGCCGAACATGAATATTTCCGCGTCCGCGTCGGTGAATTTGGCCACGCGGTCAAGGACCGCGACCGTATTCGGGTTGTCAAACACGTCGAGCGTCTGTTTTTCGAGGATTACCTGCTGGTAGGGAGAGAGGTCCTCCGGAACGGCCGCATCGGCCCGATTGGGAATTGTGAGCACACGTTCCGCGCGAGTTTCCGGAATAATTTCCGCGCCCGGCGTACCGCCTACGCAGTGCTGCGGGAAAGTTGCAAACTCCGGGTCGTTGGGAGAGTGTATGCAGCCGTGACCGATCAGGAAAACGCGTCCCTGCCGCGCCGCATCGGTCAGGCGCCTCAATTTCGGGATCAATTTCTCAGCGCCGGGTACGTACAGTTTCCCGCCGGGCATCATGAAATCCGCCTGCGTATCCACATCCCAGAAAATCACCGATCGTGAAACCATCCAGCACATCCCCTCAAAACCGCACACGAAATCAGATGCCCGCAGCGCGCTCCAAACGGCGGCGAAACTCGCCAAGTAAATCCTCAAGTTTCGCGCTATGCCGCACGGGGTAAGGCGCCGTCTCTCCCGTCAGGCGGAGCAACGGCTCCGGCAGGCGAAATCTCTGCTCGCGGCACCGTTCGCGCGCGACGGACAGGTCCGTGCGCGGCACGCTGCGTTTGCCGCTCTTCATCACGGGCACGAGCAGCATTTCAGCATCTGGGAAATTTTCGCCGTCGAGTCCGATCATATCGCCCGCGAAAACGCCGTCCGGACGGCTCATGCGATAAACCTGCTTCTTCCCCGGATTGGTGACCTTGGCGGAACTGAATTTCGCGGCGGAGCGCACTTCCCCGCGGAATTCAATCTCCACCAGTTTGTAAATCACTCCGAGCGTCGGCGAATCGTTCGAAGTCACCAACGACGTCCCGACGCCGAACCCATCGATGCACGCTCCATCCGCGAGCAACGAGGCGATGCGGTCTTCGTCCAGATCGCCCGAAGCAAAAATAATGACGTCCTGCCAGCCTGCACGGTCCAGGCGTTTTCGAATCCATTGGCTGTCCGCCACCAGGTCGCCGCTATCGAGCCGCACGCCCCTGGGTTTGCGCCCCATGGCGATAATGGTTTCCACCGCTCGATAGACGTCATACGTATCCACGAGCAGGACCGCCTGGCCGGGGAAAATATCCAGGAATTTTCCGAAAGCTTCCTCTTCGTCCTCATGCGCCATGATCCAGGAATGCGCCTGCGTGCCATAAACGGAAATTCCGAACTGGTGTCCCGCTGCGGCGTTCGAGGTGCCCAGGGAGCCGCCGATCACGGCCGCGCGCGCCGCCAGGACTCCGGACTCCATGCCGTGGGCGCGGCGCGTTCCGAATTCGATTACGTTTTTTCCCTCGGCCGCTTGCGTCACGCGCGCCGCTTTGCTGGCGATCATCGTCTGAAAATTAATCGCCGCCAGCAAAAATGTTTCGACGATCTGGGCTTCGATCACGGGCGCGGTAACGCGCAAAACCGGCTCGCCGGGGAAAAATATGGTGCCTTCCGGCATGGCCCAGACGTCACCGGAAAACCGAAAGTGCGACAGGTAGTCGAAAAACCCGTTACCAATGCCGCTAAAAACGGGGAATGTCCTGAGGTACGCGATTTCGTCATCCGAAAAATTCACATTTTCCAGGAAATCAAGAGCCTGATCGAGGCCCGCGGCAACCAGATAATTTCTTCGGGGGGGCAGGGAGCGAACGAATAATTCAAACGTCGCGCGGGCATCAAACCCCGTTTCCAGATAGCCGGCCGCCATCGTCAATTCGTACAGGTCGGTCTGAAGGCCGGAATACTTGGGGTTGGGAGTCATCACGTGTCCGGTTCCATTATGCCATCTTCAAGAAGGCTTTTGATAGGCGGCCAGGATGTCAGGAAGGGAGAGGATTCCTTCCAGCTTGCGCGAACCTGCGCGGCTGACCACCGGCAACACTTGGTGACCTTGAATGTACCGCAGGACGTCATCGAGACGCTGGTCCGGGTGCAGAACGGGCAGACGGTTGGTGGAAAGAAGCTCGCGCATCAATGTCTCCGCATGGAGTTCCGAAGCCTTTGCGCGCAGCTCCTGCTTTGTGATGCTGGCCCACCGGCCCGTGGGGAAACGAACCAGCAGGACTTCATCCGGCGAAGTCCCGGCGATTTCAAGCGCGCGAGCGAGCGTATCGCCCGCCTGCAAGGATGACGATTCCGGTTTCCGCATCGCGTCCTCCACGCGGAGGACGACCCGTTCGCGTAGTTCCTCCACAGAAGGCAATTCCAGTCCGTCCTGGGTTGCGAGGAGATCAAACAGCGAGAACTCCTGATACTTTCGGGAAATCAGGTAAGCGATGGTATTGGAAATCATGACGGGCAGCACGATCGAGTAATTTCCCGTCGTCTCTACGACCATGAAGACGGAAGTGATCGGGACACGCAGGAATCCCGCGAAAAATGTCCCCATGCCAACCAGAGCAAAAGGCCCTACCGATGCGCTGAGCTGGGGAAAAAAGTGATGTTCGAGCCCGCCGATCGCGCCTCCGATCATTGCGCCGATAAATAAGACCGGCGCGAACATTCCCCCCGGCGTGCCGCTGACAAAAGACGCGCTTGTCGTCAGGATCTTCGCGAATCCGAGGACCGCAAGAATTTCCCACGTGTACTGGTTGTGAAGCGCCTGATCGATGTACGGGTATCCCGTCCCCATCGCCTGTGGAATTTTCAGACCGACCAAGCCAATCAACAAGCCCGCAGCCGCTGGCTGCACGTAGAATGTCCACTCGGGCAACGCTCGGAGCCGCGGCCGAAAGTACACAATAATTTTCGTGAAGCCGAGGGAAAGCACTCCCCCGACGACTCCGAGGACCGCGTAAGCAAGGAGTTCGGCGGGATGCGCCAGCGTATAAGCTGGCACCCGGAACATAGGCTCGCTGCCGAGAAACCCGCGCATCATCACGGTGCTGGAGACGGCGGCAAGGATAATGGCGCCCAACGCGCTCGCGCTCCAAGTGCCGATGATTTCTTCAATGACAAATAGCACCGCGGAAATCGGCGCGTTGAAGGCCGCCGCCAATCCCGCTGCCGCGCCTACCGGCGCCAGGAGGCGCAACTTGTCCCTGGAAAGTTTCAAGCGTCTTCCGAGAGCGGAGGCAATCCCCGCTCCCATTTGCAGCGACGGATCTTCGGGGCCGAGCGATTGTCCGCTCCCGATCGCGAGCGAGCAGGTTACAAATTTCCCAATGACCGTCCGAAAAGGCACGTAGCCATCGAAGACGTATACGGCCGCCTTGGTCTGATTCACGCCGTTGCCGCGAGCGGCCCGGAAAAATCGCTGCACCAGAAATGCAACGACCAGTCCGGCTCCTGCCGGCACCAGGACAACTCGCATGGGGGACGGCGCGAGCGCCGATCCGAGCAGGCTTAGCCGGACCCACTCGATAGTGATGCGAAAACAAACGACCGCCATTCCGGAAAAAAGTCCGATAACGACCGCAAGCACGAGGAAGAGATTTCCCTCGGAAAGCGTGAAGGAACGCGGGCCGGGAATGACCCACCTGCGACCGGGCGCCTCGGATGCCACGGCCACAGGCTTGGCGGGTGGAACGGGTACTTGCGTTTCTCTTATTGGTGCGGGGGTATCGGTCATTGGTTGCTGCTCGTACGTCTCCTGGCGAAGAGGACTAAAGCCTGGTCCGCCGGATCAGGCGATCCACAACCGTGTGAATTGATTTCCTCGACATGAAACACGAATTGCATCGCTTCATTTCGCAAATCGGATTGTCTGGTCAGCGACTCGAGATTCACTTCGCCCGGGCAGGGAGCGCTATCCCAGAGATTTAAAAAGTAAGAACGGGCTTCGGTGATCCGGCCGCCGACAAGCGGCGCTTCCGCGAGTCGCGGCTGGACAAGATTATTATCCGGGTCGCGGGAGAGGGCATGTCGAAAGTCTTCCATGGCGTCGCCGGATCGCCCGGCCAGTAGATCGGCGTTTCCTTCGTCATACCATTTCTGGACGAGCCCCGCCTCGAGCGCATGATAGGTGCGTGCCAGCGTAACCGTGATCGCGAACAACAGCGCGAGCGGAATAAGGCTGAGCAACAGGACTCGCCGCTGTAAATATCGTAATGCGATATTTAAAGGCACGCTCTTCATATGTTCAGGATAACCCAGGTTGAAAGTCAGTTGCAGAATTTTCCGAAGTGAAGATGGCGAACCTCTTGCCGGGCGGTGACCCGGCTTTGGACTATCGAGGTTCCACGCACACCCCGTGCAGACCGGCCAGAAAAAGAAATGCCCCGGAGGGTTGGGGCCCGGGGCGGTAGTGGCAGCACGAACCGTGCTGCGCAGATTGAAATGGCACCGGGTGAATCGCCCGTAATTGGAAAGAGTCCGAGAGCCGCCTGAACGGCTTCGGTACCACGGCGAGTCACCCAGCCCGCACGTTGAATCAAAAAACAGTTTTGCGAAATCGCAACCTAGCCGAGAATGGCGTCTTTGAACGCCTTCGCCGCGCGGAGACGCACGACGGTCTTCGCCTTGATCTTGATCGCTTCGCCGGTCTGCGGATTGCGGCCAATGCGCGCCTTCCGGTGCGCCTTCACAGCCCGTCCGATGTTCGGAATGACGAACTTGCCCGCGCTGCCCTTGGCTTCCTTGACGGCCAGCTTGAACAGTTCCTCAAAAAATTGAACCGCGACTTTTTTGGAAGTCCCGACTTTCTCGGCCATGTGCGCCACGATCTTCGACTTGCTCATTGGTTTTGCCATCTAGTTTCGTTCTCCTCCTCAGAATTGAATACTGCAGGCGCGTCGGCCGGCCTCAAAGAGTACGAGCCGAGCACGGCGAGCACTATACGGGTAGAGTTCGTCCAACGCAAGAAAAAACATCCAAAAAGCTAGAATAGATGCGGCTTTCAGCTCTGCTTCATATTGGTACTGCCTTCAGCGTAAATCTCCAGCGCTTCCTGCGGCATACAAAATGTCACGAGATCTGTTGGATATTGCCGCCAGTCCGCCGGCGCGGCGAGTCACGTAAACTCCCACTATGTTATCCTTGTCGTTCAAATTTTCTCGAGGAGCGGTCATGGCAAACTGGAAGGAACTTGAAAAGAAATTTGCAGCCCGGCTGTCCCTGGGACGCCGTCCTGTCGCGATCACATTTCTGGACGCGGAGCCCTCGCGAGTCGCAAAGTTTTCCGGCACCGAACCGGCAGGCTGCAGTTTCTGGCGCCTGGCCGCCGCGGGACAAACGTTCTACACAGTCCCTGCCGATCACTTCAATTGCGCTGTGGGAGCCTATACGCACAATATTCAAATGCCTCCAGAACGCGTGAAGGAAACCGAGGACACCCTGGGATTGATGTTCGACCTCGGCTATGTTCGTCCGGAAGAAGTGCCCAGTATCCCGCGACTGCCCAAGGAACCCGTGGCAGTTGTCTACGCGCCGCTCGGTGACACGCCAGTTGCGCCCAGCGTCGTGATCTTTACAATGCGTAACTCGGACGCAATGCTGCTCAACGAAGCCGCGATTCACGCCGGCGCCAGCGCGTCGCTGCCCCTGCTGGGCCGCCCGAGTTGCATGGCGCTTCCCGCCGCACTCACGCACGGAACCGTCACGAGCCTTGGCTGTATTGGAAACCGCGTGTACACCAATTTGGGAGAGGGCGAAATCTACATCGTTGTGCCGGGCTCAAAGCTGGAAGCTGTCTCAGATGTTTTGGGCATCATCACCGCCGCGAACTTCGCGCTCGAAGTGCGCGCTCGCGGGCAGCAGGCCTCTCTTTCAACGACGTAAATTAAGATTTCAGGAATTCGTCACAGGCTCGCCAAACCCTCATAAAACTGCGCGACGGCCTTGATCCCGCCGAAATAATTTTCGAGCGCGATGTGCTCATCGGGTGCGTGCGCATTTTCATCCGGCAATCCGAAGCCGAGCAGGATGCACGGCACCTTGAATGTGTCGTACATCTGCGTGACAAACGGAATCGATCCGCCTTCGCGGATGAAAACGGCACGCTTGCCGAATCCTTTTTCCAAGGCATTGTGCGCGACCTCGAAAAACGGGTGCGTGTACGGCGCGACCCACGGTTTGCCCCCGCTCAGCAGATCGAGCTTGAACTTCACCGTCTTCGGCAGCAGCTTGCGAATGTGCCGGTCGACGAGGCGCGTAATTTTGTCCGGATTCTGGTCCGGCACAAGGCGCGTCGAAAATTTCGCGTACGCCTTTGAAGGGATTACTGTCTTAGCCCCTTCGCCCGTATAGCCGCCCCAGATTCCATTGAGCTCGAATGTGGGCCGCGTCCAGAGCTGCTCGACAATCGAAAATCCTTTTTCGCCCGAAAGTCCCGGCGCGCCCACGGTCTTGCGGAAATCGCTCGCCTTCCACGGCAGCGAATTGAGCGCTTTGCGCTCGGCCTTCGATATTTTGGCGACGTCGTCATAAAATCCTGGAATCGTCACCTTCAAATTCTTGTCATGCATTTTCGCGAACAGTTCGCACAAAATCGTGATCGGGTTCGGCACCGCGCCGCCAAAGATTCCCGAGTGCAAATCCTGCGCGGGACCGGTGACCTCGATCTGGTAATAATTCAATCCGCGCAATCCGTATGTAATCGAAGGCACTCCCCGGGCCAGCATCCCCGTATCGGAGACGATCAAAGCGTCGGCCTTCAGGCGGGACTGATTCGCGTTGACAAAATCCCACAGGCTGACGCTGCCAACTTCTTCCTCGCCTTCAATCATCACCTTCAGGTTGATGGGGAGCTTGCCTGCAGTCTTGAGGATCGCATCGAGCGCGCGGATATGGATGTGCACCTGCCCCTTGTCATCCGCCGTGCCCCGCCCATATAAATTTCCACCGCGAATCGTGGGCTCGAATGCCGGGGAAGTCCACAGGTCCAGCGGCTCTGCCGGCTGAACGTCGTAATGCCCGTAGAACAGCACCGTCGGCTTGCCGGGCGCTTTCAGCGATTCGCCGTAAACCAGCGGGTGCATTTTCGTCGGTACAATCTCGACTTTGTCGAGTCCGACGCCGCGCAGCCGGTCCGCCGTCCATTTCGCGGCGCGCTCGATATCCGGCTTGTGCTCGGATTGCGCGCTGACGCTCGGTATTCGCAAAAATTCGTAAAGCTCGCTCAAGTGCTCTTCGCGCTTCGAGTCAATATATTCCGTCAGGTTCATGAGCCGCTCCCCCAGTAATCCATAACCTCAGGAATCATAGCGCGTTCGCCGCGCATTTGGGCAGATGGAAACACTCGTTTTATAGAAGCTAGTCCATCCCGTGCCTTTCGGGGTGTGGGGGCAGGTTTCCTGGCACGCGATTATGGTTTGGGAAATGTCCAATACCCCGCCAACGCAGCAGGTTACGCTGTAGGTACACGGCCAAGACAGCCTCATTGACCTCAAAACGGAACTGCCGCAGCATAGACTTACCATGACAGAGGCAGTGGAAATCGACAAGGTTCGGCGGAGTACCCGCGTCTTTATGAGGGTGCGCGTGGTCGCCGCGGGAAAGAATTCCGACGGCCGCCGTTTCCGCGAGACCTGCGAAACGATCGTCATTAATGCGCATGGCGGCCTGCTTTACCTCAACCAGCCGCTCCACATGGACACCATGATCGTTCTCGCCAATCCCTTCACGCAGGAAGAGCAGGAGTGCCGCATCGTGTTTCTCGGCGATGCCACCGACAAAGGCCAGCGCGTGGGTCTCGAATTCCTCACTCCCGCTCCGCATTTCTGGGGCGTTGATTTTGTTCCCTCCGACTGGCCCACCCCGAACGCTCCCGTCCGCCCGAGCTAATTTTCCTCACTAAAATTTATTATTGGTTTCCCGGTTTAACTTCTTCGTCTCTAGAAGCGATCCAACCTGAGCCGGAACACTTATTCACAAATCGTAATCTGAATCCCTAATCGAGGATTATATTTTCAGGCGGGGCGCCGGCTCACGTGCGCGATTTGTCCAGCAATTTCTCAATCTGTTGTTGCACCTGCTTCCGGAATTCGATCGGGTGCGCCACCCGGTTAAACGGCTCGGACGACCCGCCTGTCCCGTCAACAACGACGGTGCCATAGCCCAGGATTCGGCCCATCACGGTTTCCTTTACGCCAATGCTCTCCACTTTTTGCAGAAGCAGCTCGAACGTGTTCCGCGTGACGAAGCCGACCTTGAGGACCACGCGTTTGTTGGTCACGACCATCTCCGTTGCGCTTCTCTTCACAATACCCGAAAGGATGCAAATTGCCGCGACCACGAGCAAAGCAATTCCGGCCGCCATCATTGCCGTGGAAGTTCCACTCGCGTCGCCCTGGTTCCTGGCATAAAGGACTAACAATGCCGCTCCCGCCGCGCCGAATAGCGCAGTCAGGAAAATTGCTTGAATGAGCACGACCCAGTGAAGTCCTGTGGCGTAGACAATCGTTTCTCCTTCGATGAGGTGCTTGTTAACGTAGCTCACGGCGCTCCCTTCTAGTGTGGTCCCTCGCTGATGTATTCTTACTGCGGACACTTGGCCGAACTTAGGGGGCAGCATGAAAATTGTACTAAACATCGTCGGCGGGCTGCTTGTGATAATGGGCACGATATGGTTTCTGCAGGGAATCAATATCCTGCCCGGGAGTTTCATGACGGGACAAATCCGGTGAGCCGTGCGCGGAGGAATCGCCGCGGTCGTGGGGATCGTCCTGCTGATTTTGGCGAACCGGAAAAAGCAGCGCGCGTGAATGGGGGATTATTCCCGCACCTAAGTCACGAGACCCCTGATCGCTGTATTGCGCCCGATTACGACCACAAATGCAGATGCAGCGGTTGATCCAGCCGGAAACGAAGAACAGTTTCCGCAGGAACGTGGACTTCCTTGCCCTGGGTGATGATCTCAGTTCCGGCTCCGGCGCCCGCTCCTGCGACCGCGCCGATTGCCGCGCCCTTTCCGCCGCCCGCAATCGCGCCGATGACAGCTCCAAGGATCGCTCCCCCACCCACATATTGACCGGTGCGCTGGTTCGCCCCGACGCCATCGGAATGGTTTTGCAGTTTCTGATCCTCCGTGCTCACCCGGTAGCGCCGTCCTGCAACGGTAATGGAATCTACGTCGAGCGTGATATCGCCATTGCTCTCCAGCCGGCGGGTTACGGGCGTGGCGTCGGACCCTCTGGGAATTGCAACTGAACCGTCGTCGCCGCGAATATCCTCGGCAACCTGCGCTGAGAAAGTTTGCCCTTGCACGACATCGTGTGAATCAATTCGCTGGTTGGTTCTCAGAGCGAGTACCGTGCCCGCGGAGAGGACGACTCGCTCCATACGGGCCTGATCATAACCCTGGTTATCTTGACTGTTCTGGTTGTCCTGGATCTTCTGGTTGCCCTGGTTGTCCGGACTGTTCTGGTTTGCGTAATTCGGGTCATTCTCGTTCCCACGATCATCGGGACCGCCATTCGGGGGTTGATTGTACCCGGCGTTCGGAGGGGGCTCGTACGCTGGCGGCGCACCCTGCGATTGGTCCGGGGCATCGCCGAACTGAACCGAATCAACGTCCCTCACTGAATAATGGTGCGCGTTGCCGTTGCGATCGGTGAAGGTGATGGAATAGGTATTCGCACTGGTCAATGTTCCCGACAACCTTGCGCCATTGCGAAAAATCAGCGTGTCACCCCAGGCGGGCACGGCAAGCGCAGCGGTCAAAAGGCAAGCCACCATCGCATATCTCGTTTTAACCCTCGAAAATCTTCTCATGTGCGATCCTCAATTCTTCTTAACGATCCTGGCGAGGCGGGGTTCGCAGGGCAACCAACCATAAATGGAACTTTGTGCCGCAACTATCCTGTATTGAACAAGCGCATCCAACTCATCGCTTCTGTGTGAGCGCCGGTCAAAACCCCTGCGCGTCATGTAAATCTTAGTGTTTGTCGCGGCTGTTATCGCGACCGGCAGGGTGATGCTCTTCCGGCACTCTGCGTCCTTCTTGTGCGGCTTTGCGCTCCGGCTCTGAGCGCTGTTGCAATTCATGGTGCTCGGGAGCCCTCTGTGCCGGCGTATATCGCCGGACATTCGCGTAAGGATGAACGTAGGTCATCCGGTTCGACCAGGTTCGACGCCAGGGAGCGTTGTTGATAAACACGGCATGGCCGCCCCAGTCAAAGCGGCTATAACCCCAGCCCCACGGCCTGAAGAACGCGCCAATCGTTATTCCGTACCCGAAGCGGATCCCGCCGCCGACCACAAAACCGGGCCGTGGCGCGAAGAATACAATTCCCGGATCATAATAAGGCACCACGATGAAGCCCGGATTGACTGGCATGATCGTGATATACGGTCCGCCGCCGACGATAATTTGGCCATTGCTGCGCAGGTAGCCGTAGTCGTAGGCTTTTTTACGCTCCCGCTGGACGGCGTCCATCACGTCCTGCTGCTGGTCGAGGAACGCGTTACCCAGATCGGTGGTCCAGTTCATGTCCGAGGCCATCATGCCCAGCACGCTCGGAAACGGCAGCAACGCCTGCACACTGGGATCCCACGGCAGTTGATCCCCCTGAATCGCATCGGCCAAAGCCTGGCCGGTGAGGTAGTGATGCTCGTCCGCCCACTTCGCTGCATCCGGGATCTGGTCGGGATAAGTGGCTCCCGCGAGAATTTGAGCCACCAGCGGATCCGGATAAAGCGCGATCCGCGCTACCAGTTGATCAAGCTGAGGCGGCGCCAAAGGTGGTGGAGGTGCTTGAGCAAAAGCGGGAACAGCCGCTAGAAGAGCCAGCATCAGGAACAGTTTAATGAATCGCAATCTTTCCTCCTCGAGCAGGTGCGGGTTGCTCACCCTGCCCCTCCGGCAGCCCGCCTGCCGGACGGGCAGGTACTTGCAGCCTGTTGAAAATCGAAGCGACCACGTGAGCAGGCTGGGTGCCCTCACAAATCTATCTTACCAATAATAGGACGCAGGGAACCACTTTCGGAGATGCTTCGATTTCCTACTTCGCGCCGGGAATCCGCACGATCTCCACGGAACATTCCGCATGCCGGGCGACGCTTTCCGCTACGCTACCCATCAAAAACCGTTGCAACCCCTTGCGGCCATGCGAGCCGAGAACGATCAAATCGGCTTTCCATTCCTTCGCGACATCAATAATTTTTGACTTCGGATCACCCTCCTGCAGAGCGGGCGATACGCTGAAACCAGCTGCGCGCAGTTTGGCCTCCGTCTTTTCCACCAGCGCCATCGCCTGTTCCTGGAGCGCTTTCCAGACTGCCTCGAACTCCGGATCGTTCGCTCCCATTTCGCGCCCCATCAAAAGAGAAGGCGGCTCGAGCACATGCAGGACGTGAACTTCCGTGCCCTGCGGCCGAGCCTGGGCCAGCACGGCCTGGATCGCTGCCTGAGAGAAATCCGATTCATCAATCGCCAAAAGAATTTTCATATCCCGTCTTCCCATTTAGAGATTTCGAGGCGTTTTCACTCCCGCAAGGACCGATTTGCAGGAGTCATCCAACACGCCCAAACAATAGCATGGACCGCGAATGAGGTCCGCGCGAATATGCGCAGACCTGACGCGGACATTTCGTACACGACCGTTTCAGCGTAGAATACAAAACCGGAGGGGTGGGAGAGCGGTTGAATCCGGCGGTCTTGAAATCAGATAGGCGATTCTACCTTCGTTGACAACACGGGTATTTAACCTACATTCTGAAACATCAATTTGGCATGATTTGGGCGCGGGTGGCAGCATATTGTGCGACGTTTTGTGCAACAAAAAGAATTGTGTGCAACGGATTTTGAAGACCGCTTTAGACCGTTAGTTTTGACCGCCAGACCACGACATCACGCAAACTGAAAACATATTCGTGCTGTTCATTCCTGTTCTAAAACTGGCCTTTCGAACAGTACCCGCGAGCCGTCAGGATTTGTTAGTCTGAAAATACGGAGAGGCCAGCTGTGGATTTCCGATGCAAGAGCGGAGATCAATTGTTACGCAGCGGCCTGTTCTAATTTCACCCTCTTGCATCGCGTAGCGGCCAACTTCACCTGTTATTCCTGTGAAGCTCTGATCAAGCCGCACTAGTCCTGCCGGGCAGAAGCCAGGTGCTTCCCGCCTTAAAGAAGCAAGGACACCTAACGCCAACCCAATTTGGGGGAAAGCGTGGTGTCTATGCTCTCCAAGAAATTTCTCCATGAAGCCTGTGCTATTCCGCCCGTGCTGCCGTTTCCGGCAGTTCCGGCAATTGATCCGGATGACCTTCTGACACCCCCGCAACTTGCCAATCGACTCCACCGCAAGGTGCGTTGGATTTACGAGAAAACTGGCCGCCGTTGCCGAGACCCACTCCCTTGCCTACCAACTGGCCGTTTTTTACTGTTCGATTGGGTAGAGGTGTCGTCATGGCTGCGACGGCGAGGGGCTGAAAGGGCCGCCAAGCACGCGGCCAAGTGGGAGGCCGCGTGAAACCTCCAACCCAACAACGGCGTCAGCCCCGCCAACGTGCATTTTCCGGGCTCGCTGGGCGCGAAGACCCAGCGGACGTGCTGGTCGAGTCTATCCCGGCCAACGCGCCCGGCACGCCACTTGCAGAAATTATTGAATTCCCTCAACCCACACCACAACCCAAGCCTTCGGTTAAAAACTTGGTGTTGCTCCACTTCTGTTTTGACCAACAATCCGGTGAGCGTAAACATGAGCACTGTCCATGTGAAGAACGCGCCGAGCGTGTCACAGGCGACGCGGCCGAGGGCTACGTCCAGGACGGTTGCGCCGATTGGCTGGTCGTCAGAAACGCCAGGGCGAAGTCAGGCACGTCTGTGTTCCGTTGCGCCATCGTTATCCGGTCGATCATTCTCGATGCCCATAAACTCTTCAAGGTTCCCTCGAAGTGGAAGCCTATTGGTTCAGATGATCGGCGGGCCAAGAAACATGCAGATTTCAAGCGAACGATTTTTGATGACGCCAGGAACCTACTACGGATGTATTTCTCCCGAGGTTGGATCTCACAGAAGACGTCGCAAATGACGGATAGCGAACTGGAGCATTTATTTACAAACCCAGGACATGTGGAAGCATTCCTCGGGGAACACAACCGTCCGTCGATGCGGAAAGAAATGATGGCCGTGATTTTACACTGGTGGAGCAACATACTCGGCTATCAAAGGCTCAATACCGAAGCTGGCAAATTCATGGAAGAGGCAGATCGAGGCACTGGGCTGGTCACTACTGGAGGTCACGATGCAACTCATCCCGACGTGATCGATGGCGCACACGAAACCGATGCCGGACGGGTTGCAGTCGCGAACCACAAAGCGTCGTTCTGGTGTGGTGCGTGGGACTATTCGACCGGTACCGCGCCGAGTGATGAAAATGCCCAACCTGCGGGTCATTTTAATGAAGGCCCAATTGACCAAAATGACGAAATCGAATCAGCTTATGCCGAAGCGGCTGGGTTCGAACCCGTTGACGAGAAACAAGAGTAATGCCGGTTCTAAGGAGCTAAACCACGGTCGGCGGGTTGTCCTATGGGTGAGAAGACTCCACCCTCGATTTACTTGCCGCTGGATCTGTACTCAAAACCAAGCTATCAACGCCCCAGAAGGGCTGTGCTGAGGATACTTCAATGACGTTTCTGTGTAAGCGATGTGATTTATTTATATTAGGTGAGCAGGCAGTACTTCACTTGACCGTGAACCACGCCAACGCTGGGGAGGATATGCGAAACATAGCCCAATGGTTCCGGGAATCCCAGCGCCCAGAATTCAAGAAATGTGTGCGGGTGCGGATGACCGCTGAACAGCCCGACACGTCCAGTGACGGCGCTGCGCTTGATTTGTCGGCTCCGTTCCTCACATGGGATGAGCTATAGGAAGCAACATCACGCATAAAGATTGGGTATCGCTGTGTGTTTCTAGCCCATGACCGGATCATCGCTGGAGTCACTCACATATTAAGTCTGTAGAAATAGGCATTTTCCGAAAAGACTTTAGTTCCACAGTCAAAACGGACCCTCGCCTTGAAACGTAGTGGGACGCGGCTATCGCCGTGTCTATCTCATTCTATTTTCAATTCATGCGAGGGTTTATGACTCATAGAACAGGCGTAGTACGGAAGTGGATCGAATCAGAGGGTTGGGGCTTTGCAAATTCTTACGATAACGGCAATGGCGCGCCGGAGCGGTTTTACGTGCATACGAGCAAACTTGTTCCAGGGTCGGGGAAGATCCAATCAGGAACTCTAATCTCGTTCATTGTCGGACAGCCCCGATATCCCGGTGAATGTCCTGCCGCTTTGCAAATAGAAATCACTGCGCAGCCGAAACTGAAATCAGACGCCCAGTCAGTTCCGGAGGTGCTCTGATGACCACACCAAATTTCTTGGTTGAAGCCCTCAAGATGGCGGAACGTGGCATTCCTGTTTCGTTTTTTCATGCTGGAGAGAAGGGTAATACGGCAATCGGATGGCAAAACCTGGCCACGACGTCGTCTGAGGAGATCGTTGGGCGAGTGGGAGACGCCGAGCGCATGAATTATGGTTGTGTTGCGAAGGCCTCCCCTGATGGCTATCTATTCCTCGATGACGATGGAGGCATTCGCCAGGAGTTCGAGAAAATTCACGGCCCTCTGGCTCCGACTCTGAAAGTCAAATCATGCAACGGCTCGTTTCACTATTACTTCAAGCATTCGGCGGCGTCTCTGGCCTATCACGCTCTGGTCAATAAAGCATACATCAGTGAGGCCAAGAAGGATGAAACCGGCAAGGGGGAGCTGTGGTCGCTTCGAATGCACAATGCTTACGTTGTCGGCCCAGGCTCCATTGTTCCGAACAATCAAGATATAGACACGGAATACAAAATCTCGTGGGATGGGCCGATTGCAGAGATTCCCGATTCTTTGTTGTCATTCCTGACAGAGCGATACAGCAAAACCAATTTCAAACCCAGCCCCACGGTCACTGGCGACAAGATTCCATACGGTAAACACGACACTGAACTTTGCCGAATTGCGGGCAGGCTCCGCCATGACGGCATCGAAGAAGAATCACTGGCTTACGCCCTCATTGAGAGTTGTGAGAAGCGGTGCGTCGGGTATGGTTCTGATTATCAAGATATGTGCAAGAAGATCGCACATTCGATTTGCAAACATCCGGTCGGAGACTTCGATCGTCTCGTGCTTGGCACCAAGCCAGCAGAGGCGGTGGCTGCTCCACCCAACTGGCGAGATTATTTCAAGACCATTTCCGAGCTTGAATCTGGTGGAGTGCGAATGCTGATCGATGGATTCTTGCCAGAAGGAACAGATTTCTTTGGCGCGCTCTCGGGTCACGGCAAGACGTGGTTTGCCCTATCGATCGTCAAGGCGCTCACAACCGGAGATCCGTTTCTCGGCAACTTTCCCGTCGCCAAAATTATCCCGTGCCTCTATTTGATTCCTGAGTCTTCTGGCCGGGCTTTTAAGGCACGCGCCATGAAGTTTGGCATCCCAACCGATAACCCCGAACTCTTTCTGTGCCGGACGATATCTGAAGGTCCGACGCTATTGCTAAATGACCCCATTTTGGCTGAAGCTGTTCGGAACATGAAGCCGGTCGTGTTCTTGGACACGGCCATCCGCTTTTCAACCGCACAAGACGAGAACTCTTCACTACAGAACAAGAAATTGGTTGATGACATCATCGCTCTAAGGCAAGCAGGAGCAGTATCAATCATTGGAATTCACCACAGCACAAAGTCCTCGGCAAATGAAAAAATGACCCTGGAGAACGCCCTTCGCGGAACCGGAGACCTGGGAGCAATGTGTGACGCTGTTTATGCGATTCGTCGCGACGAAGCCATCTACAACAACGGAAATGGCCCGAACGAGATCCAAATCGAATGTGTGAAACCCAGGGATTTTGAGCCTCCGAAGCCTTTCAAAATCGCTGCAACCTACCGGAAGGATGACGGCCAAATCGTGTCCTGGATTGACACGATGGGTGATTTCCTGATGTTGGAGTCAGAGGCCGTCCAGCGCAGCATGGACTCTAGGTTCCTCAAGATGGTTATCGCTGATCCAAATTGCTCACGTCAGGAGGTATCGGAATCCCTTGGAATCAAGGAGTGGACGATCAGAAAGATGTCACAGAGGCTTGGTTGGACCAAAGAGAGGACTCCGGGCTCGCGTTGGGAGCGGATAAAAACCGCCACAGGCAAAGGCGGGTTGGTCGTAGTCCCGGCGCAAAACGAGGGTCAGATAAGCGGGCCAAAGGCGGTAATGGGCGTGAGTGCGATTCCTATCAATTCAGAACCGAAAACCCTGTTTGCCGTCTGATCAACGGGCCGGAATCTTGTCGGTGAATTGGTCGGTGAGGCTCGGTGAAGCTTTGTGGGTGAATTGGTCGGTGAGTTCGCGGATGATTCACCGACCAACTCACAAGCTATAGAAGCCACAGGCGGTTATTGTCGGTGAATTGGTGGGCGTTGCTCGGTGAGCCATAAGGAGTTCTTGTGGGTGAAGTACCCGGTTATAGGGACCGGGTACACCACCAACAACCTCCCCCGAATGGCTCAATATTGATTATGAAGCGCCGCGCCGATGCGGAAAATCAGCACGTCACGTTGCACCCCCGCACACGGCAATCCTGGCGCCGGCTGCGAGTCTTTATGAACAGCCTATGGCTGCCGGTGGCGTGTCGGTGACCAGCCGCTGCAAAGGGGACATGCGGCGGTCCGCTCTGACATACGGAGTCTGAGACTTTTTCTTCGAATCTCGCGAAATTCTAATGCTTTTCAATGCCGCGCTGGACCGTCGTATCACGACAAACCCCGTGTTGCGCGTGGATTACAGCGTCCCGTGAAGCTGTACCAAAATGCGTACCTAAAAGCGTACTTTACGTGTACCTAATCGCGTTCCAACCAGGCCGGATCAAACAGCAAATCACTGCAAATGTCGGTCCAAACAATCCTGATGGTAGGAAATGACAGACGCGGCCTCATATGACGCGAAGTCCCAAACTACGTCCCAAAATTCGTAATGCGGCGCAGGAACCTTTCAAAAATCCCTCCAGATGACCCGCCGCAAGTGATTGATTCTGCACGCCTGAGAATTGTGTTTTCCAGCTTTCAACAATCACCTGTTTGTTGAAACGTCTTTGAACGAGCCGAGGTATGCCGCGTGGGCTTTTCCGCATTCTGTCCTACCATGGTGGTTTCAACATCCGACCAGTAGCTGAGCGCCGAGTGCGATCTCCTCGTTTTGTATTCCACACGCCATTTCTCGATCACGATCTGCGCCTTTCCTCAGCAACTGGAGATGGCCGTAATCCCTTCTCGGTTACAACGGCTGCGGTTCCTTATCCTTTTCCTTGTTGGTGTTCCCCAAATATTTCTCCAATGCCTTCCGAGCCAGATCTTG